>Ga0075423_10003347_pt1 | contig 14751 bp, 14 predicted proteins | sample SoiMethybrSBSTD2_FD_80114 | JGI IMG/M metagenome (GOLD analysis project Ga0075423, IMG submission 80114) | Bulk soil microbial communities from a Populus tree surrounding site in Tennessee, USA - Soil MetaG P. TD hybrid SBSTD2 | ecosystem: Environmental > Terrestrial > Soil > Tree plantation...
AGACCCTGCTGGTGCTCGTCACGCCGAGCGCGGGGCTGATCGAGGCGGTCGAGGAACAGCTCGCCGAGCTCAATGGGCGCGCCAGCGTGTCGGACGCGCCGGTGGCGCTCGTGCACGGCCAGAGCGTCGAGGCCGCGATCGACCTCGCGAACGAGATCGCGTCGGAGCACCTCGAGCTGGCGACCGTCAGGGCGGAAGCGCTCGTGCCGCTCGTCCGCTCCGCAGGCTGCGTGTTCGTGGGCAGGAACGGCGGTGCGGCGTTCGGCGACTACGTGGCCGGCTCGAACCACGTGCTCCCCACAGGGGGTGCCGCACGCTTCGCTGGACCGCTCGGCGCGAGCACGTTTCTGCGCCGGCAGGCGCTGGTATCGTTGCCCGACGGGGCGGTGCAACGGCTCGCGCCGCACGTCGGCAACATCGCGCGCGCGGAGGGCTTCCCCGTCCACGGCGAATCGGCCGAGGCCAGATCGGCGGCGAAGCCGGCTAATTATTCATGAGCAACTCAGCCCCATCACGCGCGGCCTCCGTCGAGCGCTCCACGAAGGAGACCCAGATCCGGCTCGAGCTCGAGCTGGACGGGTCGGGGCACGCCGAGATCTCGACCGGCGTGGGCTTCTTCGACCACATGCTGGACCTGCTCACCCGTCACGCGCGCCTGAACCTCACCGTGAGCGCGACCGGTGACCTGGAGACGGGCGCGCACCACACGACGGAGGACGTTGGGATCGTGCTCGGGCAGGCACTCGACCGCGCGCTCGGGGACCGCCGTGGCATCACCCGATACGGCGACGCGATGGTGCCCATGGACGAGGCGCTCGGGGCCTGCGCGATCGACGTCAGCGGTCGTCCCTTCTGCTCGTTCGAGGCGGACCTGCCTGCAACTTCGATCGCGGGATTCGAGACGGAGCTCACGGAGGAGTTCTTCCGCGCGGTCGCCAACAACGCGAAGCTCACCGTCCACATCCGCGCCCTGGACGGTACCAACGCGCACCACAAGATCGAAGCGTGCTTCAAGGCCTTCGCCCGCGCGCTGCGGGAGGCGGTCGCGCTGGACTCGTCGGAGACCGGCGTGCCGTCCACGAAGGGCGTGCTGTGATCGCGATCCTCGACTACGGCATGGGCAACCTGCGCTCGGTCGAGAAGGCGCTCGAACGCATCGGCGCGGAGCCGGTCGTGACGACCGACCACGAGACGATCCGGGCCGCCGACGGCCTGATCCTGCCCGGCGTCGGGGCGTTCCCCAAGGCGATGCGCAATCTGCGCGAGCTCGAGCTCGACGTCGCAATCGCCGACCGCCTCGCCGCCGGCGTGCCGACGCTCGGCATCTGCCTCGGCCTGCAGCTGCTGTTCGAGGCGTCCAGCGAGAACGAGGGCGCCTGGGGACTTGGCCTCCTGCAGGGGCGCGTGGAGCGCCTGCCCGCGCCGGGGCTGAAAGTGCCGCACATCGGCTGGAACACGGTCAGCTGGACCAAGCCCTCGCGACTCACCGCGGAGCTCCCGGACGAGTGCCCTTTCTACTTCGTCCACTCGTTCGCGCCGATCGTGATGGCGGAGGAGGACGTGCTCGGCATGGCCGCCTACGGCGAACCGTTCGCGTGCGCGGTCGAGCGCGAGCCGCTCTACGGCGTCCAGTTCCACCCGGAGAAGTCCAGCGTCAACGGCCTGAAGCTGCTCGAGAACTTCGCGGGCATTTGCGCGGCCGTGGGCGCGGCCTCTTAGTGGTTTCGTAGTGGAGCTCTATCCGGCGGTCGACATCCTGGGGGGCAAGGCTGTGCGCCTGACGCAGGGCGACTATGCGCGCAAGACCGAATACGCGGCCGACCCGCTCGACGCTGGCCGGCGATGGGTCGAGGCGGGCGCCCGGTGGCTGCACGTCGTCGACCTGGACGGGGCGCGCACGGGCGAGCCGGTGAACCTCGACGCACTGGCGCGCATCGCCGGACTCGGTACCGCAGTGCAGTTCGGAGGGGGCCTGCGATCGGAGGCTGCGGTCGAGGCGGCACTCGAGAATGGTGCAACGCGGGTCGTGATCGGCACCGCGGCGTTTCTGAATCCGCAGCTGCTGAAATCGCTGTTGATGGCGTATGGCGACCGTGTCGCGGTCGGCCTCGATGTGAGAAGCGGTCGCGTCACCGTGCACGGATGGCAGGAACGAACCAAGCTGTCGCCGGCGAGTGCGATCAGCCGGCTCGTGGATCACGGCGTGAAAACCATCATCTACACCAAGGTGGACTGGGACGGCATGATGCGCGGCGCCGACGTGGTGACGGCGCAGAGCCTGGTCAAGGAGGCGAGGGGGGCGCGCATCATCTATTCCGGCGGCATCGGCTCGCTCGACGATCTCCGTGCTCTTGCGAGCCTCGATCTGGACGGCGTGATCGTCGGGAAGGCGCTCTACGAGGAGCGGTTCACGATCGAAGCGGCGCAGGCGGCGCTGTGAGCGTCCTCAAGCGGGTGATCCCGTGCCTCGACGTCGACAAGGGTCGCGTCGTGAAGGGCACCAACTTCGTCGGGTTACGCGATGCCGGTGACCCGGTGGAGCTGGCTGCCCGGTACGACGCGGAAGGTGCGGATGAACTCGTGTTCCTCGACATCACGGCGTCCCACGAAGCGCGCGCGAATATCGTAAATCTTGCCCGCCGTACCGCGGACAACGTGTTTATTCCCTTCACGATCGGCGGCGGCATCCGCTCCCGCGAGGACGCCCAGGCAGTCCTGGACGCGGGCGCCGACAAGGTGTCGGTCAACTCCGCCGCGGTCAAGCGGCCGGAGCTCATGTCGGAGCTCGCCGACACATTCGGGGCGCAGTGCGTCGTGCTCGCGATCGACGCGAAGCGGCGCGGCGACGATCCGGAAGACGGATTCGAGGTATTCGTGAACGGAGGCCGCGTCCCGACGGGGCGGGAAGCCGTCGCGTGGGCGCGTGAAGGGGCCGAGCGTGGGGCGGGGGAGATCCTGCTCACGAGCATGGACCGCGACGGCACGGAGGACGGCTACGACCTGGAGCTCACGCGGGCCGTGGCGGAGGCGGTCGAGATCCCGGTGATCGCCTCGGGCGGCGCCGGTCGCCTCGAGCATCTCAGTGAAGCGATCGAGGACGCCGGCGCCGACGCGGTGCTGTGCGCGTCGATCTTCCACTACGGGACCTTCAGGGTGCGCGACGCGAAAGAGCACCTGCGCCGGGCCGGCATCCCGGTGCGGATCTAGGTTGGCGTTGCCCGCGCAAAACCCGGCAGTAAAAGGGGGTGGGTCCAGGCCGTGTTGCCGCGCGCGAAGAACGACAGGTTTTGTGAGATCGAAAGCGGCGACGAGCAGTCGAAGCTGCTCGTCGCATCGCCTCAGTCGTCGTTCTCCCGCTTCGACCGCTCGCGGGCGGCGCGGCGGATCACCAGCTCGCAGTCGTTCGCCACGATGTCCTTGTAGTCGGCCTTGACGACGTCGTAGCCCTCGCCGCAGGTGACGTGGTCCGCCTCTCCGTCGCGCACGTGGAACGTGTCGTTGCCGGGACCGCCGTCGAGCGTGTCGGCCGGCTCGTTCGGCTGATGCGTGACGTCGTGGCGCGCGAGCGCCCACAGGTCGTCGTTGCCGGGACCCCCGTTCACGGTGTCGACGCCCCGCTGGGCGAAGATCCGATCGTTGCCCGCGTCGCCGTTGAGCGTGTCGTCGCCCGGGCCGCCGAACACGAGATCGTTGCCGTCCCCGGCGTTCACGGTGTCGTTCCCCCGGCCGCCGAAGATCACGTCGCGGCGGCCGAATCCGTTCAGCGTGTCGTTGCCGGCGCGGCCCAGGATCAAGTCGTGCCGGTCCGTGCCGTTGATGAGGTCGTCGCCCTTGGTGCCAAAGAACGGCTTTGCGACGGCGACGGTGCCGAACACGCTCACGGCCAGGGCTCCACAGATGCCGAGCGCGAGCGCGCCTGTTCTGCTCCTCCTCATTGCGATCCTCCTTGTCGTTTCCCTCCACCCGTAAGAACCCGTGAGGGCGGTACTCGGTATGTGAAGCTGGGATTAAGCTCGGCCCGGCGTCAACCGCGCGCGCGGCGCTTCTTTTGGTGGCCGGGAGGCCTGGGCTCCAGCGCGGTGATCGAGTTGTAGCCCGTGAGGTAGATCGTCTTGCCGTCAGACACGACCGGGTTGTAAGCACCGCCCCGGCGCTTGAACACGACCTTGCCGGTCTTGACGTTGGCGCCGAACGTCGATTTCGAGTCGAGGTCCGACCAGTACGCGATGTGCCCGACCACGGTCACGCCGCCGGAGATGCGGCCGCCGGGCTTCGCGGTCCAGCGCGTGTTCCCGGTGCGCGCGTCAAGGGCGTACATGGTGCCGTCGTAGGATCCGACGTAGACCGTCGGACCCATGCCCGGCACGTCGACGATGGCGGCTGAGGAATAGACGTAGCCGCCCGTCGAGTGCGACCAGGCGAGCTCGCCGGTCTTGGCACCGAACGAGTAGACCTTCCCGTCTGTATTGCCCGCGAACACGCGCCCGAAGCCAACCGCGGGCGTCGAGTAGAACTGGCCGGAGGCAAAGCCGAACTTGCTGCCGGAGGTCCCGGTGGACCAGCGGTCGCGGCCGGTCTTGGCCCACAGCGCGTACATGCGCCCGCTGTAGTCGCCGACGTATAGCGTGCTCCCGACGAGCGCCGGCGACCCCTTCACGGCCCCGGACTTGGTCGCCTTCCACTTGGTGCGGCCGGTCTTCGCGTAAACCGCATAGATGCCGCCGCCCTCGGTGCCGAAGTAGAGCACGCCAGCGTGGATGATGGGCGACGACTCGGACCGGCTCTGCAGCGGCTTCGTCCAGAGGCGCTTCCCGTCGCTCGCGCGCAGTGCCACGAGTCGCTGCGGCTCGAGCAGCGTGATGAACAGCTTCCCATCCCAGACCGCGGGCGTCGACGCCGCGAGGCTGCCGATCTGCTTCTTCCACTTCACCTGGCCCGTCTTGGCGTCGATCCTGTACGCACTGCCGTTGTTCCGGCAGAAGTAGACGCTGCCGCCGACAACGCTGGTCGGAAACTCCATCAGCACGCGCCCCTTGAAGAACCAGCGTTTGCGGAACGGGGGCTTCAGGTTGGCGCGCAGGTACGCCGTGTGGGCGAGGTCGTAGTGGTAGATGGGCCACGGAACGGTGCCGTCGCTCTTCGGCTTGGGCGGCGGCGCAGCGGTGAACTCGACCTTGTTGCCATTGTGGACGTCTTGGTTGCGGTTGCTGAGCCAGACGATGCCGGCGATCGCAAGCGCGACCACGCCGAGGACTGCACCGATCAGCCAGCGCGGGGGGCGCCGGCGCCTGTGACGCTCGGAGATGAACATCGCCGGAGAGGGTACGGACGGCGCCCGCCGGATTCGCCGGTTGTAGCCTGGGGGCCGATGGGACCGGCGATTGCCCCCGATCGCCCCTGCCAGAATCGGCCGATGCGCTGGCGCATGTTCTTCGTTCTGCTGGGCGTGCCGACCGTGCTGCTGGTGGCGCTGGTGCTCGTGATCCGGGGGGGACAATCGACGGTGCGCAACAGCGTCGAGGGCGGGTCCGGTGGCGGTGGTGCTACGACTCCGGAAGCGACGACGACCGCAAAGGGAGTGCGGCTCGCCCGGGTCGGCGCCTTCGACAGCCCGGTTTACGTGACCTCGCCGCCGGGCGACAGCCGGCGGTTGTTCGTGGTGGAGCAGGGTGGGCGCATCCGGGTACTGGTGAACGGGAAACGCCGCTCGCGGCCATTTCTGGACCTGGCCGGCGACATCACCTCAGGCGGCGAGCAGGGGTTGTTGTCGATGGCTTTCGCCCCCGATTACGCGAGGAGCAGGCTCTTCTACGTCTATTTCACGGATCACAGGGGAAACGTGCGCGTCCAGCAGTTCAAGCGTTCGGCGGCCAGCCAGGATCGCGCCGATGGCGGATCGCGGCGTGCCGTGCGCTTCGTGAGGCATCCGTACGCCAACCACAACGGCGGACTGCTGCTGTTCGGCCCCGACGGTGACCTCTACATCGGGATCGGTGACGGCGGCTCAGAGGGCGATCCGCACGGCTATGGGCCGAACCTCAACGTGCTCCTGGGAAAGCTCCTGAGGATCGAGCCGCTGCCGGGTGGCGGCTATCGCGTGCCGGCCGGGAACCCGTTCGCCGGGAAGCGGGGACGCGACGAGATCTACGCCTATGGGTTGCGCAATCCGTGGCGGTTCTCGTTCGACCCCAGGACGGGCGACCTGTACATCGGCGACGTCGGCCAGAACCAGTGGGAGGAGATCGATTACGCAGCGAAGGGCACGGCGCTCGGCCGCGACTACGGCTGGAGCTGCTGGGAAGGGCGGCACCGCTTCAATTCGTCGCGTCGCTGCCCGGACCCGACCGCCCCGGTGCTCGAATACTCACACGCGGGCGGCCGTTGCTCGGTGACGGGCGGCGTGGTCGTCCGGGATTCGCAACTGCCCGCGCTGTACGGCCGCTACGTCTACGGCGACTACTGCGGGGGCGCGCTGCGCAGCTTCCGGGTCGTGAACGGGAAATCGACCGGCGATCGCGGCGTCGGCCTGACGGTCCCTTCGCTCAGCTCGTTCGGGGAGGATGCCCGCGGACGCGTCTACGCCGTGTCGCTCAACGGGCCGGTGTACCGTCTGCGGGCTCGCTAGCCCCGCGCCGCAGCGCGCGCAGCTCCCGGCGCGCCTCGTGCAGCCGCGCGAGCGTGTTCACTCGGCTCAGCTCCAGTGCCCGGCACTGCGCCTCGAGGAACTCCGGGGACCGGAACACGTCGAGCGCCCCGCGTAGCGCCGGCGTACGTGCCAGCACCTGCGCGTCGGCGAGGATCCCAACGCCGAAGAACCCGGGCACGCTGCTCCAGTCGAGCTTCAGATCGGTCTCCGCCAGGAAGTCCTCGACGGCCGTGCGCACCCCGTTGCGCGGCGTCCCCTCCGCCACCGCGTTCTGCATGAACGCGTTCAGTCCCTGCTCGCCGGCCAGCTCGCTGCGGCCCGGCACCATACCGCCCGATGCATGCTCCTGGCGGTGCTCGGCCGGCACCGTGGATGGGTCGTGATACATGTCGCGGCGCCCGTAGGGCCAGTCCACGTCGTGCAGGAGCGTGAGCGGGAATGGACGGTTCTCCTCCCGCGCCACCTGGGCGATCGCGTGTAGCTCCCCGTGCACGGTGTACCAGTTGTGGTCACCGTCGATCAGCACGAAGTCCGGGTCGCGAATCCGCGGCAGCGCCTCGAGGCTCAGCTCGCGATGGAACACGAACCGGTCGCCGTACTGCTCGTTCAGCGCATCGAGATCCATCTTCGGTCGCGGCGACGGATCGATGCCATGCATCACGCCATCGTGCGCGGCGGCCCACTCCAGCATCTTCGTGGTGGTGACGCCGAACGCGGTCCCGACCTCGACGAGCACGCGCGCCATCACAGCGATCAGCAGCGGCCGGACGACCGATTCCCAGTGCCTACCCATGATGGTGGTGCGAGGTGCCTGGCCGGCGCGGCCCGCGGAGAGCCGTCAGACCGGGCAGGCCGAGAGCGCCGCGATCGCCTCCTCCTGGTCCCGCGCCTCGCCCGGCGAGGTGACCTGCTTCCAGGCCACGTTGCCCTCCTTGTCGATCACGTACGTGGCCCGCGTGGCGAACCCCAGGGGGCCTTCGAGGTATGCCCCGTACTGCTCGGCCACGGCACCCTTGGGCTCGAAGTCCGACAGCAGGTGGGGGGCGAGCTGCTCGTACTTGCGGAAGGCCTTCAGCGTGAACGGGCTGTCGACCGAGACGCCGAACACCTCCGCGTTCTCGGCGCCGAACTTCGATTCGAGGTCGGTCACGTCGTGAAGCTCTTTCGTGCAGACGGAGCTGAAGGCGAACGGATAGAAGATCAGCACCACGTTCTTTCCGCGCAGCTCGGAGAGCGTGACCTCTTCGCCGTTTTCGTTCCTGAGCGTGAAATCGGGGGCCTGCGAGCCGACTTCCACGGACATGTGCGCCTCCTCGATCGGTCGGTGGGGCCTCAATGTTATTGGCGGGCGCTCGGCTGCCGATATTCGGCGTATGAGGCGCGTCCACAGGGCCGCGGATTCTCGGGGCGTCTGGTGCGCCGCGGTCGCCGCCGCCGGCGTGCTGCTCGCCTACGCGAACGGCTCGACCGGCGACTATCCCTCCGACGCGGGCCCCACGATCCACGCGCTCCTCGACGGCCACGTCGGGCAGGCGCTCGCGGCCCAGCCCCTGATGGGATCCCTGTCCGTGCTCGTGCGGCTGCCGTTTGCGGCGCTCGCAAGCGTCACCGGCGGTGGAGAGCTGGCTGTCTACCGGCTCGGCTGTATCCCGTGCCTGGTGGCGCTAGGCCTCGCCGGCCTGGAGCTTGCGCGAGCGATGGACCGCCGGGGCGCGACGCGCGGCGCATGCGCGGCCGCGGCCGCGATCTGCGTCGTCAATCCGCTCACCTGGGAGGCGCTCCGCCTCGGCCACCCCGAGGAGCTCCTGGGCGCAGCGTTCGTGGTCGTGGCGGCGCTCTGGGCAGCCGAGGGCCGGTCGCTCGCAGCGGGCGTGGCGCTCGGCCTGGCGCTCGCGACCAAGCAGTGGGCGGCGATCGCCGTGTTGCCCGTCCTTGCAGTCGCACCGGCACACCGGCTGCGGCTCGGCATGATCGCGTTCGCGCTCGTGGCGGTGCTCACCCTGCCCGTCGTGATCGCTGACGCGAACGGCTTCTACGGCGCGACTCGGCAGGCCGGCCGGGCCGGCACGCGCGTCTATCCGTTCAATGGGGTCTGGCCCCTGGCGCCGACTGAGGACCGCGTGGTCTCGGTCGGGGGAGACATGTCCGTCGTCACGGTGCGGGAGATCCCCGTATGGCTGGCTCACCTCCTGCATCCCGCGATCGTCCTGCTCGCGGTCCCGTTGACGGCGGCCGCGCTCTTCGTGCGCAGGCGCTTTCGCGCCGAGGACGTGTTCGCGCTGCTTGCCCTCGCCTTCCTCATCAGGTGCCTACTCGACCCGATCGACAACGCTTATTACCACGTCCCCTTCGTACTCTCGCTGGCGTTCTGGGAATGACTCGGCTGGAAGCGCACTCCGCTGCTCGCGCTGCTCGCATCGCTGGCTGTGTGGTTCGCCATCTACAAGGCGACCATGTTCCACACCAATGACCTGCGCAACGCCGTCTACCTGCTCATGACGGTTCCGTTCGGGGTGCCGCTCGTCTCGGCGCTCTTCGCCCGCGGCGGCCGCCCGGCGCGGACAGCGCGACGCCGACTGCGGCCCGCCGCCGCCGGGGGCTGACCGGCCGCTCCTCTTAGAATCGACCGGGAGGGACGATGACCGCCACGGTCCCGGTCCATACGCTGATCCTCTCGCACGCCAACGTCGACTTCGACGCGTTTGCGGGGATGCTCGCTGCCCAGCTCCTGTACCCGGGCGCGCGCGTCTGCCTGCACGGCGGCGTCAATCGCAACGTGCGAGAGTTCTACAACCTGCACGCGGACAAGATCCCGAGCGTCGAGCCGTCCGCCGTGGAGCGCGACTCCGTGCGACAGGTGGTGCTGATCGAGGTCACGAGCGCCGACCGCCTCGGCGAGTTCGCGCCGCTGGTTCGCCGCGGCGACGTCGAGGTGGTGGCCTTCGACCACCACGGACAGGACAAGCCGGGGACCGAGATCGAGGAGGGCGCGGCGCTCGTCGGGCGCGACGGCAGCGTCGTGACCGGGATGCTGAGGCTGCTGCTCGAGCGCGGAGTCGAGATCTCACCGATGCACGCCACCGCCTTCGCGCTCGGGATCCACGAGGACACGGGGTCGCTCACCTACACCTCGACTACTTACCGCGACGTGGAGGCGCTCGCTGCCTGTGTGCGGCTCGGCGCGAACCAGGAGCTGCTCGGACGGTACCTTCGCGGTCCCCTGCACCCGGATCAGCGGAGCCTGCTGAGGCTGCTCTCGGCCAACCGCACCGAGCACGAGCTCGCCGGCCTGCGCGTGGTATCGGCCTGGGCCGAAGCGGACGGCTACGTCGAGGATGTCTCGACGCTCGCGCCGCGCGTCGGCGAGGTGGCGGATTGGGACGTGCTGCTGCTGTCGGTGGAGATGGAGGGCCGCGTGCTGCTGGTCGCGCGCAGCCGCACCAGCGCGCTGGCCGTCGACGAGGCGCTCGCGGAGCTGGGCGGCGGAGGCCACGCCCAGGCTGCCTCGTGCTTCGTGCGCACGAGTGGGGCGAAGAAGGTGCTCGAGCGCGCGCTCACGGCGGTCGAGCGCGTCGCCCGCGCGCCGCTGCGGGCGCGAGAGGTGATGTCACGTCCCGTGCACGCGGTCGCGAGCACGGACGACATCTCCGCCACGCTCGTCGAGTGCCAGCGGCTCGGTTTGAGCGGCATCCAGGTGTCCGAGAACGGCGATCTGACCGGAACCGTCTCTCGCGAGGACCTGGACCGCGCCGTTCGCCACGGCCTCAGCCACGCGCCCGTCAAGGGGGTGATGAGCTCGGGCGTGCCGGTGGTCGGGGCGGACGCCACCCTCGGCGAGCTGCGCGACCTGCTTGCCACAGGCCGGGCCGGCAGGCTCGTCGTGGTGAGCGACGGCCCGTATCGCTCCGAGTCGCGGGTGCCCGTTGCGGACGCGGAGGGCGTGGTCACTCGTGGTGACCTGCTGCGCGCGTTGCACGAGCCCGAGAACCTCGAGCGACCGCTGCCGGACCCGGAGGCGACCGCGGCCGTACGCGAGCGCCTCGGCCGGATCACGCGCCTGCGCGAGGTGCTGCCAGCGGTGCAGCGGGCGGCCGCCGCGCACGATCCCGTGTACCTGGTGGGTGGAGCCGTGCGGGACGTCCTGCTGGGCGAGCAGAGCCTCGACCTCGACCTGATGGTGGAGGGCGACGCGCTTGCCTTCGCGCGCGCGCTCGCGAGCGAGCTGGGCGTGACGTGCCACCCGCACGAGAAGTTCCAGACCGCGGTCGTGAAGGGCCGCGACCGTGACGGCACCGAAGTCCGCATCGACGTAGCGACCGCCCGTACCGAGGTGTACGGGGCGCCCGGCGCGCTGCCGGAGGTGGAGCGCTCGACGCTGCGGCACGATATGGCGCGTCGCGACTTCACCATCAACGCGATGGCCACGTCCTTGCGGGCGGAGGACCTCGGCGCCACCTACGACTTCTTCGGTGGCTTCCGCGACTTGGGCCGCGGGACCGTGCGCGTGCTCCACAACCTGAGCTTCGTTGAGGACCCGACCCGCCTCTTGCGCGCGATCCGCTACGAGGCTCGGTTCGGGTTCGAGATGGACCGCCACACGCTATCGCTCGCCCGCGGCTGCATCGATATGCGCCTGGTCGGGGACCTCGCATCGGCGCGCCTGCGCGACGAGCTGATCGACCTCCTGCGCGAGCAGCAGATGATCGCCGCGCTCACCAGATTGGCGGAGCTGGGGCTCGACCGGGCACTCCATCCCGGCCTCGATGCCGGAGCCTCCTCGCGCGCGTTGATCGAGCGCGCCACCGAGGTGGCCGCGCGCGAGCCGTTCGCCGGCGCGGTGCGCCCGACGCTCCTGCGGCTCGCGTTGCTCTGCCGCCGGATGGGAGCGGGGGAGATCTATGACTGGCTCTCGAAGCTCAAGCTTCGCCGGCGCGACCAGGACGTGGTGGCAGCCGCCGCGACGCTTGCGCCGGGGATCGCGGATCGGCTCGAGCGCGATCCGCCACCTGCCCCGTCGGAGCTGCGCGAGGCGCTCGACGGCATTCCCCTCGAGGCCCTGGTGGCGGCGATCGTTCAGGCACGGGCCCCGGAGCTAGTCGAGCAGCGCGTTCATTCCTACGTGCAGCTCGTCCGCGAGACCGCGCTGGAGATCACGGGCGACGACTTAAAGCGTGCGGGCGCGGCCGAGTCACCCGAGATCGGGCGCGCGCTGAAGGAGACGCTCGCGCTCAAGCTCGATGGTTTCGTGGAGGGGCGCGACGAAGAGCTGAAGACCGCCCTTAGGCTGCTGGGTCGGACATGAAGCGCTGGAACGATCTCCAATGGGACGGCAATCCGGGCCACTACGAGGTCTATTACCTCACGGTCACCGACCCGGCGACCGGCATCGGCTTCTGGATCCGTTACACGATGGTCGCCCCGCTGGCCGAGACCGGCGAGGAGGCGACCTGCTCGTTGTGGCTCTGCGCGATGAATCCCGCCGACCCCACCCGCAACGTGGGCGTCAAGTCCAGCCTGCCCGCCGCCTCGCTCACGTCGGCGAGCGATCCTTTTCGCCTCCAGGTCGGCGACGCCTGGCTCAGCGACCGCGGGATGGCGGGCGAGATCGACGCCGGCGGCGTCCGCTACGGCTGGGCACTCGAGTGGACGCCGCACCTGCCGGCTTATGGCCACGTGCATCCGCTGCTACGGGCGGCGAGAGTGGCCAAAACCGTTCTGTTCCTCCCGCACCCCGACCTCGAGGTGAGCGGCACGATCCGGCTCGGCGACCGCAATGTCGACCTCGCCGGCGCGCGCGGCGGCCAGGCACACCTGTGGGGTTCCAAGCACGCCTCGCGGTGGGCATGGGTGCACTGCAACGACTTCACCGACGGCGACGGCGCCCCGCGGCGCGATGCGTTCGTCGACGGGGTGAGCGTGTTCGTTCCGCGCTTTGGCCGGCAGCTCGGGCCGAGCACTCCCGTGGTCGGGCGCTTCGGCAGCGCCGACCTCAATTCCATCAACCCCGTGGCGGTCCAGACCAACCCGAGCGAGTTCGATCTCGACGGCTGGCGCTTCGAAGCCCGGGGCCACGGAATTCGCTTCCGCGGCACCGTCGACACGCGGCGCGAGGACCTCGTCGGCGTCACCTACCACGACCCGGACGGAGACCTCGCCTACTGCTACAACACCGAGGTCGCCAACATGCGGCTCGAGATACTCTGCCGCCGCTCCCGGCGGTGGACGAAGGTGGATGAGCTGCGCGCCAGCGGCCGTACGCATTTCGAGTATGCGCAGCGAACGCCGGTGGACGGCGTCGAGCTGAAGATCGCATGACGCTCCCCACGGACGCGCTTCCCCGCGCCTCTGCGCCGTTCGAATGGCGCGAGACCGGGCCGGTGATCTGGCTCGATGTCGCGGTGGGGCCAGCCAGAGCAGCCTTCAGCACCCGCCGCGGGGGCGTCAGCTAGCGGCCCTTCGGCTCGCTCAACCTGGGCATCCTGACGGAGGATGATCCTGAGCGCGTGCGCGAGAACCGGTTTCTCCTGGGCGCCGCACTGGGGCGCGACACCCGATCGGTGCTGATGGGCCGGCAGGTGCACGGCACCCGTGTTGAGGTGCGTGATGCCGAGCCCGGGAAGGGCGTGCGGCTGCGGGAGGCGGATGCGCAGGTGACCCGGTCGACGCGTCTCACCCCGCTCGTGCTGGTGGCGGACTGCGTGCCGGTGGTGCTGGCCGCGACCGGCGTCGTCGCGGCGGTCCACTGCGGCTGGCGTGGCGCCGCCGGCGGCATCCTCGAGCACGCGCTGGAGGCGATCGGAGGGCCGGATCGCAAGGAGGTTCATGCCGCCCTTGGCCCGGGCATCGGGCCGTGCTGCTACGCGGTGGGTGAAGAGGTGCGGCAGGCATTCGTGACCCGCGGCCACACCGAAGACGTGATCGGCGGGGGGCGCCTCGACCTTTCGCTCGCGCTCAGGCGCGAGCTGGAGCGCCTCGGCCTGGCCCCCGGCCAGATCCACGACTGCGGTCTCTGTACGAGCTGCAGCTCCGAGCTGTTCTTCTCGCATCGGCGTGACCGTGGCGTGACCGGGCGGCAGGCCGGCCTCGCGTGGCTCGCCTCGTAACCGGGCTCGACCCCGCCCGCGTGCGGGCACGGCTCGAGGAGGCTCGGGGGCGCGTGGCGGCCGCCTGCGAGCGGGCCGGTCGCTCCGCCGATGAGGTCGAGCTCCTGGCGGCCACCAAGTACGTGCCGGCGGAGGAGCTCGGTGTGCTGGCCGAGGCGGGCGCCGAGCTGGTCGGCGAGAACGTGGTGCAGGATCTGGAGGCGAAGCAGGAGCGCTGGGGCGACCGTTTCACGTGGGACTTCATCGGCCACCTCCAGAGCCGCAAGACGAAGGAGCTGCTGCCGCGCGTACGCCTGATCCACTCGGTGGAGAGCGAGTCGGTGATGCGCCAGATCGAGCGGCACGCCGGCGCGCCGGTGCGCGTCCTGCTGGAGGTGAACGTGGCGGGCGAGCAGTCCAAGCACGGTGTGGCGCCAGGCGAGGCCGACCGGTTCCTCGAGCTCGCGGCACAGTTCGAGGCGGTCCGTTTCGCGGGGCTGATGACGATGCCGCCGCTGGCGACCGACCCCGAGCTGGCGCGCCCTCATTTCGCCGCCCTTCGGCAGCTCGCGGAGCGCCTCGAGGCGGCATGGGCGCCGCGCCACGAGTTCTCCGTGCTCTCGATGGGCACGAGCCAGGACTACGAGGTGGCGGTCGAGGAAGGCGCCACGATCTGCCGCCTGGGAAGCGTTCTGTACGCGTGAGCAAGCGATTCGGTGATTGAATTAAGGGCCGCAAACTGAAGGATTTGTTGCGAAACGGCCGAACACCGCCGCAGCAGCGCCTGAATCGAAGATTTTCTGATCACTGACATGGCTTTCCGCGATACCTGGCACCGCGCGCTTCAATACTTCGGCCTCGCCGAGGACGAGCAGTACGTGGACGAGCAGGACAGCGGCGAGTTCGAGCCCGAGGCCGAGCTCGAGGAGCGCTACCGGACGCGTGATCAGGTGCGGCGCGTTCCCGGGCGGCGCCGGGACGAGATCGACGACATCTTCGCGGACGACTCGCCGCCTGGCGGGA
>Ga0075423_10003348_pt1 | contig 14751 bp, 10 predicted proteins | sample SoiMethybrSBSTD2_FD_80114 | JGI IMG/M metagenome (GOLD analysis project Ga0075423, IMG submission 80114) | Bulk soil microbial communities from a Populus tree surrounding site in Tennessee, USA - Soil MetaG P. TD hybrid SBSTD2 | ecosystem: Environmental > Terrestrial > Soil > Tree plantation...
CAGCTCGTCGCCCCCGTGCATGACCGGCTTCGTGTAGTTGTGGACGCCGGCGGTCTCGGCCAGACCGGCGAGGACGTCGAGCGTGGCAAGGCCGCGTGCGGTGTCCTGGACCCGCGGCGCTTCCGCGGCGACGCGCCGCCGCAGCGCGTCGAACAGCTCGATCTCCCGCTCGAGGATGCGATCGTCGGCGCCGAGGACCTTGTCCTCGTACTCCTTGAGCGCCGGCGTGATGAACCGCTCGCCGCCGGCGATGGTCTGCTTGCGCAGGTAATCGCCCGGCACGTTCGCGAGGTTGGACTTCGAGACCTCGATGTAGTACCCGAACACGCGGTTGTAGCGGATCTTCAGCGAGCCGATGCCGGTGCGGAGGCGCTCGGCCTCCTCCATCTCGGCGATGCGCCGCTTGCCGGATCGGCTGATGTCGCGCAGCTCGTCGAGCTCGGGATCGACGCCGTCGCGAATCGCGCCGCCGTCGCGCGCGAGCGCCGGCGGTTCGTCGAGCAGCGTCGCGTCGAGGTCGGCGCGCAGCTCGGCGAGATCGTCGAGACCAGCCACGAGGCTGCCGATGAGCGGGGCACGGAGGGGCTCGAGCAGCAGCCGCACCCGCGGGACCGCGGCCAGTGACTGGCGCAACGCGACCAGATCGCGCGGTCCGGCGGTGCCGAGCGCGGCCCGGGCCACCAGCCGCTCCATGTCGTGGACGGTGCGCAGCGTGTCCTGCAGCTTCGCCCGCTCGGTGCTCCGGAACGCGAGCTCCTCGACCGCGTCGAGACGGTCCTGGATCCGTTCGAGCGACAGCAGCGGCTTGAGCAGCCAGGTCCGGAGCAGCCGGCCTCCCATCGACGTGATGGTGCGATCGATTTCGTGCAGCAGGGATCCGGTCCGCCCGCCGTCGGCCGACTCGATCACGTTCAGGTTCTTGAGCGTCGTCGGGTCGATCACGAGGCTGTCGGCCCCGGTCCGGAACGACACCGCACGGATGTGCGCGAGGTCCGCTTTCTGGGTCTCCCGCAGGTACTGCACCAGCGCCCCGGCGGCGCTGACCGCGGCGGCGCGCCCTTCGAGGCCGAAGCCGAACAGGCTCTGGGTCTGCAACTGGTCGAGGAGCGCGCGGCGCGCGGCTTCGAATTCGAACGTCCAGGGCTCGAGCGGCGTGACCACGGCCGCGAGGCGCAGCGACTCGATCATGGCCGCCGGGTCGGCGAATCCGGCTGGCGCGATCACTTCGCGCGGCCTGAGCACGGCGAGCTCGTCGACGAGCGCCTGCCGCGCGTCAGGACCGATGTATTCGGCGGTCGTGAACTCGCCGGTCGACAGGTCGAGGAGCGCGGCCCCGTAGCCTCCGGCCTCGCCGCCAGCCGGGCTCAGCGCGATCAGGAAGGCCGGCTCGCGCGCCTCCAGGTAGCTCGCATCCGTCAGCGTCCCCGGAGAGACGACGCGCACCACTTCCCGGCGGACGACCCCCTTCGCCTTCTTCGGGTCCTCCATCTGCTCGCAGATGGCAACGCGGAATCCCTTCCGCACGAGCCTCGCGATGTAGGTGTCGCCGGCGTGGTGAGGCACGCCGCACATCGGAATGGCGCCGCCGTTGGCATCCTTCGCGCGCGACGTCAAGGTCAGCTCGAGCGCCCGCGCCGCCGTCAGCGCGTCCTCGTAGAACATCTCGTAGAAATCCCCCATCCGGAAGAACAGGATCGCGTCGCGATGCTGGCGCTTCGCGTCGAAGAACTGACGCATCGCGGGCGTGGCGCCCGCCGGAGTCGATGGGGTTGACGGCGGCATTACGGTTCCTCGCGCCGGATTCGCGCGAGCGGAGCGAAGAGTCCTGCGTCGGTCACGGTCGCGAAGAGGCAGTGATGGGCACGACAGCGACGCGCTGTCCGGGGCGAAGGACCGGAGTATAACATCTGACACAGTGGCCGCCCGGAGGTCGGCGACTCCTGCTGATCCTGGCTCTCGACACGACCACGCGCGCCGGCAGCACCGCGATCCTGCGCGACCAGAACGTGCTGAGCGAAATCAGCGGCGATGCGGCGCTCACGCACGGCCAGCGCCTGCCCGCCGAGATCGCCCGCGCGCTCGACCAGGCCAACGTGACGCTCGATCACATCGATCTGCTGGCAGTCGTCGCCGGCCCCGGCTCCTTCACGGGCCTGCGGGTCGGGATCGCCGCCATTCAGGGTCTCGCGTTCTCGCGCGGCCTGCGCGTGGTGCCGGTCTCCGCGCTCGAGGCGATCGGCCGCCTCACCCTGCGGACCGCCCCGGCTGGCGCACTCGTGGCCGCCTGGATCGACGCCCAGCGTGGAGAAGTCTTCGCCGCGCTCTACGACGGGGACCTCGACCACCCGGCCCTCCCCCCATCGTCTGCCGATCCGGAGGGGACGCTGGCGGCGTGGCGTCAGGCGCTGGGGAATCGACCCGTCGTGTTCGCGGGCGACGGCGCCATCCGCTATCGCGAGACCATCCGCCGCGCGCTGGCGTCGCGGGCCGAGGTCCGCGAGCCGGCGCCACGGCTCGCCGCCGAAGCCGCGCGCATCGCCATCGATCGTCCCGAGCGCGCCGTCGCGCCCCACGGCATCGTTCCCATCTATATCCGTCGGCCTGATGCCGAGCTCGCCCGGGCGCGGGCCGGACGCTGAGCGCGGCGGCGAGACAGATGGAGCCGGGCAGCCGGTTGGAGGAGATGACGGTCGAGCGCCTGGCCGCCGACCACGACCTGGACGAAGTCGCAGAGCTGGAAGCGCGGTGCTTCAACAACCCCTGGACCCGCGACATGCTCGCCCGCGAGCTGGCGCAGTCGGACGTGGCTCACGTCTTCCTGCTGCGGCTCCCCGATCGCCGCATCGCCGCCTTCTGTTCCTGCTGGATCGTGGTCGACGAGCTCCACGTCAACACCCTCGTCGTCGATCTGCCGTACCGGCGCCAGGGATTTGGCGTTGGGCTGATGCGTCGAGTCATCGATGAGGCGGTGCGGCAGGGCGCCACCCGGGCGACTCTGGAAGTGCGCGAGTCCAACCTCGCGGCCCGCGGGCTCTATGAGCGGCTGGGATTTCACGTCGCCGGCCGCCGTCCCGGCTACTACACGCATCCGGTCGAGGATGCCTTGATCCTCTGGCGCGAAGATCTGACGAAACCCGGCTCCTGTAGTGATTGATGGCGTCCCGGTCTTGTGTTACCTTGCCCTTATGAATGCCTTGCTGTAGCCGGCAATCCCTTCAAGGAGGCGGCCAATGCCGACAGACTTCGAAGAGCTGAAGCGTCAACTCCTGGAAACCGACGAGGAGTTCCGCCGACTCGCCAGTCAGCATCACGATCTCGACGAGAAACTACATAGCCTGGCCGCTCGAAACTACCTCTCGGAACCGGAACAGCTCGAAGAAGTCACCCTCAAGAAGCGCAAACTCCACTTGAAAGATCAGATGGAAGACATCGTCCGCCGGCGGCGTACCGGCGAGACGGCGTCCATGATGCAGGGCTGACGACCGACACTCAGAACATCCCGGCGGCCGGATGCGTCCTCGAGGCTTCGGGCACGCATCCGGCCTTCGCTTTTCTGACCGCTTCGTTCCATGAAAATCGACCGTGCGGGGTATCCGTTCATCGCAGGTGCGCTGGTGCCGGCGCTCGGGCTGGCGCTGTCGCGCCGCCGGGGATGGGCCATCCCGTTCGCGGTCCTCGGCGGGTTCTTCGCCTACTTCTTCCGCGATCCCGATCGCGACGTGCCCGGCGCTCCGGGCCTGGTGGTCTCCCCGGCCGACGGCAAGATCATGGTCGCCGGTCCCTCCGATCCCCGCTGGTCACCGCCCGGGGTGTGGAACCAGATCACCATCTTCCTGTCGCCGGTCGACGTCCATATGAACCGCTCTCCGGTCGGCGGTCGTATCACCCGCATCGACTACCGTCCGGGCAAGTTCCTGCCGGCTTACAAGGAATCAGCGAACGACAACGAGCTCAACGAGATCTGGATCGAGAGCGAGGGACGGACGATCGTCTTCAGGCAGGTGGTCGGCGTCCTGGCGCGCCGGATTGTCTGCCGGGTACGGGCCGGGGAAGAAGTCGAGCGGGGAGAGCGCATCGGGCTGATGAAATTCGGGTCGAGGATGGACGTGTTCCTCCCGCCTGACATGGAGATCGCCGTGTCGGTCGGCGACCGGGTCTTCGGCGGCGAAACGGTCCTGGCGCGGGCCGGATCGCGCCCGGCGGGGGCCGGCGGGGAGGGGAGCCGTGCTTAACGGACGGCCGCGCCGGCGGCGGGAGGATCGGCCGCAGCGGTTCAAGCGCGGGGTCTACCTGCTGCCGTCGATGTTCACGGTCGCAAACCTGTTCTGCGGCTACGGCTGCGTGGTGTACGCGACTCAGCGGGACTTCGATACGGCGGCGGTCCTCATCGGCATCGCGATGGTGCTCGATACGCTCGACGGGTTCGTCGCCCGTCTGACGCGCACCTCGTCCGCCTTCGGCGTCCAGCTGGACTCGCTCGCCGACGTGGTGTCGTTCGGCCTCGCCCCCGCCGTCCTGGCCTTCATCTGGGGGCTGGAGCCGCTCGGCCGGCTTGGCTGGGCGGCCGGCTTCATTTACGTGACCGCGGCCGCCATGCGGCTGGCGCGGTTCAACATCCAGACTGCGTCCGTGGTCGACAAGCGCTACTTCGTCGGCATGCCCAGCCCCGCGGCTGGAGGCGTGATCGCGTCGACGATCTACCTGTTCCCGGAAGGCCCGCAGAGCCGCGAAATCGCGATCGCGTCGATCCTCATGGTGGTGGTGCCGGCGCTGCTGATGGTGAGCACCGTCCGGTTCCGCAGCGTCAAGGCGATCGATGTCGGCTGGCGCCGATCGTACTTCGCGCTCTTCCTGCTCGCGGTGGTGTTCTCGCTGATTGCCTCGCACCCGCGGCTGGCGCTCGTAACGCTCGCGTACAGCTACACGGTCAGCGCGCTGATCATGTGGGTCTATACGCGCCTCCGCCGCCGGCCGGGCGAGGCGGGAACCGAAGCGCTGCCCGCGGGGTCCGAGCCGCAGACGGTCCATGGATCCGACGGTCGGCTCTAGGCTGTCTGCCTCAACTCCCAACCTCCAACGCCCAACTCCCAAAGGAAGCCTCTCGTGGCCGATGGGCAAACGTCGCTCGACCCAGCTTGTTGCCAGAATTGTCAGCCAGTTTGTGCGGGCATCTCCGGTTGGGAATTGGAAGTTGGGAGTTGGGAGTTGACTTGATCAGTCGCAACCGGCAGCCTCACCGTCACCGTCGTTCCCACACCCTTGGTGCTGCTGACGTCGATCGATCCGCCATTCAGCTCGATATTGCGGCGCGCGATCGGGAGGCCGAGACCGGTCCCTGTCGTCTTCGTCGAAAAGTAGGGCTCGAACACCCGTTCGAGCGCTTCCGCGTCCATTCCGACACCGGTGTCGGTCACGTCGAGACGCACCGCGTCGGGTTCGATGTGCGCGTCGATCGTCAGCGTGCCCTGGCCCGGCATCGCGTGCAGCGCGTTCTCGATGATGTTCGCGAGGGCACGGCCGGCGAGCGTCCGATCGATCAGGACCGGCGGAAGCGACGGCGGGACCCGGTTCTCGATCGTGATCCGCCCCTGCAGCCCGGTCCGGTACGGATCGACGATCTCGGCGACGAGATCGGGCAGCGGGACCGGCGAGCGGCGCGCGGTCGGTGACGATGCGAAGCTGCTGAAGTCGGCTGAGATCTGGCGGAGCAGACGAACCTGGCCGAGGATCGAGCTCACGCAGTGGTCGAGCACCGGTCCGAGGGGCTCGCCGCGATCGGCGTGCACCCGCTGCAGGTGCTCGGCCGACAGCTGGATCGGGGTCAGCGGATTCTTGATCTCGTGCGCGACCTGACGCGCCATCTCGGCCCAGGCTTCGAGGCGGTGCGTGCGTTCGAGCTGGACGCGCTGCGCCTTGAGCTCGCCGGCCATGCTGTTGAACGCGTCCACGAGCCGCCGCAGCTCGTCGGCCGACTTGACCGCGATGCGGGCGTCGAAATCACCCCGCGCGATCCGCCCGGTCGCCCGGGTCAGCCGCCGGACCGGGTCGGCGATGCGCTCGGCCATCGACAGCCCGATTGCGGCGCCGAGCAGCACGAAAAAGAGCGCGGCGAGATGGACGCCGCGATCGAGCTCGTCGATCTCGCGCTCGATCTCACGCTGCCGGAGCGTGAGCGGCACGGTCAGCAGGACGTCCTGGCCGGCGGCTCGCACCGGCGTGGCGGCCAGCATGTAGGTGAAGGCGCCGATCGCATCCGGACGGACGAAGCTGGGCAGCCGCTCCAGCACGATCGCCCGGTACAGGTCGTCCGGCGTGCGGGTGGGGAGCACGCCGGAGGCGAACAGCGCGCGCTCGGACGTCGCCACCAGCTCGGCGCCCCTGAAGACGTTGACGTCCTGGTCGATCACCTGGCTGATCCAGACCATCCAGTCGTCGCTGAGCGTCGCGGTGGGCTCGGCGCTGCGGCGCAGGCCGCTGACGAGGTCCTGGATGACGCGCTGGGCCACCGCGGCCGTCCGGGCCGCCTCGGCCTCGACGTCGCCCTGGAGCAGATTCGCGAAGTAGGTCCGGATCACGAGCGCCAGCGTGAGCACGGGGATGATCGCGGCGAGCACGAACGCGAGGAACAGCTTGCGGTAGAAGCTGGCCCTGATCTCCCGCAGCAGCGCGCGGCCGACGCGCGGCCGCTGCCGCGAGATCCGCGTGAAGAGCGCCGTGCCGACCAGCACCACGCCGAACGCGGCGCCGGAGAAGGTGGTCAGTTCCGCCAGATGGACGACGTGATCGAACGGGGTGAGCACCGGATACCCGATCGCGAAGATGCGCTCACGGTCGTTGGAGAAGTAGACCTGGTGACGCGCGCCGCCGGCCTCGACCTCCGCCCAGAACGGTTCGCGCGACGCGTAGATCTTCGCGAACAGGTCGTCGGTGATCGGCCACGCCGATCGCCCTGACGTGTAGATGGGCTGCAGTCCCCATCCGTAGATCGCGACCTCGACATTCCCGCCGGCCGTCCCCTCCTGCGGGCTCGTGTCCGCGGCTCGCACGACCTCGAAGTACGGGTTCTGCGACGTCATGAACGGCAGCGCCTGGTACTCGAAGAGCACGTGGAGAATGATGGCCCCCTGGGGCACGCGCTCGCCCGCCTCGTTGGTCACGCAGATGCGGCGCTCGGCGTGCAGCATGCGCCGCTCCTCGGCGCCAAAGGACGACACCTCCCCGAAGACGTCCCAGTCGCAGCCGACATTGCTCTGAAGTGTCGACGCGCCGTAGTCGGGCAGGTTGAGCGGGAAGCGGCTCACCAGTTTTCCGGCGCGGTCGTACAACTCGACCGCCGACGTGAGACGTTCGCGCGCCAGCACCGTCTGCTGCCAGACCGCGAACGCCGCATGCGAATCGGGCGGCGTGTCGTCCGACGAGTCGTTGGCATCCGCCACGAGCTCGGGCAGCAACGTGTCGAGCGCGTCGACCTCCTTGCGCGCCTGCTCCGTCCGTTGCAGCAGCGTCTGCGCGTGGTTCTGGGCCTGCACCGCGTACTGCGTGGCAATCAGCTGACGCGTGGCGCGCTCCGCGAAGAAGTTCATCGACGGATAGAGCAGCAGCGTAGGCACCAGGAACGCGAGGAAGAGCACGAGGATTCGCGCCGCCACGGTCGCACGGCGATACCAGACCGCCATGGCAGGCCCCGACAGCGCCGCGGCGGCACACGCGGCCGCCGACAGCAGCAGACCCAGCCGTGGCAGGCTGGCATGGCGCACCGTGGCGAGGCCGACGGCGATCGCCGCGGGCGCGACCCACATCGCGAACACCGCGAGGCGATGGGCGACCGCGGAGCGGGGAATTCGCCATCCCGCCGCCGCGGCCACGCAGAGCAGCGTGGCGGACCACAGCACGGCCAGGTGCGTGGCGACGATGCCCGCCAGCAGCATGATCCGGGAGAGGCTCCACGGGTGCAGGGAGAAGTGGCGGAGGTCGATCGAGACCGGATCGATCACGGCGCCGAGCATTCGGTAGAACAGGACGATCAGCGCCGCCACGGCCACCCCTACCAGGGTGTGCACCACGACGAGCCCGAGCGAGACGCCGGCGAAGAGCGGCTGCCGGCGTGCCGCTGCCCGGATGCGGGTGGCAGGGCCGGCGAACAGGCTCACCAGTGCCGCCGCCGTCGCTCCGGCGAGCAGCAGCGCCGCCGGTGTCGGCGGAGACCCTTCGGCCGCCGTCGCAAAGGACGCCCCGAGCAGCGCCCCTCCCAGCGCGGTCAGGACGACCGCGCCTGCGGTCGCCCGAACGTAGACCTGACGCGTGCCGCGGATCCGGCGATCCAGCAGCGGCCCGATCAGGACGAGCACGGTGCCGCCGATGGCCGCGAGCATGACCGCCCACACCTTGCGGCGCCAGGTGGTGCGCGCCTGGCGCAGCATTTGTGGATCGACCCACGCTTCGGCCAGCGGTTCACCCGATGGCGCGCGGAGGAGTACCGCGCCAGGCCGGGAGAGATCGCCGGCGCCTTCGAACCGCGTGCGCAATGACGCGGGACCGAGATCGGTCTGAAGCGTGTAGTCAGCCGGGGTCAGCGTGGGGGCGGCCGGCGCCGGCGACAGGACGTGCTCGGTGGCGACCGCACCCAGCCGCGGCCCGTCACTGGCGGCGATCGGCTGCAGCAAGACGAGCCGCAGGCCGAGCGGCGAGGGCGTCACGAACAGCGTCGACGGACCCGAGATGCGCTGCTCGGGAATGTCGGAGGCCGTGCCCGCCCACGCGCGCGCCACGATCGCTTTGTCGTAGACCGTGATCGCGATCTCGGCCGGCTGCGCGCTGCGTCGGCGCGCTTCGCCGACGAGATCGAAGAGCTCTTTGGCGCCCTCGGGGCCGGCGTTGAGACCCGAGACCGCGCGCCGATCCGCGGCGACCTGGGCCGACGCGCCGGTGATGGCGCGCACCATTCCGTCGAACCGCCGGCGGACGTCCTGCTCGACCCGCGCCGCCGCGGCCGCGTCGGTCGCGCCGAACCACCAGAGCTCCAGCGCCGCGCCCGCCAGGCCCGCGAGCACGGTCAGCACGATCCCGCCCGCCAGCAGCCGCCGCCAGCGGACGAGGCGCTCGCGAGTATCGATGGAGGGCACTCGTCAAGCAGAATACCGCAAAGGTAAACTGGGGCCGATCACGTGCTACGTGCTACGTGCTGCGTGCTACGTGCTACAGCCCACCCCATGTCAGAGCTGCCAGGACTCAAAGCGACGCTGAAGCGCGGAGCGCTCGTCGCCGCGGCCAACTGGCCGCTCGTCGCCGTGCAGTTCGTGGCGGAATCCACGCTGAAAGTCCTGCTCGCGGTGCCGGTCGTCGGCGGCATCTTCCTGGTGGTGCTGCTGCTCGGCGCCAACGCCGACGAGGTGCTGGCCGGCGACGTCCGGGAAATCGTCGCGCAGGTCTTCGGCGCGATGCGGCAGAACATCGCCGCGCTGGTCGCGTTCTCGATCGCATTCGCCGTCGTGCTCCTGGGCGGATCGGCCTTGACGTTCGTGATCAAGGGCGGGACCGTGTCACTCCTCGCGGCTGCCGAAGCCAAGGCCGGTCCCATCGAGAGGCCGCCGCTCAGTCTCCAGGCGATTCGCCGTGCGAACGTGGTCGCGATCGATCCGTTCCTGGAGGGCTGCCAGCGCCTGTGGCGCCGCTACGTCCGGCTGGGCGCCATGCTCCTCGGCGCCTACGGCGTCACCGCCGTCGTCTACCTGGCCTTCGTCGTGGGCGGCTATCGGCTGATCGGGAACTCCGGCGTGCTGCTCGGATGGACGATCGCGACCGCGCTCGCGTCGAGCGTGCTGATCGTCTGGATTACGCTGGTGAACTTCTTCTACCTGCTCGTCCAGATGGTGATGGCCATCGAGGACATCGGGGTGCGCCGCGGCATGCGGCGGGCGCTGGCCTTCGTGCGCCACAGCTTCCGTGAGGTCGCGGGCATCTTCGGGGTCGTGCTGCTGCTGGCGACGGTGGCGACGATCGCCTCGATCGTGGCGACGGCCGGTTTTGGACTGATCAATCTCATTCCGCTCCTCGGCCTGGCGGTCCTGCCGCTGCAGATCGCCGCCTGGCTGGTGCGCGGCTTCGTCTTTCAATATCTGGCGCTCGGCGCGCTGGGTGCGTATCTCACGCATTACCGGCACTTCGCCACGCGGCAGCCGGTGGCGGCCGCGTCGCCGGTCGTCGACCTGTCTGGACACCGTCTCGCATGATGACTTACGACCGATTCCTGTCCCGATCGGCCGGGCTGATGCAGGAATCAGCAATCCGGAAGATGGGGACCGTCCTCGCGCAGAAGCGCGACGTGATCTCGTTTGCGCCCGGTTATCCGGCGCCCGAAACGTTCCCCTGGCACGAACTGGAGGAAGTCACGCGCGAGCTGCTGACCGGCGGCGACGGCTCGGTGCTCCAGTACGGTCCGACTCGCGGCTACCGGCCCCTGCTCGACGCGGTCGCCGGCATCATGGCGCAGCGCGGCGCGCCGACGGCGCCCGAACGGCTCCTTGTCACGACGGGATCGCAGCAGGGGCTGGATCTCGTCGCCCGCGTGCTCGCCGATCCCGGAGACGTCATCCTCGTCGAGCTGCCGACCTACACCGGCGCGATCACCGCCTTCCGCAACGTGCAGGCCGAGATGATCGGCGTGCCGCAGGAAGAAGACGGCATCTCGCTCGAGGCGCTCGACGCGGTCCATGCCACGCTCGTCGGCCAGGGACGACGCGTGCGCTTTCTTTACCTCGTGCCCAATTTCCAGAACCCGACCGGCCTGTTGATCGGTCTGGCCAAACGTCGACTGCTGCTCGAGTGGGCGGCACGCCGCGACGTGCTGATCGTCGAGGACGACCCGTACCGCGAGCTGTTCTTCGAAGACTCGACGACCGAAGAGGAAGTCCGGCCGATTCGCGCCGACGATGAAGATGGGCGGGTCATCTATCTGAGCAGCTTTTCCAAGACGTTGGCCCCGGGATTTCGTGTGGCCTGGATCGACGCGCCGGCGGCGCTGGCGGCGAAGCTGGAGATGGCGAAGCAGTCTGCCGATCTGCTGACCGGGAGCCTCGACCAGCGGATCATCTCCGAAGCGTGCCGCCGCGGCATCCTGCAGCGGCAGCTGCCGCGCCTGCGCCGGCACTACCAACAGAAGCGGGACGTGATGGTGGAAGCCCTGCAGGCCAGGTTCGGCAGCCGCCTGTCCTGGCCGCCGCCGCGAGGCGGGTTCTTCCTGTGGGCGACGCTCCCGGAGCACGTCGATGCCGATCGTCTGCTCGCTCGCGCCATCGACCACGGCGTCATCTACGTCGCCGGGGCGGCGTTCTTCGTCGACGGCAGCGGCCGGAATCTCGTGCGGTTGTCGTTCTCGGCGCCGCCGCCGGAGCAGATTCGCGAAGGGGTCAATCGCCTCGGCGCCGCGCTGGCCGAGGAGCTGGAGGCGCTCACCAGCGCTGGAGCGCCGGGATCGGCACCGCCTCGCCGGGCAAAACCGTAAGCGGTTGCGCCACGATCGCGCGCACGAGCGACGGGGTACGCAGCGATAACGTGTACTTGTTGGCGAGTCCTCCGGTGATGCCGACGACCCCGCGGCGGCCGTCCGGCAGCGTCGTGAACACCGGCAGCGCGACCAGCGAGCCATCGAACGTCATCTTCCCCGCATCGGCGCCGCTCGCTCCTGCGAACGCCGGCAGCGGCGTCTCGACATAACCGGCAACGACCACCGTGTCGCCGAGGACAACGGGCCCCGACGCGGGGCGATAGGGCAGCCCCTTCTGCCAGCGCACCGAACCGCCGCGCCGCCGGAACGCGCGAACCATGTTGTCGAGCGCGGCGACGTACACGTGTTGATCGTCGACGGCGACGCGTCCGCGCACCACCGAACCGAGCGAGATGTGATCTTCGATCCGTCCGGTCGCGGCGACCAACGCGTAGAAGATCTTGTCCAGAGTGCCCACGTAGACGCGCTCGCCGATCGCGAAAGGCTCGCCAGGAGACGCGTGCAGATCGGTCGTCCAGAGCGGCGCGCCGTCGATCAGATTCAACGCCATCATGCGCCCGTCCACGATCGACACGACCAGCAGCTCACCGTCTAGCGACGGGCGGAACTCGACCGGTCCCACCTGTTTGCGCCAGATCACCTCGCCGTCGGCGGCACGGATGGCGATGAGCTCTCCCGCGGCGGCCGCAAGGACCCAGCCGGCCTGCGCGAGAGGCGCGGCGGTCACCGGTCCGCCGACCGTCACACGCCAGGCGACCGCGCCGGTGGCCGCGGCGAGCGCGTGAATGGCGTTCCCTGCCACGATGTAAACGCGATCCGCGTCGGCGGCGAGCGACTTGTCGGCCACGACATGGATGCGCTCCGTCTCGACAGGAGCCGAAGGGAGTGACATCTCGGCCGTGAGCTTCGACGTCCAGAGCACGCTGCCGTCCACCAGCCGATGCGCCGTGATGTCTCCCGTCGCCAGCGGCACCACCACCACCGTCCCGGCCACCACCGGCGCGCCGGACGGCGCCGCGGCCATCGCCTTGGACCACTGGACGGTGTCGGGGAGCACCTGGCCGGAAACGATCGCTGGGCGAGCCGTCAGGAGGAGACCGAGGAGCGCATCAGCGAGCGCAATTCGGGCGAAGCACCTACAAGATATTGTGGTCCGCCGCGCAGGCACACCTTATAATAGCGCGGTCGCCTTCACCAGCCGTGTCTCACCAAACCATCGTCGTCCTGGATTTCGGGTCCCAGTTCACACAACTCATCGCCCGGCGCCTGCGCGAGCTGTCGGTGTATTCGGAGATCCTGCCGTTCGACACCCCGGCGGCGGAGATCGCGCGCCGGAACCCGGTCGGGGTCATCCTGTCGGGCGGTCCAAAGAGCGTCTCCGAAGAAGGGGCGCCCAAGTGCGAGACGGCCGTCTTCGACGCCGGCGTGCCGATCCTCGGCATCTGCTACGGCATGCAGCTGATGACCGCGGCGCTCGGCGGGGAGGTCGCGCCGGCGCCGCACCGGGAGTACGGCCTCGCGAACATCCGCATCACGCCGAACGCTCCGCTGTTCGCCTCCGTGCCCGAGGAGTTGCGGGTGTGGGCCAGCCACGGGGACCTCGTCGCGGCGGCGCCCGCCGGCTTCGCGGTCACCGCGACCAGCGCGAACGCGCCGGTCGCCGCGATGGCGGCTCCGGATCGCAGAATGTACGCGCTCCTCTTCCATCCCGAGGTTGCACATACTGATCGCGGCGCCGACATCCTCCGCAACTTCGCCTACGACATCTGCGGCTGCACGGCCGACTGGACGATGGCCTCGTTTGTGAAAGAGGCGACGGAACGGATTCGCGAGCAGGTGGGGGAGGGGAGCGTGGTCTGCGGCCTCAGCGGCGGGGTCGACTCCACGGTCGCCGCCCTGCTGATCCATCGCGCGATTGGCGATCGCCTGACCTGCATCTTCGTCGACAACGGCGTGATGCGGATGGACGAGGCGAGCCAGATCCGGGCGCGGTTCGAGCGGCTGCACCTGCCGCTCGTCTTCGCGGACGCGTCACGGCTCTTTCTCGATCGGCTGGCGGGCGTGATCGATCCGGAGGAGAAGCGCAAGATCATCGGCCGTACGTTCATCGAGGTCTTCGAAGACGAGTCGCGGAAGCTGGGCTCGTTCGACTTTCTGGGGCAAGGCACTCTGTATCCCGACGTGATCGAAAGCGTGTCGGTGATCGGGCCATCACACGTGATCAAGAGCCATCACAACGTGGGCGGCCTGCCCGAGCGCATGCGCTTCAAGCTGGTCGAACCGCTGCGGCTGCTCTTCAAGGACGAGGTCCGGGCGGTCGGGAAGGAGATGGGTCTCGAGGATGAGTTCGTCTGGCGGCAGCCGTTCCCCGGTCCCGGCCTCGCGGTCCGGATCCTCGGGGAAGTCACGCCCGCTCGCCTCTCCCTCGTCCGCCGCGCCGATCACATCGTCTCGGAGGAGGTCAAGCGGGCGGGGTGGTACCGGACCCTGTGGCAGTCGTTCGCGGTGCTGCTGCCGGTGCAGAGCGTCGGCGTGATGGGAGACGCGCGGACCTACGAATACACCGTCGCCATCCGCGCCGTGGAGAGCAAGGACGGCATGACCGCCGACTGGGCGAAGCTGCCGCACGATCTGCTGGCGACCATCTCGTCGCGGATCGTGAACGAGGTGAAGGGCATCAACAGGGTGGTCTACGACATCTCGTCGAAGCCGCCTTCGACCATTGAGTGGGAATAGCGCCTGCGGCCCGAGCGAGGCGCCGGAGGGTAGCGGCGCGCAGCGCCGCCGCCGAGCGAGAACGCGTGGGGGTGGGGCCCCACGCGCATTAGACAATGACTGACTTCGTCCATCTCCATCTGCACAGCGAGTATTCGCTCCTCGACGGCGCCTGCCGCATCGAGGAGCTGCTCGACCGCGTGGTGCAGCTGGGGATGCCGGCGGCGGCGATTACGGAGCACGGCAACATGTTCTCGTCGATCGTGTTCCACGATCAGGCGAGGAAACGCGGCGTCAATCCGATCCTCGGCTGCGAGGTGTACGTCGCGCCGGGGGACCGGCGGACCAAGAGCGGGACTCCGGGAGAGACCGCCAACCACCTGGTCCTGCTCGCCGAGACGCGCGAGGGCTATCACAATCTGATCAAGCTGGTCTCCGCCGGCTATACGGAAGGCTTCTACTACAAGCCGCGCCTCGACAAGGAACTGCTCGCGCAGCATTCCAAGGGCCTGCTCGCCCTGACCTCGTGCCTC
>Ga0075423_10003350_pt1 | contig 14750 bp, 7 predicted proteins | sample SoiMethybrSBSTD2_FD_80114 | JGI IMG/M metagenome (GOLD analysis project Ga0075423, IMG submission 80114) | Bulk soil microbial communities from a Populus tree surrounding site in Tennessee, USA - Soil MetaG P. TD hybrid SBSTD2 | ecosystem: Environmental > Terrestrial > Soil > Tree plantation...
GACGAAGTACTTGTCCGAATAGTAGCCCTCGCGCATCCGATCGACGGGGAGCTGGAATCGATCGGGCGGAACCCGGATAGACGGCCTAAGCGGCGGCGGAGGCGGCACCAGAGCATTTCACCACGTGCTACGTGCTACGTGCTACGTGCTACGTGCGCACGCACGCACACGCAGCACCTGGCACGCAGAACGTAGCACGTAGCACGTAGCACGTAGCACGCAGCACGTGGTGAAATGCCCTGGTGCCGCCTCCGCCGCCGCTTAGGCCGTCTATCCGGGTTCCGCCCGATCGATTCCAGCTCCCCGTCGATCGGATGCGCGAGGGCTACTATTCGGACAAGTACTTCGTCCGGACGCGCGAGGTGCTCGCGGCCAGCGGGCGGGCGGGCCGCGCGACGATGCAGGTGTTCCAGAAGCAGGACGCGTATCTCGGCGGCGTGGACGAGGCGATCGCCATCCTCAAGACCTGTCTCTCCGATGGCTACGGCTGGCAGGACCTCGAGGTGAGGGCGCTGCGGGACGGCGATCGCGTCGAGCCGCGCGAGACGGTGATGCTGATCACCGGGCCGTTCGCCGCGTTCGCACATCTGGAGACCGTCTACCTGGGCGTGCTGGCCAGGCGCACCCGCGTCGCCACCAATACGCGCCTGGTGGTCGAGGCAGCTTGGCCGAAGGCCGTGATGTTCTTTCCGGCGCGCTTCGATCACTGGCTGGTCCAGACCGGCGACGGCTACGCCGCGCATATCGCCGGCGCGATCGGCGTCTCCACCGATGCCCAGGCGTCGTGGTGGGGTTCGACCGGCATCGGGACGGTGCCGCATGCGCTGATCGCCGCGTTCGGCGGCGACACCGTCGCGGCCAGCGTGGCCATGGCGCAACAGACCGGACCCGACGTGCAGATGATCGCCCTGGTCGATTTCGACAACGACTGCGTCCAGACCTCGCTCGCCGTCGCGCGAGCGCTCGGGCCCCGGCTGTTCGGCGTGCGGCTCGATACGTCCGAGACCCTGGTGGATCGCTCGGTGGTGCCGCAGATGGGGGATTTCGATCCGCGCGGCGTCAATCCGCAACTGGTGCGCAACGTCCGCGCCGCCCTCGACGCCGAAGGCTTCGGCCACGTCCGTATCGCAGTCTCGGGGGGCTTCGACGCCGCGAAGATCCGCCGGTTCGAGGCCGAGGGTGTGCCCGTCGACTCCTACGGCGTGGGCTCGTCGCTGTTCGCCGGACGGTTCGACTTCACCGCCGACATCGTGATGGTCGACGGCCGGCCAGTCGCGAAGCAGGGCCGCCGCTATCGCCCCAATCCCCGGCTCGAGCGCGTCGAATAGGGCATGTAGCACGCAGCACGCAGCACGTAGCACGTAGCACGTAGCACGTATCTACTGCGCCACCAGAATCCCCACCGGCACCTGCTCGAAAATCTGTGCGAGGGAGATCGACGCTCCCTCGGCGGTCCTGGTCGGACGGATCCCGGCGCCGGTGAGCTCGTGGCGGAACGTGCGGTCCTCCAGCTCCGGCGGCAACAGCACGCGTGAGGTTTTCCAGGCGCCTCCGAGCGGCGGCCGCCGATCTTCGCCGAAGAGGCGCGCGCACAACCGGGGCGCGACGAACAGCGCCGCGCGCTGGTCGTGGATGCGCGCAAACGCGATCGCATCGCCGTGGGCGGTCATGTCGGTGGCGAGCGGCGTGTAGGCGCCCGCCAGGAAGAGCTCCTGATGCATGCGCCGGAGCCGCAGTCCCGCCGCCGTGGTGAGCAGCTTGATCCGGCCGTCGGGCCAGGCGTCGAGCATCTGCGCGAGCCGCGGCGCGCGCTGTCCGGCGTCGAGCCCGAGCACGTGATTCACCTCGTCCAACAGCGACTGGCGGTGTGCGAAGTCGATCGGACGGCGATTGTCCGGATCGACGAGACTGAGATCCCAGAGCTCGCTGCCCTGATAGAAATCCGGCACGCCGGGCGACCCCAGCTTCACGACCACTTGTGACAGCGAGTTCACCATCCCGATCGCCGCGATTGTCCGCACCAGCCGCTCGACGGAACGGATGAACCGTTTGCCGGATCCGGGATCGAGCACGCGTCCGACGAAGGTCGAGAGCGCCTCTTCGTACGGCTGGTTCGGCGTGAGCCAGCTGCTGTGGACCTTGGCCTCCCGTACGGCTTTGAGCATGTACTCCTGCATGCGGACGACCAGGCCGGACGGGTCCGACAGCTCCAATCCGGCCTGCAGCGGCCAGCAGCCGACGAGGGCCTGGTAGAACCGGTATTCATCGTTGCGATCGGGAGCGGCATCCGGCTCGATGACCGTCCGGTGTTTGTCGTTGAGCCGCATCCAGCGGCCGACCTCGCGGGTCCAGTCCGCCGACAGCTCGGAAATCGCATTCACCCGCGCGCGCACGTCCTCGCCGAGCTTGGTGTCGTGCGTCGACGTCGCCAGCATCTCCAGCGGCCAGCTGCGCAGCCGCCGGGTGTTCGCCTCGTGGAACTCCGCCGCCGTACGGCCGAAGCGGCCCGGATCGCCGCCGACCTCGTTGATCGACAGCAGCAGGTTGTAGCGATAGAACGCGGTGTCCTCGAGGCCCTTGGCCTGCACCGGGCCGGTGTACTGCTGCAGCTTCATCGCGAACCGCAGGCGCTCCCGGGCCTCGTCCTGGTTCGGCGGCGGATAGCCGCCGCGCCGATCGTTCGGCAGCGGCTCGCTGTCGACATCGCGTGGGAGCATCACCTCGCGGAAGAAATCGAACAGAGAGGACTCCATCGCCGGGTTGCGCCGCCGGGCGCGCGCAATCGTCCGCTCGACCACTGCCCGGTCTTCCGGCGTCCACCCGTCCTCGTCCACGTAGGTGCGGTAGACGGGACAGCACGCAACCACCTCGATGATCACGTCCCGCAGGCTGTCCCGGGTGAAATCGCGCGAGCGGCGGTTGCCGGCGGCGATGCGATCGAGCACGTGGGTGAGCACGGTGAGCTCGCTCGCCATTGCGGTCTCGATGATCAACCGCTTGCTCCAGTACAGCACGTCGTCGAACGGCTCGGTGCGGCCGGTGAGCTTCGCGTAGGCACGGCGCAGCTGCCGCGCCTGGCCGCCGTCGATGTACAGGCCGTTGAGGTCGTTGAGGTAGTTGTAGCCGGTGGTGCCGTGCACGGCCCAGCGCTCGGGCAGCGCCTCCCGGCCGGAGAGGATCTTCTCCGCGACCACATAGAGCGGCCGATCGGGGCGGCCGGCGCGCTCGGGCTCGCGCTCGATCTGCCAGGCCCCGGCGGCGAGATCCTGCAGCATGGCGAAGTAGCGCGCCGGGTCGAAGAGGCCGTCGGGGTGATCGATCCGGACCGCCTGTACCTTCCCCTCGGCCAGCAGCGAGGCCAGCAGCCGATGCGTCTCTTCGAAGACGTGGGGATCCTCGACCCGCAGGCCGGCCAGCGAATTGATGTCGAAGAACCGGCGGTAGTTGATCTCGTGCGACGCGGTCCGCCAGTAGGCGAGCCGGTACGGCTGCGATTCGAGCAGATCGTGAAGGGCGTCGAACGAGTCGGGATGTCCCGGCTCGCCGTTGAACCGGACGACCGACGCTTCGATCGCCTGGAGCACGGCGTCAGACTCGGCGACGAGTCGCGCCATGCGTCCGCGCGCGACTTCCTTCTCACGCTGGCGGACCGCCATCCGCTCCGAATCCGAGTCGGTGTAGGGCGCCAGGTTCTCGAGAGAGGCGATGATGCTGAGGAGCTCGTGCAGCTGTGGATGGTCGGGGCCCAGCGACGAGGTCAGCGGTTCCACCGCCGGGCGGTACGCGCGCGGCGCCGTCTCGGGATTGATCGGCAGTTCGTGCTCGAAATACCGGACGCCGAGTCCGCCGTCCCGGAAGAACAGCGTCAGCTCGCCGCGCTCGAGGACCCGGCCGTATTGATCCCCGAGTATCGGCAGCAGCAGCTTGCCGTAGAGCGCCTCCTTGACGGGCGCCCAGTCGACGTCGAAGTACTTCGCAGTCGGCGAGCTCGGTCCGTTCTCCAGGACGTCGTTCCACCAGGCGTTCGCGCCGGTGTCGATCCCCATGTGGTTCGGCACGAAATCGACGATGTGCAGCATCCCGTGGCTGGCGACGGCACTCACGAACGCCGCGTGTGCGTCGCTGCCGCCGAGCTCCACGTTGATTTCGTTGTGATTGCTGACGTCGTAGCCGTGCGTGCTGCCTGGCGACGCGGCGAAGTAGGGCGAGGTATACACCGCGGCGACCCCGAGGCCCGACAGATATGCGGTGACATCGCGCGCGGCCGTCAGCGGAAAGCCGCCATGCACCTGGAGGCGATACGTGCTCGCGGGCACATACCGCGGCCGATCGTGATGGCTCATGCCGCGCTCGTCAGCACGTCAGGAGCACGGCGCCGGGACGCTGGAAGTCGATCTCGACCCGGTCCCGGCCGAGATCGACACGCGGCGGGCGCGGATCGAGCGCGAACCGAGGCTCCTCGGTCGTCAGGACGAGCGACGGCCGCGAATCGACGCAGTCGTAGCGCACGCCGACGGCTCCCGAACCGGTGAGCCGGACGACCACGAGGAACCGTTCGACGCCGTCTTCACGGCGCATGAGAATCGAATGATCGTCGATGGCTTCGGCGTCGCCGGCGAGGGCCGGGGAGGCTGCGAGCGCCCGGTGCGCGTGCCGCAGCCGGAGCAGCTCGGTGTACAACGCCAGGCACGCCGCGTGAGCGGGGTCCTGTCGCTCCGACCAATCGAGGCGGCTGCGCTCGAACGTCGCCGGGTCCTGGGCATCGGGGATCAGCGACAGCGCGTCGGGATCGGCGAACGCGGCGAAGTCCCTGAACTCGCGACGCCGGCCCTCGGTGACCATCGTGCCGATGCGCGGGTCCAGGTCGGTGAAGAACTGGAACGGACTCGATGCCGCCCACTCCTGCCCCATGAACAGCAGCGGCGTCATCGGCGCCGTCAACAGCAGCGCGCTCGCGGCACGCCAGGACGCCGCGTCAATCCCATGATGGAGCCGATCGCCGGCGGCGCGGTTGCCGATCTGATCGTGATTCTGCAGGCAGATGACGAACTGGTGCATCGGCATCAGCGACGGATCCGTTCCGCGCCGGCGGCCGCTGTGTCGCGACTGCTGGCCCGTGAACAGCCAGCCCTGTCTCAGCGTTCGCGCCAGCTCGTCGGCCGTTCCCTCGTAGTCCCGGTAGTAGCTCTCCGCATCCCCCGCCAGCCGCCGCCGGACGATGTGATGGAAGTCGTCGGCCCAGATGCCGTCGAGCGCCCAGCCGCCGCGCGCGGCCGGTTCCACCAGCGACACGAGGTTGCGGTGATCCTCCGCCAAGATCGCGAGCGGCCGGTCGGCCGCCCCTCTGACCGCTGCCGCGACCTCCGCCACGATGTGCGTGCGGCTGTCGTCGAGCAGCGAGTGGGTGGCGTCGAGCCGGAGGCCGTCGAGCCTGTACTCGCGAATCCAGTGGAGGGCGTTGTCGACGATGAAGCGCCGGATCGCGCCCGAACCGGGGCCGTCGAGATTGACCGCGCCTCCCCAGGGCGTCTCGTGCCGGTCCGTGATGTATTCCGGATGGAACTGCGGCAGGTAGGCGCCCTCGGGCCCGAGGTGGTTGTAGACGACGTCGAGCAGCACCCCGATCCCGAGCCCGTGCGCCGCATCGACGAACGCGCGGAGATCGTCGGGCCGGCCGTAGTTGTGCGAGGGAGCGAACAGTCCGACGCCGTCGTAGCCCCAGTTCCAGCGGCCGCCGAATTCCGCGATCGGCATCAGCTCGATGGCGGTGACGCCGAGCGCGTGCAGCTCGGGCAGGCGTTCACGTGCGGCCGCGAACGTGCCCCGTTCGGTGAAGGCGCCGACGTGAAGCTCGTAGACGACGAGATTCTGCGGGTCGAACGCCCAGCGATCGTGCCGCCAGCGGAAGGCGTCGGGGTCGATGACCTCGGAGGGCCCGTGCACGCCTTCGGGCTGGAATCGCGACGCCGGATCGGGCCGGCTGACCGCGTCGATCAGATAGGCGTAGACGTCACCCGCCCCTGCGTCCGGAATGAATCGCTCCTGGGTGCCCTCGCCATCCGGCTCGAGGCGATGGACGCCGGCGGCGGCGCCGGTCCGGAGCTGCACGTGAACGTCGCGTGACGCTGCGGCGAACGTTCTGAACCGTACGCCGTTGTCTTCCGGGATCGCGCCAAAGCGGCGGGGTGCCGCGGGTTCCGCGGCATCGCGTGAGAGAGGCGTAATCGTCGATCGCACCGGCACCGTCTGTCAGTGGAGGCCGCGAGCCGCGCGCACGTTCCGTTACTCGCCGCGGAGGATGCCGAGGATGGCGGTGAGCGGGATACGGACCCAGTCGGGCCTGTTGTTCAGTTCGTAGTTCAGCTCGTACAGCGCCTTGTCCAGCGTGAAGAGTTGAAGCAGCGCATCGCGCTGCGAGGCGTCAGCCGGCACGAACGGCGCGGCCCCCACAGTCGAGAAGTAGCCCTTCAGGAAAGACGCGCCCGCAGACATCTGCCAGATGCGTGCCCACGGCTCGATGTCGGCAAGCTGGGCCGTGCGCGTGGATATGTGCGCGAACAGGCCCGCATACGCCGCATAGCTGAACGAGCGCAGCATGCCGGCGACGTCTTTGAGCGCCGACTGCTTCTGGCGGCGCTGGGCGATCGGTCGAGCCGGCTCTCCTTCGAAATCGAGGATGTAGAAATCACCCTCCGCCCAGAGGACCTGGCCGAGGTGGTAATCGCCGTGGACGCGGATCTTCACGGCGCTGGCGTTGAGCTTCGGGCGGCGGACCCGGTCGAGCAGGCGGCTCTCGTCGGAGAGCAGCGCGCGCGCCTGCGCCGCCACGCCATCCGGCAGCGTCGCCGATCCGGCGCCGCCGGCTGCCGCGCGAAGCGCGTCCAGGGCCTTGCGCGCCTCGCCGGCCGCATCGGCGGCGAGCGCGTCGAGATCATCTTTCGTGAACGGCTCGGGCGCGAACGCGGGGTCACGCGAATCGCTGGCGAGCGCGAGATGCACCTCCGCGGTGCGACGGCCGAGCGTCTCCGCCGTCCCCGTGTATCCCCGCATCGCGTCGCGGACGCTGCCGGGAATGGTGATGGCGAGGAGGTCCGACGCCGTGGCTGGTTGCGTGAGTCGAGGCGCCGCCTTGCCCTCGACCTCTTCGAAGAACCGGCCGACTTCGTCCGTCGCATGCCGCCAGCCGTCGGCCTGGCTCTCGACCAGCTGCTGCATCAGCGCGACCGTCATCGGCAATTCGGCGGTCATGCGGTGCTCGAACGCGCCGGTCACCGCTGGGACGCGCGGATAGCCGATCCGCTCCGTCAACTGCCGGCCGACCTCGTAGTCCGGATTGATGCCCGGCTGGAGGCGTCTGAACAGCTTGAGAATGAGGCGATCGCCGTAGATCAGCGAGGTGTTGCTCTGCTCGCCGGACAATCGCCTGATCTCGAGCGCCCCTTCGCCGCGGATCTGTCCGAACCTCGAGGTCTGAACGGCCTGCACGGCGCCGCGGCGCATCCGGACTTCCTGGCGCTGTTCGACAGACTCGAGCAGGGCCCGCGCGAAACCGTTGTCGAGCCATCCGTCGAACAGCACGCCCTTGCGCGCTCCGGTGACGCGCGCCAGCACGGCGTGCGGCGACCTCTCCTCTATGCTGCGCGCGTCGCCCGCCCCGCAGATCGCCAGCGGCAGGAAATACGCGTCCCGCGCGCCGTCCTGGTACTCGACTTCGACAATCGTCAGGAAGAGCGGGTGCGGGCCGCGGCGGAGCAGACCCCAGTCGACGAACCGGGCGGACCGCAGCGGGCGGGCCTTGCCGCCGAACCAGCGCTGCCGCTGAAGAAAGCCCGCGAGCAAATCGCGTTCGATCAGCGTCCTGACGTTGCCGTCGAGCAGCGTGTCCCAGGCCACACCCATGAACAGCGCCGGTGCTTCGCCGATCGCGCCGACGGCGTCCGGCGGAACCCTGGCCGTGATGGACGATGGCGACTGCTGGAGCCGGAACCAGTAGAACCCATAGCCGGCCAGCGTCAGGAAGTACGGGCGATCCGCGATGGTCGGGAACTCGGTGAGGAACAGCATCTCGACCGGCGTCAGACCCTTGAAGCGGCTCAGATCCAGTTCCACCGGCTGCACCGAGCGGGACAGGTTCGCGACGCACAGGATCTCGTCGTCGCGATGCTTCCGCACGTAGGCGAGGACCTTCCGGTTGTTGACCGGCAGGAAGTCGATCGTGCCCCGGCCGAAGACGTTCGTCTGCTTGCGGAGGCCGATCATCCGCTTCATCCAGTTGAGCAGCGAGAACGGCGCCCGCTCCTGGGCCTCGACGTTGATCGCCTGGTAGCCGTAGACCGGGTCCATGATCGGCGGCGCGTACAGCCGTGCCGGATCCGCCCGCGAGAAGCCGGCGTTGCGATCGCCCGTCCACTGCATCGGCGTTCGCACGCCGTTGCGATCGCCCAGGTAGATGTTGTCGCCCATGCCCAGCTCGTCGCCGTAATAGACGATTGGCGTCCCGGGCATCGAGAACAGCAGGCTGTGCAGCAGCTCGATCCGGCGCCGGCTGTTCTCGAGCAGCGGCGCGAGGCGGCGGCGGATGCCGACGTTGATCCGCATCTGCGGATCCGCCGCGTAGGCCTGATACATATAGTCCCGCTCCTCGTCGGTCACCATCTCGAGCGTGAGCTCGTCGTGGTTGCGGAGGAACATCGCCCACTGGCAGTTCTCGGGGATGTCGGGCGTCTGCCGCAGGATCTCGACGATCGGGTGGCGATCTTCCTGCCGCACCGCCATGAACATGCGCGGCATGAGCGGGAAGTGGAACGCCATGTGGCACTCGTCGCCGTCGCCGAAATACGGCCGCACGTCGGCCGGCCACTGATTCGCTTCCGCGAGGAGCATGCGATCGGGATACCGGTCGTCCAGCGCGCGGCGAATCTTCCGGAGGACCTCGTGGGTCTCCTCGAGGTTCTCGCAGATGGTCCCTTCGCGCTCGATCAGGTACGGCACGGCGTCGAGCCGCAGCCCGTCGACGCCGCGATCCAGCCAGAACTGCATCACGCGATTGACCGCGCGCAGCACCTGCGGGTTGTCGAAGTTCAGGTCCGGCTGGTGATGGAAGAAGCGGTGCCAGTAGTAGGCCTTGGCGGTGTCGTCCCAGCTCCAGTTGGAGGTCTCGGTATCGGTGAAGATGATCCGGACCCCGTCGTACTTCCGGTTGGTCTCGCTCCACACGTAGAACTCGCGGTCCGGCGATCCCGCCGCGGCGCGCCGCGCCGCCTGGAACCAGGGGTGCTGATCGGAGGTGTGGTTGATGACGAGCTCGGTGATCACGCGGATGTCGCGGCGGTGGGCTTCCGCCAGGAACCGATCGAAATCGTCGAGCGTGCCGTAGCTGGGATGGATGTTCTCGTAATCCGCGATGTCATACCCGTCGTCGCGGAGCGGGGACGGGTAGAAGGGCAGCAGCCAGAGCGTGTTGATGCCGAGTCCCTGGAGGTAGTCGAGCTTCTGCGTCAGGCCGCCGAAATCGCCGACGCCGTCGTTGTTGCTGTCGAAGAAGGCGCGGACATGCGCCTGGTAGATGACGGCGTCTTTGTACCAGAGCGGATCTTTGGGATCGGGAGTCGCCATCAGTTCTTGAGCGGCAGCGGAGAGTCCTCCTGCGGTGGCAGCGTCGACAGCTGAACGTGCAGGACATGGCCGACGCGCGCTTCGGGATCGAGGCGGACGTAGTTCCATTCGCCGCGCCAGTAGTAGTGCTCCATCGAGATCAGGTCCCTGACCTCGACGGCCGCGCCGGCCGGCAGGCCCCAGTCGGCGAGGGGCAGCTGCACGAACCCGTGCTGCATGTGCCGGGGATCGAGGTTGACGACCACGAGGATGAGGTCGCTGCCGTCGAGGGAGCGCTTGCTGTAGCAGATGATGTAGGGGTTGTCGGTCTGGTGGAAGCGCAGCCCGCGATCGCGCTGCAGCGCCGGATGCTCGCGGCGGATCGTGTTGATCTGGCGGATCAGCTCGGCCAGGCTGGTCGGATCGTCGTAATTCCGCAGCCGGATCTGGTACTTCTCCGAGTCCAGGTACTCCTCGCTGCCCGGTTTCACCGGCACGTTCTCCGACAGCTCGTAGCCGCTGTAGATGCCGTAGGTCGCGCCGAGCGTGGCCGCCAGGATCAGCCTCACCTGGAAGGCCGGCCGGCCGCCGTGCTGCAGGTACTCGTGCAGGATGTCCGGCGTGTTCGCAAACAGGTTCGGCCGCATGTACTCGCGGACGTCGGTCCGGGTCAGCTCGCTGAAGTACTCCATCAGCTCCTCCCGGCTGTTGCGCCATGTGAAGTAGGTGTACGACTGCGAGAAGCCGGACTTCGCCAGGTAGCGCATCACCTTCGGCCGCGTGAACGCCTCGGAGAGGAAGATCGTGTCGGGATGCTTCCGCTTGATGTCGGCGAGCGCCCACTCCCAGAACCGGAACGGCTTGGTGTGCGGGTTGTCGACGCGGAAGATCTTCACGCCGTGCTCGATCCAGAACTCGATGATCCGCTTGAGCTCGATCCAGAGCGCCTGCCACTCGCTCGATTCGAAGTTGATCGGGTAGATGTCCTGGTACTTCTTGGGCGGGTTCTCCGCGTACTTGATGGTGCCGTCGGGCCGCTGCCGGAACCAGGCGGGATGATCCTTGACGTAGGGGTGATCGGGCGAGGCCTGATACGCGAGATCGAGCGCGATCTCGAGCCCCTGACGGTGCGCCGCGAGGATGAAGCGATCGAAGTCGTCGATGGTCCCGAGCCCGGGCTCGACCGCGTCGTGCCCGCCTTCCGCTCCCCCGATCGCCCACGGACTGCCCACGTCGTCCGGACCGGGCTCGAGCGTGTTGTTCTTGCCCTTGCGGAACGCCAGGCCGATCGGATGGATCGGGGGCAGGTAGAGCACGTCGAAGCCCATCGACGCGACATACGTCAGGCGAGCCTCGGCATCGCGGAAGGTCCCGCTGCGGGTCGGATCGGTGCCCGATGAGCGCGGGAACATCTCGTACCACGCGCCGAACCGGGCGCGCTCGCGTTCGACCGTGACCTGCAGCTCGCGGCCGTAGCGCGTGGCGTGCGAGCGATCGACGTGACGGGCCATTGCGGTCTGGACCGCGACCGCGAGCGCGCTGGCCACCCGCTGCGGCTGTTCGATGGACTCATCGGCGAGCACGCCGGCGGTCTCCGACAGGACGCCGTGATCGTCGGAGTCGGAGTCGGGCACGCGCGCCAGCGTGTCGCGGACGAGCGCTGCTCCTTCGAGCAGCTCGCTCGTCAAATCCTGCGCCGCGCCGAACTTCTTCGAGATCTCGTGGCGCCAGCTGCCGAAGCGATCGACCCAGGCTTCGACCGTGTACTCGTAGCGCCCCAGCGCATCCACCACGAAACTGGCCTGCCAGCGATCGTTGCCGAGCGAGGCCATCGCCACTTCGTTCCAGCTCGCCGCGCCAGTCTGCCGATACAGGAGCGCGGCGCCGAGCGTATCGTGGCCGTCGGTGAAGATGTCCGCGCCGACGACCACTTCCTCGCCGACGGTGCGTTTGATGGGGAAGCGCCCCGCATCCACTTCGGGATGCACGTCCTCGACGATGACCCGCCGCCGCAGCTCCGGATCCAGCCGGGACGCCGGTTCGGCCGCCGCCTCACCTTCTGCGGCGCGGCGAGTCCCTGTCTTCCGTCGTTCAATCGCTGTCTTCGCCATACCGTCTCATCCATCTAATCGGACAGCACGTAGCACGTAGCACGTAGCACGCAGCACGTGACTAGTAAACTCCCATGGGCCCCCAGTCCGCCGACCGCCGCAGGTCCTCTTTGCGGCAGTTCAACCGCAGCACCGCCATCGATCGTCCCTGCAGCTGATACCGATCCCCGGCACGCAGCCGCCGCGACAGTAGCCACGGGTCGGCCGTGTCGATCAGGGTCTCCCAGCGCTCGTCGGGCGTCGCCGTCGGCAGCGCAAACGCGATCGGACCGTTGTCGGCGTTGAACAGCAGCACCAGCGTGTCGCCGACGATGCGCTCGCCGCGTTCGTTGACCTCGTAGATGGCGTCGCCGTTCATGCGGACGCCGAGGCGTCGGACGTCCGGCGAGCTCCACACCGCGTCGGTCATCTCCTTGCCCGAGGCGTCGACCCAGGCGATGTCCTGCACGTCGGCGCCGCGGATGCGGCGGCCCTGGAAGAACCTCCGGCGGCGCAGCACCGGGTGCTCTTTCCAGATCCTGATGACGCGGCGGGTGAAGTCGAGGAAATCGCGATCGGCGGGGGAGAGCTCCCAGTTGGTCCAGCTGATCTCGTTGTTCTGGCAGTACGCGTTGTTGTTGCCGCGCTGGGTGCGGCCCATCTCGTCGCCGCCGCTGATCATCGGCACGCCCACCGACAGCAGCAGGGTGGCGATCAGGTTCCGGCGCTGGCGCTCGCGCAGCTCGATCACCCGGCGATCCGAGGTCGGACCCTCGGTGCCGCAGTTCCAGCTCAGATTGTGGTTCTCGCCGTCGGCATTGCCCTCGCCGTTGGCTTCGTTGTGCTTGTCGTTGTAGCTGACGAGATCGATCAGCGTGAAGCCGTCGTGCGCGGTGATGAAGTTGATGCTGGCGTAGGGCCGGCGCCCGCTCTGCTCGTAGAGGTCGCTGCTGCCCGACAGGCGCGTGGCCAGCTCCGAGAGCACGCCGCCGTCGCCGCGCCAGAACCGCCGCACCGTGTCGCGGTACTTGCCGTTCCACTCGGTCCACTTGGTGGGAAAGTTGCCGACCTGATACCCGCCCTCGCCGAGGTCCCACGGCTCGGCGATCAGCTTCACCTGCGACAGCACGGGATCCTGATGAATGATGTCGAAGAAGGCGCCAAGCTTGTCGACGGCGTGCAACTCACGGGCCAGTGCGCTCGCGAGGTCGAAGCGGAACCCGTCGACGTGCATCTCCTGCACCCAGTAGCGCAGGCTGTCCATGATCAGCTGCAGCATGCGCGGGCTGCGCATGTTGAGCGTGTTGCCGCAGCCGGTGAAGTCCTGGTAGAAGCGCGGGTCGTGCGGCTGCAGCCGGTACGACGACGTGTTGTCGATGCCGCGCAGCGACAGCGTCGGCCCGAGATGGTTGCCCTCCGCGGTGTGGTTGTACACGACGTCGAGGATGACCTCGAGGCCGGCGGCGTGGAGCGCGCGCACCATCATCTTGAACTCGCGGACGCTCTCCAGCGGTTGCGTCGAGGAGGCGTAGCGGAGATCCGGCGCGAAATACGCCAGCGTGTTGTAGCCCCAGTAGTTGCTCAGCCCCTTCTGCACGAGATGCCACTCGTCGGTGTGGTGGTGAACCGGCATCAGCTCTACCGCGGTGACGCCGAGGCTCGTCAGGTGGCGGATGGCGGGCTCGGTGGCCAGGCCCAGATACGTCCCGCGCAGCGGTTCGGGAATGCTGTGGTTCAGTTGCGTGTAGCCCTTGACGTGCAGCTCGTAGATGACCGTCTCATGCCAGGGCGTGCGCAGCGGCCGATCGTTGCCCCAGGTGAACGCCGTGTCGACCACCGCCGCGAGCGGGGCGTAAGGCGCGCTGTCGCGGTCGTCGAACGTGGTGTCGTCGGTGCCGGTGCGGAACCCGAAGAGCGACTCGTGCCAGCGGACCGCGCGGCCGATCACTTTCGCGTATGGATCCAGGACGAGCTTGTTCGGGTTGAACCGGTAGCCGAAGTGCGGCGCAAAAGGGCCGTGCACCCGGTATCCGTACAACTGGCCGGGGTGGACGTCCGGCAGGTAGCCGTGCCAGACCATGTCGGTCTGCTCGGGCAGCGGGATCGTCAGCGACTCGACCTCGGCGTCGACCGAATCGAACAGGCAGAGCTCGACTCGCGTCGCATGCTCGGAGAAAACCGCGAAATTGACGCCCACGCCGTCCCATGTCGCACCAAGCGGATACGGAGCGCCAGGCCAGACTCGCAAATGTGTGGTCGGCACAGCAGACGTTGGTAACACGTTGCGCGCCTGAATGGCAATGTTGCTCTCGTGGCAGCGTCCTTGCGCCGACAATAGGACGTGCCCATGCGTCCACCCCCCAACCCCGCGACCCTGGATGCGCTTCGGCGCTGGGCGGTGCTGCTCGACAGCGCCTTCCGGATCCCCGGCACGCGCATCCGCTTCGGTCTCGACGCGATTGTCGGCCTGATCCCCGGCCTCGGGGACATCTCGACGCCGGCCTTCGCCGTCCTGCTGCTGCTCCAGGCCGTGCGCATGCGGCTGCCGGCCATCGTCCAGGTGCGGATGGTGGTCAACGCCGCGCTCGACATGCTGCTGGGGCTGGTGCCGATCCTCGGCGATCTGGCCGACATCGGCTGGAAGGCAAACCTGCGCAACCTGGCCCTGCTCGAGCGCCACGCCCGCCCCGGCGTCCCGCCGTCGCGCGGCGACTACGTGTTCGTGGCGATCTGCGTGGCCGTGCTCGCGTTCATCGCGATCGCGCCCGTGGTGATACTGGTGTGGCTGCTACGAAACGTGGCGGCGATCTGACGTGCTACGTGCTACGTGCTATGTGCTACGTGCTCGTGCTTCGTGGTCCTGACGACGTGCGACCGACTGCAGCACACAGCACGTAGCACGTAGCACGTAGCACGTGGTTCATTCCCCCAACAACTCCCCGACCGGCTGCAGGTCCTCGACCCTGTCGCAGATCGCCTTGACCGTCATCATCATCGGCACGGCGAGGATCGTGCCCCACACGCCCCACACCCAGCTCCAGAACAGCAGGCCGATGAAGATCGCCA
>Ga0075423_10003351_pt1 | contig 14747 bp, 11 predicted proteins | sample SoiMethybrSBSTD2_FD_80114 | JGI IMG/M metagenome (GOLD analysis project Ga0075423, IMG submission 80114) | Bulk soil microbial communities from a Populus tree surrounding site in Tennessee, USA - Soil MetaG P. TD hybrid SBSTD2 | ecosystem: Environmental > Terrestrial > Soil > Tree plantation...
CTGCTTACTGCCGACTGCTTACTTCTAGAATTCCGGTCCGATGTAGAAGAACAGCTTGAATCCGGTGAGGCTCTCCTTGAAGTTCCACTGCTTCGCGAAGTCGAAGTGGAGGGGGAGGCCGAGGATGTCCGCCTGGAGGCCGAAGCCCCAGTCGGAGTACCCGCCGACGGAGCCGTGGCAGCCCGCCGGAGCGCCGCCCAACGGAGTGCCGGTGCCGCAGAGGGTGTAGTCGCTCCAGAACTGGAAGGGCTGGTTCTTCAGAGCCGCGCCGCCGACGTCGAAGAAAACCTTTCCGCGGATTCCGCCGATGCCCAGGAGCGGCGTGGCGAGAAAGTCGATTAGCGGGAACCGGAACTCGGCGTTGAAGAAGGCGGCGGAGTTGCCGAAGATGCCGTAATAGGGAAGGGCCCGAATCGTGTCGAGGCCACCGAAGGCGAGCACGTCGGGGAGATTGCCCGTTGCGCGGAACCCGTAGAGCCGCAGCGCGATCAGCGAGCGGCGCGTGATCTTGAAGTAGTGGCGCAGGTCCGCGTCGAGGTCCAGCGTCAGCGTCGAGCCGCTCGTGCCGGGCAGCTTGGTGCCCTGGATGTACGGAGACCAGTTCGCCTCGAAGGAGATCCTCCGGCCCGAGATCGGTCCAAACTCCTGGTACTGCGTGGTGTCGCCCACGAAGCGCGCCCCGAGCCGGGGATAGTTGTTTTTCGTCGGGATCCCGACGATGGTGGGGGGGTCGCTGTCCGGTACGTAGACTGGATAGCCATCGTACTGGCGGGAGATGAACCCCGCGGTCCCCTCGATCCGGTAGTACCGGTTGAAGGGATAGGTTCCGAAGATGTCGCCCCCGGTGAACCGGTAGGCGCTGCGTGTTCGGACGACCTGTCCCGTGGTGCTGTTGATCGCCAGGTAGTACTGCCTCTGGTCGAAGGCCTCGATGCCCTTCTGGAGGCGCTGGGAGATGTCGGTGTACTGGAGCAGGATGTTCGTGAACGAGGAGACCGTCTGGAGGACGCCGACCAGCCGGCGGTCCCCCAGGTTGTCGCCGAACGTCAGGATCGTGTTGGACAGGAACGTCTGGTCCGTCGAGATACCGGCCAGGATCTCGGCGTTCTCGAGGAAGAGCTTGTGGCCCGGCTTCTTGGTGATCTTCTCCGGGTCGATCGCGACTTCGATCGGAGGCTGGTAGGGCGCGATCGTCTGGGGGCCGGCGGGCGAGGGAGCCGGGTTGACGTCGGCGAGCTTGCGGTAGGGCTTCTTGGCGTCCGTGACGTAGAGAGTGAAGCGGCGTTTGTAATACGCCGAGAAGACCAGCCGCTCCGAGCCGTCGCGGGCCACGAGGACGGCGGGGGAGAAGCAGCCGCCGACGACGTTGGTGAAGAGAGTCGTCTCGCCGTTGTCGAGGTTGATCGAGTAGATGTTGTAGATCCCGCCGTCGCGGTCGGAAGCGAAGTAGAGGCGCTTGCCGTCGGGCGACACGGACGCGTCCTCGTCGTTCCAGTCGCCGTAGGTGATCTGCTCGCGGGATCCGGGAACGCCCGGCTGGAAGCGGAAGATCTTGGCCGTCGTGCCCTGGACGCCCGAGTAATAGATCCACTTCCCGTCGGGCGAATAGGTCGGGGCGAAGTCGAAGGCGTCGTCCTGTGTCAGGTTGGTGATCGTCTTGGCCTGCATGTCGAAGAGGAAGATGTCAGCGTGGCCGGCCTGGACCCCGTGGAAGATGAGCTTCGTCCCGTCGGGGGAGAAGGCCGGATTGAGCTGCTGATCGATTCCCGGCATCGGGACCATCGCCTCGATCTTTCCGTCGAGGGCGTTCAAAAGGAGGAGCTCGCGACCGCGTTCGCGGCGGACGAAGAAGGCCAGAGTGTTGCCGTCGGGGGCGACGGCGAGATCCACGCCCCCGACCGGACCCGTCGTCAGCCATTGCGCTACGATGTACTCGTAGTCGGTCTTGAACCCCTTCGTCAGGTTCTTGAAGAGCTTGCGCTCGCGGCTCGAAAAGACGACGACGTTGGCGTCCTCGCCCAGAGTCGAGATCGCCGCGCCGAGGTCGCCCGAGGGGAACGGCCGGACCGAGAGCTCGGCGGACTGGTCTTCGGTCAGCCGGACGCGGTCGCCGAAGTCGATGGGCTCGCCCTTCTCCGTCAGTATCTTGATGTATCGCTGGCGCAGATACCGTCGGAAGCGGATGTCGAACTCCTCGGCCGAGACGTTGAAGGTGCGCTTCAGGACGCGGTCGACGCCGGGCCCGAGCTGGCCGCGGTACTCGAACACGAGGTCGCGTACGCCGTCCTTGCCCCATTCGGTCTCGACGAAGTCGAAGACGGCGTGGCCGAACCGGTACGCGAAGAAGCCGTAGATCCCGCGCTCGGCGATGTCGGGCACCTGGTCGGCGAGCACGGCATCGCGCAGGACCATCTTGTCCTTGCTGGTCTCGTCCTTCCCGAAGTAGGAAGCCATGCCCTCCGTGAACCACTGCGGCGTGTTCGAGGTCAGGGCCCGGAGAAAATTGCCGCCGAACAGGATCTCGAATTGGAAGACGTGGGTCAGCTCGTGCGCGACGAGCTTGGACAGCTCGACGTCCGGCAGATCGACCGGCAGGACCATTCGGTTGCGCGTCGGAAGGGCGAAGGCGCCGATGCCCTCCGGGATGAAGTTGGGCAGCGTGTTGGTCTGCTCGAACTCGGAGTGAGTCGCGTAATAGATGATGTTGATCGGCTTGGGAATCTGGAAGTTCAGGTCGCGGGAGATCTCGTCGTACGCGCTTTCGGCGTAGGACGCGACCTTCTGGAGTGAGACCTGTTCCCGGTCGTAGAAATAGATGACGAAGTGCGTGGACCGGTACGTCTGCCACGGGAACTTGTCGTAGACGATCTTGTTCTGGCCGAAGTACGTGTAGTACGGCGAGATGATCTGAGCCGCGGCGGGAGAAGAGAGGGCGGCACCGAGAGCCAGAGCAACCAGCGTCTTCTTCATAGGGTCCTGGGGGTCAATCCTTGAAGATGTAGCGCTCCGCCTCGCGGTCGCGCGCGACGAACGTGTTCAAGATCTGGTTCTCGAGAGAGAAGAGGTTCTCGAAGAGGCCCTGGAGCTCGTCGGCTTTCCGGCTGCTGGTCTGGCGGAAGTCCTTGAACTCGTCCTGGAGGAGCCGCTCGCCCGTGCGGCCGTCGAACACCAGGAACACGATGTCGAACAGGAAACCCGTCTGCTCGACGTAGACCTGGCGGTAGTACGTGCGACCGTCGATCGGGGAGGTGTACTCCTCGGTCTTGTAGCCGGAGCGGTCCTCGACCTTGAACTCGAGGCTTCCCGACACGACGACCTCGGAGTTGGTCTGGGCCCCGACCGACGCCCAGAACTCCTGGGCGCGGGCGAGCTCGGTCAAGTTCTGGGTCGGCAGCTTGACGTCCGCGGGGGTCTCGACGATCTCGAACTTGGTCTTCTTCTCCAGCTGCTTCTTCAGGAACCGGTGGAACTCTCCCTGCAGGTCGACGTTCTGCAGCCGCTTGTCGCGCGCCTTCTCGGCGTCGGTGACCAGGATGAAGGGTGCCAAGGCGATGCGCTCGTTGCCGCGCAGGGGAAGCTTCGCCTTCAGGGGGAGCCGGAGCTTGACCTCCTCGGGGCTCGCCGCGGCTCCCGCCGCAACGGCGAGGGCGAGGAGCACCGCGGCTGAGACCCGCGTCCTACGGAACACCGGCGGCCTTTCCCGTCGTCTTCGTGTACGACGTGTAGAACTCGGCGAACCGCGCGTAGTTGCGGCGGATGTAGTTGTTGTTGGGATCCAGCTCCAGAGCCTTCTTGTATTCGGCGAGCGCCCGAGCGAAATCTCCGTTGGCCTCCAGCGCGACCGCCAGATTGTTGTGCGCGTGGGCGTTGTCGGGCGCCTTGGTGATCGCCTGCTCGTAGCGGAAGGCCGCCTCGCGCCAGAGACCCTTCTTCGCGACGTCGGTGCCGAACTTCATCTGGGTCTCGGCGCGCTCGGGATGGTTGTACGAGGTGCAGCCCCCCGCGACAAGAAGAAAGGTGAGAATCCACGTGCGGCTGCGATTCAAGCTCGTCTCTCCGCCTCCCAGGTCGGGTGGCTATTATAGGTTTCCTCTCGATACGCAATCGGAGATTTGTCGCCGCGCCCCGGGAAGGATGAGAGGTACGTTAAAGCCGTGAGCCCCGATTCCCTCCCGCGCGCCGCCGCGATCTCCTGGTCGCGAGCCGGGGTCACGCCTCAGAGACTCTGGCCCGCGCTGCGCGCGCGAGGCAGCGTGGAAGCCGTCTTGTCCTCCGGCGAGGAGGAACTGTCCCAAATTCTTGGCAGTCGCGAACGCGCGCGTGAGGTTCTACGGGCCCCCGAACAGGCGTCGGCGCTGCGCTGGGCTGCGGACGTCGAACGTTCAGGAATCCGGATTCTGACCGCGTTCGACGCCGACTATCCTCCGCTCTTGACCGAGATCGCGGATCCGCCGCTGGTGCTCTTCGCGCTCGGCAGAATCGAGCGCCTGCGGCTTCCGGCCGTGGCGGTCGTGGGCTCGCGAGACGCGTCGCGGTACGGGCGGGACGTTGCCTGGCGGCTGGCGCGGGAGCTCTCGGGGGCCGGCGTGACGGTGGTTTCGGGCTTCGCGCGCGGCGTCGACGCGTCGGCCCACGAGGCCGCGCTGGAGGGGCCCGGCGGCACGGTGGCCGTGCTCGGATGCGGCCTGGACGTGGACTATCCCCGCGAGCATCGCAAGCTCAAGGATCGGCTCGCCTCCGAAGGGCTGCTGCTGTCGGAGCACTCTCCCGGAAGCGAGCCGCGTCCCCAGAATTTTCCGATCCGCAATCGCATCATCGCGGGACTCTCCTCGGGGGTCGTGGTGGTGGAGGCCTCGCGCCGATCGGGCTCTCTCATCACGGCCCGTCTCGCGGCGGACTTCGGGCGCGACGTGTTCGCGGTGCCGGGGTCCATTTTTTCGGAGACCTCGGCCGGAGCGCACGCGCTTCTTCGCGACGGCGCGATCCTGTGCCGGGGCGCCGAGGACGTGCTCGCGGAGCTGTTCCCGTCGGTCGGTTCGCCGCAGCGGATCGCCGCCGGGGCCGCCTCCGCGCCGATGGATCTCTCGCCCGAAGCGCGCCGCCTTTGCGAGGCCCTCGCGACGGAAGAGTCGCTGTCGGCCGAAGAGCTCGCGCAGGCGCTGGATCTGCCGGCGGCGACGGTGCTCGCAGCGCTCTTCGAGCTCGAAGGCGCCGGCCTCGCGGCGCCGGTCGAGGGCGGACGCTACGGCGTCCTAAGACGTTAGGAGTCAGATGTTAGGCGGATCCTCCGAGGGACCGGGAATAGCCGAATGTTGAGACAGTGCGGACCCGAGCCGTTTGCGCTTTGGCCGAGGTTATGAGACTTTCCCACGCCCTCTATGGCCGCTAAGTCGATCGTCATCGTCGAATCTCCCGCGAAAGCGAAGACTCTCGAGAAGTTTCTCGGGAAGGGATTCAAGGTCCTCGCCTCGTACGGCCACGTGCGCGACCTTCCGCGCAAAGGCCTCGGTGTCGACCGCGGGCAGTCCTACGAGCCGACGTACGAGGTCCTCCAGGGCAAAGAGAAAACGGTCAACGAGCTGAAGAAGGCGACCCGCGATGCCGAGAACGTCTACCTCGCGGCCGACCCGGACCGTGAGGGCGAGGCGATTTCCTGGCATCTGCAGGAAACCTTGAAGCCCGGGGCGAAGAAGACGAGCTTCCGGCGCGTCCGGTTCAACGAGATCACCAAGAAAGCCGTGCTCGCCGCGATGGAGGACGCCGGAGAGATCGACGGGCGCCTGGTCGACGCGCAGCAGGCGCGCCGCATCATCGACCGGCTGGTGGGCTACGAAGTGTCGGACCTTCTCTGGAAGAAGATCTGGCGCGGGCTTTCGGCCGGGCGCGTGCAGACGGTGGCGCTGCGCATCATCTGCGAGCGCGAGAACGAGATCGAGGCGTTCGTTCCGGTCGAGTACTGGACGGTGGACGCGTCTCTCGAAGGCAAGGTCCCGCCCTCCTTCACGGCGCGCCTCTCGGCCTTCGACGGCCAGAAGCTGAAGTTCGACGGCACGGACCCGCGCCTGCCCGACGAGGCGGCAGCGAAGGCCGTCGTCGACGAAGTCTCGAGGGCGACGTGGACGGTGGCCTCGGTCGAGACCTCCGAGCGCCGCAAGAATCCGGCGCCCCCCTTCATCACCTCGCAGCTCCAGCAGGCTGCGGCGCGACGCTACTCCTTCGCGGTGCGCCGGACGATGCAGATCGCCCAGCGCCTGTACGAGGGCCGGGAGATTCCGGGCCGCGGAACCGTGGGCCTGATCACCTACATGCGCACCGACTCCACGCGCGTCTCCGACGACGCGCTGAAGGCGGTCCGCGAGCTCATCGGCGCGCAGTACGGGGGAGAGTCGCTGCCCGAGTCGCCCCGCTACTTCAAGAGCCGCCGGGACACGCAGGACGCCCACGAGGCGATCCGGCCGACCTACCTGGACCTGCCGCCGGACGAGGTCGCCAAACACGTGGCTCCCGACGAGGCCAAGCTCTACCGCCTCATCTGGGAGCGCTTCGTGGCGTCGCAGATGGCGCCGGCCGTCTACGACACGACGTCCGCCGAGATCACGGCGGGGCGCGCGCTCTACCGCGCCTCCGGCTCCACGCTGAAGTTCGCGGGGTATCTCGCGGCTTACGGCGTCTCGGCCGCCAGCCTCGCGACGGTAGACGAGGAGGAGACCGACAAGGACTCGCCGAAGCTGCCGCCGCTGTCGCAGGGCGAGACGATCAAACTCCTCGAGGTCAAACCCGAGAAGAAAGAAACCCAGCCGCCGCCGCGCTTCAACGAGGCGTCGCTGGTGAAGTTCCTCGAGGAGAACGGCATCGGCCGGCCCTCGACCTACGCCGAGATCCTGCGCAAGATCGAGGAGCGGCGCTACGTCCACAAGAAGGACCGCCGCTTCATCCCGACCGCGCTCGGGCGCACGGTCATCGAGCTCTTGATCCCCTACTTCGACGACTTCTTCGAGACTGCGTACACCGCTCGCATGGAGGAAGCGCTCGACGACGTCGAGGAGGGAAAGCTCTCCTGGACGAAGGCGCTCTCGGATTTCGACAAGACGTTTTCCCGCGACCGCGACCGCGCCCTCGATGACATGGTGTCGGGCAAGGCCGGCATTCCGCTGGCGCAGGCGAAAAAGCTGAAGCTGTCCGTGGTTCCGCCGATCGACGAGAAATGCCCCAACTGCGGAAAAAAGCTCAAGCTCCGCATGGGCAAGAACGGACTCTTCGTGGCCTGCAGCGGATACCCCGGCTGCACCTTCACGCAGGACATCCCGGATCCCGAGGAAGACGCGGTGGACATGTCGGAGATCGAGAACACCACGTGCGATGAATGTGGCGAGCCGATGAAGGTGCGCCAGAGCCGCACGGGCTCGACCTTTCTCGGATGCACCGCGTACCCCAAATGCCGCAACGTCGTGAACATCGCGGTCGCCGGGGGCAAGGCCGAGGCCAAGCCCGACGAGCCGACCGGGCAGATGTGCCCGCGCTGCGGCCACGAGCTCGTGCGCCGGCACGGCCGCTACGGGGCCTACGTCTCGTGCTCGAACTATCCCGCGTGCAAGTACAAGCCGCCCAAGCCGATCAAAGACACCGGCGTGAAGTGCCCCAAGGACGGAGGCATCATCGCCGAGCGGCGCGGCCGCTTCCGGCCGTTCTACGGGTGCGTGAACTATCCCAAGTGCGACTTCTCGCTCTCGGTGCGACCGATCCCCGAGAAGTGCCCGCAGTGCGGCAACCCGTACCTGCTCTTCCGGGAAAGGAAGTCCGGCAACGTCTTCGCATGCGACAAGGCCGGCTGCGGCTTCGAGAAGCCCGCCGGGCCACTGCCCGAGATCGTCGAGGTTGTCCCGGAGGCTTCTCCCGAGCCCGTGGAAGAGGTCGCAGCGGAGCCCGCGCGCAAGCCGAGGGCGCGTCGCTCCGCGAAGGGTTAGGTCTTCACCGCCCTCAGGCAGATCCGGAACCGGAACGACCTTCCGATCCCCGGCAGGTTCTTCAGCGCCAGATCGACTCCGCGATAAAGCGGGTAGGGCGAAGCGGGATAGAAGATCTTCTCGACGCGGAGCCCCGCTTCTTCCAGGAAGCGCAGGATTTCGCGCGGCCGCCGCACGGCGATGTGATCAGGCTGCTGGCGCAGGATGAAGTTGCGCGCCTTCAACCTCTCGACGAAGTGCTCGCGGTTGGGCGTGTAGGCCACGAAGCGGCCGCCGGGCTTCAACACCCTCCGCACCTCCGAGAGCATGCGGGTCAGCGTGTCGTCGGTGACGTGCTCGAGAAAGTCGAAGGCCCCGGCCACGTCTACGGTCGCGTCGCCGATCTCGGGGAATCGCCCGGCGTCGGCCTGAAGAAACGTGACGTTGGAGACGGAAAGCTCGCGCGCCTTCTCGCGGGCGAGTGAGATTGCGAGGGGCTCGCCGTCCAATCCGATGACGTGGGCGACGCGGGAAGCGAAGAAGAACGACGCGTCTCCGCGCGCGCATCCCAGGTCGAGGAGCGTTTCGGTACCGCGAGGCTCGACGAGCTCGAGAAGGTTCTCCTCGCGCTCCCGCCACTTGCGCGCGGGGCACGTGAACCAGTGCCGGTGGTACATCTGCGCGTAGTACGCGGGATCGTACGCATCCCGGTTGGGCGACGTGCTCTCGGTCATGGCGACCGCGTCTCTCGATCTAGCCTTCGCCGGGCGGGACGTTGAGGAGCCTGCGGAAGGGGAGCTTGATCGGGAAGGCCTGCGCGTACTTCCAGATCCGGTCCGTCAAGGGAGGCTTGGCGGCGGGATTCTTGAAGCAGACCGCGCAGCGGGGAAGGTTGGTGAAGTCGTGCGCGCGGAAGCCGTCCTCGATCGTCGAAAGGAACGGGGAACGAGCGATCTCGGTGATCCGTTGCTCGCGGACGTTGCCGAGCTTCTGCGTGCCGTCGTAGTCGTAGCAGCAGTGGGTGACGTCGCCGTTGCAGAGGATGACGAACCACTGCCACGGCGTGCCCTGAAAGCAGCCGTAGTACGCCTGGTGGAGCTCCGTGACCTCGGCGGTGTCCAGACCCTCGCAGGTCTTGTTGATGACGACGGCCTGGGGATATCGGTCGAGGTGGAAGAAGTCGCGAAAGTCCCGCGGCGTCTCGTCGTGCGTCTGTGTGGTGATCATTCGCTGGATCTCGACCGTGATCCTCTTGCCTTTCGACATGTCGAGAAACCGGCGGATGTTCTCGACGACCGCCTCGAACTTTCCGCCCTTGCGCACGATCGGATAGACCTCGGGCTTCAGCGTGTCGATGCACAGGCGGATGCGCGACAGCGAGCTCTCGAGCAGGCGCCTCGACCAGTCTTCGTTTAGGAGCGTCGCGTTGGTCGAGACGCAGACGCCGGGGAAAAGATCGACCGCCTCGGGCAGCCGCTTGTAGAGCAGCGGCTCGCCCATCTCGTGGAGGTAGCTCATGTGCAGGCCCATAGTCTTCATCTGCGCGGCCACGTCCTCGACCATGTCGAACGGCGCATCCTCGAAGGGCCGCGTCAGCACGTCCATGGGGCACATGCCGCACCGCAGATTGCAGCGGCTGGTCAATTCCAGGGCGAACTTCACCGACTTCAGCTTCAGCGCGCCCTGCCGGTCCCGGCTCATGGGGCGAGTCTAGCCGAGAGAAGGATCCGGTATCGAAAGAGCCGGCCAATCCCGGGCACGCGCCAGAGCGCCTTCTCGATCCACCGCACGCCGGGGAAGGGCGCCGGCGAGTAGGTCAGCGCGTCGACGTGCCACCCCTCGGATTCGAGAAGCGATGCGATCTCGCGCGGGCGCCGCACGGCGATGTGTTGCGGAAACTGCTTGAGAAGGATGTTCCGCGCTTTCAGACGCTCGACGTAGTGCTCGCGGTTGGGTGTGTAAGCCACGAAGCGTCCGCCCGGCTTGACGACGCGCGCGAGGGCCCGAAGCATCTCTTTGACCGTCGCGTCGTCGATGTGCTCGAGCAGATCGAACGCTCCGGCGACGTCGATGGAACGATCCGGAATCGCCGTCAGCGTCGCGACGTCGCCCGCGACGAAGCGCACATTGTCGAGACCCCGCCGCGCGCGCTCGGTCTCCGCGATCTCCAGCGCGCGCTCCGACGCGTCCACCCCGACGGCTTCCTTCACCAGCGGCGCGAGCAGGAAGCACACGTCGCCGCGCGCGGAGCCCAGGTCGAGAACCGTCGCGTCCTTCGACGGCCGCGCGAGCCGCAGGATGTCGCGGTCGCGCTCGCGCCACTTGCGCTCCGGCGCGGCGAACGCGGTGACTTTGTGGAGGCCGTCGAAGTACTCGTCGGGGTAGAGGTCCGACTCGAACGTCACCGTCCCATCTTAGGACGTACAATCTGCACATTGCGTTCCCCCTGGGAGAAGTTCTCGCTGCCCGGAGAGGCTCCGGCGTATGCCCTCGGGCGTTCGTCCGAGTTCGTGAAGACCGTGCGGGCGACTTTCGGCCCCTTGGTGGAGCGCGTCGACAAAGTCCCGCCCGGAAAGCACGCCTGGATCCTGGCGGAGGTGCCGGGGGAGGGCTCGCTGACCGCCTTCTTCGGCGACCTCGAGAGTCGGCTGACGTCGAGCGGGTCGCTCTGGGTCGTTTTTCCCAAGAAGCCGTTCATCGAGGAGATGAAGTTTCCCTTTCTGTGGATCGATGTGCAGAAGGCCGGGCTGTCGGCGGGACTCGTGGACAACAAGATCGCCGCCTTCTCGCCGCGGCTGACGTCGATCCGGTTCGTCGTGCCGGTGGCGCGGCGCGCGAAGAGGGCCTCGTGACAGTGTTCCGGCGCGCCGCCGCGCTGTTCCTCCTCCTCGGCGTGGCCGCGGCGGCGCAGGCCAAGGAGCTTTCCTGGCGCGCATTCGACGTGAAGGCGCGGCTGGACGCCCAGGGGGCGTTTCACGTCGTCGAAACTCAGACCTTCATCTTCAACGGCGACTGGAACGGCGGCGAGCGGACGTTTCGCCTCTTCCCGGGCCAGAACCTGGCGTTCGAGTCGATTACGCGCATCGATCCCGACGGCACGCGCCATCCTCTCGCCGGAGGCGACCTCTCGAAGGTCGACGATTACGGTTTCGTCGGAGAGGGTGTTCTGCGGTGGCGAAGCCGCCTCCCATCCGATCCTCCGTTCGAGAACGCCGAGCTCGTGTACGAGATCGCGTACACGCTGTCGGGCATCCTCGTGAAGCAGGGCGACCGGTACGTGCTCGACCACGACTTCGCCTTCCCCAACCGGGACTACGCGATTCAGAAGTTCACGCTGACGCTCGAGCTCGATCCGGTCTGGAAGCCCGTGACGCCGCTCCGCGAGAAGTTCGAGCACGGCGTGCTGCCGCCGGGGCAGGGTTATGTCGTGAACGCGAGCCTCGCGTACGGAGGCGTGGGCGAGCCGGTCGCGATGAACCGGCTGCCGGCGGCGCAGAAACCGGCGACGCCCGGCGTCCGCAAGGCGCTGCTCGCCGCCTTCGCCGCCGCGATCGTGATCCTGTTTCTCGCCTTCCGTTCGCGCGAGAAGGCGCTGGGTCGCTACGCGCCGCTGACCCCTCCGGAGCAGATCGACCAGAGATGGCTGGAGGCGAACCTCCTGTCGCTGTCGGCCGAGGAAGCCGGAGCCCTCTGGGACGCGAAGATCGGATCACCCGAGGTCGCGGCGGTTCTCGCGCGTCTAGAGGCGGAGAAGAAGATCTCCTCGAAGGCCGACGGCAAGAAGCTCTCGATGCGGCTGCTCGTGCCTCTGGAGAAATTTCAGGGCTACGAACACGACCTGCTGAAGGGATTCTTCTTCGGAGGTCGCAAGGAGACCGATACCGACGCAATCAAGAGCCATTACAAGTCGACCGGGTTCGATCCGGCGTCCAAGATCAAGCCGGGCCTGGAGGCGAAGATCTCGGCGTATCCCGACTTTCGCGATTCGTCGCCGGCGCCATCGAAGGGACTGACCGTGATTCTGTTGACCGCCGGCGTCGCGAACCTGCTGGCCGCGATCTTCCTCGGCAACCAGGATGTCGGCACGGTCATTGGATTGGCCATCATGCTTGGGATCCTGTACGGGCTGGCGGTGATCGGAGCCCTGGTCTTCCGCAGGCTGGTGGATCGCCTCGACGCCTCATCGATCCTGATTCTCTGGATGCCGCTCTTGCTCCTGTGGTTCGTCTGGCTGGGCGTGCGCGAGGGCAACCGCGCCATCCTGCTGTTCGTCGTCGGAGGCCTGCTGGTGCGTCTGGCGATGGTGCGCTCGATCTTCAACCTCGCCGCGACGCGCGACGGCCCGAAACGCATCGCGCGGCGCAAAACGCTGGCGTCGGCGCGCGCGTATTTCAAACGCGAGCTCGACTCTCGGTCTCCGCGCCTCCAGGATTCGTGGTTTCCGTACGTCGTCGCGTTCGGCCTGACTACCGACGCCGACCGCTGGTTCAAGGCCCACGGCGCCGCGGCGGCGGCTTCGTCGGGCTCCTCCTCTTCGTGGACCGGATCGTCTTCGAGCTCGTCGTCCTCCTCGGGCGGCAGCTCCGGAGGGTGGACCGGCGGAGGAGGCGCATTCGGCGGCGCCGGGGCCTCGGGCTCGTGGGCCGTCGCAGCCGGCGCGCTGGCGGCGGGAGTCGCGTCGCCGTCCTCCTCGAGCGGAGGCGGGGGAGGGGGAGGAGGCGGCGGTGGAGGGAGCTCGGGCGGGGGCGGCGGGGGAGGCTGGTAGCGCAGGTCATCCCGAGCGGAGCGAGGGACCCCTTTCGAGTCACGACGCGGCTAAAAAAGGGGTCCCTCGGGCTGCGGCCCTCGGGATGACAACTTAGAATCCCTCTCTCCATGGCTTCGCAGGTCACCATCGTCGGCGCCGGGCTCGCCGGATCGGAATGCGCGTGGCAGCTCGCTCGGCGCGGGCACCCGGTCCGTCTCCACGAGATGCGGCCCGTCGTCTCGACGGCGGCGCACCAGACCGACCGCTGCGCGGAGCTGGTTTGCTCGAACTCGTTTCGCTCCGACAATCCGCGCAACGCGGTGGGTCTCTTGAAGCGCGAGATGGAGGCGCTGGACTCGCTCGTGATTCGCTGCGCGAGACAGTCGGCCGTTCCCGCGGGGGACGCGCTCGCGATGGACCGGCACGTCTTCGCGGGTCTGGTCACCGATGCCCTCGCGGCGCGGCCCGAGATCGAGATCGTTCGCGAAGAGGTCCGCGCGATTCCCCGCGAAGGCTTCGTCGTGCTCGCGACGGGTCCGCTGACCTCGCCCGCCCTCGACGCCGCGATCGGGGAGCTCCTCGGAACCGAGGACCTCTACTTCTACGACTCGATGGCGCCGATCGTCGAAGCCTCCTCGCTCGATTTTTCCAAGATGTACGCGCTCTCGCGCTACGGCAAGGGCGGAGGCGACGATTACTGGAACTGTCCGCTCTCGCGCGAGGAGTACGAGGCCTTCGTCGGCGCGCTCCTCTCGGGTGAGACGGTGCCGGTCAAGGATTTCGAGAAGGGCGTCTACTTCGAGGGCTGCCTCCCGATCGAGGTGATGGCCGAGAGAGGCCTCGAGACTCTCCGGCACGGTCCCATGAAGCCGATGGGGCTCACAGACCCTCGCACCGGCAGGAGACCCTGGGCGGTCGTGCAGCTGCGGCAGGACGACCTGGCGAAGGAGCACTACAACCTGATGGGTTTCCAGACCAAGCTGAAGATCGGTGAGCAGCAGCGGATCTTCCGGATGATCCCGGGCCTGGAGAACGCGACCTTCGTGCGTTACGGGATGCTGCACCGCAACACGTACATCCACGCCCCCGCGCACCTCGACCGCTTCTGGCGCCTGCGGTCGGACCCGCGGATCTCCTTCGCCGGCCAGATCACGGGCGTCGAGGGTTACGTCGAGAGCGCGGCCACGGGGCTCGCGGTCGGGGTGACTCTCGCGCAGACGCTCGAGGGCCGCGAGCCGGTGCCGGTCCCGTACACGACGGCCATCGGGTCGCTGGCGCGGCACTGCTCGGAGCGGCCGCCGCACGAGAAGTTCGAGCCGATGAACGTGACGTTCGGCCTGATCGAGGACACGTCGCACTCTCCGGTTCGGGACAAGCAGGTGCGGCGCCAGAAGATGGTCGACCGCGCGCTCGCGGCGATCGAGGAGTGGAAACAACAGATCCTGGGCGCACCGGTCGCCGTACCTTAGGAGAGCCATGCTGACTTTCGACGACATCGAGCAAGCCCGAAAGCGCCTCCAGGGCGTGGCGCACCGCACCCCCGTGTTGACCTCGCGCCAGTTCGACGAGGAGGCGGGGGCGACGGTCTTTTTCAAGGCGGAGAACCTGCAGCGCGGGGGCGCCTTCAAGTTCCGCGGCGCCTACAACAAGATGAAAGCCGAGAGCGAACGCGGCAAGGTCGACGCCGTCGTCGCGTTCTCCTCGGGCAACCACGCCCAGGCCGTGGCCCTGGTCTCGCGGCTCCTCGGTATCCGCGCGACGATCGTGATGCCGAAGGACGCGCCGCAGATGAAGCTCGACGCGACGCGGGGCTACGGCGCCGAGGTCGTGCTCTACGACCGCGAGTTCCAGAGCCGCGACGACATCGCGGCGCAGATCGCGCGGGAAAGGAAAGCCCTGCTGGTGCCGCCTTTCGACGACGAGCTCATCATGGCGGGGCAAGCCACGGGCGCGGTCGAGCTTCTGGAGGACGTGCCCGACCTGGATGCGATCGTCGTTCCGGTCTCCGGCGGCGGCCTGATCGCCGGATGGACGACGGCGGCCAAGCACCTCCGGCC
>Ga0075423_10003352_pt1 | contig 14744 bp, 11 predicted proteins | sample SoiMethybrSBSTD2_FD_80114 | JGI IMG/M metagenome (GOLD analysis project Ga0075423, IMG submission 80114) | Bulk soil microbial communities from a Populus tree surrounding site in Tennessee, USA - Soil MetaG P. TD hybrid SBSTD2 | ecosystem: Environmental > Terrestrial > Soil > Tree plantation...
GCTGACCGCGGACGGCGGCCCGGGCGAACTGGCCGAGCGCCGCCCAGCGGCGGCCAGCGCGCAGGCACGAATGGGCAAACCACCGGTGCAAGGTGCCCCAGTCCGCCGTCGTGTGATGCACTGCCTCGATCAGCTGTGTCCCGCGCACGATCTCGGAGAGGTCGAGCGTCGCATTCGAGTGATGGAGCCGTCGAGCAATCAATGGACTGCATACCCATGCCGGAGGTCCCTGTTTTGCCAGGCGAATACACATTTCCCAATCCTCGGTATTCCGCAGACGGGTGTCGAATGGGCCGGCGCGCTGCCATGCCTGGCGCCGTACCACGATATTGGACCCGCCGCCCGGGAGGGCGTGGTATCTGAGGAGCGCCTTCACGATTTCCTCTGGAGGCAACGGTCGCTGGACCCGGAGGATTTGACCGTGCATGTTGATGACCACGCCTCCCGTGTAGGCCCAGTCCCTACCGAGTTGCTCGGCGGCCTGCAATTGGCACACAAGCTTTTCGGGAGCCCAGAGGTCGTCGTCATCGACGAAGGCCAGCCAATCGCCGTGCGCCTCGGCAGCTGCGCGATTGCGAGCGTTCGCCACACCGGACGGCGTGTCGTGGCGGATAACGCGGACGCGGGAATCGTGGAGAGCGGCCAGCATCGCCGGTGTGTCGTCGGTTGACGCCTCGTCGACGACAATGACCTCGAGATTGACGTCGCGCTGACGTAAGACGCTCCGCAACGTCATCCGCAATAGCGCGCTTCGGTTTCGTGTTGGGACAATAACGGATATATCCATGAGCCTTCAGGTTGAGGTCTCACGTGCGCGCTGCAGTCGCACGCCAGGGTTTCGCAGCCCTGCGACGATTCCAGGAAGCAACCCGGCGATTTCTCCGCGCCCCATCGAGATTAGCTCGGAGTTGCGGGTGACAACTCCACGGACGAGAAGCCATGGGCCACGGACGAGATCGCGCACCACTCGAAGCGCGATAAAGGGATCTCCTCGCCTGAGCCATGTCCCATAGAATGCACCCTGGCCGCGGGCATAGCGGCGATACAGCCCAGGCAGATCCTCGGGCCGGTGGCGCGCGAGATGACCGACCACGACAGTCGGTTCGTAGAGAATCGGCACGCCGGCGCGCAATGCGCGATGCGCCCACTCGTTGTCCTCGCCTGCGGTAGCCAGCGACGGATGTTCGTCAAACCATCCCACGCGATCCAACAGCCGTACGGGAAAGGCCATGTTGGGAGGAAATAGCACATCGCCATCGACGAGCGGAGTGGTATAGGTGACAGCTCTATCGGCTGTCTTGACTGTCAGCACGATGCCGTCACCCTCCGGTTCCACGCGGCCGGTTACGATCGCGTCGCCAGCTGCCGCGACCGTGGCGGCAAGGCGCTCCAGCCAATCGTTTCGCACGCGACAGTCGTCGTGAGTGACTGCCGCATAGACCGTGCGTACTTGCTCCAGGCCCAGATTGGTCCCGGCCGAAATCCCGGTCGGCTCCGACTTGATGTGTAGGATGTCGATACCCTGCTTCGATATCGCGGAGACCCAGCCCGCTGCTCCGCCTCCGCCCTGGTCGACTACGATCAGACGGGCCGGCCACACAGTGCCGGCTTCGATCGATTCAAGGCAGCCCTGCATCATCGCACCGCCCAGTGTCGGCACAATCACGGTCACGTCCTTGGCGACAGGATGGGTCGTCATCTGCGGACGCCAGCGAGCAATTCATCGAGCCAGACCCGCGCCTCCCTCGCCCACGGGCCGTCTGCGGCTATCCGACGCTGCGCGATGCCAGGGTCGAGAAGGGCGACGACGGCGCGCCCGACCGAGAGCCAGTCGCCAGCCGCGACTGCCTTGGCGTAATGTTTGAGCGCAACACCGCGTCGCTTGTCCTCCAGCGACATCCACGCCGCCCAGCGATGATGTCGTGCTCGATCGACCGGTATACCGTAGCGGCGGGCAACCACCTCGATGTCGTTGAGAATCCAGTCAGCTCGGCGCGAAACCATACCCGGATGCACACGCAACGCAACAAAGGGGCGCGGCACGCACGCCGGTCGCCCGGCTGTGCGTGCGAGCCGCAGCCATTGGTCCCAATCCCCCGACGTGCGTAGAGTCGTGTCGAACGGACCGGCAGCCGCCAGCGCATCTGACTTGGCGACCACATTCGATGCTCCGGCCGGAACCGAATTGTGGCGGCCAAGGTCGCGGATGACCTCATCGGGCGAGGGCGGCGGACTCCCAGAGAGCACGCGCAAGTGCAAATCGACCTCGACATGTCCTGCGTAGACCCACGCCGCGTGCTCATCGGCGGCGGCAACGAGCTGAGAGAAGAGTTTGTCCGGTGCCCAGAGGTCATCGTCGTCGCAAAACGCCACCCACTCTCGTTGCGCGGCAGCGACTCCGCAGTTGCGAGCGCCGCACTCGCCGCGTGGCTCGGAGTTGCGGATTAACCGGACGCGCGCATCCTCGAGAGCATTCACGAGCGCCGCGGTCTCGGGTCCATCGCCATCGTCCACGACGACAACCTCGATATCCACATCTCTCTGTCCCAGCACGCTGCGCAGCGTCAGCGCGAGTAGGTTGGCGCGGTTCCGCGTCGGAATCACGACCGACGCAGCAAGCGACGTGCTCATGGGCGGGCCTTATCCCGTCTCCAAGGGCGAAACCCGTTACCGTACCACTCATCCATCGGAAGGATCAGGGCACCACGACCGGCGGCACCCGCAGGACACCTGACGCGCTCGGAGAGATAGCTTCGAGCGATGCCGACGTCCGTGAGCCGGTGGACAATTCTCTTGTTGTAGTCGAATAACAGGAGATTGTCCCCATACGGATGAAAATAGGATTTGAGGAAAAGATGCGTTCGCAGGCCGTCCTCGCCGATGCTCAGATCCCCGGTCGTGACATCGGCTCGCAGAGTGCGGTCGCGGTAGATGATTCTGAGCGCGCCCGCCAGGTCCCAATTCGACTCGAACACGATCGCGGGACCGATGTACGGACAGACGCCGTCCAGGATGAAGTCTGTTCCGGACTCCAACTTCGGCACCGCGACGCGGACATCATCCAGCACGGCCAACTGTCGGCGCCACGAAGAGACCCAGAAACCCGAAACCGCGCTGTTGATGATAGAGCCCGATAGACAGATGCTGGTGATCACCGCGGCAAACGCACGATTGCAGCCCGGCCCGCTCGATAGCCACGAACTCAGCCACCCTGCGATCGCCACCCAAGCGACGGCCACACCGATACTCGCAGCGATCCACACGCGATTGGCGACGCCTGCGCTCCAGAACATGACAGCCGGCGCGATCAGGAAGATCGCGCTACCTAATACAAAGATCGTCGTGCCACCCAGGGCAAGCTTCGTCCAATCAGGGCGTGCACGCGGCGCGACCCTTCTCGCCATGGGCGACAGGTACGAATAGATCAGGACGGCTAACACTGTCCCAAGTGCCAACGCGACCCAGGACACTTGCCTGAGTGCCCAGATGACCGTGTGGGGCAGGGCAATGCCGTAGGTGCCAAAATTCACAGCGAAGGCTCCGAAGCCGATGAATGCCATGCGGAAGATATTGGGGATCATCGAAACGTCGCTAAAGCTCGCCTTGTACAGAACGGCTGGAACAATGACGATCATGGGACTCAGGACAACGACGCCTCTTCTTACTCCCAGCTGACGGAGGGATCGATCAGGATGCAGTTGCCGCACGCGCAACCACAAGGCTACGGGAAGTGCCGCGGTAAGTGGGAACACGACTTCGGTTCCAAGAAGGGCTGCGCTGAGCGCCCCCAGGCCGAGAAGAATCCAACCCTGCGGAAGCCCGCTGCGGATGGCCCGCGCAAAAGCGTAGACGCCCAGCAGGAAAAGCATCGTGGTCAGGGAATATGTAAAAGCGGCGAACCAAAAACGATCCGTTGAATAGTTGGGCAGGAGGATATAAACCGCTGCAACCGCGACAGCAATTACACGGCGTGGGTCGAACTCGCGGGCGATGAAATACAGGAACAGGGCAGCTAAGAAGAGAACTGCTGCATTGACGGCATGATAGCCCAGCGGATTCAGCGCAGACGCCCGAAAGAGCACCGCCTGGTAGAGGATTTGCGTCGGTCGTCTCTGGAGGTTGACGTTCTGCTCGTACTGAGCATCCCACATCGCTCGGAAAGACGAATCGTCCGCATTGACTAGCGCCGCCAGGATCGCCCAGTCATCGCCGTAGAACCCGAGTCGCGTTACGTAAGGAGCTACTGAAAGAGTAGCAACCAGAAGTAGAAACAGACAGTCTCTCAGCACGCCTCCGCGTCCGTGCAGAATCGGATCAGACGCGTTCGCCGTCGATGTCGATTCTGTCATCGATCGGTTCTCTTTCTCGGAGGAGGTGCCCCGCGATGGTCAGCCGTCACGGGCGGGCTCCGGTCAGCAATTCGTCGAAGTCGATCACGGCGTCGACGTTGCGAAGCGGCGGGCAGGGGCGATCCCACAACTCACCCGATAGATAAAACGTGGCGTGGTGTCCAGTGTAGTACCGGAGAGCGCGCTCGGCGGCCCATTCGTAAATGAATTCGTGAACGGCGAATGCGCCACGCGGAGCGGGCTGGACCACCGTGCGGCGGACGTGACAGAGCGCGACGCTGCCGCCGTCTGGAATCCGCGCCGCTACTACAGCAGCCGCCCGCGCCGTGAAATCTGCACTGCGCAGGCGAACCGACACACTGAGCATGAGTGACAACACAGCGCCCGCCGCGAAGAGCCCGCCGATCGTTCCAAGCAGACGAGGACGACGCCATCGAACCGAGGCACCAGTTGCACCGGCGGCGATAGCCAGCACGAGCCACGTTGGTGCGAATACGCGCGGTGAACCTTGCTGAGGCACGGCGAAGACAACGACGATATTCGAGAGCACGACGATTGCGACGACAGCGACGAAACCCGTGAACAACTCACGACGACCAACCGGCCGGCTTGCCGTCGTCAAGTGAGGACCCATCCACCATCCGACGACCGCTCCAGCGGCTAAAACGAGCAGGCTCCAGGGCAGCGCCCACCAGATCGCGAGCGGGATGGAGTGCAACCCGAGACCCACAGCGGGAAACCCGACATAGAAAAAAGGGTCGGCCGTCAGTCCGGCAATCCGTTCGAGCAGACTGACGCGGAGGCGCGGGTTCGCACCGGGCCACAGCAGAACGCTGGCAACGACGGCAGCAATGACCGCGCCACTTGCGATCGCCGCACGTCGGCGCTTGCCGGGTGGGGCGACCAGCCATGCAGCGAGTGTCAAGGGAAAGATCACCTGTTCGACAGACATTGCTGCACCCAGGTTTGCGACGGCGGCCCACCCGAGGCGACCGCGTCGGTACAAGCGCACGGCTACGAGCGCGAGTACAAGACCGAGAGGTACGTGAAGAGCGGCGGGCCATAGTGCCGCTTCGGTTCCAAGCGGCTGAAGAAGCCAAAGCGCGCCTCCAACGTTCGCCCATGGCTCCGGAGTGCCGAGGTCGCGCAAGGTCCCGCGCACGAGCAGCGCCAGCGAGAGCGTGAGCAGCAATGGCACCAGGATCGCGACGCCAAACGGGAGCGCACCGCACACGCTCGCGGCGAGGAGGATCTCCAATATGCGCGCCGGTCTGATCGCGCCCAACTGCTGCCACGATGCCGCAACGAATCCATCGAGCCCCAGCTCGGTCGGCGCGACGCAGTTGTTGAAGTCGTCGGCAAGCGGAGCGCCGCGCCACACGACCGGGATCGCGATCACGACGAACGCGACCGCTGCAACAACGAAAATGATGCGCCCACAGAATTCCGCCGGCTCGGGTCCGACGTTTCCCACAGGCACCGGATTCGCCGAATCCATCATCGTGACCGTAACGGCGACGGAGGGCTGGCGCGGTGGAGACGCACCGCCAAAGTGACGAGCAGATCGTCCACTCCGAGCGGCCCGGGTTCCCAACGTCCAAGACGGTGCACGTCGTTGCCTTCTCGCACCGGCTGCGGTCTGCCCGTGAAAGCGGCACTGAATCCGGCGCGGCGAACCGCCATAGCGGACCGTGTGTCGGCTTTGCCGTGAGGGTAGGCGAAGTAGCGGACTGCGGCACGCGCGACGGCGGCGAGATCCTCGCGGCCGCGCGACACGGCACTCTCGAGGGCCGGATCATCGAGGTCAGGCAAAACATCGTGCTCAACGGTGTGAAAGCCAACGGTCATGCCCGCTGCGCCCAACGACGCAATGGCGTCACGTTCGAGAACAGCGGGAGTGGAGACGCCGGCCGCCAGCTCACTCACGCGGCGCTGCAGGTCTACATTTCCCTGGCAGATCTGCGCCAGGCTTCCAGCGTGGGCCTCGGGCACACGCAGCAGCGCCGCAGTTCGCTGCGTACCGTGGGCGACGAGCAGCGCTTCGAGCTGCTGGAACCAATAGGGTCCAAGGCCATGCAGGAGGCGTCCTGAGAGGAAGAACGCGGCGGGTACACCGAGTTCGCGCAACACGGGCAATGCGTGCTCGACGTGACTCGGCAAATCGTCGTCGAAGGTCAACGCAACCGCAGGTCGTTTCCGGTCACCCGCTCGCGAGTCGAACGCGAGGACTTCAGCAATCGTCACGAGATCAACGACCTCGCAGAGCGCCTGCAGCTGCGCTCTGAATACATCCACAGGTACCGACGGAACAACCGCGCAGCCGGGTGGGGCCGACGGTCCCAGACGGTGATAGACGAGCACAAGTCGATGTCCACGGACCCGTGCGAGCGCTCGTACTCCGCCGCTCACCGTGGACGATCGCAAGAGTGTGTTGGCAACGAGACGCGCCAAAGAACTCATTGACCGTTCGGCTCCACGTCCGTCACGAACGCTCCGAGCCAGCGTTCGGCCTCGGCGATCCAGGCGGAATCACTGGCTACGAAGCGGAACAGGCGATCGCTCCCTACGGCAGGATGGACCAATGCCACGACCGCACGGCCAATGGAGCGGACATCGCCGCTGGCGATTGCGCTCGCATAATGCCGGACCGCCAGCAGACGCCGCCCGGTGCGGAGCGCTGACCAGGCAGCACGACGCTGCATCGCAGGTTCGTCTACCGGGATGCTATATCGAAGGGCCAGCCGTCGGGCCTCGTGCACCATTTCCGAGGGATCCATCACCGTGTTTCCCGGGTGAAACCGATAGGCGACCAGCGGTTCCCGAACGCAGGCCGGTGGACCCGTGCGCGCGATGCGAATCCACAAGTCCCAATCCTCGGTGCGCCGGAGCGTTGGATCGAAGCCGCCGACGGCCGCCAGGACTTTCGAGCGCACCACGACGTTCGAGCCACCGGAGGCAATCGGATTCCAGCGAGGGAGCAGAGCCATGACGTCCTGGGGGTCGTTGGGCGGGCCGCCGCTCAGGACGTGGAGATTGTCATCGATGTTCACATCACCGCTGTAGACCCAGCCGGCACCCGTCCGCTCGGCGGCCATCAGCTGACGGCTTAACTTGTCCGGCGACCAGAGGTCGTCGTCATCGCAAAAGGCAATCCACTCACCGCGCGCCGCGGCGATTCCGCGATTGCGGGCGGCGCTCACGCCGCCCGGCTCCTGATTGCGAATCACCACGATGCGCGGGTCGGCCCCGTTTGTGATCTGCGGGGTCTCGTCGGTCGATCCGTCATCGACCAATACGACCTCGAGATCGGTCAGGTGCTGAGCGAGAATAGACCGCAGCGTGCGCCTGAGGAGCCGGGCGCGGTTGTGGCTTGGAACCACCACCGAGACAAGCGGCATCAACACCGCCTTCGGCGGTCATACTGAGCCATTCTGCTCCCCTGCCGAGCCCGCTGCCGTGATGCCGTGATCCGTCGCCGGCTCGTTATCATAATGCGGGAGGTGCGAAGCGCTGGTTCAATCATCTGCCACCGGCGGTCCATCGCAGCTCGTTCCGATTCTTCACGCTGACGACTGCGGTCTGTCCGACGGCATAACCGACGCGATCGTGGCCTGCCATGACCGTGGGTGGCTCCGCCGTACCAGCGTCGTCGTCAACGGCGCCGGCTGGGAACATGCCGTCGACGCACTCCGGTGTCGTCCCAACCTCGCCGTCGGCTTGCATCTGAATTTCTTCGAGGGAACGCCCCTTTCGCCACCCGGAGAGCTCGATCTGCTGGTCGACAGCCGCGGCCGATTCTGTCGAGGGTTCGCTGCACTGTGGGCACACGGACTGGCGGCCAAAAGCGCCGCACGGCTGCGTGCTCAACTTCGAGTGGAAATGCAACGACAGATCGAGCGCTTCCTGACATCTTTTTCGGATCGAGGGCCGCTATCAGTCGACGGACACGTGCACTACCATCTCCTCCCTCCCGTGTTCGGTGAGCTACTCTCTCTGTGCGATGTGTATCCGATTGATACCATTCGTCTGCCGCGGGAACCGCTGTATTGGCCGCTCGTGGCCGGAGCCCCACGACCGGCAATGGTGAATGTGGCTAAAAACGTCGTATTGCGCCTGCTTTCTTATCAGGCCACACGAGCGCTCGAGTCGCGGTCTCTGAAAACGACTGAGGCCTTCATCGGGGTGCTTGGAACAGGGGCGATGAGCCTGGCGCACGTGCGTGCAGCGCTGGACCACTTGCGTCGCTCACGCACGACCGGGAGTGTGGAGATACTTTTCCATCCGGGTCGTGCCCGCCACGATGAGGCGTCGCTCTGGAGCGACCGTCCCGAGCTTCAAGCGTTCTATCTCTCCGAAAATCGCGACCGTGAAGCAGAACTGCTTTGCAGCCCGGTCCTGGATCAACTGCTACGTACTTACGGCGCGGTCGCCGGCGATCGAGCGACATTGACGCCGCCGGCCAAGGCAGCACGATGAATGTGCTCGGGGTGTTCGGCGCCACGGACGTGGTTCACCCGGCTGCGTGTGTGTTGCGCGACGGCCGCCTGGTCGCGTTTGCCGAGGAAGAACGCTTTGCGCGAGTGAAGCAGGCACGCGGGTTATTCCCGGCGCAGGCAATGGCATGGTGCCTCCGCGACGCGGGCATCGCACTCGGCAGCGTGGACGCAATGGCCTTCGGGTGGGACGCGAATGCCAACTGGTTTCGCCTGCCACTGTCGATGGCACGCTCGTTTGTCGGCAGCCGGTTGGCGGGACGGCGCGCAGCGACTCCGGCGGCGGTACCCGGACGCCCCGGGATGGGCTCAGCGGCAATCGCCGGGATGCATACGCTGTTGCACCTGAATCCCTGGAACCTTCATGAGCGGATGATTCTCGCGCTACGCGACGGAGGATTCGTTCGTGATCCGATCCCTCCGCTGCACTTCTACAACCATCACTTGTGTCATGCAGCCACGGCCTTCTACTGCTCCGGGCTCAACGACGCGGCGATATTGGTGTTCGATGGACACGGCGAAGACCGCACCGTGTCGATATTTCATGGGAACGGGCGCTCTATTGGTGACGTACGTCACGTCGGACTCCCTCATTCGCTCGGCTGGTTCTACTCGGCGATAACCGAGTACCTTGGCTGGGATGCGAACGAAGGTGAGGTCAAGCTGATGGGGTTGGCGCCCTACGGTCAGCCGGACCCGGCGTTGCGCGCATTTGTCGAAGATTTCGTCGAGCTCACTCCGGAGGGCGTGCGGCTCGATCCGTATTTCATTTTCTATGGTCGCCGCAGCTACGGCCGCTTCTTTGGTGACAAGATGGTCGAGCGCCTTGGACCACCTCGGGCACCGAGCGAGGAGATCACTCAGCGTCACCGCGACCTCGCGTTCGCCGTCCAGCAGCGCCTCGAGGAAGCCGCAGTGCACCTCGCGCGACTGGCCCTGCGTGAGACCGGAAGCCGGAACCTGTGCGTCGCCGGTGGCGTCGCACTCAACTGCAAGATGACCGGCCTGCTCCATCGAGCCCGAGTGGCCGATCGACTGTTCGTGCAGCCGCTCTCATACGATGCGGGCGTGGCCTTGGGAGCAGCGATGCTCGCAAGCGAGGAAGCCGGCGACGACTGCCGCTTCGACATGGAGCATCTTCAGTACGGACCGGCTTACGACGACGCGGCCATCGAGGCAGTGCTACGTCGCACTGGCGTCCCGTACAGACGACTCGATGACATCGCGGACGCGACCGCCGGGCTCATCGCCGAGGGGAAGGTGGTCGGCTGGTTCCAGGGGCGAATGGAGGCTGGTCCGCGCGCGCTTGGCGGCCGCTCGATCGTCGCGGATCCGCGGCAGGCGGCGATGAGGGACATTGTCAATGACAAGGTGAAGTTCCGCGAACGATGGCGGCCGTTCGCACTCTCGATCCTCGCCGAGAAGGCGACAGACTATCTCGTCGACGCTGTCGATGCGCCTTTCATGGTGATGGCCTTTGAGGTTCTCCCCGGACGAGAGTCGGAGATCGCGGGCGCTCTTCATCCCGCGGATAACACCACACGACCTCAGACGGTACGGCGCGAGGTCAATCCACTCTTCTGGTCACTGATTGAAGGTTTCCGTCGTCGGACCGGCGTGCCCGGGGTGCTTAACACTTCCTTCAACGTCAAGGGCGAGCCCATCGTGTGCAGCCCCACGGACGCTCTCCGCTGCTTCTATGGAAGCGGCATGGACGCGCTGGCGATTGGTAACTTCCTCTTAGAGAAGCCTGCGATGAGTAGCGCTCATGGCGAGCTCCTCGCCGCTGCGGAAGGCCGCCATCAAGATTGAGACGATGAACGCGCTGGCTCCAGATGCTGCACGACCGGACGCGCACGTGGAACGGTGCTGTCCCGCGTGCGGAGGCAGCACCTTTGCAGATCGTCGCCTCGCTGACTTCCTGCATACGCATACGTGCAGGTCCTGCGGCCTGATTCTCAGTGAGATGACGCGCCGCAAACCGAAGCTGGGCCAGTACGCAAACGTTGATCTGCGTGCGTATCTCACATCTGTTGGCGCACTTCGACACGAGCAATCATCCAAAATCCTGGCGTTCCTCGCCGCCTACAAAGGTCCCGGAGCCCGTGTGCTGGACGTGGGCTGCGGCTTCGGGTCTCTCCTGCTCCGTGCGAAAGAGGCAGGCTACGCAGTCGCCGGCATCGAACCTGACGAGCACGCGTGCGCGAAGGCGTGCGAGGTACTCGGTTCAAACGTCGTGAAACAGGGAACTCTGCTACAGGTGCGGCCACCAGCCGGATCAGCCGACGTGGTTGCGACGCTCGACGTGCTCGAGCATGTACCGCTGGCCGAGCATGCGGCTTTCGCGCGCATGATGAGAGATGTTCTGGCTCCCGGCGGCATCTGGGTAATCAAGGTTCCGAGCACCGAGGGCTTGTATTATCGGGTGTCTGCCATGGTGGCGCGGGTGGCTCCACGGATTGGCGCCACGTTCATGGGCCGACTCTGGCAGACTGACTACGAATTTCCCCACACGGTGTACTTCGATCGCAGCTCGCTGCAGCGCTGGTTGCAGCGCCACGGCTTCACCATGATCGATTTTCAGTACTTGCCGGAGGTGCCGATTCGCACGATCATCGACCGCCTGACGCATGATGGAGACATCAGTCGGCTTCAGGCGTACTGCCTCGCACCGGCGGTGGGTGCCATCAATGTCATCGAGTGGCTGCGCCGGCGCTCGGACGCTCTCGTTGTGCTCGCTCGTTGCAGTTGATCAGTGATGCTGTAAATTGCGATGTCGAATCAGGGCCTGCCCCCCACTGACGTCGACTCACCGCTGATGCGCCGCGCCACGACGCACCTGTCGCTGGTCGTTGGCTGTTACAACGCCGCGCGGCACCTCGAGAAAAGACTCCTTGAACTCGTCGCGTTCCTCGACAGCATCCATCGCGCCTACGAGTTGCTGATCGTCGATGATGGAAGTCTGGACGAGTCGCTTCCGATCCTGCGACGGTTGGAGACCAGCGTCCCTTCGATCATCGTGCTGCGCAACCCGCGGAACATGGGCAAGGGATACACCATTCGAAACGGCATCCTGAATTCGACGGGTAAGTACATCATCTTTACCGATGTCGACATGGCGTATTCGAAGGGCAACCTGCTGTCGGTGCTCGAGAAACTGGAGAGCGGACATCCGCTGGTTGTCGGGAACAGGCGGTTACCCGAGTCCGTGTACGTCGTCAATAATGCGCTGGTGAAGTACGTCTACCGCCGCCACCGCGGCGGCATGGCGTTCAATAAACTCGTCCGACTGCTGTTCGGGCTGACGACGCGCGATACGCAGAGTGGCTTGAAAGGATTTTCACGGGGCGCCGCCGCGCAGATATTCCAGCAGCTGTACACAGACGGGTTCCTCTTTGATATCGAAATCTTCGTCCGGAGTCGCGCGCTCGGCATTCCCGTCGCCGAGGTTCCGGTGCAGCTGACGTTCGAGGACGACGTCACGACGGTCCAGCAGTTCACGTATCTGTTCAAAGTGATCCCCGAATTGGCGCGCATCAAAATGCTGGAAATGAGGGGGGCGTACGCGAATGCGCGAGGCGGCGTCACACCGTCCTCACTCCCCGAATCTGTTTCCCCGAAGCATTTCCATGACGGGACCTGACGTTGGCTACAGGGCAGACGAAGCCTGAGTGGGTGAATGGTATTGAGCGCGACGCGCTGCCGCTGGAGCACCCCTGGCTGCGCGTGCCGCTCTGGATCGTGGCCACTGGCATTCTGTCCTGCTGGATCGCGTTAGCGGCCCTTCACGTGGCTGACGATTACCGTGTCACCCATCTCGGTGGCACATGGGCGGCGCTGGCCGAGAGTGCCCGCACCGGTCGCCTGTATCCACCGATTTTCGACGGCGAGCACTACGCCGGTACGCGCTACCTGCCGCTGCCGATCCTGCTGAACGCTTTGGCATCTGCCGTCGCTGGCGATCCATTGATCGGCGGCAAGGTGCTGGCGGCGCTTCTCACGATCACCCTGATGGCGCTCGTCATTGTCGTGTTGCGCCGCGTCCTGTGCCCATGGCCAATCGCGGCTGCGTTGGCGGCCGTGGTCGTTGCGACGGATACGGGCCTGCAGGCGAGCTCCACCATTGGCGGAGACCTCCTCCCCACCGTGCTGCAGGTTTGCGCCGTGGCACTCGTCATCGGCAATCGAGGCCGGTACGCGCTGTTCATCGCGGGCGCATTAGCGGGGTTGGCGATGGCAAGCAAGCTCACTGGAGTGTGGGCGTTTCTTGGGATAACCACCTGGCTCGTCATGCAGCTCCGGTGGCGGCACGCCGTGAGCTTTGCAAGCGCGTCTGCAGGCGTTGCGGCGCTTATTCTGGGGACCGTGGAGCTCCTCACTGGAGGCGGTCTCTCCGCGCACATGCTCGCATTCTCGTTAGCCGGAGTTCAGGGAGGGGCTTCCCTTTTGCGAGGCCCGAACCAGCTTCTCTACAATCTGCTCGGTCACGCGTCGGGAATCGTCGTCCTATTCCCACTGGCCGTTCTCGGCGCGCTGCTGTCGCGCGGTTGGCGGCAGCTGTCAGTTATTCACGTCGCGCTGATTTATTCGATCCTGCTCCTGCTCGTTGTGTTCGCTGATGTCGGCACCGGGTTCAACCAGCTGCTCGACCTCGCAGTTCTCACGGCGCTCGCAGCTGGCTATGTGGCAGCTCCCGCCGCGAGTTCCGATCGGCCGACCGGCGCGGTCCTCACCGTCGTCGTCAGCATTGCTGTGATCTGGGCAGCGGGTTTGGACCTTGTACGAACTGTGGGTTTCGACCTGCGAAGCACAATAGCCACTCTGAAAGCGGGCGCTGTGCCCCACCGCACCGTCGACCTCGTCGCGGCCATGGTACGTCCGGGCGAGCAGGTGCTGGCTGAGGACCCATCAATTGAAACCGCGCTCGGTCGCCAACCCGTCGTCATGGATGCATTCATGCTTGCCAGACTGGAACGTGCGCATCCTGAGCAAGTGAATCCACTCATCTCGTGGATTGATGCGCGGCGCTTCGATTTGGTTGTGCTCGTCGTGTCGCTCGAGGACCCGACTGTAGACTTCTGGTGGAACGACTTCCAATATGGTCCGCGCGTCGCCGCGGCGCTCCGAAAATCTTATCGGCCCGATGGTCTGGTCGGCCGGTACTTTGTGTATCGGCGACGGCAATGAGAAGCATCCGACAGCTCCTGACATGGAAGCCGGAGGTTGATGGTCGGCTCATATTGATGATTGCTGTCGCGACGTATTTAGGAGTTGTCGCGGCGGGGCGTCTCGAATGGGGCGTCGATCTCTGGCCGTATCTCGGTGTTCCTCCGGGCCCATCGCTATTCTTCGACGCTCGTAATGTGACCGCCGCCTGGGAAAGCGAGCGGCTTGGCTACGATCCCCTTTACGAGAGTCCACGCGACCCGTGGCATCGGCCGCTGATGTATTTGCGTCCCTGGCTCCTGCTGGGCGTGCTCGGCCTCGACCAGTCGCACACTTTCATCCTGTCCACGACCTTGATTGCGGCGATGTTCGTGTCGTTCGCCCTTCTCGTTGGCCGGGTCACGGCCGGAACTGGCATCGTCCTGGCGTTCGCAGCGTGTTCGCCGGCAGTCATGCTTGCCGTGGAGCGCGCAAACATGGATATCGCGCTGTTCTCGATCGTAACTGTCTCGATTCTTCTGTGGCGCGTACTCCCAGGCCCGGCCCGAGTCATAAGCCCGATCGTCATATTGGTTGGGGCTACCGCGAAGATATATCCAGCATTCGCCTTGCCGGCCTTCGTGGTCTCGGGCAGTCGCAGTGCGGCTCGCGCCGCGTTGCTGTGTGTGGCGGCGTTTGGCATTTTCTGCGTGTACAGCCTCCGCGACATCGCACATGTCGCTGCAATCGCCACCCA
>Ga0075423_10003353_pt1 | contig 14744 bp, 12 predicted proteins | sample SoiMethybrSBSTD2_FD_80114 | JGI IMG/M metagenome (GOLD analysis project Ga0075423, IMG submission 80114) | Bulk soil microbial communities from a Populus tree surrounding site in Tennessee, USA - Soil MetaG P. TD hybrid SBSTD2 | ecosystem: Environmental > Terrestrial > Soil > Tree plantation...
AACGCCGTTGAACTTCTCCACCGCTCCTGGCCCGGCGTTGTACGCGGCCAGGCCGAGCTCGATCGACGAGCCGAATCGGTCGATGAGCGTCTTGAGGTGTTTGATACCGGCTTCGATGTTTGCCTTGGGCTCGAACGGATTATGGACGTTGTATTCGCGAGCAGTCGACGGCATCAATTGCATCAGCCCCATCGCGCCCTTGCGCGAGCGCGCCGTCGGCCGAAACTTCGACTCAACCTGAATCAGTGCCCGGACCAGCATGGGGTTCACGCCGTAGGTCTCAGAGGCTGCAGCGATGATTTCCCCGTAAGGTGTTTCGTCGAGAGACGTCTCGGTCTGGTCGGTAACAGCGGCCACCGGTGGGGCTTCCGAGGCCTTGGGCGCGTCGGGATCGATGTACGGCACTTCGTCGGGCTCGATCTTCGTGATGAGGTCCTTATCGCAGGTCACCTCGCCGCCGCCGCGGAGGGTGAGGACGATGTTGTCCCCGTCGACGCGGTGAGCCTTCACCGACAGACTGCGGCCTGAGCTCAGAAATACGATCTCCGCCGAGGCGGGCGCCGCCGCAGCCAGCAGTGCCAAAAGGGTCACGGCTGGAAGAATCAGGCTCTTTAGTTTCATGCGAGGCATCTATCCTAGCATCCGGGAACGGCTCTGTCTAGATTCAATACAGTCGAGCTTTTAACAGGGCCTCTCCAGCTGTATCGGTCGGAAACGCAACTGCTCTGTAGTGGCAGGCGGTTGGCGGTTGGCAAAACGTTGAAGGTTACGGCTTTGGTTCGATGAACGCGTGGAAGACGCGGATTCCGAGGTCGCGGACGTCTCCGCTACCCGGACTGAACGTGCGATCGAGCTCGATGACGAGTTCCGTCATGTCGCCGCTCCCCATCTGGGCCGCGGTTATCGGGAACGTCAACATCTTGCGCTCGCGGCTGTCGGCCGGAAATTTCGCAATGGTTTGGTCGCCGATCCTGAGCGTGACCTGTTGCGGCGGAGTGAACAGGTCCGTTCGCGCGTCGAAGTCGAGGTAGAACGTCGAATCCTTTTTCGGATTCTTGAATGAGATGGTGGCCGTCTTCTTCGTCCACTGCCATTCCGACGCCGCGTTGTCGGTAGCGACCTCGGCCGGGTGCCAGCCATCCTTATAAATAAGGAATATGTTTTCCGACTGCGGTTGGAGCTGGAATTTTGTGACCAGGTACTCTCGCCGGGACACCTCCTGCGCAGCCAGCGCCAGCCGGTTCGACGAGGCCCGGTCGTAGAGACCAAGCCGCACGAGCGCCTCGCCAATATACGGATAGTTCGGCACGAACACCGTGCGCGTGTACTCGATGGTTTGTCCAGGTTTCCACGTTGAAGTCGGCGGGTTCGGCAGGTGATCGTCGGTCCACAGCAGTTCGCCGGTTGGATCGAGCACGTGGACGAACACCCAGTAATCGGTATTGAACTTCGCGTCGGGCGCAACCACGAACTTATAGGTGAGCTTCACGGGGCTGCCAATCGCAACCTTGTCGCGACTGAGCGTTAGCGACGGCGTCGCGACCGGCGGTTCGTTGTCAGTTTTACGGCTGCAGGAAATCGACGCCGCTATCGCGACCGCTGCCGCGGCGGAAGTGAGCACAGAGACTCGTCTGGACATGAACACTCGGTATGCAGTCAAAGAGAGGGCTGTCGGGAATCGTGGCGCGGTCTAAAGACCGCGCCCTACATTCTGTTCAGCCGGGTTTCCACAGAAGGCGAATGCTAACTTAGTTGTCCGAGCTACTGCAATATGTTACGTTCACCTCGTTCACGAGGAGACTGATGCTCGAAGCGCTGGGAATGGTGGAAACCCGCGGGTTGATCGGGTCTATTGAAGCAGCCGACGCGATGGTCAAGGCTGCCAACGTCGTGCTCGTCGGCAAGGAATACATCGGTGCGGGGTACGTCACCGTCCTCGTGCGAGGCGACGTCGGAGCCGTCAAGGCGGCAACCGACGCCGGTGCGGCCGCCGCGCGCCGCGTCGGAGAGTTGATCTCCGTGCATGTGATTCCGCGACCGCACGCGGAAGTCGAAAAGATTCTTCCGAAACTCAAGGACGCCAAGGCGTCTTAACCATCTCGTCTGGCACGCATGGCTCAGCCCACGGCCCAGACCGATCGCGATCTCAGCTCGATCAGCGAAGCCCGCTCCCTCGCACGGCGTGCGAAGGCAGCAGCTCCGGCTCTCGCCGAGTTTTCTCAGGAACAGATCGACAAGATTGTCGACGCGATGGCCGCCGCAGTGACGCCGCACGCCGAAGCGCTCGCCCGGCTGGCGCACGAAGAGACCGGCTACGGCGTTGTTGCCGATAAGGTCCAGAAGAACCTGTTCTCGTCTCAGAAGGTCTACAACTTCATCCGGCCGATGAAGACGGTCGGCGTCATCAGGCGGATTGAAGACAGGAAGGTCATCGAGATCGCCGACCCGTTCGGCGTTGTCGCGGCCATCGTTCCCTCGACCAACCCGACATCAACCGCGATCTACAAGATCCTGATTTCGATAAAGGCGCGCTGCCCAATCGTGATCAGCCCTCACCCGGCCGCGGCGCGCTGCATCACTCGTGTCGCGGAGATCATGAACGAGGCCGCGCGGTCAGCCGGCATCCCGGAAGGCTCGATCAATTGGATGACGACCGTCACGCTCGAGGGAACGCAGGAGTTGATGAAGGCGCGCGAGACTGCCGTCATCCTGGCGACCGGCGGGATGGGACTTGTTCGCGCGGCTTACAGCGCGGGGAAACCCGCGTACGGTGTCGGCCCTGGGAACGCACCTGCCTATATCGAGTCCTCAGCCGATGTCCCCAAGGCGGTCCGCGACATCGTCACCGGCAAAACTTTCGATAACGGTCTCCTCTGTTCGTCCGAGAACTCCGTCGTCTGTGATGCGCCTCTTGTCGAGGAAGTGAAGCGGCAGTTCGTCGCCAATGGTGCCCACTTCATGTCGGCTGCGGAGATCGATGCCGTGGGCCGGGTACTTGTGACGCCGCAGCGTCTGCCAAATCCAAAGCTTGTTGGCCGCCCGGCGACCTACATCGCTCAACAGGCCGGCATCTCCGTTGCCGCGACGACGCGGGTGCTCATCGCCGAACTTGCCGGCGTCGGCCGGGATTATCCGTTGTCGATCGAGAAGCTCTGTCCGGTTCTCTCGTTCTACGTGGTCAACGACTGGCGCGACGGCTGCGAGCGATGCAAGGAGATCCTGAGGTATGGCGGCATGGGTCACACCATGTCGATCCACTCGCGCAATGACGATGTGATCCTCCAGTTCGGGTTGAAGAAGCCGGCCTACCGCATCGTGGTCAACACTCCGACGACGCACGGGTCGATCGGCCTCACAACGGGACTGGACCCGTCGATGACGCTCGGGTGCGGCGGATACGGCGGAAACATCACGTCAGACAACATCTCGCCGCGGCATCTGCTGAACATCAAGCGGCTGGCATACGAAATCACCCCGGCAGTGGTGCGGCGGGATGCTGCGCCGCCTGCCGGCGCGGGATCGTTGCCGAAGGGGCCCCAACCGCCGCGCGAGCCCGGCGGAATTGCTGCGGCGCCTCTTGCCAGGAGAATCGACGAGTTCCTTGCGTCCCGAGGCTACACGCCGCCGCCGATCGGCCGTCGCGAAAGCTCTACCCCGGAGGCCGTTCCTTCCGCCAGTGTCGGCGAATTGGCGTCGCCGCTGGCTCCCAAAGAACAGCCGGTTGCTGCGACGACCGTGCAAAAAGCGGCTGACTTCGTATGCGAAGACGACGTGCGCCAGGCGGTCCGACAGGGGGGCAAAATTGTGATTAACGATCACACGATTATCACTCCCGCCGCGCGCGACCTCGCCGAAGCCCACCGCGTCTTTGTCCAGGCCAGTTGGCCCCGCTGATCACAATTCTGCTGGTTATTGTTGAGTGCGTTGGACTTAGGGTTGACCTCGACCTCAGGGGGATGTTATTCTTTTTCCCCCAGCAATTGTCGGGCTCCGCGGCTTACTGTTTTTGACCGGAAATCGCAAAAACGTGGGACGCATCGGCATCGGTCGACTGTCGACGTAAACCGCCGGACCCGGTAAGAGCCTCTCGCGGACCCAGCCGCGAAGGCACGGGGACCAGACCCACCGGCAAGGTGGCGCTGGGGGTGACCTCTTCAGGGCCCCCGGCTTGCAGTTCGGGTTCGCGCAAGTCCGGAAAGTCTTGAGGGGGAGCACCAGCATGACGACGCGTACATGGTGGCCTGTTGCGACTGGCGTCCTGGTTCTGGCAACCGCCTGTAGTTCTAACCCCAAGCCCAAGGCCCAGACGCCGGCAGTTCCCGTACAGGTTAAGCCGTCGGCGCCCCCAGTCGTCGTTCCTCCTCCGCCGGACCCCATCGCATCGCTGATCGCGACGTCCCAGTCCCATTTCGAGACCGGCGAGCGTGAGTTGAATGTCGGACACCTCGAACGGGCACGGGCGGAGTTCGACCGCGCGATCGACATTCTTCTGGAGTCCCCGTACGGAGCCCGAACCGATGCGCGCTTACGCGACCATTTCGATCGGCTCGTCGATCGGATCAACGCGTACGAGGTGACAGCACTTCGGCAGGGCGACGGGTTCGTTGAAAAGAAGGAAGAGCCGGCGTCGATCGATGCGGTGCTCGATATGGCGACCGTCCTGAAGCCCGAAGCGGCGGCGCAAACGACCGAGACCGTCAAGGAAGATCTGGCCGCCACCGAGCACGACATTCCTATTCCACAGAACTCTCGCGTGCTCCAGTACGTCGAGCTGTTTCAGGGGCGCTTGCGCGAATTCATCCAGGATGGACTGACACGCGGCACTCAGTACCTGCCGATGATCCAGAAGGTCTTCCGCGCGGAAGGACTTCCACTCGATCTCGCGTACATCCCGATCATCGAGAGTGGTTTCAAACCGAATGCGGTATCCAGAGCCAAGGCCAAGGGCCCGTGGCAGTTCATGAAGGCGACCGCCCTCGAAAACGGGCTGCATCACGATTGGTATATCGATGAGCGGTCGGATCCGGAGAAGGCGACGGTTGCGGCCGCGAAATATTTGAAGACTCTGAACAAGATCTTCGACGGCGATTGGAATCTTGTGCTTGCGGCCTACAACGGCGGCCCCGGCCGTGTGCAACGGGCGGTGAAGCGGTCCGGCAAGGAAGACTTCTGGGAACTCTCAAAGTCCACGAAGTACCTTCCCCGAGAAACTCGCGAATACGTGCCTCTTATCCTCGCCGCGATCATTGTCGCGAAAAATCCAGTGCAATATGGGTTTGAAATCGTCGCGAGCGAACCGGTGTCGTACGACAAAGTCGTCGTCCCGCGCGCGGTCGATCTCCGCCGCGTGGCTGAGTGGACGGGCTCGTCGATCGACGAGATTCAAGCCCTCAATCCGCAGCTTCGACGCTGGACAACGCCGGTGAAGTATCCAACGTTCGAACTGAAAGTGCCCGGAGGCACCGGCGACAAATTCGAGGCGCGCCTGGCGGACGCGACTCCGGCCGACCTCAACGCGCTGAAGTGGTAGACGGTCAAAAGCGGCGACACGCTGTTAACTATCGCACGCAAGCTTGGCGTCAGCCGCACCGACCTGGCTGAAGCGAATAGCCTGTCGGTGAAATCGCGCGTCCGCGGCGGCCAGGAACTCATCATCCCTCGCGCACCCGCGACGCTGCTCGCATCACGCACCGAACGAACCGCCCCGGCCGAACTGGCATCTCGTCCCGTCAGCGGTACGGCAACGATGCCCGACGCGCCCGCGCACAGCCGGACCATCGTCTACAAGGTCAAGCGCGGCGACACGCTCTTCTCGATCGCCGAGCTGTTCGACACGACGGTCGCGAAGCTCAAGAGCTGGAATCAGCTGCACAGCAGCACGCTCGCGATCGGCACCCGTTTGAAGATCGTCAGGTAGTTGCGCACTTTCTGCACTGCCGCGCTCGTTTCGCGATCGCAACGCCTGCGATCTTGTACTTCTCTCATTCGAAATCCCCAATAAACCCCGTCGTCGTCCCGCTTGCATCGCGATCGATCCGATGCTTGCGTGCGTGCGGACGGCGGCGGTATTCGGCGTCGAAGCCGCGACCGTGGATGTGGAAGTGGACGTTTCGTTCGGACTTCCGGGCTTCACGATGGTCGGCCTTCCGGATCCCTCCGTCCGTGAAAGTCGCGATCGCGTCCGCAGCGCGATTCGAAATTCCGGGTTTGAATTCCCTGAACACCGCATCACGGTCAACCTGGCGCCTGCCGACATCCGCAAGGCAGGCTCCTCTTTCGACCTGCCGATTGCCCTCGGGATACTGGCGGCGAGCGGTGTCCTGACGCGACGTCATGTCGACGATGTGTTGCTGCTCGGCGAGCTGTCTCTCGACGGCGGCATTCACCCCGCCCGAGGGGTTCTTCCGATTGCTGCCGCCGCGCGCCGGCAGCGCCTCAATGGCCTGCTCCTGCCGCGTCCGAATCGCGCGGAAGCTGCGGTCGTTGAAGGGCTGCAGTTGTACGCCGTCCGCTCCCTCGATGAGGCGGTTGCGGCCCTGAACGATCCGGCGGCGTTTCGCGCGCGAGTCGACTCGGACGGCGATCGATCGCCGCCGCCGCATCCACCGCGGCACGATGGAGACTTCGCGGACGTGCACGGGCAGGCGCTGGCTCGCCGCGCATTGGAGATCGCAGCCGCCGGTGGGCATAACGCGTTGATGATCGGGCCGCCTGGTTCGGGCAAGACGATGATGGCTCGTCGCGTCGCGGGTATCCTGCCGGCGCTCGTGTTCGACGAGGCGCTGGAGGTCACGTCGATCCACTCGGTCGCGGGGCTGGTAGGCGCCGGCCATGGGTTGATGACGGAGCGTCCGTTTCGCGCCCCGCACCACACGATCTCAGATGTTGCGTTGGTCGGCGGCGGACAGAACCCACGTCCCGGCGAGATCAGTCTGGCGCACCACGGTGTCTTGTTTCTCGACGAGATGGCAGAGTTCAATCGCCGCGTTCTCGAGGTCCTGCGACAGCCGCTGGAAGAGGGCTCGGTCCGTATCGCGCGGGCGCTGCGCACGGTGTCCTTTCCCGCCCGTTTCATGTTGATCGGTGCAATGAACCCGTGCCCGTGCGGCTTTCACGGCGACGAGTCACGCCCGTGCCGCTGTACGCCGATGCAAATCAGCCGCTACGCGTCGCGCTTGTCCGGTCCACTTCGCGATCGGATGGACCTGACCGTCGCCGTCGCGGCGTTGCCGGCACGCGAACTCTCAGCCGCTACCGCCGGCGAGACGTCGGCAACCATTCGCAGCCGGGTCGAAGCGGCGCGAAGCTGTCAGATGTCGCGTGATGGAAAGCTGAACGCGCGGTTACACGGACGCGGGCTACGAGCGCGGACCTCGCTCGATCGCGACGCACGGCGCATGTTCGATGCCGCCTTGACGCGCCTAGCGCTGACGGCACGTGGTCATGATCGTGTGTTACGAGTGGCGCGCACGATTGCCGACCTCGAGGGTGCCGATGGAATAGGCACAGATCACATCGGAGAAGCGCTTCAATTCCGAGGTGAGTGATTCGGGTCTACCGGGTCTCTTCCAGCGCCCTTCGGGCGTCGTCGGCGCCATTGAAGTCGGATTTCAACGCGAGCGCGCGCTTGAGCGCCGCGCGGCCCTGCGAATCGTTCCCTTCTTTCAGATGCGCGAGGCCGAGATGATATTGGTAGACCGCATTGGCCGGAGCCTTGGAGATCGCGCGCTCGAACGATGCGATCGCATGCTGCCAGAGCCCCTTGCGGTAGTAGACCCAGCCGAGCGTGTCCTCTGCTTCCGGCCGCTTGAGTTGATCCTGCGCCACAGTCGCCAATTTCAACGCATCGTCGAGACGCCCTGCTTCGGCGTACATCCACGCCAGATTGTTGGCGGCAACGCCGGCATGCGGATCCAGCGCGAGAATCCGTTCGTATTGCTGGCGCGCCGCCTCACGATCGCCGCGCGATTCCTGGATCATCGCGACGAGCGTCAGCGGGCCGGCCGGACTCTTCGAATGACTCGCCAGCGTTTGATACTCGGTCAACGCTCGGTCGAGTTGGCCGTTCGACATGGCAATCCGGCCCAGTAAATCGTAGGCGTCAAGCTGCGACGGATCCGCCGTCACGAGCGCGCGCAATGTCTGCTCGGCTTCAGCGGTGTTTCCCCCCGCGAGCGCGACACGCGCGGAGAGCAGTTGCACGCGAGGATCGTTCGGGTCGCGCTGCTGCCACTCGGTCAGGCGTCCACGAGCCGCGGCGACGTTCCGTTGCGCGATGTCGACGGTGACCAGTCCGACGAGCGCGTCATACGAGGCCGGTTGCAGCCGAAGCGCGTCCTCGAAGGATTTCCGCGCCACCGGGAGCTCGTTGCGCTGGACCGCGAGCCACCCTCTCTCGAGGTGCAGCGGCGCCGCCTCGGGGTTGCGGGAAATTCGCAAGGCGAGTTCACGTTCCGCCCTGGGCAGATCGCCTTGTGCCCGGAGGCTTCGCGACATCAACACCGCCGCATCCACATCGTCTGGGCGGTCGCGCGAAACTTCCTCTGCGGATTCGAGTGCGCCGGCGGTCTCACCGCGCGCAAGCTGGAGCCGTGCGAGTTGAAGGCGCGCCGCCGCGGCTCTCGGGTTCAGTTTCAGGACGTCCTCAAATGCGGCCTCGGCCGTCGGGTAATCGTGGCGCGCCATGGCGGTCAGACCCAGCGTGTATTGAGCCGCCGGAGAGCCCGACGCCAGCTTCACCGCCTCCTGTGCCTCTTTCCAGGCCTCATCAGCCTTGCCGTCGATGAGGAGCATGCGGGCCTTTGCAATCCTCGCCTCCTCGTACTTCGGCTTCTCGTGAATGACGCCATCGACGATCTTGTAAGCCTCGTTCTTGTGGCCGCCTGAATACTCGATGGCGGCGAGGCGCAGCTTTGCGGAGCGCGCGTCCGACTTGTCCGATCCCGACTCGACCGCGTGAAGGACCGTCTTCGCCTGATCGCGGTTCCCCATCCCGGTGTAGTAATCCGCAAGAGCGAGCTGACCGCCGGGTTCAGCAGCGAGTGCTTTGAAATGTGATTCTGCCTGCGGCGCTCGATTCGTTGACAGGTACAGGAGCGCGAGCGCGCGGTGAACGCCGGCGTTCTTCTCGTCAAGACCAAGCGCCGCGTTCAATGTTCGTTCGGCCGATGCGGTATCGCCGCTCGCCCACTGAAAGTTGGCGAGCGACAGACGCGCATCGACAGACCGAGGCGCAAGTTCGACGGCCTTGTTGAATGCCTCCCCCGCGCGTTCACGGTTCCCGCCGAGGAACTGGACGGCACCGAGCGCCGTCCACGCCGGGGCGTACGAGGGATCGAGACTGATCGCCTGCTCGATCTGCTTCACGGCTCTGCCGGTTTCGTTCAGACCCGCGAGTGCGTTCCCCAACAAGATGTTGGCCGGCGCGTTTTCAGGCGCGACCTTGAGCGCAAGTTCCGCGCGGGTTCGTGCTGAATCGAATTCACCCGCGGCGAGAAGCAGCGTACCCGCCTTGACCTGGGCGTCGATGTTCGACGGATCCAAATCACCGGTTCGCGCGTACTCCCGATACGCATTGGCTGCGTCACCCTGCTGGTCGAGCGCTTTAGCGAGTTTGTAATGGGCTTCAGCCCAATCCGGTTTCGCCTGCACCGCGCGCTTGTATTCGATGAGCGCTTGATTGGTCTGATGCTTGGCGGCATATGCATCGCCGCTGGCGGCATACTTCTTCGCCTTGACCTGCGGATCGCGCGAACACGCGCTCGCGCACAGCAGCACAGTCAGGGCGACGCAGGACAAACGAACGGGAAGGTTTCTCATGGGAGATGCCTGTCGAGGAGAGGAAACATCAGCACCGCGAAACTCGAAACCGTCTGCCTGGCCTCGTCTACCGACGAGGCAACAGGTGCGATCATGCGAACGAGGCCGCCGTTCGTGCGGTGCAGGCGCGCGGCATCGAGCATCAGCAATGCCTTGTTCTGATATTCGTTCGCGACGACTCGTCCGCGCCCTTGATACCAGTACAGAACGACTTGCCGATCGAGCCCCTTCTGAATCACGAACTGATTCACCTGAACGCTGCGGCCGTTGGCCTGCAGGTCGGCCACGCCGGTTTCGACTGGACGCCACCCAGCGCCGGGCAGGCAGTTCTGCGGCGAATGAATCGTGTCGCCCTGCCTCTGCGATCCGTAATAACCGATGTAGACGCCCACGGGGAGGGAGCCGGCACGGAAGTACTCGCGGTTGACGTAATCATCGACGCCAAGCTGCGCAAGCACGTCGTCGGCAAGAGGTGCCGCTTCTTGTCCGTGCCATCCGCCCACAGAGAAAGGCAAGGTCGAGAGCGGTTCTCGAGCGACGACGGCTTCCGCCGAGCCGGCGCGTGCGGTGTAGAACCCGGCAATCAAGAGAAGCGCGATGGCGACCGCTGCGCGTTGCACCATCACGCCCCCGCTTCCCGCGGCTGAATCGGGACCGCCGCCAATGCCCGGTCGCCCCGGGAAATGATCCGTTGCACTGCAAGCAGCCCGGCAAACGCGACGACGAACACGAGCCATCCTGAAAACGTGTGGAAGAATCCTTCCGCCGCCGCCGGACTCACCAGCTCTGACGCGAGACCGGTGCCGGCGACCCGTGCGGCGTTTGCGAGAATGGCAATCGGCACCGCGGATAGCGCGATCAGCACTCGCTTCGCGAGTCGCCGCTCGGTGAAGTAGCCGAGAACGATGGCCAGCGTCAGGAGCGACACGAGCGATCGAATGCCGCTGCACGCTTCCGCCACTTCGATCGGCCGAGTCGGCAGTTGCAACACGTTTCCTTCACGAAGCACGGGAATTCCCGCGACGTTCAGGGCGGCTTCACCCGCGCGCGAAGCGACCAACTGAAGCGGAAAGGCAATCTGATTGAAGATGATGGCCGGCAGGGGAATCATCAGGATGAGAAAGGCCAGGGGGAAAAAAAGAATGCGAAACTGATCGCGTCCCCAGACGAACAACAGGATCCCGCCGACGACCCCGATCAGAGAAACTCTCGTGAGAAAGAGCTCGGCACCGAGACGGCCGGCAACGAATATCAGCAGACTGACGCCGAGGAGTAACAGGCCGGCCACGCTGGGCCGGAGCGGCGCCTTGCGCAGGGCGTCCCGCCGCTCCCAGGCGAAAAACAAGGCAAGTGGGACGACAAAGAAGCCGTGAGAATAGTTGTCGTCGCTCGCCCATTGCCTGACAAGCGACGACACCACGCCTCCGTACAACCACAGGACTACGGCCGCAAGCGCACACACAATCACGAGATTACGAGTGCGATGCGGCGTCATCCAGGTCCTCCGTTCACGCTGCGGCGCGCTTGCGACGGCGAGCAACCAGGCCCGCGAGGCCGGTGCCGATGAGCACCATTGACGCGGGTTCCGGGTTCGCCACAGGAGCAGCCCCGCTCCTGCTGATGCGCAACAGGAAGCTTCGTCCGCCAATTCGATCGCGCAGCCCAAACGCCACCTGCGCGGTGGTGCGGCCGAGACCTGTGAACATCAGAATGTCGCCGCGGTTTGTCAGTTCGTCCGCGATGACCGAAGCCGACCCGCCAGCAAACAGGGCGCTGCGCTGCAGACCCGACCCCTGTGCGAAGCTGAAGCCGTCGCTGTCGTTCGACGTGGAATACCCCTCGGTCACATACGATGGCTGGGACATCGGATCGAGCCGATCGTCGCCGCCGCCGGTGGGATCAAGGATTTCCAGCCGAAGCGTTTCCGACCGGGCGATCCCGGCCACTGCCAACGACACGGTGTAGTCCGACCCGGCCTTCAGGCCGTCGATCAGGAACGTCCCGACCGAACCTGCCGGCATGTCGACCGTGCCCAGATCGATGGAGAACCGGCCGCTTGTTGCGGCCTGGTCGCCACCGGAAAACCCGCCGGAACTCGATTGCACACTGATGGCAATCGGCTCGGCGCGCGCCGTCGCGGGCAGCAGGAGCACGCTCAGCGCGACCATTGGCCAAAGTCTTTTCATAGATTCGCCCGCCTCCCTCACCTCACACGCAGGGTGCCTCATACCGCACTCCGAAGCGCCGCCCTGGCGCTCGCGTCCCCGTCCGGTCGAAGGACGCTCCCCGGATTCAGAGCAAAGACGACCGACGCAACGCACCGGCGATGCCGATGAGTGCGCTACCCGACAGGAGCAGAATGATTGGTTCCGCCGCACGCGATGTGTGCGGCACGACCGACACGATTCCGACCGCAACCTCAGCGCGGCCGTACGCCATCACCGTCGCCGCTGCCAGGCCGACGAGGATGAGGACCAGTAATGCCTTCATTGTTCCAATCCGTTGCCATCAGTTCCGCCCCCCATTCGTACTTCGCAGGTTCGGAGGGCCCGGCGACCTCAACATGTGCAAGGTAATGACCAGATCGCTCAATGAGTTACAGCCGAGCTTGCGGGGAAATACTTCCCTCCCGGCTGGTCGTATGGTAGAGTCCGTCGGATCCAAACTGCGACTTCCAGGAGGCTCTTGGCTGCAAGGCGCTACAACATCGTTCTGGCGGACCGGGCAACCGGTGTTGTTCGCCGTTTCACGATTTCTCTCTGGCCGACGCTTGGTGGCGTCGCATTCGCGTTCGCGATCCCGGTACTAATAGGTCTCGGAGCGCGCTGGTCGGCGAGGAGCACCATCGCCGATCTCGAACGGCAGACCGTCGCCCTGCAAATCGAGAATGCGAGCTATAAAGAGGCGACCGGTCAACTCGCCGGTCAGATTTCTTCCCTGCAAGCTGCGGTCGATTCTCTCGGCATCCAGGCCGCAGTTGATCCCAACGCCAGCCGCGCGATGGAGAAACTCCCGCAGGGCCTCAAATCGCGCGCGATGGGCGGCGGCTTCGGAGCGACCCCCGCACTTTTGGGCAACATGCTGGCGCCCGATCTGACATTCGGTGTCTTGAGCGATTTGCTCGGGACGATGGCGAGCCGGCTGGATATCATGAAAACCGGCGTTCAACGGCGGCAGGCGCTGGCGGCCGCAACTCCCTCGATCTGGCCCGTCACCGGCTGGTTGACCTCGCGCTATGGGAATCGCCGCGATCCGTTCACGGGCGGCCCCGACTTCCATCCAGGGTTGGACATTTCAGCCGACTGGGGCGAACCGGTGCGCGCAACGGCAGATGGGACCGTCCTGGTCGCGGAACGGAGCGGCACCTACGGCAACCTCGTCGAGATCGATCACGGCTACGGGATTGTGACGCGTTACGGACACCTGTCTCGATTCCGCGCCGCGACTGGTCAGCAGATCCATCGCGGCGACGTGATCGGCTACGTCGGATCCACCGGCCGCTCCACCAGCGCGCATCTTCACTACGAAATCCTCCTGAACGGCAAGCTCACCGATCCGATGAAGCTGCTCGCGCAGCAGTGAGTCTTAATTAACATGTGGCTTCCGCCTTCAGGCGGAAGTCTTCCACCTAAAGGTGGAAGCCACAAGATTCTTAATTAAACAAGATTCTTAATTAAACAAGATCCTTAATGAACATGTGGCTTCCGCATCCTTAATGAACATGTGGCTTCCGCCTTTAGGCGGAAGGCCAGCCGCGCCACTTGTTGTACAATCATCAGATACGCTGACTCCCATCGTTCCTGATGATTGTTGATACTCTCCTGGCAAAGGTCATCGGCACGCAGAACGAGCGTGACCTGAAACGCCTGCGCCCTTACGTCGCCGCTATCAACGCCAAAGAGCCGGAGATTCAAACGCTCTCCGACGAACAACTCCGTGGCAAGACCGCAGAGTTCCGGTCGCGCCTCTCCAATGGCGAGGCGCTCGACGACATTCTTCCCGAGGCCTTTGCGGTTGTCCGCGAAGCGGGCCGCCGTGTGCTGAACATGCGGCACTTCGACGTGCAACTGATTGGCGGCATGGTGCTGCACCGCGGGAAGATCGCGGAAATGAAAACCGGCGAAGGCAAGACGCTGGTGGCGACCCTGCCTGCGTATCTGAATGCGCTCGAAAACAAGGGCGTCCACGTCGTCACGGTCAACGATTACCTCGCACGGCGCGACTCCGAGTGGATGGGCCGGCTGTACCGGTTCCTGGGCATGTCGGTCGGTGTGATTCAGCACGACATGAACGACCAGGAACGCCAGGTGGCGTATGGTGCCGACATCACCTACGGCACCAACAACGAATTCGGGTTCGACTATCTTCGCGACAACATGAAGTTCGACCTCGCGCACTACGTGCAGCGGGGACATCACTTCGCAATCGTGGACGAAGTCGACAGCATTCTGATCGACGAGGCGCGCACACCGCTGATCATTTCGGGGCCCGCGGAAGAATCAACGGATCTCTATTACGAAGTGGATCGGATCATCCCGCGTCTGACGCCCGGGGCTGTCACCCAGGGGAACGTCAAGGCAGAAGATCGCGAAGAACTCGAGAAGACCGGCGATTACCTGGTCGACGAGAAGCACAAGACGGTAACGCTGACTGAGACCGGAATGGCGAAGGCGGAAAAGATGCTGGAACACCGGCTCCAGCCCGGCGGGCTCTACGACCCCACCAATATGCCGCTTCTCCACCACATCAATCAGGCCCTCCGCGCCCACACCCTGTTCAAGCTCGACGTCGACTACATGATCAAGGACGGCGGTGTCGTCATCGTCGACGAGTTCACAGGCCGCCTGATGCCGGGACGCCGATGGAGCGACGGGCTTCATCAAGCGGTCGAAGCCAAGGAGAAAGTAAAGATCGAGCGCGAGAAT
>Ga0075423_10003355_pt1 | contig 14744 bp, 5 predicted proteins | sample SoiMethybrSBSTD2_FD_80114 | JGI IMG/M metagenome (GOLD analysis project Ga0075423, IMG submission 80114) | Bulk soil microbial communities from a Populus tree surrounding site in Tennessee, USA - Soil MetaG P. TD hybrid SBSTD2 | ecosystem: Environmental > Terrestrial > Soil > Tree plantation...
CAGTGACTGTGATCGTCGAGGCGCTGGACCCATTGCTTGCGCTGATCGATGTCGGCGAGGCCGAAACGGTGGACTGGGCGGCCGACACGCCGGCAGCGGTGACCGTGACGCTCGCGGTCTGGGTGATCCCGACGCCGTTGATGGTGGCGGAAACGACCTTCGCCGCCGCGCCGGTAGAGCTCAGCGTGCCGGTAGTCACCCCGCTCGCGTTCGTGGTGCCGCTGGGCTGAGTGAGCGTGTTACCCGAGCCCGTAGCCGACAGCACCACCGTGGCACCCTGAATCGGGTTATCGAAGACATCCAAGGCAGTGACAGTGATGGTCGAGGCGCTCGACCCGTTGCTCGCGGTAATTGTGGTCGGTGAAGCGCTCACTGTGGAATGCGAGGCCGAAGCTGACGCCGGGTTGACCGTCACGGTCGGCGTCTGGTTGATGGCGACGCCATTGATCGTCGCTGAGACGGTTTTCGCCTCCGCATCGGTGGAGCTCAGGCTGCCGGTCGCCACACCGCTCGCGTTCGTGGTGCCGCTCGGCTGGGTAAGCGTGTTGCCGGTGCCGGTTGCGGCGAGAACGACGGTCGCCCCCTGGATCGGGTTGTTGAAGGCGTCCCTGGCGGTGACGGTGATCGTCGAGGCGCTGGACCCGTTGCTCGCCGTAATCGTGGCCGGCGCAGCCGTGACGGTAGACTGAGCAGCCGAGACGCCTGCCGTCGTGACTGTGACGGGCGCGGTCTGGGTGATCGCAACTCCGTTAATCGTGGCCGAGACGACCTTCGCTCCCGAGCCGGTGGAACTCAGAGTACCTGTAGCAACGCCGTTTATGTCGGTGGTGCTGCCTGGCTGTGTGAGCGTGTTGCCGGAGCCGGTAGCGGAGAGCACGACTGTCGCACTTGGAATCGGGTTGCCGACCGCGTCATTCGCCGTAACCGTGATGGTCGTAGCACTCGATCCGTTGCTGGCAGTGATCGAAGTCGGCGCGGCCGAGACCGTCGACTGAGATGCTGAAACGGTCCCCGTATTGACCGTGACGGTGGCGGTCTGGTTGATTGCGATGCCGTTGATGGTAGCGGACACCACTTTCGAACCCGGGTCGGTGGAGCTCAGGGTGCCGGTGGCCACGCCGCTCGCGTTTGTGGTGCCGCTCGGCTGGGTCAGGGTGTTCCCCGTGCCGGTGGCGGCGAGGAAGACGGCCGCCCCTTGGATCGGGTTATTGAAGCCGTCTCTAGCAGTGACGGTGATCGTCGAGGCACTGGATCCGTTGCTCGCTGCGATCGTGGCCGGCGAGGCCGAAACGGTTGACTGAGCCGCCGAGACGCCGGCTGCATTGACCGTGACGGTGGCGGGCTGATTGATCGCGACTCCGTTAATCGTGGCCGAAACGACCTTCGCTCCCGAGCCGGTGGAGCTCAGGGTCCCCGTAGCCACGCCGTTACCATCGGTAGTGCTACCTGGCTGGGTGAGCGTGTTGCCGGAGCCGGTGGCGGCCAGCACAACCGACGCGCCAGGTATCGTATTGCCCAGCGCGTCCTTGGCCGTGACCGTGATCGTGGAAGCGCTCGACCCGTTGCTCGCGGTGATCGAGGTCGGCGCGGCTGACACCGTCGACTGAGAGGCTGATACGGTTCCCGTATTGACGGTGACTGTGGCAGTCTGGGTGATCGCGACGCCGTTGATGGTGGCTGAAACCACCTTCGACCCTTGGTCGGTAGAGCTCAAGGTGCCGGCGGCCACGCCGCTCCCGTTCGTGGTGCCGCTCGGTTGGGTGAGCGTGTTGCCGGTGCCGGTCGCCGTAAGGACGACCGTGGCGCCCGAAATCGGGTTACTGAAAGCATCCTTCGCGGTGACAGTGATCGTAGAGACACTGGACCCGTTGCTCGCCGTTATCGTGGCCGGCGCGGCTGAGACGGTGGACACGGCTGCCGAGACACCGGCGTGATTCACCGTGACCGTGGCGGTCTGCGTAACGGCGACGCCGTTGATCGTGGCCGAAACGACCTTCGCTCCGGCGTCAGTGGAGCTGAGGTTTCCGGTGACTACGCCGCTCGCGTTGGTCGTGCCGCTGGGCTGGGTGAGCGTATTGCCGGTGCCAGTGGCGGCAAGGACGACAATCGCCCCCTGGATCGGGTTGCTGAAGGCGTCCCTGGCCGTGATGGTGATCGTCGATGCGCTGGCGCCATTGCTCGCCGTAATCGTAGTCGGCGCGGCCGAGACGGTGGACTGCGCTGCCGAGACGCCGGCGGGCGAGACCGTCACAGTCGCCGTCTGCGAGATGGCGACGGTGTTGATGGTGGCCGAAACGACCTTTGCGGCCGCGTTCGTGGAGCTCAGGGTGCCGGTGGCCACGCCGCTCGCGTTGGTGGTGCCGATGGGCTGAGTGAGCGTATTGCCGGAGCCCGTGGCGGACAGCACGACGGTGGCACCTTGAATCGGGTTGCTGCCCGCGTCCCTGGCGGTGATGGTGATGGTCGAGGTGCTCGAGCCGTTGCTCGCGGTGATCGTCGTGGGGGCCGCACTGACGGTGGATTGCGAGGCGGACACCGGCCCCGATACGATGTCGAACGACGCGCTCACGTCGTTGGAGAGTCCGGTGGCATTCGCGATCATCGTGTATGTCCCGACCTTGTTGACGGTCAAGTCGTCGAAGGTCGCCACCCCCGCCACTGCCGAGCGAGTCTTGGTGCCGCCAAGGATGGCCCCGGTGGGATTGTCGAACAGCGCCACGGTGATGCTGTTCGTCGCGTTTACCGTATTGCCGACGCTGTCTTGGACGGTCACTTGGACTCCACCAGCGGCACTGTCGACCCGTGCGAGCACCTGCGTCGTCGTGGGCTGCCGGGTCCAAGTGAGTTGGATTGGCGGCGCGGGGTTGATTGTGAACGCGTTGCTCAGAGAGCTCGTGAGTGCGCCACCATTGGCCTGCAGCTGATAGCCCGGTGCGGCCTTGATGATCCGAAGGTTCGGGAACGTCGCAACGCCTGAGGACGGTGTAGCGGTCAACGTCCCAGACAGCACGCCTCCAGCTGGATTAGCGCCGAGCACCATGGTCAATGTGCTGACAAAGCTCGTGGCGGTGTTGCCAAACTGATCGCGAGCGGTGACCACGACTCCGGTACCGCTATTGATGGCAACTCCCGCAATAGTTGGGTTACCGGGCTGAGTGGTGAACGCCAACGTTGTCGCGGGTCCCGGGTTCACCGTCACGGTGTCCTTCTGATTAATCGAGACGCTGCTGATCACCGCCGAAATGATCTTAAGCTCGGCGGGAGTGTCGCTCGCCTTTGTCGAGTTCAGGGTGAACGTGGCTACTCCGCTCGCGTTCGTGATCACGGAGCCGGTCGGGTTGGTTGTGTTCCCTGTGCCCGTCACGGAAATCGAAACGCTGGCGCCAGGGACGACGGCGTTGGCCGCGTCTCGCGCCGTGACCGTGATCGTCGACTGTGTTCCTCCTCCCACGCTGCAGCCTGTGCTGCAGGCGGTAATCGTTGCGGGGCTTGCCTGAACGGTCGAGTTGGTGCCAGAGACCGTCCCCGCGGTGATATCGAAGACGTTGCTGGTAATGATGGGAAATGAGGGGTTCTGCGCCGTCAGTCTATACCCGTTTCCCTGAAGATCGATGGACGTGCTCGAAAACGTCGCGACGCCACTGATGGCGTTGATCGGACCGTTGCCGCTCACGACGGCGCCCAAGGTCCCGGTCCCGGAAGCGATCTGGAGGGTCACCGCGCCGGTGAAGCTCGTTGCGACATTGTCGAACTGATCGAGCCCCGCGACTCTGATGGCGGGATTAATCGCCACATTCTGCGGGGCGTCGCTCGGCTGGACCTGGTAGGTCAGGTGAGTCGCCGGTGCCGGCGTAATGGTGAATCCCGCACTGGTGGTGTCGGGGATCAGGCTACCGGAAACCGCCCGTAGCGTGTACCCGACGCCAACCTTGTCGATGCTCACACTGGAGAATTGAGCGACGCCCGCTACTGCCGTAATCGGCCCGCCGCCACTCAACGTGCCCGGTGGAGTCCCGGCATTGTTGGCGATGAAGAGTTGGACGTTGCCGGTGAAACTCCCGTCCGTATTAAGGAAGGAGTCCTTGGCCGCCACGACGATCGCCGGACTCATGTTCACGCCCGCCTGCGTGGATCCGGGCGGAGGGGTCGTGAAGACAAGTTGTGTTGCCGGCGAAGCCACGACGTTGAATAGGTTGCTTTCGAGGGAATTGATTGTTCCCCCGTTCGTAGACGCCCGTAGCCGATACCCGGTGCCGGCTTTGTCGATGATGAGATTGGTGAAGGTCGAGGTCCCTGCGGTGGCGTTGACCGTTGTGGTGCCAGTCAACGTCCCGACAGCGGGATTGGTCGATATCGCCATCGTGATCGGGCCGCTGAACGTCGTGACCACGTTGTGGTTGGCGTCACGCGCAGCAACAACCACCGCCGGCCGTACGGGGCGGCCTGCTGTGTCTACCTGCGGTTGCGTGGCGAACACCAACTCGGACACCACGGTCGCGACATGGAAGTCGGCGCCAGTGTCGGGCAGCGAGCCGGGGAAGGGGAGCCACGACGCGCTGGGCAGGCTCGTGTTGTCCACGGCTCGGGCTTGCCAGTGGTAATCCGCACCGGCGGCGAGTGACGTCACTGTCACGCTGGCGACCTGACCGCTCGACACGGGAGTGCTTTGGGCGGTGGCAGTGTCGGTAAACGCGGTCCTAACCGGCTGCACCTCGACCTCGAGCCGAATCGTCGCCCCTGGATCGATGTCGTTGACCGTGCCCTTGAAGATCACCGTGGGCGTGTTTGCGAAGTCGCCCTGGGGAATGATCGTCGAGCCGTCGCTCTGGTACTGGTTGATCCCGGACAGCGTAGGACGATTCGGCACCTGGATCCGGAAGTCAGTAGCGCCCGGGTCGGCATTCCCACCGAAGGGCACCCAGTTGCTCATGCGGCCGGTCTGATCCTCGGTGCGGGCGCGCCAGTGATAATTGGTGTTGTTCACCAGCACCGTCGGTCCCAACATTACCGCAGCCACGTGATTGGTCCCAACCCGGTCGCTGGAATCAGTCACGGTGCCGTTGAAGTTGATGTTCACCGGCTTGATTTCGACCAAGAGGCGCAACGAGTCCCCAGGGTCATTATCACGTACCAGTGCCGTGACTACTACCGTGTCGGACCGGGCAGTTGCCCCGGTACCGATTGTGGCGGTCGTGTCACCCTCGAATTGACCGAGCCCCGACGGATCGAGCGGTGGGTCTGGTTGGTCGACGCTGAAATCGGTGTCGCCTGGATCCTGATTGCCCCCGAAAGAGACCCACCCGCTCGCACGCCCCGTCTGGTCGACAGCGCGCACGCGCCAATGGTAGTCCGTATTGTCGCTCAAGCCGGTGTACCGCACGTAGGCCGGTGATCCGTTGAGGACCGAGTCACCGGTGACGGTGCCGGAGCTGTTGAAATTTGTCCCGACTGGCTTCACCTCGGCTTCGAGGAGGAGCGTGTCTCCCAGGTCCGGATCCGAGACAATCGCCCGGATGACAATGCTCGGCTGAGTCACGAAACTGCCGGTATCGACGGGTGTGGTCGAATCCGTCGCTAAACGTTGGTCGAGCGAGTCGGGCAGCGCCGGAGGTCTCGGGTGAACCAGCTGCATGGTGAATGTGCCCGAGTCTGCCGAGTCGGCGCTCGTGACCTCGATGTAGTACGTTGCGGTACCCGGTCGCGGCAGCAGGTAATAATAGATGCAGGGGTCGTTGCCGGAGTTCAGACAAGCGTCGTTGGTGGCAAGCGGTGTGACGCTGGAATCCTTCGACGAGCCGAGTACAACGTATCCGTCGAATGCGGCCGTGACCTCGACCGTCACTGAATCATTTTGGTTGCCTGAGAAGCTGTAAATCTTCGCATAACTGCCACGTCGATGCGGCGCGCCGCACTCGGCCGATGTCAGGGTATACGTCCTGGAATCGCCGATCGAGATCCCTTCATCCTTACAAGGAAACACCTTGAACGACAGCGGCAGCTCTTGGGCTGCGCTCACTGCCGGAGAGTTCACGACTGCAACTTCCTTGTGCATTCCCGTGTCGAGGCCGGTCGGATTGAAAATCACTTGCACCGGCGGGCCGAGGCCGACGGTGCCGGAATCGGGTTGGAGGACAACCCAGGGGCTCGCGGACTTGATGTCCGCGTCCCATTTGAGCTCGCCACCGCCGCAGTTGTCGATACTGATCAAGTTGGAGCGGCGGGCCGCACTCCCGACTGGAGCGGAGTCTCTCAAAGTGTCGGGTGCCACGGGAGTCACGCAAAGCAACGCGCCCTTGGGACCAACGAGCAAATCGGATAGCCGGCAGGTGCCGATGAGCAGTGGTAGGGCCAAGACCAATAGCCCCCGCACCACAGGGGTCGGAACGGGGACTCGGGTCTTGGATGGGTTCACAGCAGGCCTGCCCACGGCATCAACAATCTATCGGCATGTGGCCCGCCGCATCAGGGCCCACTTCACACGCGGCCGGTGACGAATGGCCGCGGCTTGACCCGCCCCCTCGAACGCGACTAGCATTGGCAAGTTTTCGGGGCGGCGTAGCTCAGCTGGTTAGAGCAACGGAATCATAATCCGTGGGTCGTCGGTTCGAGTCCGACCGCCGCTATTCCTGACCCTCGCCATCCCGGCCCGGAAGTGTTGGGTCAGCGCCACGTTGCTTCTGGCCCCAAGTCGCTATGTTTGTCACCCCTCTATACGGGCTTCGCAAGCGGCATGGAAACGGGTGAACGAACCGGCTGGTCCCCTATCCCGACCCGGGTCGGCACGGCGCCGCGCCATATAGATGAAGTCGTCTATACGCTGAACCCCGACGGGACTATCCGGTCGCTCAACCCGGCGTTCGAGTCCTTCACCGGGTGGTCGCCCGGGGAGTGGGTCGGGCGGTCCTTCGTGACCCTGCTGCACCCCGACGATCTGCCCCGCATGCTCGACGTGATCTCCCGCGCCGAGGCGGGGGAGCCAGAACAGCAGTTCGAGGCCCGCCTGCTGACCCGATCCGGTACGTACGCTGCCGGGGATTGCACCCTCGTCGGAGAATTCCAGGGCGGGGAAGTGGTTACCCTGGCCGGCGTGGTCCGGGACGCCCGCGGGCGCCCTGCGGTCGACCCCCCGCTCACCCGCGACCTCGAGCGGATGCGGGAAACCGAGATCGAGCTGCATCGGACCCTGTCCCTGCTCTCCGCCACCCTCGAGTCCACGGCGGACGGGATCCTCGTAGTGGATCTCGAGGGCCGGGTCACGAGCTACAACCGCAAGTTCGCCACGATGTGGCGCCTCCCCGATGAGCTGCTGGCCCTGGGACAGGACGAGCGGTTGATCGAGCACGTGCTCGATGAGTTGAAGGACCCCGATGCGTTTCTGCGCCGCGTGCGCGAGCTGTACGCCGATATCGAAGCCTCGAGCTTCGACATCCTGGAGCTGCGCGACGGCCGGGTGTTCGAGCGCTACTCGCAGCCGCAGCGCATCCGCGGCGTGATCGTCGGCCGGGTGTGGAGCTTCCGGGACGTGAGCGAGCGGCGCCGCACCGAGGACCAAAACCGGCTGCTCGCCCACACCATCCAGAGCACCGGCGACATCATCAGCATCACCGATCTCGAAGGGCGGTTCACGTTCGTGAATCGCGCCTTCCTCAATAATTATGGATACGGGGAGAGCGAAGTGATGGGCCGCGGTGTCGCCCTGATCGATTCGCCCCGCAATCCACCCTCCCTGCAGATCGAGATCCGCGAAGCGACCCGCAACGGGACCTGGCGCGGAGAGCTGTGGAACCGGCGCAAGGACGGCACCGAGTTTCCCATCGCCCTCACCACGTCGCAGATCCGCGACCCGGATGGCCGCATCGTCGGCCTCGTGGGCGTGTGGAACGACATCACCGAGCGGCGCCGCATCGAAGCGGTGCAGCGGGCGGTGTACAGCATCGCCGAAGCCGCTGCCGGGGCGGACAGCCTGGAGACGCTGCTGCAGGCGGTGCACCACATCGTGGGTGAGCTGATGCCGGCCGACAACTTCTTCGTCGCGCTGCACGACCGCACGACCGGACTCCTGACGTTTCCGTATTTCGTGGACCAGGTCGACACGGTCGACGCGCCGCGGCCGCTGCTGCGCGGGCTGACCGAATACGTGCTGCGCACCGGCGACTCTTTGCTGGGCACCCCCGGGACGGTGGCGTCCCTGGAGAAGAGCGGCGACGTCGAGCTGCTCGGTGCCCCTTCGCTCGACTGGCTCGGTGTGCCGCTCAAAGTCGGCGCCGAAACGATCGGCGTGCTCAGCGTGCAGAGCTACACCGAGGGCGTCCGGTTCGGACCCAACGAGCTGGAGATTCTCGAGTTCGTCTCGGCGCAGGTGGCCATGGCCATCGAGCGCACCCGGTCGGCGGAGCGGCTGCTGGCGAGTGAGACCAAATACCGCCGCCTGTTCGAGGGCAATCCCGAGGCCATGTTCGTATACCATCCGGCCACGCTGAGCTTCCTGGCGGTCAACGAAGCGGCGGTGCACCGGTACGGGTTCTCGCGTGAAGAGTTCCTGGGTATGTCGCTGCTCGACATCCGTCCCGAGGAGGACGCCGGGCGGCTGCTGGACGTGCTGGCCCAGTATCGCGGCGGCACCGCCCGCGCCACAGGGCTCAGGCACCGCAGTCGCGACGGCCGCCTGATCGACGTCGAGGTCACCTTCGACGACATCGATTTCGCCGGCGGGCCGGCCCGGCTCGCCGTGGTCGAAGACGTCACCGAGCGGCGGCGCCTCGAGGAGCAGCTGCGGCAGGCCCAGAAGATGGAAGCGGTGGGGCAGCTGGCGGGCGGCATCGCGCACGATTTCAACAACCTGCTCACCGCAATCGTGGGCTATGCCACGCTGCTCGATCGCTCATTGCCTACCGAAATCGACGTGCGGGAGGAAGTGCACGAGATCATCGGGGCGGCACGCCGCGCCGCCAACCTCACGCACCAGCTGCTGGCGTTCAGCCGCAAGCAGGTGCTCCGCCCCACGGTGCTCGACGCGAACCTGGTGGTGCGCGAGATGGAGCGCATCCTGCAGCGCGTGATCGGCGAGCACATCATGCTGCATGCCAAGCTCGAGCCGGACCTGGCGTACGTGCTCGCCGACGCGAGTCAGCTGGAGCAGGTGATCATGAACCTGGCGGTCAACGCGCGCGACGCGATGCCGGCGGGGGGCCGGATCACGATCGAGACGGCGAATGTCCAGCTCGATGCCGAGCTGGCCCAGGTGCACCCGGAGGCGAGCGCGGGGCTCTACGTGATGGTGGCGGTCAGCGACACGGGGCTCGGCATGACCCCCGACGTCAAGCAACACCTGTTCGAGCCGTTCTTCACCACCAAGGCGGTAGGCAAGGGCACCGGGCTCGGTCTGGCCACCGTGTACGGAATCGTGCGCCAGTCGGGCGGCATGATCGCCGTCGATTCCGAGCCCGGGCGCGGCACGCGATTCCGGATCTACTTCCCGAGCGCGGACTCCGCGGCGCCGGAAGACTCCACGGCCCCGCCCGAGCCGGCGACGGCCGGCACCGGCACGGTTCTACTAGTAGAAGACGAGCCGGGCGTGCGCCACCTGGCGCGCGACGTGCTGTCCCGCTACGGCTACAAGGTGATCGAGGCGGCGGATGGCAGCGAAGCGCTGCGCCTGGTCGCCGCGCGCGACGAGTCGATCGATCTGCTGCTCACCGACGTGGTGATGCCGGGCATGAGCGGGGCCGAGCTGGCGCGCCGCTTCCGCGAGCTCCGGCCGAACGTGCCGGTGCTCTACGCGTCCGGTTACGCCGACGAGGCGGTCATCTCACACGGCGTTCCCGACGTCGGGGGCGGGGCGCCGTTCCTGCAGAAGCCGTTCGAGCCCGATGACCTGGTGCGTCGGGTTCGCGAGGTGATGGAAAGCTAGGTATCAGGTGTTAGGTATCAGGTGTTAGGTTTCAGGGCAGGTGAACCTGACACCTGACACCTGACACCCAACACCTGTCCTTATTGTTTCACCCCCGGCCAGATGATCGCCCGCAGATCTCGCGACCGCTCGAGCGCGAAGCGCTGCGCCGCGGCCAGCAGCTCCAGGTACTCTCCCTTCCAGGCAGCCGGCAGGTTGGCGCGAAAGAAGGGCGCGGTCATCACCTCGCCACGCGGACCCGCCGCCGCGCCGTACCCCACCTCCTGGATGTCGGCCAGGAAGCACGTCGAGCTGCCGGTGTCCATGGCGTTCGCGATGCGGCATTCGAAATGCGCGTAGCACTCGTCCAGCACCGGCGCGCCCAACCGGCCGTCACGGCACGGCACGTCCGCGAGCTTGTCCCGATCGGTCCCGTGGAAAAACCCGAGCCGGTGAATGAGATCGAACTGATCCTGTCGCAGGAGATGCAGCACGAACACGCCGCTCGCGAAGATCAGGTCGTGGCTGACGTTGAACTTGTGGATGAACACAGCCAGGCGGGGCATGGTGGGGACTATCGAAGCCCGAATGGCGCTGTCGATGATCATCCCGTTGCGCTTGCCGCCGTGGGCGGACGTGATCGCCACGACGGGAGACGTGAGGTTGCGCAGCAGCTGGTAGGTGTCGTCCGGGGTGACCATGTATAGTAAGGTAAGGCCCATGCACACCCTCGCCGAACGTTTTTCCTCGCACCTGCGTCGACGCGGGCTGCTCCCTCCCGCCGGCATGGCGCTCGTCGCCGTGTCCGGCGGGCCGGACTCTCTTGCCTTGCTCGACTTGCTGGCCGGTGAAACCGCCTCTCCCCGGGACGGACCGCGACTCGTGGTTGCTCACGTGGACCATGGGATCCAGGAGGGCAGCGACGTCGTCGCCGCGACGGTCACCGCTATCGCGGCGCGATACGGTGTGCAATGTGAGGTCGGCCGGCTCGAGCTGGGCCCAGGAGCGAGCGAAACGAGCGCGCGTCGCGCCCGCTATCGCTGGCTCGAGGAAACGCGCGCGCGGCTCGGCGCCGAGTGGCTGGTGACGGCGCATCACGCCGATGACCAGGCGGAAACCGTACTGCTGCGAACCTTGCGCGGCAGTGGTCCCGCCGGTCTCGCGGGGATCGCGGCCCGGACGAGAGACCGCATCGTGCGCCCGCTGCTGCCGTTCACCCGGGCGGAGCTCGCGGAGCATCTCGCGTCGCGCGGCATCGTGGCGCACACGGATCCGGCGAACACCGACCCGCGTCATCTCCGGTCGTGGTTGCGGCACGCCGTGATGCCGGCCCTCGAGGCCAGGCTGGGCCCGCGCCTGCAACGCGATCTGCTTCGCGTGGCGCGCCAAGCGGCCACGGACCGACGGGCCTGGAATGACGTCCTCGATCATCTCCCCGGACTCGACGTCACCATCGAACCTGGCCGCTTCGCGCTTGCCCGCGCCATCCTGGGCACGTATAGTGACGCCCTGGCGGTCGCCGTGTTGCGCGCGGCGGCCCGGCGCGTCGGGCTCGTGATCGGGCCGCGGCGCGCGCGTCGTCTGGTGGAGCTGGCCCGCAAGCCGTCGGGGCGCCGCGTGGAGCTGGGCGCGGGCTGGATCGCCGAAACCGCCTTCGATCGCCTCCGGGTCGGTCGGACAGTGCAAGTGCAGACGACCAGCGCGGTGACGATCGGTGACACACGCGGGTCGCTGTCGTTTGGCGCATACGCGGTGCGTTGGGCACCGGCGGTCGCCCCGCGGCGCGTCGTCCGCGCGGCCTGGCACACCTGGCTCCCGGCCGAGGGGTGGGAGCTGCGGCTGCCGCGGCCGGGAGACGAAGTAGATCCGCTGGGCGGGGTCGGTCACCGGCCGTTACGCCGCCTGCTGATGGAAGCGCGGGTGCCGCGCGGGGAGCGCGGCGTCTACCCCGTCGTGGTGCGTGGGGAAACCATTCTGTGGGTGCCTGGTATCTGTCGAAGTACGGTGGATCTCCCGGCACCGGGAACCCGGGCGGTGCGTGTCGATGTTACGCAGCTCTGAGTCGCAGAAGCAGACGGGCGGGACGAAGCTGGCTCGCATCGTCTACGAAGCGGAAACGATCGCGCAGCGCGTCGCGGAGCTGGGACGCGACATCACGGCTGCCTATCCGGACGGCGACCTGCTCGTGCTCGGGCTGCTCAAGGGCAGCTTCATCTTCCTGAGCGACCTGGTGCGCCGCATCGACCGGCCGTTACAGGTGGACTTCCTCGTGGCCGCGAGCTACGGGGCGGGGACCGTCTCGAGCGGGGATGTGCGTCTCCTGTATGATCCGGAAACGGTGCTGACGGGACGTCACATCCTGCTGACCGAGGACATCGTGGACACCGGCCGGACCCTGAACCGCCTGGTGGAGCTGTTACGGGCGCGGCACCCCAGGAGTCTTGAAATCTGTGCGTTGTTGCATAAACACGTGGCTGGAGACCTGACGTTGGATGCAAAATTCGTCGGTTTTGACGCTCCCAGGGCCTTTTTGGTGGGATATGGCCTGGATCACGCGGAGAATTTCCGCCACCTCCCTTATATTGCCAGTCTGACCTGACATGGCGAATCGCACCCCTCCGCCGCCGCGGGAATTCCAATGGACCCGGATGCTCCGAACGCTCTCGTTCTGGGCGTTCTTGATCGTGGGCACCGTGGTCCTGGTGCAGCTCGCGGCCCGGACCCGCCAGGATTCGGCGGAGATCTCCTACAGCGATTTCACCACCCAGGTCGAAGCGCAGAACGTGAAATCGGTGGAGATCACGGAGCGGCAGCGCGTCAAGGGCGACCTGCGCACTCCCGCCCAGTTCGGCCGCCGGCCCGTGGAGCATTTCACGACCCTGCTGCCGTTCGAGTCGAGCGACGCCTGGGTCACGACGCTGCGGGACAAGGGCGTGGAAGTGAAGGCGAAGGACATGCGCCCGTCGTTCGGGGTCATCTTCATCAACTTGCTGCCGTATCTCCTGATGCTGGGCCTGATCCTGTTCATGGTGCGGCAGATGCAGCAGGGCGGGAACCGGGCGTTCGCGTTCGGCAAGTCGAAAGCCAAGCTGCTCTCGGGCGACACGCCGAAGGTCACCTTCGCCGACGTCGCCGGCTGCGACGAAGCGAAGCAGGAGCTCGAGGAGATCATCGATTTCCTGAAGGACCCGCAGAAATTCCAGCGGCTGGGCGGCCGGCTCCCCAAGGGGGCGCTGCTCGTGGGGCCGCCGGGCACCGGCAAGACGCTGCTCGCCAAAGCGGTGGCCGGTGAAGCGGGACGTCCGTTCTTCTCCATGTCCGGATCCGACTTCGTCGAGATGTTCGTCGGCGTCGGCGCGTCCCGCGTCCGCGACCTGTTCGAGCAGGGCAAGACACACGCGCCGTGCATCATCTTCATCGACGAGATCGACGCGGTGGGGCGCCACCGCGGCGCCGGGCTGGGCGGTGGGCACGACGAGCGCGAGCAGACGCTGAACCAGTTGTTGGTCGAGATGGACGGCTTCGAGTCGAACGACGGCGTGATTCTCGTGGCGGCGACGAATCGTCCCGACATCCTCGACCCGGCGCTGCTGCGCCCGGGCCGGTTCGACCGCCAGATCATCGTGGACATGCCCGACGTGAAGGGGCGCGAGCAGATCCTGCACGTGCACACGCGCAAGATCCCGCTGGCGCAGAGCGTCGATCTGGAGCGGATCGCCAAGGCGACGCCGGGCCTCTCGGGTGCCGAGCTGTCGAACATCGTCAACGAGGCCGCGCTGCTCGCGGCGCGGCGCAACAAGATGATGGTCGACGGCGTGGACCTGGAGGACGCCAAGGACAAGGTGATGCTCGGCCTCGAGCGCAAGAGTCGCGTGCTCTCGGACGAGGAGCGGCGCCTCGTGGCGTATCACGAAGCCGGCCACGCGCTGGTGAGTCTCAACGTCGTGGCGGCGGATCCGTTGAACAAGGTCACGATCGTGCCGCGCGGCCGTGCCCTCGGCGTGACGTCGTATCTGCCGGAGGAAGAGCTGCACAAGTACACCAAGGAATCGATCCAGAGCCGGCTTGCGACCGCCTACGGCGGCCGCGTGGCCGAGGAGCTCGTGTTCGGTCCGGACAAGGTGACCACGGGCGCGGCGCAGGACATCCAGGTCGCGACGAGCTACGCGCGCCGCATGGTGACGCAGTTCGGCATGAGCGACCGCATCGGCCCGATCGCCGTCGGCGATCGCGAAGCCGAGATCTTCCTGGGGCGCGAAGTCGTGCAGCGGCGCGACACCTCCGAGCGCACCGCGGAATTAGTGGACGACGAGATCAAGCGCATCCTGACGACGGCCTACGAGCACGCCCGCGTGATCCTGAGCGAGCGTCGCACGGGGCTCGACCGCCTGGCGGCCGCGCTGCTGGAGCGCGAGACGCTGGATCGCGAGGAAGTGCTGCTGGTCGTCGATGGGAAACCGTTGCCTCCGCCGCTGCCCCCGCCGTCCGCGCTACCCGAGCCCGGCGCGCGCAAGTCCACGCCGACCGCGCAGCCGGTGCGCGGCGTGCTCGGCAACCCACCCCCGGAGCCCGCCGGGGCGTGAAATTGACGGCGCTCGCGACGCACAGCCCCTCCGAGGCCGTGCGTGCGGCGCTGGCGGCGCGCGGCTGGGACGCCGACCATTCCCGCTTTGCCGCATCGGGTCTGCAACCGCTGATCCTGATGCTCGACGACATCACCGAAGACGAGCGCGAAGCCCTGGTACGCTGGAGCACCCGGGCAGGCGCCGATGTGCTCACTGGCGACGGCTGGGCGCTCGTGGCCGCGGTCGCGAGCCGGCTGGCACCGCTCGCCCGTCCCGACCGCGCGCCCCCG
>Ga0075423_10003357_pt1 | contig 14740 bp, 8 predicted proteins | sample SoiMethybrSBSTD2_FD_80114 | JGI IMG/M metagenome (GOLD analysis project Ga0075423, IMG submission 80114) | Bulk soil microbial communities from a Populus tree surrounding site in Tennessee, USA - Soil MetaG P. TD hybrid SBSTD2 | ecosystem: Environmental > Terrestrial > Soil > Tree plantation...
CTGGCCCACGGCCGGAATTCGGAGGGTGAAGCGACCGCCTCCTCCCGCTCCGCTCGATTGATGAGATCGCGAGCGACCGGCGCTCGCGGCGTGGATTTCGACATTTTGAGGCTGCGGGAGACTTCGTCCCCCATAAGTGGCTCTTGGGGCATGTATTTGTGCCACTCGCCGAGGTCCAGGCGTTGAACCGCGCTCGAGCAGCCACAAAGCGTAAGAATGGCAACAGCCAATCCCGCAAATACGCAACCTCTCCCCATCGCACAAACTCTCATCCATCGCGGTTACTGACGTAACCGCGCCCTGCACAAAACAGCGATGTCCCAGAGGACCCCAGCCCCTACCCGGATGCTAAGCACGTTTTTCGATGGTATGGAAGTCTGGAATAAAATCGCTGTGGATAACCGCGAATCCTCCTTGCGACAATCGCGGAGAGCTCCGCGCTAGGCGAGATCAGAGCAGATAAGCAGCGCCGACCGAGGCCGATTAATCGACCGAACGCGACGCGCGCGACAGCCCACCTCGGGCCTTCTCTCGCAGCTGATGAACCTGCAAGGTCTTTACCGCGGAACCTCGCGGTATTGAATTATACGTCGCCATCAACTGTTCCAGCTGCTCCGACGACTTTGGCTTGGTTGCGCTCATCAGCAGCAGTTGTCGCACACACGGCCAGGAGAAACCGATTGCTCTTGATACAATGAACAGCCGATCGCAGGTCTCCTCAACCATCAATCGCTCGATCTGAGCTGCCGGCAGGCGACACAACTCGGAAATTGCAATCACAACCTCCTCGAATTCTCCCTGGCGTGCAAACGCCAGGAGTTCCTTTTCAGAGAGAGTGCCCGCTTCCTGCAACGCAGCGACGCGCAGCCGTGCGCTTGCATAGCGGCTAGAGTCCTCCTGGGAGGCTTCCTGCAGTCTTTGGCTTGCGAGTCTCAAGGCTTCGGCGACTTCCCCGGCTTTCCTCCCCGCTTCCTGCTCGAGTTCGCCCCGTACCGCAGCAGATGCCTTCTCAAAGAGCGCGAGCATGTGCTGACGCGGGATATCCGCCCTGTTGAAAACGGCGCATGCCAATTGTCGGCTGTCGCGGGCGCGATCGACCATCAGGGAAAATCCATGGTCGGACAGCTGAGCACCGCTGTTTCTTGCCAAGTTCAGCATGACCTGCTCATTGCCTCTCTCGATGAGGACATCGGTCAGTTCAAGGCTGATCGTCGGCCGCAGCGAAATGGCGCCCAGGTGATCCTGACTCTTGCTCTTCGCGCAGCCCACCAGAAACTCATCATTCAGGCAGGGGGACTGCTGCAACACGGGGCCGGCAACCTCGATGGCGGCGTCGTTCGCCAGATGCCTGATGACACCGCGCGGGCCGTCGTCGAGGGATGCCAATCTGCTTGCCAGATACTCTCGCACCTCCCGGTCAACGTGGTCGAGCAATTTCAACATCACGCTATCGAACAGCTCGATTTGCTGATCCGAATAGCTGTCCAAATTGCTCAGAAACAGATCCGCCGTGCGCCGCAGCGCGCGGCCGCGTTCCCGGACACTACGGCCTGACAGGCTATCGGCCAGGGCAGCGGAGGAATCAACCAGGGTGGCGAGCGCTTCCGTTGACAATCCTTGTACGCTACTTTTCATTGCACATCACCGAATTGTCGTCACACGCTAGGCCGCCTTGGTGGCATCATCTTTCGCACGAATAGTTGAAAAATCGATATCGCCGAGCGCCTTGGCCTCACCAAAGAGATATCCCTGTCCAAACTCAATTCCGAGCGAAGCCACTTCTTGGAGCTGCGTTTCGGTTTCAATGCCTTCAGCACAGCTTGTCAGCTTCAATGCCCGCGACAGCTGGACGATCGACGCGACAACCGCCTTGGCTTCCGGCCGGTCAAGCTTCTCGACAAACGACCTGTCGACCTTGACCTTCTCGAATGGAAAGGACGTGAGATAGCTGAGCGACGAATAGCCCACGCCAAAATCGTCCAGCGAGATCGATATGCCGAGGTTCTTCAATTGATGCAGCGCCGCCAGATTGGGCTCGGTCTCCCTCAGCAGAACGTTTTCGGTTATTTCGATCTCAAGGCGCTCCGGCGGCAGCTGCGAGTCGACAAGTGCGCAAATCACAGCGTCCACGATATTCGATTTGGCGAATTGAACCGGCGAAAGGTTGATGGCGACCTTGACCTCATCGGGCATTTTCATCGCATCGTGACACGCCTTTGCCATGACCCACTCGCCAAGCTGGATGATTAAGCCAGTCTCTTCGGCCAGTGGGATGAAGTCTGCAGGAGGGACCATGCCCTTAGTCGGATGTCGCCAGCGCACCAAGGCCTCGACGGCTCTGATACGCCCCGTCTTGTTCTCGACGATCGGCTGATAAAGGAGGTCAAACTCATCGCGCCAGACCGCTTGGCGAAGATCGTTCTCCAAGGCATTGCGGCTGTCCGCTTCGGTCTTGAGCTTCGCGTCGTAAACACGGAAGCAGTTGCGCCCCTCGTTCTTGGCCTTATAGAGCGCGAGATCGGCATTCTTCAGAATTTCATCGCCACGGTCGCCATGCTTGGGCGCGAACGCTATGCCGATGCTGCATCCAACAGTAACCGTCTGACCTTCGATCCGATATGGCGCACCAAGCACCTCGACCAGCCGCGCTGCCAGCCTTTCGGTTCCTCCTTCTTCCACCTCCCGTCCAAGCAGAATGAGCAAGGCAAACTCGTCGCCGCCCAGACGGGCAGCCACGTCAACTTCACGAATAGTCGACTTGATTCGGTTTGCCACCTCCTTGAGCAGCATGTCGCCGGTGTGATGCCCATGGGTGTCGTTCACAGTCTTGAAGTTGTCGAGATCGAGCTGAAAGATCGCGAACTCGTTCCCTATACGCCGCAGCCGCGCCAGACTTTCCTCGACCTTTTCTCTGAACAGGTTTCTGTTGGCAAGATCCGTCAGCGCATCGTAGAGAGCGAGCCGCTCGATCTTGGCTTGCGAATTCTTCCGCTCCGTGATGTCGTCGATGAGAGAGACCAGATATTGCGCCTTCTGGTCGCTGTCTCGGACTACGGCCCTGCTTATCGTAACGAAACGACGGTCGCCGGCTCCCGTGGTGATGGAGAACTCGCCGCTGACAAGGTCATCAAAGCAGTTAAGCGCTCGGGTATCGTAGTCCTCGATCAACGCGGCAACATCGCTGGGAAGAAATTCATCAGCGGTCTTCCCGATGACCTTCTCGCGCGGGATTCGCATGAATGCTTCGTAAGCACGGTTCACGAAAATGAACTTCCGGGAATCCGGATCCTTGATGACAATCGGCATCGGAATGCTTTGGATGACGGTGTCCAAGAAAGACTTGACGTTGGTCAGCTCAGTCTCCGCACGCTTCTGTTCCGTCACGTCCTCATGAGTGGCAACCCACCCACCGTCATCTTTTGGACAGTGGATGGTGTGCACGATCCGACCGCTGACCAAGGTCATCGTGCTTTCGACCCGGCCCAGCGAGAGCAGCGCCATGAGCTCCTTGGCATAGCGCTCGCTGCTTCCTGTGAACGTCCCTGCTGCCTGTCTCGCGTCGAGAACGTCCCTGAAGCTGGTGCCGAGCTTGATCTGCTGGGGCGACACGCCATGCATCTGCAGGTATTTTGAATTGTAAGCGACAAGTGTTCCGTCTGCATCGTACATGCTCAAGCCCTGCGACATGTTCTCGGTCGCGGACTTGAAGCGAATAGCCATGCTATTCAGCTCTTGCTGCGTTTGAGTGAGCCAGGACAGATGCCGGTAGTCGGCACATCCAGCGATGAACAGAATCAGCGACAGTGCCGTCGCCAGGAGAAAATAGATGGTTTGATGACGCCGATATTCCGAAAAGACCCGGTCTTCGGCGAGGCCCGCTGTGAAGACGAGTGGAAGGATATCGGACTTGCGATAGGCGACGAGACGGTTGATTCCATCGACAACACCACCGCCCCAGTAGATTCCGTATGGTGACTGCGCCAGCCCGGTGTCGAGCGGCGACGAGTTGATTTTCTTTCCAATGGCAGGAGTCGCAGTTCCGCGCGAGACGAGGAGAATATTGTCGGCATTGCGCAGAATGAGGCTTCCATGTTCTCCAAGCTGCGCGGTTTCGATGAAGGCCCCAAGCTGCTCGGGATCAATGGAACCGACAATAACACCCGCAAAACTTTCGTCTTGATTGCGCAAGGGCCGGGCAACCTGAATGGACCACTTGCCCGACGCTCGTCCCAAAACCGGGGGCGCGACATACATCCCGTCGCTCTTGCGGTCAGCAAGGTGCGTGAAGTGATCGCGATCGCCGAGATACAACCGCGGACCTTGATAGTCCGTTGTTGTATCGATCATATAGCCGTCCGGCCCGATCAAGCTGAACTGGATAACGCCCGCCGAGCTTAAGGACGTTCGCTCCACCCAGTATTTGAGGTTGAATTCGCCCGGGTTGCTCTCGTAGAGCCGGCGAAGCAAGATCAAATTTCGGTCTACATTGAGAAAGATTCGTTCGCTGTTCTCCTGGAAAATCCGCACCACGTTGGAGACATGCAATTCTCCCTGCGCAACCGCACGGCGCTGCTCGAGCGATAGGCCCAGGAAATAGATTAGCCAAAAGATCGGCACCATGATCAAGGCGATACGGACGCCCGCGCTTCGCTGAGCCAACGAAGCCATCTCGCGCCAGGTAAGGGGCTTGGCCGACATAGAACGCTCCCAAGGGACTGCTCGGGAGCATCAGCGAAAAGGTGCAAAGATACGTTTGTTTCACGGACAAGCGCCGTAAAATGGTTTATGTCACGTCAACAAAATAGATGAAAGAAGCGCTCTGGGACGGTTTGTGTATGGCGACTCGCAGACGTTAACGCTCCTGTTAGTCATGCACTGAGGGAATCTCGGGTGCCCCGTGGCTTTAGTAACGTGCAGATTTCGATTTGCGCTAGGCTTCTTTTCGCCGCCATACGGACGAGCACCGAACAGGCGTGCGCTGGCACAAACTCAAGCCAATATTCCTTAACTACCTGAGCCAAGTAGGCAGGAGCGAAAATCCATTCTCAGCCAGGTGGTCTACCCCAAGCTTGGCCACCGGCCCGTCGGAAAAATCCGCCGTAGTAAAGCCGTCCGATGAGCCGGCTTCCTTCGAAAGGGCTTGAGCATATACTCTTTTATGGGCAGGGAAGCGATCCAACGGTCGAACCGGCGATGAAGCATTAGGAGGCAACAATGATGGAGGGTCTGCGGGACATAATTGGAGTATTAATGACCTTAGGCGCAATTCTATTGCTTAGACGTATCTTATTCCCGCACAAGCCGCCGACGAGGCGTAGACGGCCGCTCAAATAAATTGGCCGTACACGCAGGACGGCCGAGCATTGTGAGGAGAAACCTCGGCTAAGCGCAACGCCAAAATCTCGTCGGTCAATTTCGATTGTTTTGTGACCCATGTCATCATCCTGAGGCGCCCCAACATCAGCATTTTTGTTTGTTGAGCGACATTTTGTTCGTTGAGCGACATAAAGCGACAGCCGAAAGGGTCGCGTCAGCGGATCACGAGGCGGGGAAAACACTTACATGTGCTGAAGCCATGGCTTGTAAACGGATGGCATGGGTGGTCGCTTTCACAAGAACTGCGGAGTGTTGCAACCAAAGAAGCCATCTATGAGGTATAACAAACCTTTTGGTTGAAAGACCTCAGTGCGTATCCGATAACGTTTGTGTATCGAGGAAAAGCTATTCCGTTGAGTGATTCAGACAGGGCATTTGCAGCAATCTCGTGGATCCAATATTCAAGCTGACGTCCCGCCAGTGGCTGGTCGTCATACACGATGTCATGGTGACGGCCGCAGCGATCGTTGCAAGTTTCTGGCTGCGTTTTGATACCCAGGGGCTCGAGGAGCGCTTCGACGCGCTGCTGCTGTTTCTGCCCGGCTTTGTTCTCTACGCGGCGGGCATCTATCGGCTGTTTCAGCTCTATAAGGGCAAGTGGCGATTTGCATCGCTGCCCGATCTCTTCAATATCTTTCGCGCGGTGAGCGTTCTTGCGATTTCGCTGCTCGTGCTCGACTATGTTCTGGTCGCCCCGAATGTTCTCGGCACGTTCTTCTTCGGCAAGCTCACGATCATCCTCTATTGGTTCCTTCAGATATTCTTTCTGGGTGGGCCACTTTTCGCGCACGCGCCTGCATGCGATGACGTCCGAGTCCGCGCCCATCCTGGTGCTCGGCCGCGCGGCCGATGCGGAAGTGCTGCTGCGCGCTATTGAGAGCGGCGCGGTCAAGAAAATCTGGCCGGTCGGGATATTGTCGCCATCGCCTGCGGATCAACGCCAGTCGGTGCGTGGCGTTGCCGTCATAGGAACGCTCGAGGAACTCGAGGCAGTGGTCGGCGATTTTGCGGCTCGCGGCCGGCCGATCGGGCGCATCGTGCTCACGCCATCGGCGCTGGACCCGACCGTGACGCCGGAAGCGACCGTGATGAAGGCCAGGCGCCTTGGCCTTATGGCGAGCCGCCTCCCGTCGCTCGACGAGGGTGGCGAGACGTTGCGCCTTGCGCCGGTGAAGGTCGAGGATCTGCTGCTGCGGCCCAGCGTGGCCATCGATTATCGCCGGCTGGAACGCTTTGTGGCGGGAAAGTCTATCGTCGTAACTGGCGGGGGCGGCTCGATCGGGGCGGAAATCTGCGACCGCATTGTCACGTTCGGAGCGGCGCGCGTGCTGGTCATCGAGAATTCGGAGCTGACGCTGCATGCTGTTTTGGAGACGCTCGCTACCAAGCAGGTCAACGCGCTGATTGAAGGGCGCCTGGCGGACGTGCGTGACCGCGCGCGTATCTCCAAGCTGATCGGCGACTTCAAGCCCGACATCGTGTTCCATGCAGCGGCCCTCAAGCATGTGCCCTTGCTGGAGCGGGACTGGGAAGAGGGCGTCAAGACCAACGTGTTTGGCTCGGTCAACGTCGCCGATGCTGCCGCCGCCGCCGGCGCCGCCGCCATGGTGATGATCTCAACCGACAAGGCAATCGAGCCGGTGTCTGTTCTGGGCGCATCCAAGCGCTTCGCCGAAATGTACTGCCAGGCACTCGACCAGGAATTTTCCCGGTGCCCTGATGGTCATCAGCGCGGAATGCGCCTGATCGCGGTGCGCTTCGGCAACGTGCTGGCATCGAGCGGCTCCGTGGTCCCGAAATTCAAGGCGCAGATCGAAGCCGGTGGGCCGGTGACGGTGACTCATCCAGAGATGGTGCGCTACTTCATGACCATTCGGGAGGCCTGCGATCTGGTCGTGACGGCGTCCAGCCACGCGCTCGGGCCCGACCGTTCGGATGTCGCGGTGTATGTGCTCAATATGGGGCAGCCGGTGAAAATCATCGACCTTGCGGAACGGATGATCCGCCTGTCCGGCCTCGAGCCAGGTCGCGATATCGAGATTAAGTTCATTGGAATCAGGCCTGGCGAGCGGCTCCATGAAATCCTGTTTGCGCGCGAGGAGCCGACCGCTCCAATCGGCATCGATGGGATCGTAGCCGCCCGACCGGTTAGTCCATCGCTCGACGCGATGCGCGGGTGGCTCGCCACATTGGAGGAGAGCCTCGCGCGCGGCGAGCGCTCGGCAATTTACAGCGTTCTTCGCGACGCGGTGCCGAATCTTGGCGGTGCGGCTCCCTGAATTGTTGCGCCCGCCGGCCGCCCGGCAAGCCTCAGCGCGGCAGTGCGCTCGCGACTCGTTTGGGGAGGCAGGACGGCAACGCAGACAATTTGATTTGGACTTGCTTGAACAACAGCTTGGAAATCGGCCAGAAGCCGCAAGACAGCCCGCACCTTCACACACCGCTGCCCTGCCGACGAACGAACGCAAGGGCCGCGCCCAGTCGACCATTCGCTTCCTCGATCAGCCGCAGGCCCTCGTCGACACTGCAGCCGTTGAGCAACAGAACGGCCAATTTGATGCTGCCGTTAGCACGCTGCAGCGCGTCGCGTGCCGACTCATGGCTGCAGGACGTGAGCCGCACCAGCATGTTCTCGCTGCGCTGGACGAGCTTCCGGTTTGTCGCCTGCACGTCCACCATGAGACCTTGGTAGACGCGGCCAAGCAGGATCATGAGGACACTGGACAGCACGTTGAGCGCGATCTTCTGGGCCGTGCCAGCCTTGAGCCGAGTCGAGCCCGCAATCGGCTCGGCACCGGTATCAAGCAAAACGGGATGATCGGATTCTGCGAGTAGTGGTGTGCCAGGATTGTTCGCAATCCCTATAGTCAACGCCCCCCGCGCCTTGGCTTCACGCAGGCATGCGAGAGTAAATGGCGTCGTGCCGCTCGCCGCCACCGCAATGAGGACGTCATGGCGGTCGATCACATGGCGGCGGACAAGACAGCGCGCCCGGTCCGCCTCATCCTCGGCGCCTTCGACCGCGCGCAGCAGTGCCTCCCGGCCCCCGGCCATCAACAGCACGAGGCGGTCCTCGGGCCAGCTGAAGGTCGGCATCAGTTCGGCCCCGTCCTGAACCGCTAGGCGGCCTGACGTTCCCGCCCCGGCGTATACCAGCCGCCCGCGAAAGCGCAGGCGCGCCTCCATGGCGATCGCCGCCTGCTGCAGCGCCTCCCGAGCCGCCCGCGCGGCCGCGACCGCATCGAACTGCGCCTCGATCATCGCGTCCACGATCTCGTCGGCCTGCCAGAGATCGATGCCCGAATAGCGGGAACTCGGTCCTTCCGTACTCATGAGGGAACTCAAATGTTCGCTGCACGACAACCTATTCGATCCTACATCGTTCTTATGGGTTGTTGCCGGAAGGGTCCTCAGCATGCATGTCGACACACTCCTGGTCGGCGTTGACGGCGGTGGAACTCACTGCCGCGCCCGGTTGTGCGCAGCTTCAGGCGATCGGCTCGCAGAGGCGGTGACCGGCCCTGCGAACATCCGCCTTGGGTTCAAGCCCGCCATGATCGCCGTCATGTCTGCGATTGAGCAATGCCTTGATCAGGCTGGGCTTTCAAGGCACGACATGGGCCGGATCCATGCCTGCCTGGCGCTTGCAGGGGCGAGCGAGCCAACCCAATTGGCACTCGCCCGTCGACAGAAATATCCATTCGCGCAAACCATCCTGGTCACCGATGCGCAAGCCGCCTGCGTTGGCGCTCATCGGTGCGGCGATGGCGGCGTGATCATCGTGGGAACCGGCACGATCGGCTGGGGCGAGGTCGAGGGCCGCCAGTTCCGCGTCGGCGGATGGGGTTTGCCGATCTCGGACGAAGGAAGCGGCGCCTGGCTCGGCTGTGAAGCCCTACGCCGTGTGCTCTGGGCCCACGACGGACGTGAGCCCTGGACCGGGCTCCTCGATGAGCTGTTCAATCATTTCCGGCGCGAGCCGCACGCCATCGTGCGTTGGACCGCGCGGGCTTCCCCGCGCGACTACGGCTCCTTCGCGCCCCTCGTCGTCAGCCACGCGAGCAAGCAGGACCCCGTCGCGATCGAGCTCATGCGGCGTGCTGCAGGCCACGTCGATGCACTGGCGGCGCGCCTCCTGGCCGCAGATGTTCGCCCGCTCGCACTGGTCGGTGGCCTGTCAAATATAATGGCGCAATGGGTTTCGTCTGACACTCGCATGCATCTCGTTCAACCGGCGGGCGATGCCCTTGACGGCGCCATTGCGCTTGCGCGCGTCGCGGCCCAGAACCAGAAGCCTGATTTGCAAACAACGGACGTGCACGATGCTCGGGGCTGAGCTCCAGATGGCAAGTGAGCTGCAGGAGGCTCCAGACGCGGTGCGACGACAATTCGACGGACTTACCGGACCAATGGCGGGATTGGTCGGATGGTCGCGGCGGACCAAGCCCACGCTCATCGTGACCTGCGCGCGCGGAAGCTCCGCCCACGCTGCGACATTTGCCAAGCACCTGTTTGAACGGCACCTCGGGATCCCAGTTGCCGCCGCCGCCCCCAATATCGCCACGATCTACCGGCGCCCGCTACAGCTTAAGAACCAGTTGCTGCTCACCATCTCGCAATCGGGCCAAAGCGACGATCTCACGGAGTTCGCCTTGATGGCCAAAGCCGCCGGCGCGCTTACCGCGGCAATTGTCAATGATACGGATAGCCCGCTCGCCGCTGCTTGCGACATCGTGCTGCCGATGGCCGCGGGGCCGGAGCTCAGCGTCGCCGCGACGAAATCCTTCGTCGCCAGTCTGGCCATGCTGTTGCGAGTCGTCGCCGAGTGGAAAGAGGATGACGCCCTGCGCACTGCAATCGAGAGCCTTCCAGAAAGGCTTGCGCTCGCGACCACGCTCGCGTGGGACGAGGCGCTGGATCCATTCTCGCGCGCTGACAGTCTCGTCACCATTGGGCGGGGACCAACGCTTGCGATTGCGCGAGAGGCGGCGCTCAAGCTCAAGGAAACCTGCAATCTTCACGCCGAAGCCTTCAGCAGTGCTGAGTTCCAGCATGGTCCCATGGCTCTCGTCTCGCAGCACTATCCGCTTTTGCTATTCACGCCGACGGATGCCGCCGCCGCAGGACTACCGGAATTTGCGGCGGACCTGCGACGCAAAGGCGCCCTGGTGTTTGCAGCCGAACCTGGTCAATCCACCGCCGGTAGGCTGCCAGTTTTGCCGCCTGAGCATCCAGACGTTGATGCCGTTTGCCTGATACAGACATTCTATGCGCTCGCGGTTCGCATCGCCGTCCGTCGCGGCACAAACGTCGACCAACCGCGCCACCTGCAGAAGGTGACACGAACGCGATGAGGTTAGCCGAAAAGCACGCCATCGTGGCAGAGAGAGTGCTCGACGGTACGGCCGTCGTGGACAATGCGGCCGTCATCATCGAAGGCCCGCGTATTCTCAGCGTGATCCCGCAAGATGCCATACCGGCCACCATGCCGCGATATGCCCTACCGGACGGCGCCTGGCTCGTGCCCGGGTTTATCGACGTGCAGGTGAACGGCGGTGGTGATGTGCTTTTTAACGACGAGCCCACGCCGGACGTAATTCGCGCCATCGCCGCCGCTCATCGCCACTTTGGGACGACGGCACTGCTACCGACGCTGATCACCGATACGCCCGAGCGGATGCTGAGCGCCCTCGCCGCGGTCGAGGCACTCGTCGACACGGAGCCTTCGATCCTTGGCATTCATCTCGAAGGCCCGTTCCTCTCACCTGAGCGGCCAGGCGTGCATGCGGTGCGCCACATCCGCACCCCGAGCGACAACGACCTCACCATCCTCACGGCGCCCCGCCGCTCCATCACCGTCGTGACGCTCGCACCGGAACGGATGCCTGCGGGCTTCATCCGTGCACTGGCGGCCGCTGGGGTGAGGGTCTGTCTCGGCCACTCGACCGCAAGCTACACCGACACACGGGCCGCCATGGCGGATGGGCTTTCGGGATTTACGCATTTGTTCAACGCCATGCCGGGACTCGGCAGCCGCGATCCTGGCCCGATCGCCGCGGCCCTGGAAAGTGAGAGCGCCTGGTTCGGCGTGATCGTTGATGGCGTGCATGTTCATCCGGCAACGCTCCGCCTTGCGTTGCGCGGGCTTGCACGGCCCATGTTGGTGACCGATGCCATGCCGCCGGTCGGCGGCAGTAGCGCGGGGTTCACGCTCTACGGGGAAGACATCACAGTGCAGGACGGACGATGCACGCGGAAGGACGGCACGCTCGCGGGCTCGGTGCTCGACATGGCGAGCGCGTTGCGCAATTGCGTTCGCCTGCTAGACGTCCCGCTCGAGACCGCGCTGCAATTTGCGTCTCTCAATCCAGCGGAGTTCCTAGGCATGGGACATTGGCTCGGTCGCCTCGCGGCGGGCTATCGCGCCGACATGGTGGCGCTCGATCCGGTTGGCATCGAGGTGCTGGACACCTGGGTTGCCGGAAGGCGAGCAGGAGCGTCCCCGGAGTGATTGTGGTCGACACCTCAATACGGCTGCTGGAAGAAACTCGGCTGCTGGAAGAAGGATGGCGCGCGGCGCTCATAGGGTGAATAGGGTGAGGACCGTGGCGCGTCAGTGCGTCCGAAGGCCCGCTCACGCCCATCGTACGCTCGGACACGCCAATCGTTCCAACGCCCCGTATCGCGCTGGCGCGCTCCCCATCCATCCCAACCCCATGGCGAACGCGCGGGCTGCGCGCCTGCTTCCGCTGGCGCGGGGCTGGAATTGTGCCGTCGAGTGCGAGTCGTCGAGGCGGTGTCTTCGCCGCCTTCCCGGCGTGAGACGAGAGCGTAGCGAGCATCCACCGCACGGCCCTTCGCGTCGCGGCGAAGATACTCAGTTCCTTTTCCGCGTCGCTCACCATCAGCACCTGCGCTCACGAGCAGGCGTCTTGCGTCCGCCGACGGCGGGTCCAGCAGTGCTCGGGGGGCGTGGTAGATCCAGACGGCCTGCATGATGGGCTCGAAGATTGGCAACGCCACACTCGCACCAGTCTGGCCGGAGCCGAGCGTCCGTCGCCGGCCGTCTGCGTTGTCGTAACCAACCCACACCGCCACCGTTACATCATTCGAAAACCCGGCGAACCAGGCGTCGTTCTCGTCATCCGTCGTTCCGGTCTTGCCTGCCACATAGGGCGCAAGTGAGCCAATCCTATGGGCCGTACCGCGCTGAACAACGCCCTGCAGAATCGTCTTGAGCTGATAAAAGGAGGCTCGATCAGCGCCACTGACCTGTTCCAAAGCAGACGAACGCCGATACACGATATTGCCGTTCTGCTCGATTGCCTCGATCGCATGCGGCGTTGGCCGCATTCCTTCGTTGGCAATTGTCGCGTAGAACTGTGCGAGATCGATCGGCTTGACAGGCTGCGCGCCGAGGACGAATGGATAGTACCGCTCGCACTCCTTGTAGATCTTCAGCTCAACGGCAAGTGTGCAGACCTGGTCCAGGCTCGCCGGAGCGTTGGGCGCAATGCCCCCGTCAAGGAGGCTCACCGTGGCGAGATTTCGCGATCTCTCGAGCGCTGATCGAAGCGTAATGATGCCCGATGTGCTGCCGTCGTAGTTCTTCGGAGACCAGTAGTCCTCGCTGCGTTTGCTGGCCTGGATCGGCGGAAGCGTAATGTCCTGATCACGCACGAGCGTGTTCGGCTGCAGACCCTTCTGCAAGGCCGCGAGATAGGTCAAGGGCTTCAACGAGGAACCCGGCTGGCGAATGGACTGGGTCACTCGGTTGAGCTGGCTACCGGCGTAAGAGAAGCCACCGGCCATCGCCAGAATGCGGCCCGTCTTGTTCTCGATCACCACCGCGGCCCCCTGCACGACCGGACGAACACGCAACTCTGCCCGGGCTGTGCTGACCCTGCCTTCCGCCACGTGAACCCAGACGACGTCGTGAAGCTTGAGGCCGCGGAGGATTGATGCAGTGCCGGAGAGCGGCAGAGTGCGGCCATCTGACAGGCCAACACGGATGGCACCGCCTCTCCTACTCCCTCCCTTCTCAAGGACGACCGCGGCCTTCCATTGCACGTCACGCGGCAGACGAGCACTTTTCAGGGCTCGCAGCCAACCGGGGTCCCCCGATGAATCGGCCCCCGCTGTGGCCCGCTCGATCGCAGCCGAGAGATTGAGCTCGGGGCCCTGGAACTCGACGCGCCCTTCATTCCGTTCGTAATTCGCCAAACCCTCCTGCAGCGCGAGCTCTGTTGCCTTCTGCAGGTCCGGCTGCAGCGTGGACCGAATACGGTAAGACCCAACGCGAAAAGCCCTCAGGCTGTTCGTTGCCGCGAGCTCGCGCGCAACATAGTCCGCAAAATATGATCCAGGGGCCCGTTCGACCTGGTCGTCCGGTACGATTTCCGGGAAAGCAACGCGCGCCTGCTTGTTCTCGTCGGCAGTGATTGCGCCATCGTCCTGCATGCGACCCAGCACATACCGGAACCGCTCCCGAGCGCGATCCACATTTCGAACCGGATTGAAGTAGTTCGGCCCCTTGGTAATCCCGGCCAGCAGCGCGCCTTCGCCCAAGCTCAAATCCCGCGCCGATTTACCGAAGTAGCTGCGTGCAGCCATCTCGACCCCGGACGCGCCCCGTCCCAGGAAAATCGAATTCAAGTAGAGCTCCAGGATCTCCGACTTGCTGAGCGTTCTTTCGAGGCGTGACGCCAGAACCATTTCACGCATCTTGCGCTCATAGCTGAGCTCATCTCCGACCAGGAGGTTCTTCACGACCTGCTGGGTGATCGTCGATCCGCCCTGCGGCCGCCCGGCCTGAGTCAGATTTCCGATGAAGCTGCGCACCAGCGCACGCTCGTCGATCCCTTTATGTTCATAGAAGCGCTTATCTTCTGCCGCCACAAATGCCTTCTGCACGTGAACTGGAATCTCAGCCAAGCCGACCCAGACCCGACGCTGGTCTCGCTCGTGCACTTCTCCGAAACGCTCGCCCTTGAGGTCGAGCACCTCGCTTGCGCCCGGCAGGCGCCCACCCTTGAGACGTGTGTGGTCGGGAAGATCAGCGAGCGTCCGATTATAGAATCCAATCACTTCTTGGATATCGACGACCGGGGTGGCGATGGTCTCGTTCTTGCAGAACTGCTGATAGGCGAGATGCAGGTCGGAGATTTTGATCCCCCGGAAAGCCGGATAGCCGCCGGAAGCGGCCTCCGGGTCGTCCATTGCGGTGGCAATCAGATCGTCGATGTTAATGGCCTCGACGTCAAATGCGCGCTTCATTCGGTCGCAGCCGGCACGCAAAAGGTCGATCACATGTTGCTGATCTGCTGTGGGATCGAAGGACGTCCTCGGTTCCGGCTCGGTCGCC
>Ga0075423_10003359_pt1 | contig 14739 bp, 11 predicted proteins | sample SoiMethybrSBSTD2_FD_80114 | JGI IMG/M metagenome (GOLD analysis project Ga0075423, IMG submission 80114) | Bulk soil microbial communities from a Populus tree surrounding site in Tennessee, USA - Soil MetaG P. TD hybrid SBSTD2 | ecosystem: Environmental > Terrestrial > Soil > Tree plantation...
ACGTCGCGTGTGAGACCGCTCAACGTTCTCGGACCGCTGCGGAATGTGATGATTCTCGAACGTCCGGTTCGCCGTCTCACATTCACACGAACCGTCGCCGTCGCCCTTCGGAGCCGCCGCCGTCAGTTCGAATTGCGCGCCCACCTGGAGGAGCGAACCGATTTGCTGCGGCGTGAACAGCTCTTGAACCGCATGAAAGACGAGTTTCTCATGGCGGTCTCGCACGAATTGCGCACGCCGCTGAACGCCATCTACGGGTGGGCGCGGATGCTGGCGACGGGCCAAATCAGGGACGATCAACGGCAGTGGGCCATCGAGGTCATCCAGCGAAAAGCCTCCGCGCAGACGCAGCTGGTGAACGACCTGCTGGACGTGTCGCGCGCGATTTCCGGCCAGGTGCGCCTCAACGTCCAGTCGGTCGATCTGCGCCAGGTGGTGGTGGCCGCGGTCGAGACGGTGCAGCCGGCGGCTGACGCCAAGGCCATTCGCATCCAAGCCGTGCTCGATCCGCGCGCCGGTCCGATTGCGGGTGACCGCGACCGGCTGCAGCAGGTGGTGCGGAACCTGTTGTCGAACGCGATCAAATTCACGCCGAAGAGCGGCCGCGTGCTGGTGCGGCTCGAGCGCGTCGATTCTCACGCGGAGATCGTGGTCTGCGACACCGGAAGCGGCATCGACCGAGAGTTCCTTCCGCACGTGTTCGACCGATTTCGGCAAGCCGACGCGGGGACGACGCGTCAGTCGGCCGGGCTCGGCCTCGGCCTGGTCATCGTGCGCCATCTGGTCGAATTGCACGGAGGTTCCGTTGGCGCCGAAAGCGGCGGGACGGGCCATGGCGCGACGTTTCGCGTGTGCCTGCCTCTCACGATCATCCACCACGGCGCCGGCGATGCGGCTGACCGTCGCACGCCATCAGACCATGAGGGCACGAGGACTCCGTGACATGACCACGATCCCTTCGATCGGCCCGCTCACTCGAACCGTTCGAGGCCTCTCGGCTTCCACACCTTGTTCGACTCGGGCCGCAGCAGATATCGGATGAACGCGCGCGCGTCATCGGCATGCGCCGCTCTGGCCGACACGGCGACCCCCGTGTCGATCCACGCGCCGAGCTCCGCGGGCAGCGGGCCGACCAGCTCGATCTCCTTGTAGGGAAGAATCTGGCTGATCGTCTGAATGGCCATGTCGCCTTCGCCGGCCGCGAGCGCCTGACCTCCTTCGCCCTTCATGGCTGGTGGAGCGTTCACGCCGGCGAACTCCGGCCGCTTGAGCACGTCGTCGATCAGTATCGCGACCATCGTTCGCGAAGCCGGGTTCGAGCGCATCACTGCCTTCGCGCTCTTGATCGCGGCGGCGAACTTGTCAACGGTCGAGATGTCCGGCTTCGGCGCGCCCGCTCGCACGGCGAGACCCATCCGGTTGCGGCCGAGCGGGGTGAACGTGCCCGGCGCAACGCCGCCGTCCAGCGACAGCGTGGTCATCAACTGGAACGGCAGCACGATGACATCAGGCGGCGGGGTTTTTTTCGTCATCTCCTCGACGATGGTGCCCATCCCCACGACGACGATGCCAACCTTCTTCTTTGTTTCTTTCGCAAAAGCGGCGGCGATGTCGGGCAGGCCGGAGGCGAACACCACGCCCGGGGTGATGACTCTGATATCCGCGGTCTCGTAATCGCCGGCTGTCGGCGTGAATACCGCGGGCGCAGTTTGTCGCTGACCGCGAGCCTCAGAGGCGATGAGCCAGGCCGCGACCAGTGAGATGGCAAGAGCGAACACAAAAATGCGGCGCACCTGTGCCTCCTTCTTCCCGAAACGGATCGTACGACGGATTCACGCACGGACGCATCCGAACGTGGTGCATTTTGCCCGAATCGGCGGGCGCAAGCGAATCCCTTTGATCTGACATCCCGATTTTGTCCCCATCGCGCGCGTCAGTCGCGCATCATCTCTTCTGAACGAGATATGGGGTGGCTCCTCGTTGTCGTCCCCGGCGTCATTTGGGGCGCGTCGTTTTTGTTCATCGCCGAAGGCCTGCAGGCTCTGGCGCCGATGGGCGTGACGTTTGTCCGGATCGCGATCGGATTCGTCACGCTGTCGCTCGTGCCGTCGGCACGACGCCCGATCGTGCGCGGCGATCGCCTGAAGACCGCACTCTTGGGAATCCTCTGGCTGGCGTTTCCCCTCAGCATGTTCCCGTTCGCGGAGCAGCACGTCTCGTCGGCGCTTGCCGGCATGCTCAACGGGGCGACGCCCCTGTTTGCCGCGCTGGTCGCAAGTGTCCTGGCGCGGCGCGCGCCGTCACGCCGCGTCGCGGCCGGCCTGGCGATCGGCTTCGCCGGCGCAGCGCTCATCGCACTTCCAAGCCTCTCCATCCCGACCACCGCGACCGATCGCGTCACCGGTCAGACCACCGGCATCTTGATGATCCTGATGGCGCTCGTGTCTTACGCGTTCGCGTACAGCCTCGCGCGCCCGCTCCAGCAACGCAACGGTGCGCTCCCGGTGATTTGGCGGGCCCTTGCCGTCGCGCTCGTGTTGACGGCGCCGTTCGGTGCGCCCGCTCTCGCCAACGCACAGTGGACGCCGCGGTCGGTTGGATCGCTCATCGCACTGGGCGCGCTGGGAACGGGCGTCGCCTATGCGATGCTGGCGACGGCAGCCGGACGTATGGATGCCACACGAGCGTCGGCCAACAACTTCATCATCCCGGTCGTGTCGTTTCTGCTCGGGATCACGATCCGTCATGAACAGGTCAGTCGTATCGCGATCGTCGGCGCAGGCGTCTGCCTGACCGGCGCATGGCTCATCAAACCCGCGCCGACGGAATCTGCGCAATCGACAAGTCCTGAACGCGTCGGTTCCCGTATAGTCTGACGTCCATGACTCGCCGTGAGCACATGATCCTGTCATGTTGGCTTGGAATAACCATTGTGGTGAGCGCGTCGGTCAGCGCGCAGGTCACTGTGCCGATGTCGCAGTACGACTACGGGCGGACGGGAGCCAACCTTCAGGAATGGGTGCTCAACCCGTCCAACGTGGACGCCGCCCACTTCGGCAAGCTCTTTTCGAGGAGCGTCGACGACAGCATCTACGCTCTTCCTCTGATCGTTTCCGACCTCGAGATTGGCGGCCGACGCCACGACGTCATGTTCGTCGCGACCATGGGAAACACCGTCTACGCGTTTGACGCCGACGATCCTGCGCAATCGGAACCTCTTTGGTCACGAAACCTCGGCGCTCCCGCTCCCGGCGACAGCTGGATCGGGCCGGTCCACCATGGCGTGCTCGGGACGCCATTCATCGATGTGCCAACAGGGACTCTTTATGTCGTCGCGTTAGTGCTGAAAGACGACGAATCAAACCTGTGGGTGAATGCGCTGGACATCTTCAACGGCAGCCCCAAATACAACTCTCCACAACGCCTGTCGTTCCCCTTTGCTGGACCGGAGGGGACGCTGACGAACGTGAGAGGCGCACTCCAGCGGGCAGGGCTGCTGATGATCAACGACGTGCTGTATATCGCCTTCGCCAACATCGTGCCCGATCCGAACGACCAGCACTGGTCGCAGGAAGGTTTCGTTCAAACATTCAATGCACGCGATCTGAAGCAACGGTTCGCAGTCTTCCAGACGACGCCGAGTGGCCGGAAAGGTGGAATCTGGCAGGGAGGCCGTGGAATCGCGACGGACGGTTTGGGCAATATCTATGTGTCCACCGCCGGCGGCTCCTATGACGGTGTCAGCAATTTTGGGAGCAGCACGCTGAAGTTCGCGGGCCCCGGTCTCAAGCTTGCCGACTGGTTTACACCAAAAAATCACGAGTATCTTTTCCTCAACAATATCGACCTGAGCGCAGGCGGTGTGACCTTGATCCCCGATTCAACGCTCATGTTCGCCGGCGGCAAGGAAGGCGTCATCTTCCTCCTCAATCGCGACGACATGGGCAAGCTGGAAGGCGTCAACGGCGGGCCGCTGCAGCGGTTTCGAGCGGGAAACGGTTGCGGCCGACAGGACTGCGCGCAGACTCTCGGCACAGCATACTGGGGCCGGCAGAAGGACGGCGTTCTTTACGTGTGGGATCGAAGGGATGTCCTCAGAGCCTATCACTTCGTGAACAACCGCTTCGTCACGACTCCGGCCGCCGTGAGTGCCGCAAAACCAGGGATGACCGGAGGCCCCACCGTGTCGGCGAATGGCTCCGATGTGGGCAGCGGCATCGTGTGGGCCGTGACGACTCAATCCACCAGGAGCGGCGGGCAAGCGCCCGGTACACTGCGCGCCTTCCGCGCCTCCGATGTGAGCCGCGAAATCTACAACACCGACATGAACAGCGCGCGGGACGCGCCCGGCAATTTCACAAAGTTCGCGCCGCCAGTGGTCGCGAATGGCAAGGTCTACGTGTCCACGCAGACGAAGGCCGTGAGCGTGTATGGCCTTCTCTGCGGCAGCAATGTGTCGTCGCTGGTGAGCGTGGACGCTGGAACGCCGAATGCCGGGCCGAACAATACATACACTCAGTCAATCACCGTGAAGAACACGTCTTCACACGCCATCGGCGCGCCATTCGATATTGCCGTGGACAACCTCACGACCGGCGCCATTCTGACCAACGCGACGGGCGCAACGTCGTGCGCCCTGCCAGCCGGAAGTCCATTGATCCGATCGACAAGCGCCCTCCTCTGGCTTGCCCCGGATGCTTCTTTCACGGCGACACTCACATTCACCGCGCCGTCGAATGCGATTCGCTTCGATGTGCGCGTTCTCAGCGGCTCCGCCGGCCGGTAGCCTTCCGCGATCAGACCATGACGGCATGTTCGCGCGACCGCGGCTTGATCGATCGGTAGTACCGCCACGCTGTGGATAGTCTGATCACGCCGGCCGTCAGGGTCTCTCGCTCGGAGAGAAACGTGATTCGGACCGAACGCCGATGTTTCGCGCGTGCCTGCTGCCGGCGCGTGACGCAACTCGCCGAAGGCGCGACCTGAGTCTCTGGAGCCTCTTCGCCTCAGAAGAGCTCGCTGATCGGATAGACGTACACGAGATACAGGTAGAAGAAGGCGAGCGAGATTACGAGGATGATCACGCCCAACACAGGTGAGCTGACCTTGACGCTTGTCGTGCTCAGGGCGATCTCGGTGGTTGCATCTCGAGTCCCTGCGGTCGCCGGCTTCAGGCCGGCTCGGAATTGCAGCGCCGCGAAGACGAGGCCGGCGCCGACGAGCATCAGCACCGCGACGAAGATGATCTTCGACGAGAAGAGCTGCCACTCGAAGACGCGCCGCCGATGTTGCAGGCCGGACGATCGGTACGCGTAGTATTCCGCCATCGCTTCGAGAAACAGTTTGTTGGTGGCGGGATCTTTCAGCCACGAAGGCGGCGAGGCCGGCGCCATCTGATCGGCGGCCGCGGCGGCATCCGGGTTCTGCGCATCGGTCTTGTCCGACAGCCGTGGGTGCTCGGCCGCCACACGCCGGGTGGTTCCGTCGGCGTACTCGAACTGGATAGTGCCGTCCGGCAGGATCGTCCGTTTGACGACTCTCGCCGCTGGTGCGTCGGGCGTGGCGCCAGCCGGGACCGGCGCGGGTACCGGTGCCTGCGACACCAGCATGACGGCGCCGGCAAGAAGGCCGCTCATCACCAAGGCCGACAAGACGCGGCGGCGCGATGGCGTCACATGCACCTCACGACGCGGTCGTCAGCATCGTGATCAGTTCCGTTCTGAGGCGAATCCTGTCGTAGATGTTGGGGTTTGACGATTCGGCCGTCCGCAGGTAATTGTCCAGCGACACCTGGTCGTTTCCCAGCAACGTTCGAACGATATCCAGAAGAGACGAGTTGTGCCGGTCCAGCCATTGGCCGCTGACGGCGTCCGGAATCGGAGGGGTCGCCGGCTGGACCTGGGCGCAAGTGGATCTGCTCTTCGTGCCGTCCGGACGAACGATCGTGAACCCACACACACCCGGGCGTGTCAGCTTCTTGCTGCCGTCCGCCAAGGCCGTCTGAACCTCTCCATCGGCATTGATCGTCTTGTGCTCGGCACGCTGTCCCGCCGACGCCGCCGGCGTGGGAGTCAGTTGGGGGCCGCCTCTCCTTCCGCGCCCGCCGATCGGTTCCGCCAGCGGGCCGACTCCAGCGGGTGAGTGTTTCAACGCGTAGAAGCCGAACGTCCGACCATCCCACACTGTCGTGCCCGCCATGCGGCTCTTGTCCCAGCTCATGAGATAGCCGTCGAACCGCTGGTTGTTGCCGGGGAACGCGACGTAGAACACTATGTGCTGGAACGCTTGATCGATGATCCGGATAGTGGCGCGCAGCCGGGCGCCGTTTACGTCGACGTAGGAGATCACGAGGTGACACCACGCCGGCGCCGCGCAGTCGCGCTTCGAGTCCTCGATGCGCAGCGTGCCCTGGAAGCCGTCGTGGTTCATCGCAAATTCGCCTATCCACTCGGCGATCTGCGCGTCAGCGCCGACGTGGATCGGCAGCAGCAGCACGCTCACGAGGACAGCAAACAGTCTCGCCATACGCGCCTCCCAAAAGCTCCATGATGATCAAGCGACCGCTCCACCTTCAATCATTTTCTGACGTTGCGGGTCGACAGGCTTTTGCAGAAGAAGCCGGTCTGGAGCGCGTGAAGGTGCACAAATTCCGAATCCGGTCCCCCTCTGCCTCGTGGAGTACAGGTCGGCCTGCACCGCCGAGTCAGCGCATCCAGCGCACGATACCTGCGACCCCGTCGACGGCCACCTGCGCGCCATCCGGGATTCGGCGTGTGGCGTCGGCGACGCCGAGCACCATCGGGATGCCGCGCTCGCGCGCGAGCGACGCGAAATGGGACGTACTGCCGCCGCGCTCGGTCACGACGCCGGCGACGCGCGGCAGGATGTGACTGAGCGCCGGTCCGGCCACGCGCGTCACCAGCACGTCGCCGGCCGCGACACGCGACAGCTCGCACTCGCAGTTGATGACCACCGCGCGCCCGGCCGCCCAGCCGACGCCCGCCGGATGGCCGCTCAAGCGCGGGTGCTGCAGCCAGATCTCGTCGGGAACCTGCGCTGGCTGGATAGTGAGCGGGCGTGCCTGCAGCAGCTTGAATCCGTCGTCGTCGAGCGCCCACTCGATTTCCACGGGGTGGCCGACGACTTCGGCCGCGCGCCGGAGCAGTCGGCCGATCGAAGACGACTGCGCGGCATCGAGGCACGGCTCGGCGACGAGCGCCGACGGCACCGCCTCGGTCGCAGGCTCGCGCCGATGGATGCAGCCGACGCGATGATCCTTTCGACCGGCCGCGACGTCGACGAGCGCGCCGTCGCGATCGAGCTCGAACCGATCGGGCGTCACCTCGCCTTGCGCGATTGACGATCCCAATCCCCACGTCGCCGTCACGAGCATCCCGCCGTCTGCCGTCCGGCTCAATCCGCCGCCGGATGCACGTGCCATCACGAGCGGCTGAACGAGGACCGCCATCGCGGTGTCGGCCGGATCGAGGCCGCGGGTCGCCATGTACCGCAACGCGCGCGTGGACCACAGCGCCGCCCAGCAGGAGCGCACGGCGGTCACGAAATCGAGCTCGCGCTCCACGCCGAGATAGCTTTCGAACTGCCCCGCGAAACTGGACCCGACCCGATCTTCAACCAGCGCGGACGAACGCACGACGGTGAGCGATCGGGTTCGACCCGTGAGGTCGTTCCATGATGCAATGAGCGGCGCCAGGACAGCCGGCGCGATCGGCTGCTCGAGCAGCCCGAGTTTCATTCGAAGCGCGCAGCGTCGCGCCTCGGATAGATCCCCGGCGGCGAAGACCTCGCGCGCACACGCGTCCAGACCCAGTGCCGAGACCTGGAGACTGTACGCGCGAGCATCGAGACAGAAGCCGTCGGGAATCGGAAGTCCCGCTCGCCCGAGCGCTGCAAGCGTCGCGGCCTTGGGACCGAATCGGCCGGCGTCGGTCGCCTCGTCTGCGGACAGCCAGACGACGAGCGGTTCGAGGGCGCTCACCGCACGTGACTGCCGTAGCCCGGAATGGGATCGACGACCGTGATCTGCTTGACCGGGAAGTTCGAAATGATCTCGATGCGATCTTCGTGCACGATCAGCATTTCCTCGATGCGGACGCCCCACCGATACATCTTGCCGTGTTGCGTTTCGAGCGCGAACACCATGCCCGGCTTGATCTCGATGGGATGATCGAGCGACCAGATGCGCGAGATGACGGGCGGGTCGTACTGGGCGAGACCCAGTCCGTGGCCCCACAGGTTCGCGGCCGCCTGGTCCTCCTCCTCGTACCCGTACGCCTCCTTGGCCGATGGCCACTTGGAGGCAATCTCGCGAGTCGTGGTTCCGGCTTTCACGGCGTCGATGGAGTCGTACAGCCATTTGAGCGCGATGGCGTACACCTCTTTCTGTTCGTCGGTCGGCTCCTTCCCCACACAGTACGTCCGGTAGTAACAGGACTTGTAGCCGTTCCACGTGAGCGCCGCCAGATCCATGAAGACGATATCGCCCGGCTGGATGATGCGATCGGAGAAGTTGCGCCAGTTGGGCCACGTATTCGGCCCGGACGACACGATCACGTCCTCGACATCCTCCATGCCGGGAATCGAATAGAGGAACTCCATGATGTGAGCGGTCACCTGGTTCTCGGTGATGCCGGGCTTGAGGAATTTCATCGTCTCCCAGTGCGCGGCATCGCCGATGGCGCCGACGATGCGGAGGCATTCCTGCTCGTCGACGTTCTTGACGGCACGCGCTTCCATCATCGGCGTCATGCCGTCGACCCAATCGATCTTCGCGTCCTTGAAGGCCTGGATCATGTTGATGTCGATGAAGTCGACCCCGAGCTTCGTCCCGTCGACACCGCTCTTCTTCATTTCCTTGACGATCGCGTTGGTGAATTTCGTGACCTGCTGGCGCGATGCCGGTCCGGCGGCGCCCTTGATCCAGGCGTACGACCAGCGGACGTTTTCTTTTGGAATCCACGGCGAATGCCGCTCGATCTGGTAGCCGAGATCGCCCTGCTCGAACAGCACCGGCGGGTCGTCGCCGCACAGCACCGCGTAGCGGAGCCCGGGCTTGAGCCGGTTCCAGCCCGGCGTGAGCGTGCTGGTCACATACCGGACGTTCTCGTCGTACATGAGGAGGAGCGCACCGAGTCCGTGAGCCTTCATCCGCTCACGCGCCCGCTCCAGCCGGTATTTCCGCAACCGGTCCCAGTTGATGCGCTGCTGCCAGTCGAGTCCCGCAATGCCGAAGTTGGCGCCCATCGCTCCTCCTACGCCCGCGACCCGGGTCGCGCGGCACGCGCTCCGGGCAGACGTGGTGGCGCGGCCGCCTTCGACGATCGCTTGGGTGACGCCGACGTGACGCGAGCACCCGTCGACGCGCGCCGCACGCCTCCGTTGCCGCCGGTACGCGCCGGAGCTGCCGATCGTTTGATGCGATCGCGCGCGCCGGGCACGACCTCGCCGACGATCTGGCGGAACTCGGCGTCATCCAGCAGGCCTTTCTTTTTGAGCGAGGCGCGCTTGACCCGCATCAGGATGTCGTTCACCTGTTCGTCGGTCGCCTTCACGCCGATGCGTTGCAGGTGGATCCCGATGGAATCCACGCCGCTGTTCTTGCCCAGCACGACTCGGGGCGCCCGCTGTCCGACCAGGTCCCAGTGGAACGGAAACACTTCGAGAATGTGCTCCTGACCCGCGTTCTTGAACCAGCTCGCGATGATCCCCGACTCGATGTCGTAGAGACGATCGCCGACGATCTGGCGGTTCGAGGGCATCGGCTGCCGCGCGATCTGCCGGACGTACTGCGACAGCTTCGTGAGCTTCTCGGTCTTGATCCCGGTATCGACGCCGTACATCGTCAGCAGCGCGAGAACCGTATCCTCGGTCGGCACGTTGCCGGCGCGCTCGCCGATGCCCGAGATGGTCGAGTGCACGACCTCTGCGCCCTCGGACAGCGCGATCACCGTATTGGCGACGCCCATACCGAAGTCCATGTGGAAGTGCGCTTCGAGCGGCTTCTTGATCCGTTCGCGCGTCTTGCGCACGAAGTACGCGACGGCATGCGGCGACAGCACGCCGAACGTGTCCACGAGCGCGAGCGCATCCATGTGCCCTTCGGCCGCCACCTGCTCGATGACTTTCAGGTACCAGTTCATGTCGGCGCGAGAGGCATCGATCGGAAAGAACACGACGTAAAGCCCTTGGGACTTCGCGTACTGCGTCGCCTCGATGCTGGTCGCGATCGCGCGTTCGAGCGTCCACTTGTACGCGTGCTCGATGATGTGCTCGCTCGACGGCACCTCCATCACGATGCCCTTCACGCCGGTGTCGACTGAGCGCTTCACGTCTTCTTTCATGCAGCGCGCGAACGCGAAAATCTCGGCGGGCAGGTTCTTCTTCACGATCTCCGTGATCGCCTTCGCGTCCATCGGGGAGACGGCCGGCATGCAGGCCTCGATCCGGTGCACGCCTGCTTCGGCCAGCATCGTCGCCAGCCGCACCTTCTCGGACGGCGTGAACTCGACGCCCGCCTGCTGCTCACCGTCGCGCAGGCACACGTCGTGGAATTTCACGCGCTTGGGCAGCGACGCGCCGCGCATCGCCTCGTCGAGATAGTTCCAGGGACTCACGAACCATCGATCGGAATGCCAGGCAGTGCCGGTGGCGGCCATTCTCGGTCCTCCTCCCTCGCGAGGTCAGCGAGGGATGTCTGAACAGGTGATTAGCGTGGTGGCGCCGGTTTGGCGAACTTCGCGGCGTCAATGGGGACGTTCGGCCGGACGTCATTCAACTGAATGGTGTCCTGTCCATCCAGCCAGATGACGGTCCATTTGAACGGCATCTTGATTCCGGAGACGTCGCGATAATCCGAATAGTCGATCTGCGTGGGAATCCTGCCGACCGGCGATTGCGCGTAGCGCACCTGCCGCACGAGCAGGCCTGATGCCTTGTCGAAGTACAACGTTGCGAGCGCCCCGGACGCGCCGGTTCCCTGGACCACGCTCACGTCGCGATCGTCGATCGTGGCCGACGAGCCGACGCGCCATTGGCTGAGGGCTTCCTTGATCCGCGCCGGAAACGACAGATCCGCATCCAGCTTCAGGCCGTCCACGTCGTGTCCGGTGAGCGCGAGTACCGGTACTGGCCGATGTGGCGCCGCGATCCAACCGGCGCGGCCGTCGTACGTCGTGATGCTGTCGCCATCGAGCGTGTGCGTGATCGCGGTCCGCTGACTCGGAGCTTTGGCAAAAACTTCGAACGGGCGCTTGTCCCCTTCTGGCCCGTACCCCACGCTCGTCCCCACGGCCGTGAAGCTGGTGAGCGCGGCGAGCCGCGGCGCGCCGCCGAGCGCCTGGATGTATTTGTCGAGCACTTGATCGACGGAAGGCGCCGCCGGCGCTGGCGCGATGATGTCCGGGATGTCGGACGGCCGTTCGGCGTACAGCGTCGACAGGTTCGGCGTGACCACGGGGCGATCGGCGGCGCGATGGCACGTGTAGCAGGTCACGACCTGCCGGCCCCCGAAGTTGGCGCGATTGATCTCGGTCATCATCAGGACCATCCGGCGCGCCGTCCGCTTTCTCGGATTCCTGTCCTCGGCGTAGACTTCCCAGCCGCGATCGCTTGCGGTATGGCAGTCCTCGCACGACATCCCCAGGGCCGCAGAAAAGATCCCCATCGTGCCCATGAATTCGTTCACGGGAATGCCCTTGAGCACTTGAATATTCTTGAAGACGTCTTCCGCCATCAGCGGCTTCTGGCCCGCCCCGGCCTGGCCGCTGGCCAACGCGACGCCGGCCAGCCACACGACGGCGATTGCGGCGATCGTCACACTCGTTCGTCTCGGGCCGAGCTTCATCGTGCATCCCTTCCGCGGCATGCGCCCATATCTTGGCTTCGCACGGTTCGGCCGTCAACGCGCCGGGACGAACTTCTGCACGCGCTCGCCGGCGAATACCTCGCCCGTATAGATGTTGCCCTTCGAGTCGAGGGCGATCATGTGCAGGCCGAACCACTGTCCTCCGTTTTCACCCATGCTGCCCATCTGACCCACGACCTTGCCGTCGTCGCGATTGAGAAACCAGATGTGATTGTTCGTGAGATCCGAGATGAACAAGTACTTCTGCTGCCTGTCGGGCGAGAACGCGACGCCGCCCGTGGAGCCGCCTTCGCCGGTCGCCGGAGCAAGAATGAATTCCTTCAGGAACTTGCCGTCTGTTGTCGTCACGTGGATCCGGTTCGCGTTGCGATCCGCCGCGTACACGAGGCCGTCGTTCGAGAAGTTGAGCGTGAGGTGACCGCGAAACTCCTTGGGCATCGGTCCGCCGGGCGTGTAGGCGCGATCGGCATCAATGGTGGAGATTTCCGACAGTTTGTGACCGTACGCGCCCCACCCTCGTTTGAACGCCAACGTGTCCAGGTCGAACACCATCACGCGTCCACCGAGGTAGCTGTCAGCCGCATACAGCTCGCGGCGGGGCTCATCGATCCGAATCTCTTCGATCTGACCCACGATCATCGGTGTCGTCGGCGGATACTTCGCGCGAAACGCCGCTGTCGCGGCCGCCGCTTCTGCTGCCGCCTCGGGATTGCCGCGCCCGCGCCCGCCGGGCGGCGTCAGGAATCCCGCAACCGGCCCAGCGCCGCCGCGACCCGGAACGCGCGCAGCAGGCGCAGCGCCGCGTCCACCGCCGCCCGGCTGCCTGTCGGGAGCGCGAGGCACCTCGCCGACAACTTTGCCGGTCTTCGGATCGTATTTGCGGACCGTGTCCTGTCCGATGTAGACAAACCCCTTGCTGTCCACATCCATGCCGTGACCCTGCGGCGCGTCGAACGATCCGATGACGTTGCCGTTCTTGTCGATGTGGATCATCGACGGAGGACGGACGCAGCAATCCGCGATCGGCGGCGTGAGCTCCGCATGGAGCTCGATGTCCGTCAGATCGTTCGGGCGGTTCAGCACCCACACGTCGTCGTTCTTGTCCACAGCGAGGCCGGTGATGCCGCCGATCTTCCACTTGTTGGGCAGCGGCTTGGGCCAGTCCGGATCGAACTTGTACTTCGGTACAGCCGGCGTCTGCGCTCCCAGCGCAACGTAGAGGAGCAGGCCCACGCCGATCGGGATGGCCAGTGCCCCGGCCCGGACGACATGCTTTCTCATAGGTGTCTCCTCACAACGACGAGGTGCGGATTGAACGGCCGATGCTACAACAGGTCGGATCGCGACGGTCGCGGAAGCTCCCGCGCAGGTGGGACGCCCAGAAGTTGCGTCTTGATCTCTTCGTTTGCCCACAACGCCGCCGGCTCGGACGAATGCACGATCCGTCCTTTGCTCATCACGTGGACGTAGTCCGCCACCTTCACGGCGAATGCGGCGTTCTGTTCGACCAGCAGCACGGATCGGCCCTCGTCTTTCAGCCGTCGAATCAGGCCGGCGACTTCTGAAACCAACGCCGGAGCCAGGCCCTCCGTCGGCTCGTCCATCACCAGGAGGACAGGATTGGCGACCAGCGCGCGCGCGATCGCCAGCATCTGCTGTTCTCCACCGCTCAACTCATTGCCATGGTGACGACGCCGCTCGGCAAGCCGGGGAAACACGGCAAGAACTTTCTCGAGGTCCCAGGCGCTCGCATCGGCGCCCGGGTGAACGGCGATCGCGAGGTTCTCGTGGACGGTAAGGGACGGGAAGATCCGGCGGCCCTGCGGGACCATGCCGATCCGCATCCGGCAGATTCTGTGAGGCGGCACACCGGTGATCTCGATCTCGTTGAACACCACGCGTCCGCTGCGAGCGGCGGTCAGTCCCACGATCGAACGACACAGCGTCGTCTTGCCCACGCCGTTTCGACCGACGACTGCGGCCACGGCTCCCGTCTCGACCTGCAGACTCACGCCTTGCAGCACGTGGCTGTCACCGTAGTACGTGTGCAGGTCGCGCACGCTGAGCATAGTCAGCCCTCAGCAATCTGCAATCTAATCTGCGATCTGCAATTTGCAATCTGCAATCCACTCAACACTCAACACTCAACACTAAACAGAGCGAACCCCGAGGTAGATATCCTGGACGTCGCGGTTCGCGCTGACTTCGTCCTTGTGTCCCTCGGCGCGGACTCTCCCCTGGTGGAGCACGGTGACTTTCTCGGCGAACCGGAATGCGATGTCCATGTCGTGCTCGATCAGGAGGACGGCGATCGCCGGATCCAGGCGCTCGAGGAGATCCTGCATCGACTCGCATTCCGCAGGTGAGAGGCCGGCCATCGGTTCGTCCAGCAACAGCAACCGAGGTCGTCCGGCCATCGAGAGCGCCACTTCGAGCTTGCGTTGATCCCCGTAGGCGAGAGTCCGCGCGGGCGCGTGCCCGAGCGGCTGCAATCCGAATTCAGTCAGCAGACGCTCCGCGTTCTGCACGAGATGCGCGCACGACGAAAGCGGCCGATGCATCGTGAATTTCCGGCGATCCAGCGCTTCGCACGCGAGAAGCAGGTTCTCCACGACGGTCAGGTTCGGGAACAGTCGTGTGATCTGAAATGTTCTGGCCATGCCTCGCGCCGCCCGCTGATGCGGGGCGAGCGCGCTCACGTCAGCTCCGAACAGCAGGATTCTTCCTGCGGTCGCGCGGAGCTCGCCGCTGATCACGTTGAACAACGTCGTCTTGCCCGCGCCGTTGGGCCCGATGACCGCACGCCTCTCGCCGGCGGCCACCGTCAGGCTCACCTCGTCGACTGCTTTGAGGCC
>Ga0075423_10003362_pt1 | contig 14731 bp, 13 predicted proteins | sample SoiMethybrSBSTD2_FD_80114 | JGI IMG/M metagenome (GOLD analysis project Ga0075423, IMG submission 80114) | Bulk soil microbial communities from a Populus tree surrounding site in Tennessee, USA - Soil MetaG P. TD hybrid SBSTD2 | ecosystem: Environmental > Terrestrial > Soil > Tree plantation...
AGGAGCTCGACGAGCCGGCCGAGCGGCGCCAGAAGCGCGTACCTCTGCTTGTCGCCTCCGCGGGCGCTCTCGAACGCGCCCGCGTCCACCGCGTCGGGCGAGAGCGCCGACGAGGCCTCGCGGGACAGCCGGATCACTCCTCCGGCGGCGAACCGCCCGGGCCGCGCGACCTGCACGTGGCGGGCGAGCAGACTGCGCGCCGGGAGGCAGTCGCCGTCGGTGAAGAGGGCGAATTCGCAGCCGAGCTCTTGCGCCCGGCGGATCGCTCCGTTTACCGCTGGACACTTGCCGAACCGGCTGCCGTCGCGCTCGCGGCGCTCGTGCACGGCCCCCCAGCGCCGCACGATCGCTGCGGTTTCCGGCCCGCTGCCGTCGTCCGCCACGACGACGCGATCGGGGCGCAATTCCTGCCGCGCCCACGCGCGCAACGCCAGGTCGAGCCAGCGCGGCTGGTCGTACGTCGCCACGATGACGGCGGTGCGCACGTGTGTGTAGTGTAGCACGCAGTTCGACCTCTCCTCGGCGGACCGAGGCTGCTCCCTCGGTTGCGCTGCGCGTCGTCCATGCAAATGGTCCGACGACGGAGGGGACGCCATGCTCAGGGAGAAAGACGTGGAGCTCGATGGCGCACCAGAGATCGCGAAGCGGCTTTCGGGCCGCGTCGCCGTCGTGACCGGATCGTCGCGCGGCATCGGCCGCGCCATCGCACGGGTGCTCGCCTCGGAGGGAGCGTCGATCGCGGTGCACTACTGCCGCGGAGAGGAGCAGGCGGCGTCGCTGGCCTCGGAGATCGAGCACCTCGGCTCGAAGGCGCGGCTCGTCCAGGGCGATCTCGGCCGGCCCGAGGACTGCCACAAGGTGCTGAGCCTGGCGGCGCGCGACCTGGGGCCGGTGGAGATCCTCGTCAACAACGCCGGCGTGAACCGCGACCGTACGCTGCGCAAGATGACGGCCGCCGAGTGGGACGAGGTCATCCAGGTCAACCTGAACAGCGTCTTCCACTGCACCAAGGCCGCGCTCGAGCCGATGATCGCCCGCGGCTGGGGGCGGATCATCAACATCGCCAGCATCATCGGGCAGACGGGCGCGCTGGGGCAGGCGAACTACGCCGCCGCCAAGGCGGGCATCATCGCCTTCACCAAGAGCGTGGCGCAGGAGCTGGCCCGCTTCGGAATCACCGTCAACGCCATCTGTCCGGGTTTCGTCGAGACGGACATGCTCGCCACCATGCCGGCCCCCGCCCGGGACGCGGTGAGGGGTCGCATCCCGCTGGGGCGCTTCGGCCAGGCCGACGAGGTGGCGCGCCTGGTCCGCTTCCTCTGCACCGAAGGCGACTGGATCACCGGCGCGCAGCTGAACATCAACGGCGGCCAGTACATGTAGCCGCTGGGATGGCGCGGTGACGCTGAGCGCCAACGGACAGTCGCAGACCACGCAGAACCCGGGAGGTAACTTGTGGGTTCCTTGCGATTGACCTAGCCTCGATCGTTGCATGGCTGCCGACCAGGACGACGAGCGACGCAAATATCCGAGGCTCAAGGCGCCGGTGTTCTACAGGCCGGTCGGGTTGTCGCTCTTCCGCAGGCTGCGCGGGAAGGACGACCGCGAGCGCGCCATCGACATCAGCCTCGGGGGCGTGCGGATCTACAGCGACGACGAGCTGAAGGTCGGCTCGCGCCTGGAGCTCGACCTGTTCCTCCCCGACGACACGACGCTCGCCACCAAGGCCGTGGTCGTCTGGGTGCACCAGCTTCCGCCGGGCGGGCCTGCCAAGTACGACGTCGGGGTGCGCTTCGACGCGATGGACGACGCCGATCAGCAGCGCCTGTCGCACGTCCTCGACGAGGAGGGCGCATAGAGGTCGTCGCCCAGGACGGGGCGCGACTTCACGTGCTCGACCAGCGTCCTGGGGACCCCCGCGCGGATGCGGTGCTCTGGCTGCAGGGGCTGAACGCTCCCGCCGCCGCATGGGCGGTGCAACTCGCCCATTTCGCGCGCACCCACCGCTCCATCGCGCCCGACCTGCGCGGCGTGGGCAAGAGCGACGCGCCGCCCGGACCGTACACCACGCGGCAGCTGGGGGACGACGCGCTCCGCGTGCTCGACGCGTGCGAGGTCGAGCGTGCGCACGTCGTCGGTCTTTCCCTCGGCGGCGCCGCCGCCCAGGAGCTGGCGCTGGCGCATCCCGAGCGGGTGCGTTCGCTGGCGCTTTTGGCGAGCTTCCCGCGCCAGGCGGCGCGCTCGCGCGCCCTGATGCAGTCGTGGCGGGTGTTGTACCCGGCGGTGGCGGAATCCCCCGCGCTGCGCGAGGCGTGGGAGAAGCAGGCCTACGCCTGGCTCTTCAGCGAGAGGTACTGGCGCAACGAGGCGGCCGTCCGCGCCGCACTGCGTTTCGCCGGCGCCCAGCCGTTCCAGAGCGTCCAGGGCTTCCTCGGACAGATCGACGCGGCCATCGCCCACGACACCGCCGACCGGCTCCCTTCGCTGCGCGTCCCGACGCTCGTGGTCCACGGAGCGCTCGATCAGCTGGCTCCGCCGTCGGGCGCAGAAGAAATGGCACGGCTCATCCCAGGGGCGGATCTCCTCGTGCTTCCCGAGGTGGGTCACGCCGTGAACCTGGAAGGGCAACGGGCGGTCAATTCTGCCCTGCGCGCGCTCTGGTCGCGTTCGCCGTAAGGGCGCTGCGCTTCTGCTCCACGGAAGCGCAATGGCGCGTGACCGTACCTAAGTTCTCGTCCTGGCGCGGGGCTTTCCCACACTGGCACACAGCTTGCTCAAACCCCGCGCAAACATCGTCCTCGGGGGGGCGGGTCAGAAACCTTGACAGGCAACTGTTCGATTCGAGCCGGTCAAAAGGGGTGGAGTGGACAGCGATGGAAAGAGCGAATCAGGTCCTGGTAATCGACGACGACGAAGCAGCGCGCGAGATCCTCGTCGAGCTTTTGGGTAGGGTCGGCTATCACGCCTTCGCAGCGGCCGACGGCCGGGTCGGGCTGGAATGGCTCGCCGGCGCGGCGGTGCCGCCGCAGGCGGTGCTGCTCGACCTGCGCATGCCCGGCATCGACGGGTTCGAGGTGCTGCGCCGGTACCGCACGCAGGGCGGGCTCGCGCCGGTCATCGCGCTCTCGGCGATGGACGACAAGGAATCGGTGGTGAAAGCGATGCGGCTCGGCGCCAGCGACTACCTGGTGAAGCCGATCGAGCCGGAAGAGCTTCGCGAGGCCATCGACCGGTGCTGTGCCTCGGCGCGGGCGCTCGCCGGCGAGGAAGTACCGGCGGTGATCGCTCCGCGGCCCGAGCCGGTCCCGGCGGTCGTCGTGCGCGAGACGGGAGCGCCGCCGCCGATCGCGCCCAGCGTGGGATCGCGCCGCGGTCCCCCGGCCGACTTCGTCTCCGTCAGCCCGGCGATGATGGGCATCTGGGACATGGTCGACCGCGTGGCGGAGACCGACGTGCCCGTGCTCATCCGCGGCGAGAGCGGCGTGGGCAAGGAAGGCATCGCGCGCGCCTTGCACGAGCGCAGCCCGCGGCGGGGCAAGCCGTTCGTGAAGATCAACTGCGCGGCTCTCCCCAGCGAGCTGCTCGAGAGCGAGCTGTTCGGGCACGAGCGCGGCGCGTTCACCGGCGCCACCAGCGAGAAGCCCGGCAAGTTCGAGCTCGCCGACAAGGGGACCATCTTCCTCGACGAGATCGGCGAGATGCATCCCGCGCTGCAGGCCAAGCTGCTCCAGGTGCTGCAGGACGAGGAGTACTACCGGGTCGGCGGCAAGCGGCCGCTGCGCGCCGACGCGCGGGTGGTGGTGGCGACGAACCGCGTGCTCGAGGAGGAGCTTTCGCGCGGCAACTTCCGCGAGGACCTCTACTACCGCCTCAACGTGGTGAGCGTGCACGTGCCGCCGCTGCGCGATCGCAAGGAGGACGTGCCGCACCTCATCGAGCATTTCCGGCGCAAGTACGGCAGCAAGTACAAGCAGGTGATGGAGTTCTCCCCCGACGTGATGCGCCGGCTGCTCGAGTACGACTATCCGGGGAACGTGCGCGAGCTGGAGAACCTCGTCCGCCGCCTGGTCGTGCTGCGCGACGAGCGATTCGTGCTCGACGAGCTGAAGGCCGCGCAGGCGCGAAGGCCCGCGCAGGCGCCGGCGCTGCAGACCGGTTCCGCCGGCGGCACGCTTCCGCCGCCCAACCAGGGACAGCCGCGGATCGACGCGCCGCCGTCGCAACCGCCGGCTCCGGTCGTGCCCATGCTCAGCGCCGAGACGGTGTCGCTGAAGGAGATCGCGCGGCAAGCCGCGCTCCGGGCGGAGCGCGAAGCGATCAGCGCCATGCTGGCGCGCACCAACTGGAACAAGCGCAAGGCCGCTGCGCGGCTGCAGATCAGCTACAAGGCGCTGCTCTACAAGATCAAGGACTGCGGGCTCACCGATCCGCGCATCACCGCGGGCATTCCCGATTTGCCGCCCGTCGGCCTCGCCGCGGCCAATTCCCAGCCGCAGTAGGCAGCGAGGTCGGAAGCGTCTCGGGGGAGCATCGAGCTCCCTCGAGCTCTAGTCTGCAACGTCCTCGGCCTTACGACCGCGCTTCGCGGTGGCGGACCAGCTGCGGAGCGGTCTCCGCCGGCGCGTCGGCGGCGGCGGCGTGCTGCTTGCGCGCGTGCGGCGCGAGCAGCTTGCCGAAGAGGAGGAAGAGCGTCCCCATGGAGAGCAAGAGCAGCGGCTCCTCGAAGGGACCGAGCGTTGCGTTCTGCAGGGCGAAGGCCGCCAGGGCAAATACGACGGCGGCTGCGGCGATGGTGCGGTGCATGTTGTCGGTGCGTCCCCGTAGACCTTGTCTGTGCGAGGGTCTCCGTTGGTTGTCTCCAGCACGTTCCGCGCCAACGGCCGTCCTGAGCGGTTCGTTCCACGCGAGTGGGAACGGCGTTTCCAATCGTGTGGAACTTCCGCGGAGCGCAACCGGCCACGGGGCGCAGGAGCGCCTGCCCGCTCGCGCGGGTCGTCCCTCAAGGAAGGCTTGGTGCGCTCTCCCGCGCGCCCGGAGGTCTGGCACGCGCCGTGCTGATGCACTGCCCCGAGACCCGCCTGTCCGGCGGTCGCGGAGGAGGGATTCGTATGTCCGTGAGCTGCAACTGGTTGTGGGGAGCCGCGGCGGCTGCGCTCGCGTTCGGGCCCGGCTGCGCGCACCATGAGATCGGCCAGCAGGACGAGGCGCAGCAGGTCATCCAGGAGTACCGGCTTGCCAAGGAGGACGTGGTCGAGGTCTCCGTCTGGAAGGAGCCCGATCTCTCCCGCACCGTTCCCGTCCGGCCCGACGGCAAGATCACGCTGCCGCTCCTGGGCGACGTCCCCGCGGAAGGGCTGACGCCGGCGCAGCTGGAGAAAAGCGTTGCGGACAAGCTCTCTCCCCTGGTCCGCGATCCGCGCGTGACCGTGATCGTCCACGACGTCAACGGCAGCCGCATCTACGTGACCGGGATGGTGACCCGGCCCGGCGCGTTCCCGCTGCGCAGCCACATGACCGTGCTGCAGGCGCTGGCGATGGCCGGCGGCCTGGCCGAATTCGCCGACCGCGGCGAGATCACCGTGCTCCACGCGGACGGCACGCGGCACGTCGTCGCCTACGACGACCTGGTGAACGGCAAGGCCCGGCGGCAGCTCTCCGCCGGCGACACGGTGGTGGTCCCGTAAGGGAACCCGATGGCCGCCCGCCTCAACATCCCGCTCGTCGCGGCAGCCTTGCTCGCTGCCGCTCCCGCGAGCGCCAAGGTCTACGTCGAGTGGAAGCCGCGCGCCTCGCTTTTGAGCGGCTACAACGACAACGTCCTGCTCGACGGGTCCGGCGGCGACGCGTTCGGCCAGGCGCGGCCCGGGCTGCGCCTCGACGTGTTCGGCGAGCACCAGCTCCACATGGACCTCGACTGCCAGGCGGGAATCGCGCGCCTGCTCCATCCCGACCGGTTCCCGCAGACCGGCAGCTCGATCGCCACCAGCGAGCAGTGCGTCGGCCACTATCGGCAGCGCTGGTCGACGCGGACGTCGTCCCACTTCGAATTGCGCAGCACGTATTCGGAGGACCCGTTCGCCATCTCCGGGCTGGGCCTGCTGCTCCGGGCGGGACAGACGCAAGTGTTCAGCACCAAGCTGTCGGCCGAGGTCGATCACGCGGTCAGCCCGCGCGGGCAATGGCGGTTCGGCCTCGATTCGCAGGTCCTCGCCTTCGGCACGGACGACCCGGGGAACGGCGCGCTGTTCACGCCGTGGCTGGGCTACTCGCACCGGATGAACCCGTACGACACGGTCACTTTCGCCGCGCGCGAGCAGCTCTTCTACGCCTTCGGCGCCTCGACTCGCGCGGCGCCGCCCGACGGCATGGCGAGCGGGATCATCACCCAGTCGCACGCCGCCCTGCTCGGGTTCGAGCGGCGGCTCCGGCCCTGGGCGACGCTGAAAGTGAGCGGCGGACCTCTCTACGTCACCGGACGGGGCGGGGGCGTCTTTTCGCCCGCCGCGCGGCTGGAGATCGAGTCGATCACGCCGACGCTCGCCACGAGGCTGCTCCTGACGCACGACCTGGTCATCGGGGCCTCGCGCGCCGGAGCCATCGTCGGCGACCTGGCCGAGGCCGCGGCGATCGCGAACCTCGGCAGCTTCACGACGGGCGTCCGGTTCGGCGTCTACCGGAACTCGGACGTGCCTTCGCAGTTCAGCGCGTTCGGCGCGGCGGGGTACTCGGGAGAGGCGTCTGTCGACTACCGGATCGGACGCGAATGGACGATCGGCGTCGCCGCGCTGCGCGACGCGCGCATCAACGACATCGGCGGGGGACGCCAGGTGGACCGCGACGTGGTGCAGATGCGGCTCACCTGGGAGCGTTTCCGGCCCTTCTGACCTGGGGAGGAGGAGCAATGGAGCGGACGTACACCGTAGATGAGCTTCTCGGCGCCGTCCGGCGCCGCTGGAAGTGGATGGCCATGGTGGCCGGCGGGGTCTTCGTCGTGGCGGCGCTGGTGATCGCGCGCCTCCCCAACGAGTACCGCTCGCGCGCGCTGGTCATGGTCGAGCCGCTGCACCCGCATCCCGACCTGGTGATCCCGGTGATCTCGCGAACCCTGGACGAACGGGTGAAGTCCGTCCGCTCCCAGGTGTACGCGCGCCAGCTGATGGCGAGCGCCATCGAAGAGCTCAACCTGTACCCGAAGGTCCGCGAGAAGGACGGGATGGACGGCGCCGTGGAGGCTCTCCGGAACGACACGGAGGTGCACGGGGAAGGCGACGACGCCTTCAGCATCACCGTCCGCGCCCGCGACGCCGCGCTCGCCGCGAAGACGGCCAACCGCCTGGCTGAGCTGTTCATCGAGGGCAACCTGCAGGTCCGCGCCGGCCAGGTGGCCCGCACTCGCGACGTCATCGCGCAGCAGCTCGTGCAGATGCGCGGCGAGCTGGCCAGGCAGGAGGCGAAGATCGCCGCGTTCAAGCGCGCCAACGCGAGCACCTTGCCCGAGCTGAACGAGGCGCGGCTCCGCGAGCGCGACCAGCTCTCCAAGCAGATCGAGGGGGAGACCGGCTTCATCCAGACCGCGCAGCAGCGCATCGATCTCATCGGCGTCTTGCCCGCCGGCCGGGAGACGGAAGTGGGCCGGATCGAGCAGCAGGTCGACGATCTGCGCGGCCGCCTCGGCGCTGCCCGCGCCGCGCTCACGCCGGAGCACCCCGACGTGCAGGCGCTCTCTCGCGAGTTGGGCAACGCGCAGGCGCGGCTCGAGCAGGCCCGCGCGCGCGCAGCCGCGAACGACCTCGAGCTGCGCCGCATGACCGAGGCGGTCGGGCGCGGCCGCAAGTCCATCGCGCAGTACCAGACGCGCATCGCCGAGCTGGACAGGCTGATCGCGGCGGCACCGCTCACCGCGACTCAGCTCGCCGAGCTGGACCGAGACGCCGAGATGCTCAAGGTGAAGGTGGGACAGCTCGTCTCGAAGAAGGCGGAGGCGGAGATCACCGCCGATCTGGAGGCGAAGAGCGCGCCGACCGAGTTCCGCGTCCTGGAGTCGGCGGCGGCAGCGACCCTGCCAGCGAGCCCGAACAGGCCGCAGATGCTGCTCCTGGCGCTGCTCGCCGCGCTCGCCCTGGGCGGCGCCGTCGCCGTGGGGCAGGAGCTGTCCGATCGCACGCTGCGCAGCGAGGAGGAGGCGGTCGCGCTGGCGCTGCCCGTCCTAGCCACGGTCCCGCGCCTGCACGTGGCGGGCAGCGGACGGGTTCTGGCGTTGCCGGCCATGCAGTCCGAGCAGGGGTGACCCCCAAGTCGTCTTGGGAAAAGGAGAACGTCATGACGAGCATTCCGAAGGCGGTGGCGGGGACCCGGACGCCGTTCCTCGAGCGGATCGAGGGTGGCAGCGCCGAGGTGACGATCGACGAGCGGCTGGTCGCCCTGACGGATCCGCAGAGCGCGGCCGCGGAGCAGTACCGCATGCTGCTGCACCGGCTGCGCTATGCGCGGTCGCTGCGGGGCGCGACGCAGGGCGGCTCGGTCATCGCGGTGACCAGCGCGATGCGAGACGAGGGCACCAGCCTCACCGCGGCCAACCTGGCGCTCACGGCGGCGCGGGCGGGCGACTCGCGGGTGGCGCTGGTCGACTGCGATCTGCGGCGCGGGACGCAGGCCGCGCTCTTCGGCATGGGCGCGCGCATGGGGCTCTCCGACTTGCTTTCGGGCAAGTGCGAAATCGGCGAGGCGCTCGGCCGCTTCCACGAGGGACAGATGGCGGTGATTGCGTCGGGCAAGACGCCGGTGGAGCCCGCGGCGCTGCTGGCGTCGCCGCGCTTCGTCGCCGCGTTGCAGACGCTGCGCAGCCTGTTCGACGAGATCGTCCTCGACGTCCCGCCGGCGCTGGCCACGGCCGACGCGTCGATCGTGGCCCATCGGGCCGACGGCGTGGTCATGGTGGTGCGCGCCGAGGCGACGCCGCGCGACCAGGTGGCCAGCGCAGTCCGTGCCCTGTCGGGGGCGCCCGTCTGGGGAGTGGTTCTGAACGGCGTCGACCCGGCGCGCGTCCCGCCGCCGCTGCCGGTGGTGAAGGGGCAGCTGACGGCGGGGAAGTAAGGGTCTTCGGATCGGGCCGGGCGGGGTGGCTTCGCGGCGTGGTGGATGGGGAGGCTCGAGAGTGCGTCAGTTCGCGGGGCACTGGTACAGCGGGAGGGCGGCGCGGCTCTGCGCCGTCGAGGCGGCGCTGGTCGGTCTGTCGCTCTGGGTGGCCGGACGGCACGCGGCGGGCAACCTCCGCGCGCTCGCCGCGCTGATCGGAGCGGCTGCCTGCGTTCCGGCGGCGCTCTACCTGGCGGATCTCTACGACCCGCAGGTGATGCGCAACGACCGGGCGCGCGGCAGCGGCACGCTCAAGGCGCTCGGGTTCGCGGCGCTCTTCGCCGCCATCATCGGGGTCCTCGGCGGCGGGGGATTGCCGAAGGGCGCGCTGATCGGCACGTTCGGCGTCGCCAGCCTCGGGGTGCTGCTCGCCCGCGCGGCGCTGGTGACGCGGACCGACGAGGACGCGCACAGCCGCGTGCTCATCCTCGGGTCGGGGGCGCGCGCGACGGAGATCGCCCGGCTCATCCGGACCGAGGCGTTCGGCGAGTACCAGGTCGCGGGGATGCTCGACCCGAAGGTCGACCTCGGGGCAGCCGCAAACGTCGACCTCGCGGCAGCCGCAAACGACGGCGAGGTGTTGCGGGCCGTGGCCGGCGTCGAACCGGCTCCGGCGCCTCCGCTCGTCACCATGAGCGAGGAGCCCGAGACGGAAGTTGCGCTCGCGGCGGTCCCGGCGGTCGTGCCCGAGGCGCAGCTCATCGTGGCGGCGCCGTCGGCGTCGGTCCAAGCGTCGGTCGCGGCGTTGCCCGCGCAACCGCGCCTCGACGGGGCGGAGACGGGTCCGCTGGCGGCGGTCGTCGCGCTCCCCAGCGTGCCGGCGCAGTCGCTGCAGATCGCGGCGCGCAGCTTGCCGGATGCCGCCAAGCAGCTCCGCGCCGACACCATCGTGATCGCCACCGACCCGCAGGAGACGCTGCCGGTCGACGAGCTGATCCGCCTGCGGCTGTCGGGCATCACCGTCCTGCCGGCGCACCGATTCGCGGAGCGCGTGCTCCGCCGCGTGCCGCTCTCGCTGCTGCGTCCGACCGACCTGGCGATCGGCAACGGCCTCACCTCGCCCATGTCGCAGGCGATGAAGCGCGTGTTCGACCTGTTCATGAGCCTGCTGCTGCTCGTCCTCGCCGCTCCCGTGCTGGCCGTGCTGGCGGTGCTCATCAAGATCGACTCCCACGGGCCCGTCTTCTACGTGCAGGAGCGGACCGGCCGCGGCGGCAAGCCGTACCGCGTGCGCAAGCTGCGGACGATGCACAAGGACGCGGAGACGCTGTCCGGGCCGGTGTGGGCTTCGCAGCGCGATCCGCGCGTCACCAGGGTCGGGGCGTTCCTCCGCAAGATGCGGCTCGACGAGGTCCCGCAGGTGTTCGCGGTGCTGCGCGGCGACATGAGCTTCGTCGGACCGCGCCCGGAGCGGCCTTTCTTCGTCAACCAGATCAAGCAGCAGATCCCGTTCTTCGGGCTGCGCGAGGCGGTGAAGCCGGGCATCACCGGCTGGGCGCAGATCCGCTACCCGTACGGGTCGAGCATCGAGGACGCGAAGAACAAGCTCGAGTACGACCTCTATTACGTCGAGCACCGCTCGCTGGTCCTCGACCTGCTCATCTGCTTCCACACGGCCAAGATCGTCCTGTTCGGGCGTGGCGCCCGCTGAAGGAGCGTCCATGTCGTCGGTAGCCGTAGCAGTTCGCGATGCATCCAGCGCGCTCGAGCGCGCCGGAACCGCACCTCTGACGGTCGAGCTGGTAGAGGGGCGCGAAGGCTTCAACGCGTTGGAGAAAGAGTGGAACGCCGCGCTTTCCCGGGGGCCGCGCGACGAGCCGATGCTGCGCCACGAGTGGGTGCGCGCCTGGATCGAGAACTTCGCTCCCGGCACGCCGCTGCGGACCATCGTGGTGCGCGCCGGGCGCGAGCTGCAGGCCGCGCTGCCGCTCGTCGAGCTCGAGGAGCGCAACGTCGACACCTGCTTCCTGCCGCTCACCACCTGGACGACGCCGCACAACGACCATTCCCAGCGCGGCGGTTTCCTCCTCGGCCCGCGAGGCGTGGAAGCGCTGCCCTTGGTCTGGGAGAAGCTCGCTGCGATGCCGGCATGGGACCGGTTGCGGCTGCGCGACCTGCCCCATGGGGCTCCAGAGTGGAAGCTGCGCGATCTGGCCGAGTCGGCCGGATTCCCCTGCGGCCTGTGGACGTCGCTCCGTTCTCCGTATCTGGTGCTGCCCCCGATCGAGCCGCCTGTCGCAACCGTCGACGTCAAGAAGCCGAATCGGAAGCCGCTGCCCAGCCGGTTCGAACTGGTCGAGTCGCGCGTCGACGCCAAGTTCCGCCAGAACCTGCGGCGGCGGCGCCGGAGGCTGGCGGAGCAGGGCGAGGTGAAGTACGCGCTGCAGGGCGCCAAGGACGCGCGCGAGCTCGACTGCGCGCTCGCGGACTTCTTCGTCATCGAGGCGAGCGGCTGGAAGGGGCGGGGCGGGACGGCGATCGCGCAGCGGCCCGAGCTGGTCGGCTTCTATACGCAGGTTGCCCGCGACGCGGCCAGGCGCGGCGCGCTCGCGCTGGGCTTCCTCGAGCTGTCCGGAAGGCGCATCGCGGCGCACTTCAGCATCGTGCACGGCGGCGTCCACTACCTGCTCAAGCTCGGCTACGACGAGTCCTTCCACGAGTTCAGCCCGGGCCAGCAGCTCACCTCGGAGATGATCCGCGACACCTGCCAGCGCGGGCTGGCCGAGTTCGATTTCCTCGGCCCCTGCATGGACTGGAAGCTGGACTGGGAGCCGGCCTTGAGGACCCACACCTGGCTCACCATCTTCCGCCCGACCCGGAAGGGCCGGCTGGTGTACGAGGCGCGCTACACGGCCTGGCCTCTGGCGCGCGCCGTCGCCGGCCAGCTGCGGCGGGCGGTGCGGGGGGAGGGGCAGGCATGAAGGCGGCGCGGCGGATGCGGGTGGAGGCGGGGCTCGGCGAGCGCGCGCCGGCGCCGAAGCGGACCGTGCCCTGCATGCAGACGGCATGGCCGCACATGCTGGTGCCGCGGCCGTCGGCGGCGGTGCCGCTGGTGTTCCCCTTCGATCAGCCCGGGCTGCGCTACCGGTACTTCGCGCGCAACGCGGTGTGGGACGCAGTGCAGCTGCTCGAGCTGTCCGGCAAGAGAGTGCTGATGCCGGCGTACCACCACGGCGTCGAGCTCGAGACGCTGCTCGCCGCGGGAGTCAGACCCGTCTTCTTCCGCGTCGACGCCCAGATGCGCTGCGACTTCGACGACGCGCGCCGGCGGGCGACGCCCGACGTCCGCGCGCTCTACGTCATCCACTACGCGGGGTTCGCGCAGGACATGGACGCCGCGCGCCAGCTCGCGGACGAGCTGGGCGTGCCGGTGATCGAGGATTGCGCGCTCGCGCTCCTCTCGCGCAACGGCGACAAGCCGCTCGGAGCTTACGGCGACGTCTCCGTCTTCTGCCTGTACAAGACGCTTCCCGTCCCGAACGGAGGCGCGCTCCTCGCGCGCGGCCGCTTCCGCGACGAGCTGCACCGGCTGCCCGAGGTCCAGCCTCCCAACTGGCCCTCGACCGCGTCGCACCTCGCCGGCAGCCTCTTGTCGAATCTCGAGCTGCGGGCAGGTCCCGTCGGCCGCACCGTGCGCGAAGTCGTGCGCCGCGTCGGGAACTGGTTCGTGCGCAAGGCGAGCGTCGAGCGGGTCTCGACCGGCACGCAGCATTTCGACCAGGCGGCGGTGAAGCTGGGCATGAGCGCGATCAGCCACCTGGTGCTGCGCAACCAGCACTGGCCTTCGATCGTCGAGCGGCGGCGGCGCAACTACTTCCTGCTCTACGCGGCGCTGCGCGACGTCGCGCCGCCGGTGACCGGGGAGCTGAAGCCCGGCGTGTGCCCGCTCTTCTACCCGATGCCGGTGAGCGACAAGGCGGCAGCGATGGCGCGCCTGCTGGCGCGCGGAGTGGAGACGGTGGACTTCTGGCGCGTGCGCCACCCGGCCGTGCGCCTGGGCGACTTCCCCGAGGTGGACAGGCTGCGCGAGACCGTCCTGGAGCTGCCGGTGCACCAGGATCTCTCTCCGGCGGACGCGGAGCACGTGGCGAGCTGCGTGCGGGAGCTGCTCACGTGAGCGCGGCGGCCGGCATCATCGAGGTGCCCTCGGCGATGCGCACCGAGGTGGTGCGCGACGCGCCGGGACTGTTGCGATTGCGCTCGCAGTGGAGCGCCCTGTGCCGCGAGGCGCGCGCCGGCTGCCTTTTCCTTTCACCCGAATGGCTCATGCCCTGGTGGGAGCACTTCGGCGAAGGCCGCGAGCCGTGCTGCATCGCCCTCTTCGAGGGGGAGCGCCTGGTCGGCCTCTTGCCGCTGTTCGCGGAGCGGGTGCGTGTGGCCGGGATGCCGGCGACGCGAGTCGCGTTCATGGGCGACGGCGCAACCGGATGCGACTACTTGGACATCCTCGCCGCGCCCGGGCGTGAGGTCGAGGTGCGGGCGGCGGCGCTGGAGACGATGGGCGAGTTGCGTTGGGACCTGTGCGATCTCGACGGCCTGTGGCGGGACAGCCCGACCGCGCTCCACCTCGCCCAGGTGTTCCCCAACCGACGCGCGGTGCGTTCTTCGTCCGCCGGCCTCGGCGGACCCGCCACCGAAGTCGTTCGCGACGCGCGTCTGCGATTCGTCTGCCCGAACATCCCGCTCGCCGGCACCTATGCGGAGTATCTGCAGGGCCTCGGCCGCCGCGAGAACCTGCGCCGGCGCGAGAAGTGGCTCTTCCGCCAGCCCGGCGTCTCCATCGAGGTGGCGCGCACTCCGCAGGAGTCGCGCGTCGCCGTCGAGCACTTCCTCGAGCTGCACCGCGCGCGCTGGTCGGTGGAGGGCGGCTCCGACGGCCTGTCCGACGCGCGGCACGAGGAGTTCCACCGCGCCGCCGTGCAGAAGCTCGCCGAGGCCGGATGGCTGCGGATGTACACGCTGTTCGCGGCGCGACGGCCCGTCGCCTCCGTCTACGGCGTCGTGCACGGAGGGAAGTTCCTCTACTACCAGTCGGGCTACGATCCCGCCTGGGCGTCGAAGAGCGTGGGGCTCGTCCTGCTCGCGCGCACCGTGCAGGACGCCTATCAGGAAGGCCTGACCGAGTTCGACTTCCTCCGCGGCAACGAGTCGTACAAGGCGCAGTGGGCTCGCGCCGAACGCTGGACGGTCCAGATCCGGCTGTTCCGCGGGGCCCGTGGAAGGGCGGCGCGCGCGGCGGCGCAGGCGGCGCTCTTCGCGCGCGAATCGGTCAAGGCGGCGCTCCCGCGGGGCGCGTTGGAGACGGCGCGGCGCGCCCGGCGGATCTTGCGCGCGCCGAAGCCGGACGGGATGGGGCGCATCGAGGCCGCGCTGCGCGCACTCGGCCGTGGATGAGCTGCAGTTGCAGGCGCTGAGAGAGCTCGAGCGCCGATGGAGCAGGAGGGGAAGGATGAACCGGATGAAGGACGAAGCGGTGCACGTCGCTCGGCGCACGGTGAAGGGCGCGGCGGCGCTCCTCCTGCATTACAGCGGCGTGCAGGACGTGATCTCGTCGTTGCAGCGGCGCGCGGTGGGCGGCGCGCGGGTGCTCATCGTC
>Ga0075423_10003363_pt1 | contig 14730 bp, 15 predicted proteins | sample SoiMethybrSBSTD2_FD_80114 | JGI IMG/M metagenome (GOLD analysis project Ga0075423, IMG submission 80114) | Bulk soil microbial communities from a Populus tree surrounding site in Tennessee, USA - Soil MetaG P. TD hybrid SBSTD2 | ecosystem: Environmental > Terrestrial > Soil > Tree plantation...
GTGGCATTCCTTCTCGCGACCTCGAGCGAGGGGTTCGAGAGATCACTGGCGATCACCCGTACATGAGGCCTCAGCCGCGCAATCGCCACGGCAATGCACCCGGATCCCGTGCAGACATCAACGACGGTGGCCTGCCGATCAAGGGGAATCCGTTGCGCGACATACTCGACCAGCAACTCGGTCTCCGGCCTCGGAATAAGTACGGTGGGGTTCACGTCAAACTCCAACCCACAAAACTCCTGGGTCCCCAGAATATATTGTAAGGGTTCACGCCCAACCCGCCTCTCGATCAGCCCTCTCACTGCCGACTGCTCGACCTGAGACAACAGGCGATTTCGATCAGCGACCACATGGTGTGCAGCAAGACAGAGCACGTGCTCCACTATCCACAATACTTCCTGCTCCGCGCTCTCGATACCGGCCTGTTCCAACATCCGTCGCGCCTCGGCGATCACCTCACCGAGTGTCGCCTGACCTGCCGATTGCGGGATCGGGGCAACTGCGTCCATCATTAAACCGCTCCCACTTCTTGCTGACGCTGTGCCTTTAGAGCTTGAACGAATTCGTCCAGGTCGCCTTCAAGCACCTGTTCCAACTTATGCAAGGTCACACCCACGCGATGATCAGTGACGCGATTCTGCGGGAAGTTGTAGGTACGAATCTTCTCGCTTCGCTCACCCGTGCCCACCTGAGCCTTACGGTTCTGCGCGATTTCCGCTTCCTGCTTCTCCCTCTCCGCCTCGACGATTCTGGCTCGCAGAGTCCGCATCGCCTTATTGCGATTCTTCAGCTGCGACCGTTCGTCCTGGCAACTCACCACCACACCGGTCGGAATATGGGTGATCCGCACCGCCGATTTTGTCGTATTGACGCTCTGGCCTCCGGCACCGGATGAGCAGAAGGTGTCGATCCGGAGGTCCATTGGATCGATCTGCACATCGACCTCGTCCACTTCGGGCATCACAGCAACAGTGACAGTCGAGGTATGAATCCGACCGCTCGCTTCGGTGACAGGGACACGCTGCACACGATGGACCCCGGCTTCGAACTTGAAATGGCTGTAGGCGCCCTTGCCTTCTATCAGCGCAACGACTCCCTTGTAGCCCCCACCCCCGGTTTCTGTGGCTTCGACCACATCGACCTTGAAGCCTTTGATTTCAGCATACCGGCTGTACATCCGGAACAACGCGCCGGCAAAGAGCGCCGCCTCATCACCGCCGGTCCCGGCACGGATTTCGAGAAGTAAGCTCTTCTCGTCTCGCGGATCTTTGGGAATGAGCAGCTCTTGGGCCTGCTGCTCGATCTCACGCTGCTGGCGTTCGAGCGTGCTGCTCTCCTCCGTCGCCATCTTATACATCTCGACCCCTGCGTTGGGATCTGCAAGAATTTGCGCGGCTTCTTCCAACTGCTTTGCGTTGTCTCGATAGGTGGCAAGCAACTTGGCCGCCGGTTCAATATCTGTCCGCTCCTTATTGACTTTGTGCAGCTGCGACGGCTGGCTCATCATAGACGGATCCATGAGCTGACTCGTCAACTCGTCGTATCGGGCTGCCAGCACTTCCCATTTTTTCAATAACGCGGCTTCCATGGCCCGTTTACCCCTGATTCGCTCTCGGCCCCGTGATGCACAAAAACAAAGAGACCCTGCCCCTCAGCGAAGCAGGGTCCCTCGTATGGCCTCTTCTCGAGCTACTTGTCTTTCTTCGCGTACTTTTTCTTGAACCGTTCAACGCGCCCTTCGGTATCAATGATCTTCTGCGTCCCCGTAAAAAACGGATGGCAGTTTGAGCAAATATCGACATTGATATCGCCACCAGTCGATCGGGTCTTATATTTGTTGCCGCAGGCGCAATGCACCGCGACTTCCCTATACACGGGATGAATCCCCTTCTTCATAGTTCACACTCCCCTGGCATCACCATCATCAGCCTTCGCCCATTCGAAGGCCCGACACTCTAGCCTGTCTGGGCGACCGGATACAAGTCGGATATTATCGATTCATTGACTGCAGGAATTCCTGATTGGTCTTGGTACCATGCAACTTGTCCATCAGAAACTCCATGGCTTCCATTGTCCCAAGCGGACTCAACACCTTGCGTAGAATCCACATCTTGTTGAGGCGATCCTTATCCACCAACAATTCTTCTTTTCTCGTCCCGGACTGGCTGATATCGATGGCCGGGAAGAGCCGCTTGTCGGCCAGACGGCGATCGAGATGGACTTCCATATTGCCGGTCCCTTTGAACTCTTCAAAAATAACATCATCCATCCGGCTACCGGTATCGACAAGCGCCGTCGCCATGATGGTGAGACTACCGCCGTTTTCGATGTTGCGAGCCGCTCCAAAGAACCGCTTCGGGCGCTGAAGCGCATTCGAGTCCAATCCTCCCGACAAGACCTTGCCGCTTGGCGGCGCAATGGTATTGTAGGCACGCGCCAGGCGGGTAATGCTGTCCAACAGCACGACGACGTCTTTCTTATGTTCGACCAGCCGTTTTGCTTTTTCAAGTACCATCTCAGCTACCTGAGCATGGCGCTGAGCGGGCTCATCGAAGGTGGAACTGATGACTTCGGCCTTCACCTGCCGTTGCCAGTCTGTGACTTCTTCTGGCCGTTCGTCGATGAGCAGGACAATCAGAGTGACTTCCTTGTGGTTTTTAAGAATGGCCCGAGCAATGGCCTGCAGCAACATCGTTTTCCCGGTTCGAGGAGCTGCGACGATCAACCCGCGCTGGCCTTTGCCGATCGGGGTCGTGAGATCCATCACCCGGGTGCAGTATTCTTCACGGTCGAATTCGAGGACCAGCCGTTCTTCCGGATAGAGCGGCGTCAGGTTATCGAAAAGAATTTTGTCGCGAGACACTTCAGGATCTTCGTAATTGACCTTCTCGACCTTGAGCAACGCAAAATACCGTTCGCTCTCCTTCGGAGGCCGGATCTGCCCGGACACAATGTCGCCGGTACGCAAATTGAAGCGCCGGATTTGAGAGGGCGAGATATAGATGTCATCGGGACCGGGAAGATAGTTTGAATCCGGAGCGCGCAGAAATCCGAATCCATCGGGGAGCGTTTCGAGCACGCCTTCACCGAAGACCACGCCGTTATTCGCGGTCTGCGCCTGCAGAATCGCAAAAATCAATTCCTGCTTTCGCAGATTTGGTGCTCCATCGATCTTCAGATCGCGCGCCACCTCATTGAGATCAGCGATGGACTTCTGCTTTAACTCCGCGAGATGCATAACCTCCCCCTTCGTTTGTGTCATGAGTATCCTCTCAAGCCCCCTGCCGCATTGTTATCGGCAGCAATCGCACGTGGTGAACCATGGGAAATTGTCCACGGACTGAATCGTATCGTAATGGTACTGCGTTGATGATTGTGTCGTGTATAACAGCTAAAAGAGGGTAACCCGTGAGGCACTTACCTATTTTCGCTCGTGGCTATCGCTATCAGGGTACGACTCTGTCTCAATGGTTGCGGATATTGTTGCAGGCCGGAACTCATGCCGAGCTGACTCGCCTCTGTTCGCTGAGTAAGTAATTATGACTTGTATCGAGATGCGCCCCGGGAGTCTTGTGTGTGGAGAAATTATGAATCGAACTGAGATAGTGTGTGAATAATAGCGCGAGTGGCATTCCTTGTCAATATAGATATCTCTTCTCGACGCTGTGCCTCCTTCTTCCAGCCAGCCCACCGAAATTGTCCTGACTTGGCGCCACGAGTATGAGCTCCGACTCCTACAGTTGCGCAGTTGCGGTGCAAAAGAGTGGTGTGCTAAATGAAGAGCTTCGCAGGAGCAGGCCTTGGCGCACGACGACGAACACGCACAATACGAGCGAATATTTACATTATCGGAGGCCAATCGCCTCATCCCCCAACTTAATTCCAAGTTGATCGCGATTCAACAAGCCAAGGCCGTCTTGGCACGCACGAAAGACGATACCAAGAAAGCCAGCGCTCAGGCCGAGTTTGGCGGCGGCAGTACCGTTGGACACCTCTACATATCGGGGCTTCAACAAGTCAGTTCGAATCTTCAGGCGATTCAGGAACTTGGCATACTGGTCAAGGACCTGGATCTTGGCCTCTGTGACTTTCCCCATCTTCGTGACGGTCGAGTGGTCTATCTCTGCTGGAAGCTAGGAGAGCAAGAAGTTCGCTGGTGGCATGAGACAACTGCCGGGTATAAGGATCGCTACCCGCTAGAGAGCCAAGCCTGATATCAGAATCCTAGCCCTCAACACTTGAGACCTGTATGAAATTTGTCATTCTTGGATTTGACGGTCCCGATGGAGAAGCCAAGCGAAAAATTTATCGCCCGGCGCATCTTGCTAAGATGGAGCCCCTCGATGCACAAGGCAAGGTTGTGCTCGCCGGTCCGCTCACGGATAAAACAGGGAGTCTTATCGTCATCGAAGCGAACTCGCTGGAAGACGCGCAACAATTTGCTCGCGAAGATCCTTATACCGTCCATGGTGTATTTGAACGGGTCGAGGTCCACCCATTTACTCAAGTATTCCCGAAGGAACGGTAGCCGAAGGCTTGGCGTTTCCCACTTCACCCCTACTCCTTTTACCCCGTTCTGGTTCCGTTGCCGCTTCAGCCATCGCGCGGTATAGTTACCAGGATGGGACTGTACAGGCGACCGTTCTACCCCTTCCTTATCGCGCTCCTTCTATGGGGGGCCCCTACGTTCAGCGCCTCAACGAAAACCGTCATCGCCGATGGCCAATATGTCATGGGCGATGGTGACACCTTAGCCGGGGCAGAAGAGAAAGTCCTCCAACGAGCCCAACGAAAGGCGGTGGAAGAAGCGGGCGTCTATCTCGAATCCACATTTCATGACGTGGAAAAAGAGTCTGGCGGGAGAAACACACAAACCAGTTCGCTGGAGATCAGGACGATTGCCGCTGCGGTCACGGAAACGGAAATCCTCGAATCCAGGCGCTCCTTCGAGCGAGATCGTCCTGTCTTCTTCGTACGCATTCGTGCCACAATCAATATGAGCAGTCTGACTGAAGCGATACGCCGACTTCAATCCGACCAGCAACTCGCGCAGCACTATCGCCAGCTCCAGCAAGAAAATCACCAATTGCGATCGCAACTGCAAGAGCTTCAACAACAGCCGATCGGTGTCCGAATGCTGGCAATCGATCCGAACGGAAAGTCTGCCTCACACCAACGAGCCCGCGCGATGCTCGAGACTGCCCTCCAGACCTCGAATCTACGGGACAAGATCCAGCTCAGTTCCGACGCCGCCACCCTTGACGATCGCTACGTCGATCCACTAATCGTGCGAGGGCAAACCTATCTGCGACTCGTCTCACTCGCTTTTTCCCAACGAACCCAGGCGTCGGACTACGCGGACTATCTCGACAAAGCCAAGACAGACTTTGATCATGCCATCACACTCGACTCCAAGAATCTCTGGGCATGGGTTGGGAAAGGGGATGTGCTCAAATGGCTGAAACAGCTGGATGAGGCTGCCGCTGCCTACGAGCAAGTCCTTGAGCTCGATCCGTTTGCCGATATCGCTCGCCTGCGCCTCATCGATATATACACGACGCAAGCCCGTCGTCAGGCGGGCACCAGATCTTGGCATCAGGCCCTGGCGACGCTGAAGAAAATCCTCAATGCCCAAACATCTGAAAGTTGGATTCCGTATCAAAAAGAGGCGTATGCACTGCGGAGTGAAATCTATCTCAAGCTGAATCAGCCGGAGCAGGCAATGGAAGATTTGTCTACTGTTATTCGGAGCGACCCCAACAACGCTGTCGCACTGGTGACCAGAGCAAAGCTCTATCGAGAACGTTTACAGGGACGGCTCGCCAAGGATGACCTTGAGCGAGCCTGCGTCCTCGGATCAATTCCAGCCTGTGAGCAATTGCCATAACACCGCGCAATTTATTGATTTGACGTTCGTATCTCAAGCGTGGGCCAGCTAGCCCATGGGAGTTTGAGCCCTCCCCATCGGTTTGACAGACTGGATGGGCGGGCCCTATAATGCGCACTCCTAAAATGCGAGCTAGATGGGCGCTAGTGGCTACCTTTGGGCAAAGCCCTCATCTTAGGACAAAAGACCTAGTCTCTCTCAATCGATGGCCCAAAATTTCTCAGCTGTGGGCCTTCTGCGATATTGCAGGAGGCAAGGAAAAAGCTTAGAGTGAGGATGGCTGAGATCATTGGAAAACTTGTGGTTCTCGTTCTTTAACCTCTTGCCGGAGAATAAGGCGTAATGACTCAGTATCGTGTCCTTCCAGGCCCAGAACATTTCCTCCCTCCATCGGCTGCCAGCATGGGAATTCGTTTGCCGAACCCTGGGGAAGCTCATATCAACGGTGTCATCGTCCCAGAGGAAAAGGCTTACGAGGAAGCAGCAAAACAATTTCTCATGGCCAAGGTGCCAACCCTCTTCCCGGGCCCCTTGGTCCTATGGGCCTGGAACGAGAAGGCGGCCAAGAAGGCCACGGCCATCCGCCACTTATACAACACGCTCAAGGAATGTGTGCAACCCGGGCAAACGCCGATGCTGATCCCGATGCCGGATTACCGCCCCAAATACCCCAAAATCAATCCTGAAGTGGAGATCAATCCCAACCATCCGAATCTGACCATCTGGCACAATAAAATCGATTGCTGCATGTTCATCGGAGTCCACTGCCATCAAGCAAATTTGTCGCTCAAAATCATTCGAGGTGGCACGTCCTGCTACACGATTGCCATGTGTGCTCAAGCCGGCCATGAAGATGCGATGCTCTCGTTTCGTGACGCATCGGTTGAAAAAATTATGACACTGGCCGATGCCGTGAAAAGATTAAAAGGGACGGTTAACCCACGGCTGACGTCAGCCAAGAGCGGAGCCTCAAACTAGGCGACACCGTTTGAGGTTCTGAAGACAGTGAAAGGAGCCTGAATCATGGCAGACACACACTCAGTCATCGGCACAAAAAATAAAAAAGGGCAGACCTTTACCGACACCTGGACGATGATGAATGATGCGCCGCGTACGCCGTCGTTCTATACGGGTAGCGAGGTCATCAAAGAAGCGCTCAGGCGGGCCAGCTGCGACGTGATGATCGCGTACCCGATTACCCCGCAGAGCGAAGCGGCCGCCTTGATCGGCGAGCTCTTTGCCGAGGGTTACATCGGCGACTACTTCCGCGGCGAGAGCGAATTCGCCGTCATGTCGCAATGCGCGGGAGCGGCCTTCGGAGGAGCTCGCGTGTTTACGACAACCGCGGGACCCGGCACGATGCGCGCGATGGAGAACTTTCCGATGTGGTCCGGCGCACGGTTGCCGATTCAGATGATCGTCACCTGCCGAGGGATCAACTCCCCACTGTCGATTCAGCCTGACACACTCGAGATTGCGTATCTTCTGAATACCGGCATGCTCGTCTGGCATGCGGAAACCGCGCAGGACTTCTTCGATTGGATCCTCAAAGGCTACATGGTGTCGGAAGAACCTGACGTGCACCTCCCCTTGGCACTGTGCTGCGACGGATTCTTCGTGACCCACACCAAGGACGTCGTCAATCTCACTCCGGCCGACATGTGTCTTCCGCCCTATGACCCATACCGCTCACCCGTACCCTGTATGGATATGGAGTGTCCGCCGGTCCGGATGATGCGCGATCCATTTGTCATGAAAAGCAACTACATCAGCTATGCCACCCATGCCTCCTGGCAGCAAGAAGTCTGGGCGGCAGTGGAACGGTCCCGCAAGCACACGATCAAGTGGCTGAACGGTTTGATTGAAACGGAAAATACCGATGCCGAGGTCATCATCGTTACCTCTGGTACAGCGGTGTCGCAGGGCCGTGAAGCTATCCGGCTCCTTGAGGACGATGGGATCCGTTGCGGTCTAGTAAAAATCAAGGCCTTGCGGCCTTGGCCAGGCGAAGAAGTCCGTGAAGCCACAAAAAATGCTAAGCACATTATCGTTCCGGAATTCAACGTGACAGGGTGGATGGCAAAGGAAATTAAGGCCACCATCCCTAACAGCGAACGTGTACACTCCGGCCCACGTGTCTGCGGAGGCATGACGATGCCACCGGAAATTATTGTCTCCGAAATCAAGACCCTCCTCGGCATGCGTACCATGTCTTTGGCCGGTCGCGGTAGTTGATCGCACCAAGCGCAGCAAGAATGAACGACCTGAATAAGACGCACCACTGAGGAGGCCTACATGAGCAAGGAACGTATCAAGATTTCTGAAGACCTGTACGACATCATGCCGTCCGACTATCAAGACCTGGTCAAGAGCGCGACCTATGGCAAGGAAGACCGAGGTTGGAAGGATATCGGCAACAGTAAGGAACTGATCGAGCAACACTCGCTCTGCGCCGGCTGCCCTGAATCCATGGCCTTCCGGTACATCCTGGCCTCATTGCCGAACCCCGAAGATACAGTCATGGTCGGCTCAACCGGCTGCACCAGCCTGGTGTTCCCCATGGTGGCCGTGCACAACATCCACTCTCTCTTCGGTAACCAAAACGCGATCGCTTCAGGTTTAAAGCGTGCCTTGAGCGTCCGTTTCCCAGGCCGGACGAAAGACGTGGTCGTGCTCGCAGGCGACGGCGCCACCGTCGATATTGGTCTCGACATGACGCTTCAAGCCTGGTTCCGGCAGGAGAAGTTCACCACGATTTGCTTCGATAACGAGCTCTATGCCAACACGGGTGGCCAGGAGAGTGGCCTGATGCAGAAGGGGTTCGTCGCCAAGATGGCACCGGTCGGGAAACTCTTCGACAAGGTCCGTCTGCCGGAAATCGCTCGCGAGTCAGGCTGCCATTACGTGGTCCAATGCACTGTCAGCAAGCCCTCTCTCGTAGAGAAGGTGGTCCGAAATGCAGTCATGATCTCGCGCGAAATCGGCCCAACCTACCTTCAGCTCTATACGCCTTGCATTCTAGAAATCGGGAAGAACAGTATGGAAGGGCTCCAGGAAATGCGGGATTCGGAAAAACCGACCGAGCGGTTCGCCTACAAAGAGTACGTCAGCGAACCGGCCAAGCAGCTTCTGGCAGAGATAGCCGCCAAGGACAAGGAAAAGAAGGCCGCTGCAAAACAGCTCGCCTCTCAGGAAGCGTAATCCGATTCTGAGGAGAGACGATCATGATCAAGAAAAGACTGAATGTCAGAATGTCGGGGTTAGGTGGGCAGGGCGCCGTCACCGCCGCGCACGTCCTGGCCATGGCCGCTAACCGTGATGGCAAGTTTTCGATCTCCAATCCATTCTTCGGCGCCGAGAAACGTATGGCGCCGGCGGAGAGTTATTGTCGGATCGGTATCGAACGGATCTACGACCGTGGCGAGTTGGTATTTCCCGACGTCATCCAGGTCTTTCACCCCCAGGTCATCACCATGGGGAAGAGCTACACCATGCCCTTCTATTCCGGCGTGAAGGAAGGCGGCCTCGTCATCATCAACTCCGCCCAGCCTCTTTTATCTGAAGAAGATATTCAACGGCTGAAGGATTTACACGTCGCCTTGTTTTACATCGCAGGCACAGAGCTCGCAATCGAGGTTGCCGGGACTGAGTTATCGACGAATATGTCGATGCTCGGCTCAGTCGCAGGCATCACCAAGTGCGTCTCAATGGAAGCTCTTGACCTCGCCTTACAGGAACGGTTTGGGAAGAAATTCGTTGCTTCCGGCGGAACCGCCTCCTTGGACGAGGCCATCAAGAAGAAATTCGCCAAGAAAGAAATGTTGCTGGCCAAGAACCTGGCGACGGTGAAAGCGGCCTATGACATCGCCAGTGAATGGGCAGAGAAGAATCAGTATGAGCTGCGAGTCGGCAATCCTGCCGTTGCGGCGTAACGAGAGAGAAGGAACCAGCTCGCATGTATAACGTAGCGCAGGTCATCGACGAGAAATGCGTGGCCAAGAAGGGGTGCCGACTCTGCATCATGTATTGCCCTGAGGCCAACTGCCTCGATCTCAATCCAGGCAAGATGGTGGCGGAAGTCATCATTGACCGCTGTAAGGGCTGTGAACTCTGCGTGGTCGTCTGCGACGCAGCCAAGCATTATGCCATTACCATGCAGGCAGTCAGCGCCACCGGGCAACTGATGACCCAAAAGGGTGAATCGGCAGCCCTTGGGCAGGCCTACCAAGGATAACCGTTTCGTGTAAGCGGGTCTCCCGCGCAAGACCCCATGGCGCCTGCGCTATGGGGTTTTTTGTTGGTCCCGCTGTGGAGGGAAAAATGGAAACCGAAGATAATGTCATTGATGAGCTTGTCCGAGAGATTGCTGGCCTGATCCACGAGTACCCGAAAGTGCTCGAACGGCGTGCAGCGGAGATTCATGCGAGCGGGAAAGACCCTGACCTGGCGCAGACACTTGTCAAAGCCGCCGATACCATGCGCGATAGTGGGAATCTCTATCTGACCTGGGCGAAGCACTACGCATCTGTCGCAGCAGGCAATACCGATGCAACATCTGATGAGGACGAGACGGAGGATTTCGACGTCTAATCGTAGAAACGCAGCTCGCCTAATCCGTTTCTCCTCCTGCAAAAAAGCTCGCTCCCTCCCCACCAGTTCATGCTAGAATGCCTTCGTTTCGGCTAAACCAGATTCCCCGGTAGCTCAGTTGGTAGAGCAGCCGGCTGTAGGAACGTGGGTGACTCGTGGCGGAGCGCCGCACATACGCCGATCGTCGCAACTATCTCATCGCTGCCGTCAGCAAACGACGGAAGGCAGTTCGCAACAGAGCCTTAACCTACAAAGGTGGGCGCTGCCAGAGATGTAGTTATGATCGGTGTATGGAAGCATTGGAGTTCCATCATCTGACTTCGAGTGAGAAGGATTTTGGTATCTCGAGTAAGGGATACACCCGTAGTTGGGAGAAAATCCGAGTGGAGTTGGATAAATGTCTGCTCCTTTGCGCAAATTGCCACAGAGAAGTTCACTCCTCACTGCAGCCTCCACGGGAAACCGTGGTTGAAACTTCGGGTGAATTCAGGGAAGCCTGCCCCGATTCCAGGATGAATCGGAATGGGAATCCTGAGCGAAGCCTGCCGAAGGGTCAGCGTGTAGGCAGGACCGTGCAGAGACTAGAGGCTGCGGAACCCGTCCAATAACGCCTCACTAGCGCCCGACACCCTCCTCTACTTTTTGTAGACGGGTGAAGAGATAGTCCAAGCCCGGTTGAAAAATCGGGGCACTTGTAACCGGCTGGTCGCAGGTTCGAGTCCTGCCCGGGGAGCCAATCCAGACGAAAAGGGGCACTTCACTCTGTGAAGTGCCCCTTTTGCTTTCTCATGCCACACAGGCCATGGAGTTGCTTCCTCCCGTCCAACTATCTCCAGATCGGCTAGCCTACGCGCCGCCTACGTTGACAAGCGCTCGAACGCACGAGTCAATCCAACGCAAATCGCAGTTTGTCTCGGCATGTTATGTCGGTCAACCTACTCCATTGTTAGATACACACGATCAAACCGTTGAATGAAACTCCAGTATCTAGGCGACTATCGCGACGCATTCAAGTGGGACCTGTTGCACTGGCTGTGCTCCACCGCAGGCAACGAAGTCACATCCTTACTCTTTGTCCCACACCTGACTCCTGACGATCCGAATCCGCGCGACGGCAAAATTCCATACGACCGCTTTCTGGCACGCCAGAAAGTACAGCGGTTTGTTGCTAGCTTGAAGGATTCTTCACGCGGTCTTCGAGCGATCATGGACTTGGGCTCACTAGATCCAACCAAGCAGTTCTCGGTCTCAATCTATGCGCCAGACCGTTACATCGAACCTGGGCGCCGCCGACCAGAATATTGGCGAGGAATCGATCACCCATCGAAGAGCGTTGTATTCCTGGACCCTGACAATGGCTTCGAGACCAAGACGTACAAAGGCATAAAGTGGATACGCCATGGCGAAGTGAAATCGTTGATTGAAAATATTCCTCAATCGTCGGCGACCGTGGTTTACCAACATCGCCTACATCGAAAGTGGGAAAATGTCTTTGGCAAACTCTCGCGACATCTTCGGTACGCTGGCCACGCGTCGGCAACCTACGACTCAAGTCTTGCTTTCATGATCATTGGCAACGCAAGGCCAGCAGCGCGACGGTTATCCCAGGCAGCGAAGTGTTATGCGAATCAACATCGGTCTGTTTTCCGCGAGCTGCTTATCGATAATGGTGCTTGACTAGCGGATGCAGCTGACAGCGGCCTGTGTAGTCACGTAACCGCTCTCGAAAGTTTTTGCTGCTCCAGTAAGAAGACTCCCATTCCAGTAGCCGAAACCGGGAAATACATGCTACAGAGTCGTGAAACTTTTCTGTATGATGGCTTCCATGTCACAAAACGGGCGAGACTTTATACCGGCTGCCTGGCTCCGCAATCCACATTTCATGACCGTGTTCCCAGGCTACTGGCCGCGCCGAGCGCTCCTTGCTGGAGTCCCGACCGAGTCGCGGCTCTTCACCACCGAGCCCCACACCCAGTTATTGGGCTTCTGCCACTGGCAGCCCCACCGCACTGCATGCAAGACTGTGGTCCTTGTGCACGGCCTTGAAGGCTGCAGTGAGTCTCATTACATGCGCGGCATTGCCTCGAAAGCCTACCACGCAGGATTCAATGTCGTCCGGATGAACCAACGTACTTGTGGCGGAACCGAACACCTCACCCCCACACTCTATAATAGCGGCTTGAGCCAGGACTACCGAGCAATCGTCCATGAATTGGCGCATGTGGATGGACTGGACCGGATCTGGCTTGTCGGCTATTCGATGGGAGGAAATCTTGTCTTGAAGGCAGCCGGAGAAGCCGGCTCGTCAGAAGCCTCGTTAGTCGGCGCGATCGCGGTCTGTCCGAACATTGACCCCCCGAAATGCGTCGAAGCTCTGGAGCGGCCGCGCAACTGGGTGTATCACAGACACTTTCTCGTAAGCTTGAAAGCACGGCTGCGCCGAAAGGCCGCGCTGATTCCCGGCAAGTGGGATCTTACGAAACTCGATAGCGTCGCCAGAATGAGCGAATTCGACGACCGGTACACCGCCCCGGACGGAGGGTACGCCAGCGGAGCCGACTACTACGAACGTGCAGGTGCATGCCGTGTGCTTGATACTATCGCCGTCCCCACCCTTATCATCACGGCACAGGATGATCCCTTCATTCCCTACTCCATGTTTACCGTACCGCTCATTCAGCACCACTCGAAGATTCGAGTGATTGCGCCTCGCCATGGGGGCCATTGCGGGTTTTTACAATGGGCCCGCAACGGAGAAGATCATTTCTGGGCGGAGAATCGGATTATGGATTTCTTGCAAGAGCGAATGTAACGAGAGTGCGTACAGGGCGAACTAATTAGACTGTTTGAAGATGGGACCGCACTTCCTGCACATAGGTTTTGAACGGATCAGGCATGGGAAAGGGTGCCTGGCCACGCAATTGGAAAATCGACCAGTTGATCACATACGGTGGAGAGAACCGCTCTTCCGGCTTGGGATCGTCCGGTGCCTCCGGAGGTCCACAGGCCAGTAAATGTCGAACAAGTTCTCCCCGCCCAAATGCCCTTGTGTTGCGCGGTGGATGGTCCATGGACATGGCAATCGCCTTGTCCGTAATGAGCCGTGGAACCCGCCCTTCTTCCCTGAGACCATAATAGAGCCCCTTGCCTTGATGGAGATTGTGATACTCCAGATCAAGACTCTTCAGAGCCGGGTCTGTCCACATCATGTGTTCTGCCTCCCGAAAGGTTTCGAGCAGCCACAGCTTTGAGGCCCAATCGACCCGGCCCACCAGCGTCGTATAGTCCCCGCGGAGATCCCTCAAAACCGCCTCCCATTGAGCAAGCACCCAATCGGTTTCGTCATCTTGGCCCCGATAGTGCGCCTGCGCTGCCGCGAAAAATGCTTCCTGAATGTCGATTGCAGAGATCGACTTCCCCGATTGCAGCCGAACGACCCATTGCCGGTCCTGATCCTGTGACAGTTCCTGCATGGTTTCGACCGGTTCATGGATCTCAAGATCAGGCGGCGCATGGCCCTCCTCGATCAGTTGAAGGACCAGTCCCGTCGTGCCCAGCTTCAAGGCCGTCGCCACCTCGGCCATGTTTGAATCGCCCAACAGGAGGTGAATACGGCGGTATTGATTCGGGTCGGCCAGCGGTTCATCTCTCGTATTGACGATGGCGCGATTCTGCTGCACCCACTCGAAGAAGTCATTCACGATGTAATCGGCACGTTGAGAGAGCTGAAACGAGAGGACAGGCTGCTGCGCGTATCGATAGGTCGCTCCCCGGGGCACAATAAGTCGGTCCCTCTGAATCCAGGCCTCCTGAGGCCCCGCCGTGCCGACACGTCCGGCCCCCGTAAAGATCTGTCTGGTGACCAGGAAGGTCACAAAGGGCCCAAGGCCGCGCCTTGTAAAAGGGAAGCGTCGTGAGACGAGATAGTTCTCGTGCGATCCAAACGTTGCATCGGTTTCATGATCCACATTGTTCTTGATCAACGACACCATGTCAGCCAGACCAAGGTCTTGAATCGTATCCTGCAGCAACTGATCGCCGGCGCGATCAGCAGCCACCACATCACTCAGCGATTCACACTCCGGTGACGCCCACTCCAGATGCCCCATGTCAAGGTACATACGTCCGGCGTTGGTGAGAAATCCTCCGTTGCCAGGCGGTTCATCATGTCCTCGATGGTGCAGATCGAGTACACCTCGCCGTTGAACCTGAAAGAGATGGTCTCGAATCTTGTGGGCAAACCAGGTAGGGGA
>Ga0075423_10003365_pt1 | contig 14727 bp, 11 predicted proteins | sample SoiMethybrSBSTD2_FD_80114 | JGI IMG/M metagenome (GOLD analysis project Ga0075423, IMG submission 80114) | Bulk soil microbial communities from a Populus tree surrounding site in Tennessee, USA - Soil MetaG P. TD hybrid SBSTD2 | ecosystem: Environmental > Terrestrial > Soil > Tree plantation...
GTCAAAAAGGCAGTTTTTCTTGACTAATGGTCGTTTATAGGCAGCTGGGGCAGAACGAAGAATCCAGATGAAAGTTAAAAATGCCCTTTATCTCGGCATGGTGTTTGGTGCTTGGTTATTATTCGCCGGTTTGGCCGGCGGAGCAGAGTTGAAACTCAACACTCAGGATTTTGCGCCTTTCAATTATGAAGTAAACGGAGTGGTATCGGGACCCGCGGCAGACATCATTAGAAAAATATGCAGCGAGATGAAAATTGATTGCTCACTTTACTTACTTCCCTGGAGACGCGCTCAGGACGAGGTCGCGAACGGCACGGCGCACGGCCTGTTCGTTATCGGCTGGAATGAGGAGCGGGCCAAGACATTGTATTTTTCCCCGCCCATATTAAACACCGAATACGGCTTTTTTGTCCGGGACGACAACCCACTTAAGTTTAAACAGAATTTGGACGTAAAGGGATATACCGTCGGCGTATTTGGACCTTCCAACACAGCGACGGCGCTTGAAAAAATCAAAGCCGAAATTAGAGAGCTAACGATCGATATGACGCCTGATGATGAAGCTGCGTTTAAAAAGCTTTCTTTGGCTCGGGTCGATGCCGTCTTCTCCAACAGAGACGTGGGATATGACCTCTTGCATAAACTTGCTCTAAAGAATATCCGATACAGTGGCCGCCAACAGAGCTTGAAATATTACATCGGCTTCTCGCAAAAATTTACGGACAAGAAACTGGTGGATCAGTTCAACGCGACGTTCCGGAATCTGCACAAACGGGGAATCATCCAAGAAATACTGGCGAAGTATAAGATGGATGCCGCACAGTTGGAGTGAGCCGTTTCTTGCTCTCTGTCCTCGAATCACTTCTAAATTAAGATACTGCTTGTGAAAGACGCCTCTTCACCGCAACAGTCTTCAAAAACCACCAGCATCAGCAAACGGTTTACCTACGCTCTTATCGGCGTGGTGACTCTGCTTTTAGTCGGTTTTGCCGTGGTCGCCATACTCATCAATGTGCGTAAAATAGATGCTGACCTACAAGATCGCCTAGACAATGCCGCCAAACTTGCACAGGTGACCGTGGCTCTCCCCTTGTGGAATCTCGATGTCGAAACCATAAACAATTTTGCCGACGCTCTATTGCTTGATGAGTCCCTGGCTTTCGTGAGGATTTTGTCAGAAGGTCACCCCATTACCACAAGGGGGCGCACAGACTATGCAAAAGACGTTTTCAGTCACTTTAGCCAATCTTCCGAGTTTCTCGTTAAGGCCGCTGACATCTCTTACAAAGATAGGAAGATTGGCACAATCCAACTAGTCGTCTCACGCCAAGATGTCAGGAGCGCAATCCGCGTATACACTTTAGGCATTGTTGCCTTAACTCTTCTCGTCATTGTGGCCATTACCTTGACCTCTGTGATCATCACACGGAAGTATATCTCTCGTCCCTTGCTAAAGCTGCAAAACTCAGCGGGATTGATCGCCAGCGGGAATCTGGAAGCCCCGATTGATACGAGCAGCCAGGACGAAATAGGCCACCTTGCGAGAGACTTTGACGGAATGCGAGGATCGATTAAGGGATTGGTCGGGGAGCTTCGCGAAAGCAAAGAGAAGTTGGAGGAGCACAACCGTACGCTCGAACAAAGGGTCGAAGATCGCACACGAAAGCTCAGCGAAGCGTTAAATGATCTCCGTGCCTTGAACGACGTCGGCCAAGCAGTGAGCTCTACTCTAGACCTTCCGACCGTGTTGACCACCATAGTCTCGCATGCCGTCCAGTTGAGCGGCGCTGACGCTGGGGCGATCTATGAATACGACGAACCCACGGAAGAATTTCATCTTAGGACCAGCCATCGAATGGAAGAAGAGTTCGTCCGGGCACTTCAGGACAACCCGATACGTTTCGGCCAAGGTACAGTTGGCCGCGCCGCCGCAACTCGTACACCTATCGAAGTTGCCGATATACTGGAAGAAGAGGGTTCTGGTGCGAGACTTCGACCTCTGCTCCGCCAGCTCGGTTACCGGTCTCTACTTGCCATCCCGCTCCTGCGTGAAGGTCGGGTCATGGGTGGACTGTCCGTCTACCGTCGTGATGTCGGAAGCTTCTCGGCAGAAGTTGTGAATCTCCTTCAGACTCTCGCGACCCAGTCGGTCCTGGCGATTCAAAACGCAAAATTATTCCGCGAGATCGAGGACAAAGGCCGCCAGCTCGGGGAGGCCAACCGGCACAAGTCGGAATTCCTCGCGAACATGTCGCATGAGCTGCGCACGCCACTGAACGCAATCATCGGCTACAGCGAGATGCTGGAGGAAGAGGCCGCAGATCTGGACCAGAAAACTTTCATCCCGGATCTGCAAAAAATCAACGGCGCGGGCAAGCATTTGATGTCACTAATCAACAATGTCTTAGACCTGTCGAAGATCGAAGCCGGCAAAATGGATCTCTATCTGGAGAATTTCGAAATCGCAGCGATGGTTCAGGAGGTTGTGGCGACAGTCAAGCCACTCATTGAGAAGAATGCGAACAGCTTACAGGTCCGCTATGCCGATGGTCTCGGCCAAATGCGAAGTGATGTAACCAAACTCCGTCAAATGCTATTCAATCTACTCAGCAATGCTTCGAAATTCACGGAGCGAGGCAGCATTACACTTCGGGTCGGTCGAGAAAGCGTGAACGGAGGCGAGTGGGTCAGCTTTAGCGTAAGCGACACCGGTATCGGAATGAGTGCTGAACAGACAAACAAACTTTTTCAGGCATTCACCCAGGCTGATACTTCCACGACGCGCAAATATGGCGGGACAGGATTAGGGCTGGCGATCAGCCAGAAATTCTGCCACATGATGGGAGGCGAAATCACGGTCGCAAGCACGCCGGGGCACGGTTCAACGTTCACGGTAAGGCTTCCGGCTGTCGTTGCTGAATCCGAACCTGGCGTTCTGCCTCATTCCGAAGAAACGGCTTCAATGACAGCGCAGGTGTCCGACGGAGCACCGACCGTGCTCGTGATCGATGATGATCCGACCGTGCATGATCTGGTACAGCGGTTTCTTAACAAAGAAGGTCTGAAGATGATAGCCGCTAGGAGTGGCGACGAGGGAATTCGGCTCGCCAAAGAAATGCATCCGGCGGTGATTACGCTGGACGTATTGATGCCGGGCATGGACGGCTGGGCGGTGTTGACGGAGTTGAAAGCTGATCCAGCTCTCTCTGAGATCCCGGTGATCATGGTGACGATCATGGACGAGAAACAAATGGGCTATGCGCTGGGCGCAGCCGACTATTTGACCAAGCCCATCGATTGGGATCGGCTGACTGCTATTTTGGAGAGGTATGAGTGCGCCCGTCCGCCCTGTCCAGTGTTGGTGGTCGAAGACGATCCGGTAATGCGCGAGATGCTTCACCGCCGGCTGGAAAAAGAGGGTTGGAAGGTCATCGATGCCGAGAATGGACGCGTTGCGCTGGAGCGAATGACTGAACGACAACCAGACCTCATCCTACTGGATTTGATGATGCCGGAGATGGACGGGTTTCAATTTTTAGACGAAATTCACAAACGCAAAGACTGGCGTCCAATTCCGATCATAGTTGTTACAGCCAAGGAACTGACGGCGCAGGATCGCCAGCGATTAAATGGTTCGGTGGAAAAGATTCTTCAAAAAGGGGCCTACAGCCGCGAGGAACTGATACGTGAAGTTCGCGACTTGGTGACTGCCTCACTCCGAAAAAAATTCGCAGGCGCAAAGGTGATATCAGCGGACAAAGACCTTGTCGGGCGAAAGACGATCTGAAAAAGGTCTGCAAGAACCACGGCCCTTCGGCGTGCTCAGGGTAGCGTGGCCTCAGCATGCAGCCGGCATGAATTTGCTTTCACGAGAGGAGGGCTAGGATGGCGAAAATTCTTTGCGTCGAGGACAATGCAGAGAATCTATTTATGCTGCAACGGCGGCTGACCCGCCGCGGATTCGACGTCACGGTCGCAACCGACGGCGGGCAGAGCATCGAATGGGCGAAAACGCTGCAGCCCGACTTGATTGTGATGGATCTGAATCTTCCGGGGCTTAACGGTTTCGAGGCGACCCGCCGTTTGAAGAGTCAGCCGGAAACGAAAGATATTCCGATTATCATCCTTACAGCGGAGTACACTGAGAGAAGCCGCGCAAACGCGCTCGCCGCCGGCTGCGACGAATTCGAACTAAAGCCCATCGATTTTGAGGGACTAGTCGGAAAAATTCAGTCGCTTCTCGGCCGGCGCGCTAAACCGTGAGGCGACGGTTGAAATCGTTAGTTGTAAGGGGAGTTCTCGGATGCCGAAGATCCTGCTAGTGGAGGATAATGAGATGAACCGCGACATGCTCTCGCGCCGTCTCGAACGGCGCGGCTATCAAGTCGCTATAGCTCTTGATGGTAAACAAGGGGTCGCGATGGCCGGATCGGAGGCTCCTGACCTGATCTTGATGGATATGAGCTTGCCTGTGTTGGACGGCTGGGAAGCTGCGCGCTGCCTTAAAGCTACTCCTGAGACTCGGACCATTCCTATCATTGCGCTCACCGCCCATGCGATGGTGGGGGATCGGGAAAAGGCGATCGAGGCGGGATGCGACGATTACGATACCAAGCCAGTCGAATTTCAGCGGTTGCTGGAGAAGATCGAGGCCATTCTAGGTAAAGGGACGCCAGCATGAACGGCAAAACTATCCCTGATGATGTGACAGAGCAAATGATAACCGAGGACGGCGAGAACCAGCCTGCTTCTCTTGCCAATGTACGCCATACCTTGCGCACCCCGTTGAACCACATTATCGGATACAGTGAGATGCTACTTGAAGAGGCCAGTGAACGCGGCCTTGAAGCTTTTACCGCCGACCTTCAGAAAATCCACAAAGCCGGCAAGCAGCTACTGGGTTTTATCAATGACTTCTTCGATGCGTCGACGACGACCGACCGGACTGCAGCGCATGTTCCAAAAACGACCACCGCCGACGGCCTCTTTCGGGAGGCAAAGCTTGACGTTCATCCTTTGCCGGGAGCTCAGGGAACGGCCGCGGGCCGCATCCTCGTTGTCGATGACAATGAAAGCAACCGAGACATGCTTTCCCGCCGTCTGCAACATGAAGGTTACAAAGTCTGCATAAGCGACAGTGGCCATGAGGCTTTGGTACTCCTCAGCACGCAAGCGGTCGATCTCATCCTCCTTGACGTGATGATGCCAGAAATGGACGGCTATGAGGTTCTCCTTCGACTAAAGGCCGACGGCACTTGGCGGGACATCCCCGTCATCATGATCTCAGCCCTGGACGAGATTGAGAGTGTCGTGCGCTGCATTGAACGTGGGGCGGAGGACTATCTCCCCAAGCCGTTCGACCCCGTCCTCCTGCGCGCCCGCATCGGCGCCTGCCTGGAGAAGAAGCGGCTCCGCGACCAGGAGGTTCTGTATTTAAAGGACGTGGCCCGCGTCACCGACGCGGCCGCCGCGGTTGAAGACGGAACGTTTGCCGCGGAGAGACTGAGCGACGTGACGCTCCGCAGCGACGAGCTGGGCCGGCTCGCGCGCGTCTTCCAGCGGATGGCGGTCGAGGTGCAGGCGCGCGAGCAGCGCTTGAAACAGCAAATTCAGGAGTTGCGCATCGCGATCGACGAAGTGAAAAAGGCGCAGCAAGTCGCCGAGATCACCGAGACCGACTACTTTTACCAGTTGAAACAAAGAGCCAAAGACCTAAGACAAAGAGGAAAAAAATCTTAGCCCCGATCCCGGCCGTTCCCCGGCTCCGATAGGAACGTTTTCACATTCAAGCCATTTTATCGCGCCAAGCAACCAGCGAAACAAATCCAAAATCCGAATATCGAAATCCGAAACAAACTCAGAGACAAATAAAATCTCAAATCGGGAAAATCCAAAACACCGAATCGAAGGAAGCTTGTTTGGAATTTTACATATTTTGCTCATTTGAAATTGTTTCGAATTTCGGATTTCGTGCTTCGAATTTCTTGTTCTTGGCGCCTTTGCGTCTTTGCGCGAGACATAGTTTTTCCGATGTCTTATTTATATAATTCAGATTTTCAAATACGTTTGGCTAGATTTTCCCCGTGCCTTCAGTTTCCGGCAACGTAATCCGTAACCGACATTCGTCACCGGTGACAGGCAACACGACCTGCCCGCCGGAGAGTTTCAAATCGAACTGCTTGATTTCGCTTCCACAGTGAAACTCGACGAGGGCGGGCAAGGCCTGTGAGTTGCCGTCCGGCGTGACTTTATGCGCCCATACTTTGAGCTCACGCGCTTCCATAGCCGGCAGGTGAAATGTAACTGAGCGCAGCTTGCCGAACGACGGAAGCTCGCCGGCGGCTTCGTGCCATCGTTCTTCCCCGTCGTCGTAGCCTAGCTCCACATCGGCCGATGTTGGTTTACCGCCGGCGGTGATACTGAAACTCCCTTCCCCCTTATCTTCCCCACCTCCGTTTTCTTTGAGTTCTACAACTAGGCGGCGACTAAAGGCGCCCTGCCGCGCCATCGCGGCGGTCACGACCAGCACGAGCAAGCCGACCGCCAACGCGGCCGCGCGAGCCGCGGGATACAGCCAAATCACGAATGCGTGCAGGAACAAAGTGCCTAGAAAGAGCAGGTAAACCGCGGCCACAATCGCCGGATGTCCAAGCAGGCGAATGACCGCTTTGGGGACGAGATCGCCTTTGCGGCGGCTGGAGACCAGCAACAGGACGGGGAAAATGCCGCCGACCAACGAGTTGGCCAGCAACCCGGCAACGGCAAGGACGCCTGTGAACGAGCTCGCGCCCGTGAGGACGAGCCACTCCGTGAGCAGGAACACCAGCATGACCGGGGTCATCGACAATAAGAATCGTCCACCCCGGCTCACCATCGCTTTGCGGACCTGGAGTGCTGCCGGGTGAAGCCGCTGCTCAGGCACAATGGGCCGCGATGTCGGCGGCTCACCCAACGATTGCCAGATGTCATCGGGAAGTTGTCTTCCACGCCTCCCGGCCAGATGAATCCGGTAGCGCGGATCGCCTGCACCTTCCAATGGCTGAACCATGCCCAGCTCGATCAACTCGTCGAGCATCAGTTGGGCGATCCATTCATTCCCCCCGACGTGCGCCGTGACCTCGGACAGACTCACCTCCCCTTGCCTCGTTATCCAGTTGACGACTTGCCGCAGCGGGTCACGCAAAGTGCTCACATCGGCAAGATGCAGCCCTGCGGTGCCCCACTCGCCTTCGTATTTCAAATGCATCGTGGAGCTCACGCGAAATTTCGCGCTCTCCGGAAAGGCATCCAACATTTCCACGCCGAGACTGATACCATACGGGCGCAGTTCGGGGAGCCGTTCGAGCAGCGCTGAAACATCCCAAATCTTATCGACGTTGATCTGCAGCCGGTTGATTCTGCCGTCCAGTTGAATATCGAAGCGGAACTGAGGCTGGCCCCCGCTGAGTCCAAGATAGGTCAGGCTTAAACATGGGCCGTTGTCGGAGGCTCCTCTGAGGAGGAGACTCGCCCGCCGGCGCGGCATCGCGACCGTCACCCGAAAACGGGTAGGCACGCGCTCGCGGGCGAGGTTGAAGAGGACGGTCGATTGCCGAATGAAAGCCAATCCCAGGAGCAGAATCACCAACAGAAACCCGGGGATGTTGACGTGCGCGCCGATCTGCCGGGCCAGCGGCGTCACGACGGTGCCCGCATGGCCGGCCAACACCGACGGCGCCAGCGCGCCGTTGACGGCGACCAGCCACCCGCATAGCAGCACCGTCATGGCAACACTGGCCGCCACTGTTCCCCACACGAGCGAGCCACCGCCGGGATCTCGGGGAAGAACCACCTTGACGCACTGAGTAAGGTAGGTGTGGCCAAGGTATGACTGAATCACGATCCCGAAGATGACTTGTAAAATGGCGCGGTCGAAAGGCCGCCCTCCGACGAGAGCGACGTTGACGTAGGACAGGTTCGCCCATTGTATGTGGTTCAATGCGGCCAACGACATGACCAAGAGAAGGGTAAGGCTGACTGCTCCTAATAGAACCGACACGCCGGTCGAGAAATTGAGCGATTTGCCGGCCAGCAAATAAACCGCGAGCAAGAACAACGACACCATCCATGCGGTCGGGGGCACAGAGGTGAAGTTTGCCAGGGTAACCGCCAAACCGTAGTAGCAAGCCACAAGTCCAATGAACAAACGCGTTGCCGTCGCTGCCACGAGCAGAAGAGAACCCGCCGCCCCGACGTAGTCGGATACCATCCGGCCTGTGAAAGCGCTGCCGTACCGGATCGAGCCGTTGCGGGCGAAAGCCTCGGCCATGCACGCCATCGTGACAACGTTGAACAAACCGAAGAAGACCAGGAGACCGACTCCGGCGGCAGGCCCGAGGTCTGCCGCGGCGATCGGCAAGGCCAGCACGGCCTGAGGCAGGCTAAGCGTGAGCACCAGCAAAAATGTCGTCCAGAAAGGCGGCAGGGAATCCAACCGCCGAGCAACATCGGTGGAGACCCAGCGCAGCCGCTCGATCAACGTAACACTGGGCACGAAGATCGTGTCGAGAGACCGATGGTAAAGGCCGGCGTAAGCCTTTTGCACATCGGGTCGGTCGAGTCCTAGTGCCGCGCGTATGCCCGGCACGGCTCGATAGGTGAAGAGATACTTCTCCCCCAACAAATGTGCCACTGCCGCGCGCAAACGCGGATTCTCCGGAACCAGATGCGCCCATTTTTCGGCGTGGCACTCCAGATGCTGGACGCTCGGCCGCAGTGGGGGCTCGCGACTTAGAGTGAAGGCTTCGACGAATTCGAGGTCCAGCTCCTGGGCCGTTTTTTCAGTGGGAAACTCCTGCGCCAGGAGCCGTGATCGCGCCTCGAAGTGCGCGCTCCGGCTCTCGATCAGAAATACCAAGGTCGCCGCGCGTCTGGCAGGGAGTCCGCCCAGCGCCTCATCGCGCGTGAACAGTGGTTCGTCCGCCGGCATGGCCCGTTCAAGCCGTCAACTTGGTTGCGACCTGCTTGAGCGCAGCAGTGATCGGGTGATCCGGATAGCGCAGCACGAAGATGCCGGCGCTGGCAAGAGACATCATCTCATCGGAGTGTGGCAACACGGCGGTGACGTCGCAATGGTAGGTCTGTTCCACGCGCGCCTTGACGTCGGCGACATCGAACACGGCGGGGACTTTGTTAGCGATGAGCAATAGACGCGGGACATCGAGTTTGCGGGCGACTTCCACCGTGACGCTGGTACCCTGGTAGTCCTGCTGGTCCGGTCGGAGCACGATCACCAGGGCGTCTGAAATGGCGATCGAAAGAAGCGTCTCTTCATTCAGTCCCGGGTGGGTGTCAATCATCAGCACGTCCAGCGTCAGCGCCTCGATAAGTTCCTGCAACCCGTCTCTCAGCACCCCCACATCGTAGCCTTCGCGCAGCACGCGGGCGATGTCCCCCGCTTTCATGCTGGAAGGGATAAGAAAAATCCGCCCGCCGATGTCCGGACCCAACCGCGCGGTTACATCATGAGCGGTTTCTTTGACGTGGCATTTCCCCCACAAGTAATCATTGAGCGAATGGTGCATGTCAGAGTCGCTTAAGCTGAAAAGAATGTGAATTCCCGGCGATTGGATGTCTGTATCCACGACACCGACCCGTCGGTTTTGGGCGGCGAATAAAACGGCGAGATTGGCAGTGATGTTCGATTTACCGGTTCCACCCCGATACGAATGAACCGAAATAATCTGAGGCATGACTTCTCCCTTAACTGGCTAGACGCAAGCGTAACGTGCTTCGGCCGTCATTGCTGGCACTCAATAGCACCAAAGCTGAGAGAATGTCCATCTCCGCTTGACTCCTTCGAACCCTCTGTTGTACGCAGGCTGTACGTTCCGAAGCGGCTAAGATTCGACAGCTGGAAGGAGAAAAACTTCATGGTTTTGGTCCTCAAGAACGAGCAAATGGAAGATTTGCTCCCGATGTCCGAGGAAATCGACGCGATTGAAGAGGCTTTTCGCGAGCTCGGTCAAGGCAAGGCGATGAATGCGCCGCGCGCGCGGCTCAGAACTCCGTGGAAAGAAGAAGGCGGTCAATACTATTTCAACAACATCATGGGACTCGTGCCGGGCGTAAAATCGATGGCGCTGCGCATTGACTCGAGTTTTTCGAAAGACGTGCTGGTCGGCGGCAGCAAGCGGCGCGTCTATCCTGGCGATTTTATCGGGCTGGTTATGCTCTTCGACATGGATACTTGCGAGCTCCTGGCGATCATGGACGATCACCACATTTCGACGATGCGCGTCGGCGCCACCAGCGCCGTCGCCAGTAAATACCTCGCGCGCAAAGATGCAAAAGTGATGGGGTTGTTGGGTTCGGGTGAACAGGCGAAAACACAATTGACCGCGCATGCTGTCGTGCGTGCGCTGACCCAAGTCAAAGTTTATAGCCCGACGCAGGAAAATCGCGAAAGATTTGCGAAACAGATGAGCGCAGCAACCGGGGTCGAGATTGTTCCCGTTTCTTCCGCAGAAGAGGCGGTGCGCGGCAGCGACATCGTCAGCGCGGCGACCAATACGGTCGATCCGGTGGTGCAAGGACGCTGGCTGGAGGAAGGTATGCACGTAACGAGCCTCGTCGGCGGCGACGGTTATTTGCCGCGCAAAGAGTTGGACGACGAAGCGATCAAGCGAGCTAGCCGCATCATTGTCGGCTACAAACCGCAAATCTTTCTTGATAAGCAGGCGGAGTTCTATGATCGTATCGAGCGCGGCCTCGTCAAGCCCGAGGACTTGCACGAACTGGGCGATTTGCTCAACGGCAAGTGCCCTAGCCGCCAAGATGACAGAGAAATTACCTTTTTCAAAAACAACACCGGCATGGGCATCCAGTTCGCCGCTACCGCGAGAAAAATGTACGACAAGGCCAAAGAGAAAGGTATCGGCACGGAACTCCCGTTGGACTTGTTCATGACCAAGCGCGGCGATAAGTTGTACTCGCCGTGACGGAACCAAGCGTAAGGCGTGAATAGTGAGGAGTTAGGAGTCTTTCGGTCCAGAACCCCTTACTCTTTACTCCTCACTACTAACAAGGAAATTAGCGAAGGAGAAGTTAACATGCGTGAATGGGAAGCGTTTATCCCGGAGGAAGATCGGAGAGTTTACGAGAAGGCCGGTTATAAAGGTAAGCAGGATTTCGGCGTCAATCCGGCGCTACTGATTATCGATGTTATCACCGGCTTCACCGGTACCAAACCGATGCCGGTCATGGATGCCATCGATGAATTTCCCACGAGCTGCGGCCAGGCGGCCTGGGACGCGCTGCCGAAAATCAAGGAATTGCTCGACGCCTGCCGCAACGCCGACGTGCCGGTGATTTACTCGACCAGCGATCCGGACTTCAAAGCCGCTTTCGGCAACGCCACCAAGCGCGGCGTCGATGCGACTGACTTCGAAAAACTCGCCGTCGAATTTCCTGAGATGATTCGACCCCAGGACAACGAATTCATCGTGCGCAAGGCGCGCGCCAGCGCTTTCTTCGGCACGCATCTGATCACCTACCTCGTGCGCAAAAACATCGACTGCCTGCTCGTCACCGGCACCAGCACCTGTGGTTGCGTGCGCGGCACCGTGCTCGACGGCTATTCCTTCGGCTATCCGGTTTTCTTGGTTGAAGAATGTGTGTTCGACCGCTCGCGCACTTCGCACTTGGTCAATCTCTTCGAGATGAACGCGAAATATGCTTCAGTGATTCAACTTGCGGAAGCGTTGGATTATGTCGGCAAGCTCAAGAGAATGGAAGGCAGAAAAGCGGTCGCAAGTTAACCGAAACAGCTTTTACCCTGCCTGAAGAAGGTAACGCCGAGGGCCGTTTCGTAGGGGCGACCGCCGGTCGCCCTTGTTCAGCTGCAACAATGCGAGTGCCTGTGAAGAGGAGAACATAAGATGCCCACCGAAGCCCCGTTCGCCGACCAAGAATATTTGGACCGCTACCAACGCGCCCAAGCGCTCATGGAGCGCGACGGTCTTGACGCGTTAGTCGTGTCGGAGAAAAACAACTATTGGTATTTCAGCGGCCTCATCAGTTATCAGCTGGATCACATCCAGCGGCCGCAAATCTGTATTCTACCAAAAGCTGGCAAGCCGCTGCTGCTCGTCTATGGCAATGATAAGGCGAAAGCAAAAGCGCTCCCGTGGGTCGGTGAAGTGCGTGCCTACACAGACGTACCGTTCCCCGAAGAAATGATCGCCAACTGCATAAAAGAAATGGGCCTTGGCGAAACCAAATTGGGTTTTGAGCTGGGCGACGATCAGCGTCTTGGTTTTCCGGTAAATTATCTTTCGCGCCTCACCGAGGCCTTGCCCAAGGCGCAGATACAAGACGGCACGGCCGCGCTGACGGAAATGCGCCTGATCAAGAGCGCTCAGGAAATCGAATTCATGCGCAAGGCGTGCGACATTTCAGTGAAGGCGTACGATCGCTGCCTGCCGCAATTGAAGCCAGGTATGACTCGCCGTGAAGTTGCGGACCGGTTGTATATTTCGATGATCGAAGAAGGCGCCCATCCGCGCCATCCCGGTTTTCTGATGTTGAATTCATCGACCCGCTATGACGACCGCCGCTACAACAAAGGCGACCGCATGATCGCCGACTTCGGCGCCTGCTACGAAGGTTATTACGGGGACGTCACGCGTATGACGATCTTTGGTGAACCCACCGACGAGCACAAAAAGGATCACCAGACGACTTGCGATGTCATCCAGCTCTGCTTCGAGTCGATGCAGCCTGGCACGCCGATCGCGGAAGTCTCGCGCGTCGCGAATCGAGAGCTGATCAAGCGCGGCTATCAAGCCGTCGATAGCCCGAAACGTATCGGTCACGGCATCGGCATGTCGCGAGCGGAACCGCCCTCACTTAACGAAGTGGAGACGGAACTCTATCGTCCCGGAATGGTGCTCGCTTTGGAACCGAAAGTTCGCTCGGAGAAAAGCGCCGTCCATCTTGAAGAAGACGTGTTGATCACAGACAAAGGCCCGGAGTTTTTGACTAGCGGCTGTCGCCATCTAAGCATAGTTCAATAGCCATGGATGCCAAGGGCATTCTTTATTTGTCGAACGAGGACGTAAAGAAAGTCCTCGATCTCAGCCGCGCCATTGAGATCACCGAGCAGGCGCTGCGCGATCACAGCGAAGGGCGAGTGATCTGGTCGACGCCGGAAGACCTGGCGATCAAGCCAGAGCAAGGCTGGCAATCATGGGTCACCGGCTGCGCGCTGGCAACCGAGCCGGTCGCGGGATTTCGCATTCGCTCGATTAAAGCCGCCGGCGGCAGCCGCGATGCGGCGCGTCCGGCACGAGGGCCGCGCAGAATTCTGATTTTAAGCGATCGCGAAGGCGGCGAGATCACCGCTATCATGGATGAAGACTGGTGCCACGCCGTGCGCACCGCGGCGGCAGCCGCCGTAGCGATGCGCGTGCTCGCGCGTAAAGAGTCAGCAGTGATGGCGATGCTTGGCGCTGGCGACACCGCACGGGCGACCGTGCCGGTGATGGCGCAGGCTTTTGCCCTGAAGGAAATCCGCGTCACCTCGCGCACGTCTGAGTCGCGGCAGAATTACGCCCGAGAGGTTGGCAAAGAATACGACCTGAATATCCGCCCGGTAGAATCCACGGAAGAAGCGCTGAAAGGCGCGGACCTGGTCGTCTCGGCTACAACAACATCAACACCGTTTGTGAAAGACGCCTGGCTCGGCGAAGGCATCACGGTTTACTCCATCGGCAAGAACCAGGAGATGGAGGGCGACATTTATAAGAACGCCGATAAGTTCGTCGTCGACAGTTGGGTGCACTGTAGGAACAAGTCGGACATGCAGCGCATGTTGAAAGAAAACTTCTTGAGCGAAAAAGATCTCTACGCTGAGCTGCCCGAATTGCTCTCAGGAAAGAAGCCCGCGCGCCAATCCGAGCGCGAGCGCATCTTCATCCGCGCCATCGGACTAGTGAATCAGGATATAGCGATGGCCGACTGGATCTATCGATGCGCGGTGGAAAAAGGCGTCGGTACGTGCCTTCCATACTAATCGCCATCCTCCGATCGAGGTAGGGCACGGCATGCCGTGCCCTACAAAACGTGTCAGATCTCCGAACCACAGACGTTACCGGGTTGTCTATTCTAAATCCTAAATCCGGCGTTGCGATTTTCTGCGCGCGAACTCAATCCATATCCACCTTCACGCCGTTCTTCGCGCACTCCTCGGCGTACATTTTTCGCATCGAATCATCTTCGTCCTCGAACTCGATTTGTTCGATGCCCTTTTCTTCTTTCTGCACCGCCGTGTTGGCGTGCAGCGCGACGAACTTACAGGGCTCCGTGCCGGTGTTGTAGTGCTGGTGCCAAGTGCCAGCCGGCGGCGAGATGCATGTCCCTTCGTGCCAGTCGTACCTTTCCGGTTTCTCGCCTTCATTCCACATCAGCGTGTAGCCGGTCGAATCGAGCAGAAAGACATGCGCGCCTGGGCCATGGCGATGGGCTTTCTTGTAGCGCCCGACCGGAAACTGAGACACATGAGCGAGCATGGCGCTGCCCGACATATGAATGTACATGTTGCGCGTGCCCTTGCCGCGTTTTTCTCGCGGCACGAGATTGATCTTGCGGATATCGGGGATGAAATTGGAATGAAGTATGCCGCCGTAATATTCGGTGAAATACTGTCCTTCTTTTGAGAAAAACTCGGGATCGCCGGGATCAAACCGA
>Ga0075423_10003367_pt1 | contig 14722 bp, 10 predicted proteins | sample SoiMethybrSBSTD2_FD_80114 | JGI IMG/M metagenome (GOLD analysis project Ga0075423, IMG submission 80114) | Bulk soil microbial communities from a Populus tree surrounding site in Tennessee, USA - Soil MetaG P. TD hybrid SBSTD2 | ecosystem: Environmental > Terrestrial > Soil > Tree plantation...
CGACGAGCACGAGCAGGTATCGCGCCGCGCTCGGACGCCGGGCGTAGTGCAGATAGGCGGCGATCGTGAGCATCCAGAAGAGCCCGCTCAGCACGTCCTTGCGCTCCGAGAGCCAGGCCACCGACTCCACGTGGAGCGGATGGAGCGCAAACACCGCGGCCACGAAGGCGGAGCGCCAGAAGGCGCCTGTCATCGAGACGAACAAGAGGAAGGTGATCGCCGCAGTCGCGGCGTGGATCGCGGCGCTCACCAGGTGGTGGCGGCCGGGATCGACGCCGAACAGCTGGCAGTCCAGCATGTGGGAGAGCCAGGTGAGAGGGTGCCAGTTCGCCGCGCGAGAGGTTGTGAAGGCCCAGATGACGCCCTCACGCGTGAGGCCGGCCTGGACCGTGGGGTTCTCGCTGACATATATGTGGTCGTCGTAGTGGAGGAAGGGATGGGTGCCCAGCGGGGCGTAAACAAGATAGGTGACGGTCGCCAGCAGAGCGGCAAGGACTGCCTTCGTCAGACGACCGGAGGTTGTCATGCGCTCCGATCCTCGCCTTCCGCTGGCCCTTGATCGCGTTCTCGTTCGATCTCTCATGTTAGACGTGCTCTTCGGGCTCAGTTCGACCTAGGCTCCAACCCGGAATTGCGGGTAGTGACCTGATTCAAATTCATGGCAAATGGGCTCCAGAATCCGGAGCCCTGACCAATTCCACGGGAAGGATGACGGGATCCAAGGTCTCCGGATAACCGGCCTGTGCATACCCGATGACGAACGTCGAATACTTCTCGACGGAGAATGGCCAGGGCTCTACCCCGATCGTGCCGTTCTGCAGCGTGAAGGACACCCTGGTCTCCCCGGGGCTCGAGTCCTTCGGGAATACGGCGACATTTCCCGTCGCGGATTCTTCCAGACAGAACTTGAGCGCGATCCGATCGCACAAGTCGGTAATCCGGTCGAGCCGCTCGAATTGTTCCGGCGAGAATCCATGATCTCGAAACTGGGCTTGGATCACCTGATCCATTTCGGCAGCGAGCTCGCGTTTTCCAACAAGCCTCTTCAAATGGAGCTTCGTAACGAGATCCGCCACCGGGTCGGAGCAGGACGCGTAGAAGCCGCGGCGCGTGATCTCGAACCACGTGGCCGCGGGGATCTCGAGAAGATCAAATGGGTCCAATGGCCCGTAGCCTCGATCATGGAAGCTGACACCGGCAATGAACGATTGTCGATCGATCGCGGGCGGGTCGAAATCGGGATTGCCCCACAGCGACGCGAGAGTTCCCGACAGGCGGGAATGCTCCAATTGCGGAACGACGACTGGTCTCAGCTTGGACTTGATCATCTAGGCGTGTTGGCGGCGGATGCCATGACAAACTCTCCCACACCGAGAACCGCCGACAAACTGCACTACTCTTCTGAGCGGGGGCTTGCGGCAGGCCCGGCGCGTCATCCGCGAAGGAGCCGGAATCCCTCCTGTATGAAGTAGCAGCCAAACAGCGAGAGCATCGCGACCCCAACGTAGGCTACCACGAGCGCGGCGTGCTTCACCCGCGCACCAAGCCAGGAAAGCGCGTAAGAGAACGTGACGGTGTAAACCACGAGTGAAAAAAAGAGTCCCACGATCCCTGGGACTCGAAGCGTCGAGATTACGATCGGGCCGCTGGTCACCCACCACGCGAACGAATAGGGGCTCGAGAGCACGGTGGCGAATCCGACCCGAAAGGATCCCTTGATCGTGGAGTCGGCGATCCCGCGCCGAGCCGACCGAAATCCCTGCCACGCCATCCAGAGGAGCATCACGCCGCCGATGATTCCGAGCGCCCCGATGACCCGCGGATTGGCGCGAAGCACCGTGACGAAGCCCGCGACCGCCATGAGCAGCCAGACCGCGTCGCCCACGATGCCGCCCATCGCCGTCGCGACGGACTCGCGGGGCCTTCCCTGCGCCGAGGCGGTCGCCATGATGGCCATCACCGGGCCGGGAGGCGCCGCCAGGCTCACTCCCAGGACCAGGCCCGCGGCGAAGAGCGGGAGCACGTCGGTCGTCATCGCCGAAGGGTATTCAATGCCGGGTTCGGCGACAACATTTGCTTCATGCGCCCCGTCTACCGGGGCGTCCTTTCCTGGGTGTTCGGCGTACCCCGACTTAACGACATTCGTCTTTCGTATAAAGGACGAGCCTTAGCCCACCGCGCGCTAGGGTCATCGGCCGCGCCCTGATGTCCTTCCCGAGGACGGCGGTGACACAATCCATTCGGTGCTTGAGGTGGGTCCGTTCCGGGAATAGGCTGGCGGGACGAGTGCGGGTAATTCCGCACCACCCTCCGCTGCGAGAGGCGCCGCAGCGTCGTACCCGCCGCCTGCGTTGTTTTTCCGGCAGGCGACCTCTGGATCAGTCGGGAGGTCCTATCATGCCTCGGCTCCGAATACCGGTTCTCCTCGCGTTGGTCGTTCTCATCGCTCCGTTGTCTGATGCGCTCGGGTTCGATGGGAGCCGCGGGGGATTCATCTTGGGCTTCGGGGGAGGGTACGGCCAGCTCGCCCGGATCACGAAGCAGAACTGGTCGGATGCGAACGGCCAGGGCGTGCTTACCGAGCTTGTCCTGGGGCATGGCATCTCGGATCAATGGCTCGTGCACTACAGCGGACGGCAGATCTGGGGGTCCAGGAAAGGGATTTTCTACACCGCGGTCTTCCCGAGTCTCGCAGTGACTCATTTCAGCCGTCCGAAATCCCCGTCGATCTACCAAATGGGCAGCCTCGGGCTCGCGGCGGCCGGCGACGTCACGCTTGAGGGGGGAGGGGGCGGCGCCGAGGGACCGGCCGGGTTCGTCGGGATCGGGTACGAAACCACCCGGCACCTCGGATTCGAGCTGGTCGGAGGTGTGCTCACCGGCGCCACCGGCACGTACGGGACGGTGGGACTCACCGTGAAGGTTCTGGCGTACTAGCGCGGGGGGGCCCGATTAAGGGCCAGCCGGAAACCCGAGATGTTCAGGGGGAGAGCTTTACCCAAGCCGCGCCGAAATTCCCATGCGCGAACCGACATTCGCCTTTCGTTAAGAAGACGATCCTGGGCACAAGGATCTCGGCTTTCGGGGACAAGTCAAGCTAACGAAGCGGCATCTAAGCGGCAGTTTTGGCGGCCAAAACAGGGGCGTTCGGGACCGGCGCGAAAACGCGACCGCGCTTAGTGCCCGGCGGAACTAGGAACTGCGCCCGTTTCGGCGATCGCCGCGACGCGGCATAGCCCTCCCCGCAGGCGAGAAAAGTGCCCCATAAACGCCCCCAGGCGCCCAAAACTAGCGGCATTTCTGCACCCGCGCGAGCGTCGAAAGGCCGGCGACGTCGGAGGGCTGACGGCGCCCCGACGGGACCTCACCGGCTGGTCACCGGGTACTCTGAGTGGGATTCCCCCGTCGGAGGAGAGTAGAATCAAAACGTGCGGCCAGCCGGGCGCATTGAGGGGTCTAAGCAAATGTTGACCAGAGGAAGCTCGCTGGGTCTATTGTCTGCGCTTACGTTGCTGGCGCTCCCTTTCCTGCCCGTTCGCTGTCTGGCTTCTGATGGCAAGTGGACGTTGGATGTGGGTGCGAGCCGGACGCCGCCTTTGATGCAGGGATTCGGTGCCTCAGAATTCGCCTCGATGGGAGTGATCAGGTCCATCTCGCAACACGTAGGCCTACAGGTGCGCACGTCCTATCGGTTCCCCCGTGGATCGGCCGTTCGCGCTGACTTTCTGCCCATTGGACTAGGGATCCGATTCTTTGGAGATCCTCATCCACTCCGTCAATCGGGTCTGTTCATCGAGGCATTGCCTTCTCTCATCGTTTCTCGGTGGGCCGACTCTCGCGGCTCGCTAACCGCAGTACGTCCTGGCTATCAGATCGGTGCCGGATTTCAGGTCCCGATCGTCGACCATGCCGCCCTCGAGCTTGGAATGGTCTACGTGTCCTCAAGGGACTTCGTGGTGCGCGACAGAAAGATCTGGGCTCTGCCCATTCACCCAGGGCTAGATGATCTTGCGTTCCACGCCGCTGTTGCCGTGGGGATCTGAGTTAGTTTGGCAGTTTGATTCCCCCAATCCATCCCCTTGACTGCCCCTCTTCAGTTGGTACTTCCGGAGAGAGCCAGAGAGGGAGAGAGCCATCGGGCGCGAGCGTGAGCCGATCCTTGCGCCCTTGGTGTGCAGATTGGTCGGGTCGAAAGCCAAGGTGAATTGCGCCAACGTGCGGAGCGTGAACGGCACAACATCGCGCCCTTGCGCCATATGCGCGAAGGCCCCGACGGGTCACCGTCGAGGCCTCGCGAACCCAAGCCCTAGTTTGAAGAGGGTTACGCTTGGGCTAGTGGCTCCCCAAACGTAACCCTCTTCAAACTGGTGGGAAAAGTCCGAGCGAAAGGTAGTTTCCCCTTACTTCATAACGGCCCACAGACCTCGGCTCCTATCACCAGGCGTTTCAATCGTGAACAAACCACGGATCCAAGCCTCTTCCCCGCTTGGGCAGAGGTCGGCAACTCCGCTGAAGAGTCGGGGGCAACGCCGCAGGTGCCGTTGCCCCCTAGCTGCCTCGATATCTTGTTCGACCTACTTAAGGACTATGAGCCGCCTCGTCAGTTTCTGTCCAAGAGCTTCCAGCCGGTAGTGGTAGACCCCAGTCGCAACCAATAGACCTCTCGCCGTACGACCGTCCCACTCGACCATGTGCGGTCCTTGCATAAGATCATCAGCGATCAAGGTGCGCACAAGTCGCCCGCGGATGTCGAATATGCGAAGCGTCACACGCCCAGACCGCGGCAAGCCGAACCGAATTGTCGTCCTCGGGTTCATGGGGTTCGGCGCACTCTGTTCCAACGAGAGTCCTTCCGGGCTAGTCCCCGCCCCGGAGGTTGGAACGATGTCGCCCTCGGGCAAGTCAATCCAGATGTCGGTCCCCACGAGATCCTCCAACATAGCGCGGGCGTGCTTGAGGAGTGCTCGATCAGCACAGCACTGTTGCAGTTCGGTAATCGCGGTACGCGCTCCATCGCGGTCTCCGAACTCCTTCGCCCTCACGAGCGCGATTTCTAGCAGGACCCCTCCCCGGTCAATCCGGGGATCCTGGAGAAGTCCAGCATACTGCTGCTCGGCAGCCGCACGCTGCCCGGATGCTAACAAGAGACTCGGCAGGTACCGCTTTGCCAACCGCTGGAGGTCTGGTGCGAGCCCGGAGGCAGCCAGCGTGGACGCGTAAGTCAGCTCATCTGAAGCCTTGCCGCGCCGGACTTGAACGGAAAGAAGACGTCCAAGGGCTTGGGCGGCGATGGTTGAGCCTGGGTACGTAGTAATCAGGCTGCGGTAGCCTGCTGTGGCCAGGTCTGCGTTCCCTGCGAGCTCCTTCGCCAGAGCGTCGCCAAAGAGATCATCGGGTGTCAAGAGTGCCGGAGCGGCCTGGTAGCCAGGGTAGTACCAGCCTGGGCCACCTACTTGGTCGAAACTTGCCAGGACCTGGTTGTTGTCGATCGGGCCCTTGAATTTGGTTGTATCGGTCGTGGCTACTCCGTTCCAGTAGCAGTACTGGGCCTTCAGGTGGATAACGGGATCGCTGTTCTGGACGAAGATCGCGCTTGGGTAACCCGTCGAGAGGATGTTATTCCTGCCCGACTGGAATTGGTTCTGTTGGTTGGGGCCGTCGTTGAGCCCCATCACCGGAAAGCTGAGATCGTACCCACGCACGCCGTGGGTGCGGAATTCGAGAATATCGTTCCGCCCGAAAGGATTCGTCCCATCCAGACCGATAAAACTTGGGTTTGAGGAGGTGGCGCAATACACACCCATCCCGACCCCAGTGATCCGGTTGAGGCGGAACACTCCGGATCCAAATAAGGAGAAGACGGCACCATCATCGATCATTCCGGGCCCGCCGGCTGGCGAGTAGTGGAGGTGGCAGTTTTTCACCGTGGGCTGGGCATAGGCCGCAGCCATGAGTTCGGCTCCGTGATTCTGCTCTAAGACACAATTCGTGATCTCCGATAACATGCTGTCGCCCCAGGCATAGATCCCGTAAAACGCGTTCTGCTGAATTCGGCAGTGATCAATCTTGGGAGCGCACTCCTCCACGTACAGCCCATGGGTGGCGAAACGGACAGCGTTGTATGTGATCTGGGATGCGTTGTCCGAGGCGTTAAGCATGCGGATTCCGCGCCAGTCGCCAGCCGCGGGAGCAATCGCATCGCTGACCCAGCGGATGCTGTCGGCCGCGGTCCCTATGGCGTTGAGCCGACCGTTGACGATCAGCTCGGTCTTGCCGGCCTCCACGCCCTCTTGCCGGCTATCCATGCCTGGTCGGATCTTGATGAGCGTCCCTGGATCTAGCGTCAGAATCTTGGTGTAGTCAACGGTAAGGTCTCCGGAAAGGTAGAGGACACCGCTGACTACCTGATTCTGGCGCACGTGCCCACCAAGCGTCGCGAAATTCGAGTTGCACCCAGATCCGACCTTCGGAATGACTCGGTAGTAGAGCAGAGTATCCCCTGACTGCGGGTAGGCTCGCGTAAACACTCCTACGCCAGTTGAGTCGAAGGTTGTGGGGTTAACTTCGGTGTCGATCGATCGCTGGATGTAGTAGCCGGTACCGCCGCAGCTACCCGGATCGCCCCACTTGAGAGAGTCGACACCGGAGCCAGCGACCTTGTAGGCCTTCAAATCGATACCGGCCGATGGTGGCGGAGACGCGACATCGACACCGAAGCTGTAGTTGTAGAAGAATCGCCGGGCATTGTCGGCAGTACTACCCGTCCCCGGTGGGGGGTTGACTTCCCCGAGATCAATCGCGATCACCGCCGATTTATTGGTAGTTCCGAAATTCGGTATCCACACTTCACAAAACCCATGAAGTGAGTCGATATAGGCGTCGGTTACGCCCGTGGCATACTGTCCTCTCAAGTACAGGCTGTCGCTCACGATCGGATACGCGATCGCCGCGACGCGCAGGCTGTTGCCGCTGCCGGTACCGGGATAGGTCGTTGGATTCCATGTCATCCTGAAATGCAACGTGTTCTGTTTTCCGTTGTTGAAGGATGGGTCCGCCCGAAACTGGATGTAATCAGCACCGTACAGCCAAATGGCCAACGTGTCGCATGTTGTGCTGTCATTGGCGCAGTCATCGCCTTGGTAGTGATCGGTCACGCACCAGTGGGAGCTGATTACCGAGTCAGCGCCCGCCTGAGCCTGACCCACAACGAAGGTTGGCGGCACCTCAATCGCTGTTGATTTGTCGCAAGCGTTGAAGGTGTTGTCGAAGAACCCAGGGTAGACTGAAGGAACTACGCCACGGCTGAATCCGTACCGCCCCCCGTAGAACAACGACGAGGAATTGTTGATCCACTTTGCCAGCGAGTAGTTGTGCACGAGGTTCCGCAACCGTGCGTTACCCGTCGCACCCCCGAGCGAAGCGTAGGCCGGATCCGCCAGCGTCTGGGCAAGTCCGTACATCCGATTCGAATAGGTCGTGCCTTCCTTGAAGCGTGCGTACTTGAAGACTAAGTCGTCCTCAATACGGGTTGTATCTCCCGGAAACTTCTGAAGCAAATACGCCATCCAGAGATACCAGTGGCTGTACTCGAGGCCGACATCCCTTGTATCAAAGATAGGGAAATTCACGAGCGGCCGATCGTAGACGTTATTCCAAACTGGGCGACGGGCGTCCCTGAGCTGTGCTCCCAACATGTACTCAGCACCTTTCGAGAACATCTCGTTCGGGAAACCAGCGTTGCCTCCGTGGCCCGAGGATGAGTTGAATAGGTGCTGGCTCTCGTGATTGACGACCGCATTCTCGTCTTCGTTGGACGCATACCATGTCGCAACGGAGTCGCGCAGGATCGCATAGTAGTTCGGCCCAGTCCGGTACTCCCGATACACCGCGCCCGATTGGACGGCGTTGAAGTAGTACTCGCTGCAGGGAGCGGTGAGCGGAAAGTCCTCCTTCATGTCCGGATCATTGGTGTGTGCTGGGTAGAAGTCCCACGTTCCGCCGTCCAGGGGATGGTTGAGGTAGACATCAATGTGATCCCGGTCCGACTGCTGCTGGTTACTCGATGGAAAGAAAATCATATTGGGACCGCCGAAGGACGCACTACCGTAATAGGCAGTCGAGTCGGCCGCATGGAAATAGTTGAAGTTCAGCTGCGTGTCAGTCCAATTGATGTGGAACTCGTTCTTGCCCGCTGAGTCGGGATGGTCGAGGGCCCGGAGGAAGCCACGCGGCTGCAGCCCGTTCATAAAGGGGTGATTAGCGAAGTATCCGCTGTATAGGAGATCGTAATCCACATCGATCAACCCGTCGGGTATGACATATCGGACGTACGAATCGAGACAGGTCTGCTGAGTTGTCGAGGGCGCCAGCAGTGTCCCCGAGGGATTGGGGCCACCTTGCTTTTTCTTCACGCACGCGTCGACTGGGTCATTGGGCCCGTAGGCACGAGATTTAGTAGGGGAGAGCATGATCAAAGTGGCAAAGAGGAAACACGCTAGAGATCGAGGGTATCTTCCGTCCATGGGATACCTTTCTTTTTGGAGGACTTGACCACCCTGCTATCGAACTAACACGATCTTCAGCACCCCCTCCTGAGTTTTGGGACCACGGACAAATAGGCGAACGAAGTACACGCCATTCGGTTGGGAAGCGCCGTCCGTCGATTGGCCGTCCCAGCGCACCGTAAACTCCCCATCACTTGTCGTCGCGAAGTCCGACGCGGTGAGTTTAAGTATCCGTACCAGGCGCCCATCCACCCCATAGATGTTTACGGCGAGCGGCTGATCGATGCCCAGAAGGCCCCTAAGCGCAATGCCTCCACCGGAGGGATTCGGACCGGCTGACACGAGGCGGCTCCGTGGCGGGAGCGCAGAAGAGAACACGGTGCGGGGACCAACCCAGGCCACTCCGCCACTCTGAATTGAAATCTGGAGCCAGTAGGAGTAGTAGCTGGCCCTGGAGATTGAGCGATCGATCGTTGATCCTGCCCGGGAGCGCTCGAAAGGAATCTGATATACCACGCGACTGTTCGCAGGAGGTTCGGGGAGATTGGACGCGGCAGAGGCGCGGTAAATGACCATCCGATCGATTTCGGCTCCCAACTCCTTGGCCCAGGAGAGTCTGATGCCACCGGGTATGGCCTCGGCGCCAAACTCCACAGAGGAGACCGACGTCGTGCCGGGAATCGAGTGAGTGGAGAGGATGTTCAATACGTAGGGCGGGGATTTTGGTTCTGCCATCCAGGTAACCCACGCGAACGACCCGCGGACGGCCACGTCCGGCCAGTTCACGTAAGTTGAATCGGCGAGACTTCCAACGACTTCTACCGGCGACCATGTGCTCCCGTCCCACGCCGTGGTGAGCACGTCATACCGCGTATAGTTTCTGAGGTTCGCCCTGACCCATACAGCCCGCGGGTACTCCCCAGGTGTACGGGAGACCGAGTTGTACACCTGAAGCGAGTCGTTGGACTGGATGGGGTCACTGATTCGCGTCGGTGGGTTCCAGGAGGTCCCGTTCCACCGGAGAGCCCAGATATCATCGCCTTTGTACGTGTTCGCTGGATCATCCCCGGCACACACGATCCATTTCGCGTCGTCTTTGTCTACCGTGAGACGGGGAAGCTTCGTCTCTGTTGGGAGCGGGATAATCTCGGGCAGAGTCCAAACCCCTGCCACCCTTCTGGAGAACTCCAACCTTTCGGGGATCGGGTAGGTCTCCTGGTGCGTCCACGCTGCCCAGGCTGTGCCGGCGGCATCGTGGGCGATGGTCGGCTGGTAACCGCTCGCCGACGGCAGGTCGAACCGCGTCGTGTCCCGGGCACCACCCGCGTGGTGGTAGACGATAATATCCCCCACGCTCTCTTTGATGAACCACGCTTCTGTAGCGCTCGCCGCGGCAAGATCGAAGTTGTCGTACCGGCCGCCATCCCGCCAAACCGTGTCTGGCCGGGACCACTCCGTCCCGAGCCAACGACTCGCGAGCCCAAGGTAGCCGCTCCCCTCTGTGCCGATTGCTCTCCAGAGAACCCAGAGTGTGCCGTTGGGGGCGGAGGATATCCTTGGGACATCGTCTGGAGTTGTGTTAGGAGGGTTTACTGTTTTCCGCGGCTCCCAGGAGCTACCGTTCCACCGGGAGTAAAAGACTTCCTTGTCTTTTTCAATAGGATCGTAGCTGTGCCAGACAACCCATGCGGTCCCGTCCGGGGTCACTGCGGGCTGGGGAAACCAGTCAGTTTCCGTCGTGTTGGGATCTATGTTGGAGATCGGTGCCCAAACCGTCGCCCAAGTGTTTGACGAGATCAGTTGGAGAAGAAGAATGATACAGATAGCGCTGAGAAAGAGTCTTCGTCTCACCTCGAGATCCCCCGCGCGAAAGGCAGTCGAGCAGCGGTGCGCAGCCGAGCTCTATATGGATAGTAGGGAACTCAGAATCGGTGGTGGTCAATCAGCGTGGTCGTGGGCAGGCGGGTCAAGCGTGATCGGGGCTCGCTTGCGGAGTTCAACGCCGATCCTACTCTAAAGTATATCCCATTTTGGTCAGGACGCAAGGCGAAACCCGCACCCGAGCGCGCTTGCACGATCGCATGGTCGCCCGGAAACGGGTGTCGCCCTAGCATGCGAGTTCACCAGCTCAGGCAATCGACCACACAATTTGTAGAGTTCCGACCACGTTGTATACCGAGTTCTTCGAATTGCCGCCCCACCGCCCCCGCGGTCAATCACTCTCATGCTCATAGCAAACTCCGCCCATCCGGGCACGCCTGGTTCGCGGTTTGGGGAGACCGCCAGTAGTCCTCTGGATGGAACGCACACCTAAGGGTTGTTTTGGAACCGACATTCGTCTTTCGTATAAAAGACGATCGTGGGCACAAGGATCTCGGCTTCTGGGACAAGTCAAGCTAACGAACCGGCGTCCAAGAGGCAGTTTTGGCGGCTAAAACAGGGGGGTCGCGTACCGGAGCGGATACCACGAACGCGGTAGCCGCGCGAACTCCTGGCGATTACGGCGAAATCGCGTCCGGCAGGATGCGTCATAGGGCTCCCCCGAGGGGCGAAAACTGCCGCATAGATGTACCTGGAGGCGGCTTTCGGAGGGCTTAACTGTACCTGGCGATGCCGCAAGGGTCGCATAACTGTACCCCTGTGAGGCCACACGGGGCCTTAATTGTACCTGGGACGGGACTGTGTCGGACCGCCGACGGTGTCGGCCCACTGATGCCCGGATTCCGTTTCCGTTTCTCCCCCATATATACTGGGAAACCAGAAACCGACCGGAAGGACGCGGGAGGTAGTGCCGAGCGAGCTGGATCCGGCTAAACTGGCAGCGAGACGCCATGACACGCACCCTCCTCATCTTCATGTCACTTCTGCTCTGCTGTCCGCGCCATGCTCGCGGTAACGACGAGTTTGCGGACCCAGCTGTGCATTTTGTCCACATTCTATCCGCTCCCCTTCACGGCGAGCGCGCGGCCAAGAGGCTTAATGCTCGTGCTGACACGCCTCACCTGGCACCCGCTGGCGCGTTCGCCGATGACACGACGCTGAGCGAACCTGTGCGAGCGGCAATTCAGCGATCCGCCAGAGACCTGGGATCGTCGCAAGGGTCCTTACCGTTGCAGCTACTCATCCCGGGATACTTCAGCGCCGACGAGCTTCCCCCGCGGGCGGAGGGCGAATGGTACGCCATGACTGTTTCGGCCTCGAGCGCGTCCTTCGTCCCAGTCCGGGTCCACCTGCGCAAGATCAAGAATCCACGCCCGACTGGCGACCTTTCCATTCCCGGGGCGGCGGTCGAGACCGAGGCGCCGGACAGCGTCCTATTCTTGGTGCGCGGGAGACACTGGAGTCGCCGCAGTTCGGTTCCAACTTGGTTCATAGGTGACGCGATACTTTCTCCGGGAGACTCGATCTCCCTGAGTGGTCCGCGGGCAGGGCGATGGAGCGTCATTGCTTCGAAGCCGCAGCGGTTGCGGCATAGTGGCTCCTTCGGGTTCCAAATAGAAGTCCGCGACCGAGCGACCGGTCGATTCCAGTCCCTCGGTGGCTGGCCAGTTGGGCTGTCCCCGATTATCCGATGGGTCGGGGACCTGGATGGTGACGCGCGGGCTGATTTGTTCCTCTACGACCCTAGTCACGAATCGGGGGAACGAAACTGGGTCCTATACCTATCGGGACTGGCAAAAGGAAAATCACTTTTTGGCAAAGCAGCAGAGCTCTACACGTCTGGGTGCTAGCTCGTCGCCCCTGATGCGCCTCACTGCCAGCACGCCGTGAGTCTACGTGGCTCCACGAATCATCCGCTTGACTCCCCCGGGCACAGAGGGAACATGGACCTGCCGAAAGGAGGCCGCATGTACCCCAAATTCACCTCGCCCCGGACCCTCACGCCCCAGGAGCAGAAGCGGCTCCTCAGGGCCGTTCGCGCCCAGGGAGCCCAACGCGACCGAGCACTTCTCTCGTTGGCTCTCGGCACCGGCCTCAGGCTTCGCGAGCTCCGGGGGCTGAACGTGGGCGACGTCCGCGTCGGGCAGGCCGGCACCGCTTGGAAGGTCGTCCTGGATCCGGAGATCACCAAGGGGAAGCGTGGCGGCGTGGCCTACATCTCGGCCCGGGTCCGCCAGGAAATCCGCTCGTTCCTGAGCTGGAAGCGTAGGACAGGGGAGCCCACGGAGGCGCGGTCACCCCTGTTTCTCTCCCGCCATGGGCGCAGGGTCTCGCTCAGACGGATCCAATTCGTGTTTCGAGAGTGGCAGGCTGCGGCGGGATTCGAGACGGTCTATCCCTTCCACGCCCTTCGCCACTCGGCCATCACGAACGTCTACAGGGCAACGAAGGACCTCTACCTCACCCAGCGTTTCGCCCGACACTCCAGCCCACTTACCACGACAATCTACACGCATCCGACCGACGAGGAGCTCTACGAGGGCATTCGAGGGATCAAGAGGTAATCACGGAGTTCGTCACGGGCACTGCACCCCCGGTATTGGACGTGAGCTGGCGCCTATCCCCCGTCAGCGGATTCACGCGCCACAGAGTCCCATTGGCATAGACGCCACCCGAACACGTTTGGTCGAACCACTGATACCGAACATAGACGATGTCGTGGCCACTCGGACTCCAAGCAATCCCGCCACGCCAAAGAAGGCCGAGCCGGTCGCGGACGATGCTGGCGCTCGAAGCGCTCCTTCGAGGCATCGGGCGGCAGGTTCCCAACGAAGGGCCTCCCGCCTGGACCCATCATCAGGGGGAATTCCTCGACCAAGGTGCAGTGGGGACACTCGAATTCCAGCTTGTTCCAACGCCTCATGCGAATCGCGTTGTCGAATGAGATCGGATGGGTCGATTTACAGTACGGGGCAGAGCTTCACGCTGGGGCCGTCGTTCGCGGCGTGCTTACGCGCGGATAGTGTTGGTTCCATTCGCCCGAGAACATGGTGCCCGTCAAGACAACTCCCCATCACCGCGATTGCGTCGAGTCGGCCGGTATACTCGATTGCTCCCGACAGATGCGCTCCAACCAGGCGATGAAATCAGGCTCTGTCACGCGTGTGCCGAGATCCTGATGAGGCCAGAGGAAGACCAACTTGATCCTGTCCAGATATCTCCGACGCTCCAGTTCGGTGGTGAAGTTCCATCCCCGCGAGGTAGCCTCGTCTTCCGAGTCGGCCGATCGGACGACGTCGTAAAGCGGTTTCCGGGCCGGGCGTACCAAGTACTCTGGAAGGTCCCACGTCCTTGTGCTTTCGTTGAATTTCCTGGGGTACGTGCCTCCGGGCGGGTAGTCGACTTCCCATGAGTGGTCGCGCAGCGCCACCACGTGGTGCATCTGCAATGTAAGGATTGGGCCTCCGTTGCCACGGTGAACTACAGGGGTCGCAGATCCCGAGTCGGGCCATATCCCGAACGGACTCCAACCGCAGACCTGCGGAACGTGGTATCCCATTCCAATGTACGCGAACACCACATAGCGCCTCCCCTCTCGGAACCCGACACCTTCGCTCGTAATGAGCTCCTCATTGCCGACCCGCCCGCCCTCTTGAACCAAGATCAAGTCAGCTCTCGGGCCAGCGCCCTTGATATACCGAACTTGACTGAACTCGTATCGAGTGATGATCGTCGTATGCTTGGCGGTCCATGCGGATTCAAGCCTGTGCAGGGTTCCAACGAAGATGATATCCGCGGTTCTTATCTGCTCCTCGAAGGGAAACTCTGCGCATGAGGCGGAAGCGGAATCCGCTCCCACCGTCGAAATGGCGAGCGCGACAAACGCCGCGCAAATCCAGTCGCGCATCTCACTCCCGCTTCGATGGGCGTGAGGTCACGGACCAGATGATGACGCTCACCCACGCGCATCGGGATCTGCTTCGTTCCATTCGGCACCTCGTATGCACTACGTTGTCCCAATAGATGCGCAGTTCGCTCCTACCTGCCGGCCAGCATGCGCGCCCGCGCAATCGCAGCTCTCACCCCCTTCTCCGCACCGCGCAAGACGCGAGAGCCAGAGAGGAAGAGAGCCGCATTGTGTCCGACAGTCCCACATGGGCGCAAGTTTTCCCAAACTGAGCCTCTGGTCAAAGCTGGGGCTGGCGGTGATCCGGCTCATCAAGAAGACGCCAAGTGACGCACGCGTCGCCACCTACACCAAAGCCCCGGCAGCTCTCGCCACCGGGGCCCCTATCTCACCGCGAACCTCCGAGTTCGCGTTTCAGTGATTTGGCTCC
>Ga0075423_10003369_pt1 | contig 14717 bp, 18 predicted proteins | sample SoiMethybrSBSTD2_FD_80114 | JGI IMG/M metagenome (GOLD analysis project Ga0075423, IMG submission 80114) | Bulk soil microbial communities from a Populus tree surrounding site in Tennessee, USA - Soil MetaG P. TD hybrid SBSTD2 | ecosystem: Environmental > Terrestrial > Soil > Tree plantation...
CGTGCGGCGGCGACGGGATCGTCGTCTCGGAGCAGACGGCGGCGGTCGACATCGAGCGCCGGCTGCGCTCGCTCGTCACGCCCGGGTCGCGCGACAAGGCGTTCAAGGTCGAGGTCTCGGCGCGCGTCGCGAACCTCGTCGTCGGGCCGGGCGGCTCGCGGCTGCACGAGCTCGAGGAGACGACGCGCCGGCGCTTCTTCCTCGTCGGCAAGGACGGTGAGCATCTCGACCACTTCCGCGTCCTCGACCGCGGGACGCTCGAGAAGGTCGCGCCGTCGCTGCCGTTCGACGTCGGCGCCGAGGTCGAGGTGAAGCTCGGCGAGGTCGGCCTGCACGACGCGAACGCCGGCGTCGGCAAGGTCGGCGACGTCGACGTGATCGTCGCCGGCGCCGCGAAGCTCGTCGGGAAGAGGGTGAAGGCCCACATCAACGCCGTCGCCGACGGCGCCGCCTGGGCGGAGCTCGTCGTGCCCGCGGCGGATGTGGACGAGCCGCTGACCGCCGAGGCCGAGGCCGAGAAGCCGACGCGCCCGAAGCGCGCCCCGGCGCGCAAGAAGGCGGACGAAGCGGACGCGCCGCTCGAGGCGGCTCCCGCCCCCGAGGAGGAGGAGGAGGAGGAGGATGCCGTCGCGGCCGAGGAGGTCGCGGCTGAAGGCGATCCCTCCACCGCCCCGGCGAAGAAGAAGACGCGTCGCGGCACGCGCGGCGGCCGCAACCGCCGCAAGAAGACTGCGGCGGCAGCCGCCACGGTGGAGACGAACGGCTCCGAGCCCGCCGCCCCTGCCGAGGACGAGCCCGTTGCCGAGGACGAGCCCGTTGCCGAGGAGGCGGAGCAGGAGCCTGCCGCGCCGGTGATCCACGTCCCGGATCGCGAGCTCGGCGCGGAGGCCCCGCCCGAGGAGGGGGACGGCACCGAGCCCGCGCCAGCGAAGAAGAAGACGCGCCGAGGCTCGCGCGGGGGCAAGAACCGCAAGAAGAAGACCGCAACGGCGTCCGTCGCCGTCGCCGAGGAGGCGGACGAGAGTGCCGTTCGCGAGCCGGCCGCGGAGGAGGAGTCCCAGAACGGCGAGCCGGAGTGGACGTACACGCCGATGAGCCAGTGGGGCCTCGACGAGGAGAACTGAGTCTCGCTACACTTCCCGGCGCTTCGCGGGCCGTCTGCTCGCGATTTTCTCCGTATGGACTACGCGATCATCCGTCTCGGTGGCAAGCAGTACCGCGTCCGCGAGGGCGAGTACCTCGTCGTGGACCGCGTGAAGGTCGACGAGGGCGAGACGTTCAACCCCGACGTCCTGCTCGGCGACTCCGGCGTCACGGTGACCGCGAAGGTGGTCGCGCACGAGCGCGGCCCCAAGATCCGCATCGGCAAGTACAAGCGCCGCACGGGCTACCGCCGCCACAACGGCTTCCGCGCCGCCACCTCGCGCCTCGAGATCTCGCTCGGCGCGCCGAAGCAGAAGCGCGTTGCCGCGAAGGAGCCCACCCCGACCGAGACTCCGGCTCCGGCTCCGGCTCCGGCGGCCGAGGAGCACGTGAAGGGGATGCCGAGCGGCTACGAAGAGCTGACCGTCGCCCAGATCACGGAAGGCTCCAAGTCGTGGAACCGCCCGATGCTCGAGGCGGCTCTGGAGTACGAGCAGGCTCACGCGGCGCGCAAGGGCGCGATCGCCGCGATCGAGTCGGCGCTGAAGGCGAAGGAGGAGAGCTCCTAATGGCACACAAGAAAGGCCTCGGCTCCTCGAAGAACGGTCGCGACTCGAATCCGAAGTACCTCGGCGTGAAGATGTTCGAGGGACAGTCGGTGCAGCCCGGGAACATCATCGTCCGTCAGCGCGGCACGAAGTTCCGCCCGGGCCCCGGCACCGAGATCGGCCGCGACGACACGATCTTCGCGGTTCGCACCGGCACGGTCCTCTTCCGCCGGAGCGGCGAGCGCCGCTTCGTCTCGGTGGAAGAGACACCGGTCGCGACGACGGAAGCCTGACGAGTCGGATCCCGCTCTGCCTGGCGGCGATCGCGCGCTTCCGCGACGTCGTCGAGCGGGAGCCGCTCGTGCTCGCATCGTTCCTCGGCGGCTCGTACGCCGCAGGACGCCCGCGTGAGGACTCCGACCTCGATCTCTACGTCGTCGCGGACGCGGCCGAGTACGGCGCGCTCTGGGCGCGGCGGAACGCGCTGCTGCGCGCGTGGGGCGACCCCGTGTTCTCGGAGGATGTCGTGAACTTCGAGGGGCTCGGGTTCGACATGCTGCTGTTCGAGCTCGTCGACACCGTCGACGGCGAGATCGCGTTCGGGCACACCGGAAACTTCACGGCGATGCACGGCGGCCCGTACGACCCGCTGCTCGATCGTGTCGGAGTCCTCGACGGCGTGGTCTTCCCGCTGCTTTAGCCGGGTACGGTTCCTCGCGTGTTCAGCGACCGCGTCAAGCTCCACGTGCAGGCGGGCAAGGGCGGCGACGGCGGCCTCAGCTTCCGGCGCGAGAAGTACGTGCCGAAGGGCGGCCCCGACGGCGGCGACGGCGGCAACGGCGGCGACATCGCGCTCGTCGCGGACCCGTCGTTGCGCGACCTGTCGTCGCTGCAGCGGCGGCGCTGGATCAGGGCGGCGCGCGGCGAGAACGGCCGCGGCGCCCGCAAGCACGGCGCCGACGGGGCCGACGTCGAGCTCCACGTGCCGGTCGGCACGCAGGTCTTGATCGACGGCGACCTGATCGCGGATCTCGCGCATCCCGGCGCGCGGGTCCTGCTCGCGGGCGGCGGCCGTGGCGGCCGCGGGAACGCGCGCTTCGTCTCGTCGACGCGGCAGGTGCCGCGGTTCGCGGAGGTCGGGTTGCCCGGCGACGAGCGCGACGTCGAGCTGCACCTGAAGCTGCTTGCGGACGCGGCGCTCGTCGGCCTTCCGAACGCCGGCAAGTCGTCGCTCCTCTCGCGCATCTCGAACGCGACGCCGAAGGTCGCCGACTACCCGTTCACGACGCTGCAGCCGATCCTCGGGACGGTCGAGTCGCCCGACGGCCGCCAGCTCGTCGTGGCGGACGTGCCCGGCCTGATCGAGGGAGCGAGCGAAGGCGTCGGCCTCGGGCACGAGTTCCTCGCGCACCTCGAGCGAGCCCGGACGCTCGTCCACGTCATCGACTCGTCGCACGACGTGAACGACCAGTGGCGGACGATCGATGCCGAGCTCGGCGCGTACGGCGCCGGCCTCGACGAGCGCCCGCAGATCGTCGTGCTGAACAAGATCGACCTCGAGCCGGAGCCGGACTTCGAGATCGACGACCCACGGATCGTCGCCGTGTTCCGCGTCTCGTGCGCGACCGGCGCGGGCATCGAGGACTTCCGCCGGCGGCTCTTCACCCTCGTGCCCGAGCCCGAGGCGGACGAGCGCGGGGCGGACGACCTCGCCGACTTCCTCGTCTACCGGCCGCAGCCGAGGACGCGCCGGTGGCGTCTGCTCCGCACCGAGGGCGGCTTCCGCGTACTCGGCCCGCCGCCGCCCGCGGACGAGCTCGAGCGCGCGCTGCGCGCAGCCGGGGCGAAGAAGGGCGTCACGGTCGAGGTCGGCGACGAGGAGTTCGAGCTCGCGTGATCGGCCTCTTCGGCGGCTCGTTCGATCCACCGCACCGAGGGCATGTCGAGCTCGCCCGGCGCGCGAAGGAGGAGCTCGGCCTCGGCAAGCTCGTAGTCCTCGTGGCGGCCGACCCCGGTCACAAGGCCGTCGCGACGCCGGCCGACGCCCGGCTGCGCCTCGCCCGCGCCGCCTTCCCCGACGACGAGGTCGTCCTCGACGAGCACCCCCGCACCGTCGACACGCTGCGCGCCCACCCCGAGTGGGTCGATCCGGTGTTCGTGATCGGGGCCGACGAGTTCGCCGACTTCCCGACGTGGAAGGAGCCGGCGGAGGTGCTGCGCCGCACGCGGGTTGCCGTCGCCACCAGGCCGGGCTTCCCGCGCGAGCGGCTGCAGGCCGTGCTCGAGCAGCTCGACCAGCCGGACCGGGTCCTGTTTTTCGAGATCGAGCCGACGCCCGTCGCCTCGCGCGACCTGCGCGCGCGGCTCTCGCGCGGCGAGGACGTGGGCGCCGAAGTACCTTCGGCGGTCGTCCAAACCATCAAAACGGGGGGCTTGTACGGCCCCGGACGCGGGTACAATTCGGGCGCTTGACTCCACTCGAACAGGCACGCCGAATCGCGGCGCTCGTGCAGGAGAAGCTCGGCCGCGACGTCCTCATCCTCGATATGCAGCCCGTCTGCGCGTACACCGACTACTTCGTCGTGGTCACGGGCGGGAACCCGCGCCAGGCGGCGGCGATCTGGGACGAGGTGCACGGCCGGCTGAAGCAGGAGCACGACCTGCTCCCGCGCTCGGTCGACGGCGCCGCCGAGGCGACGTGGATCGTCGCCGACTACGTCGACGTCGTGCTGCACGTCTTCACCCCGGACGCGCGCGCGTACTACCGGCTCGAAGAGCTGTGGGACGACGTCCCGCACGAGTCGGTCGAAGCAGCCACGGCCTAAGCGGACCTGTCGCCTCGGCGGGCAACAGTCCGTCCGTGAACACGGGTACGCTGTTGTCGATGTTGACGACGAACCAGCGAGGGCTCGTTGCCGAGACTGCGATCCTGCACGAGTGCGTGAAGCTCGGCATCGGCGTGTCACGGCCGCTCGACGACGAGCGCTACGACCTGATCCTGGACCTGCGGCCGGCGCTGCTTCGGGTGCAGTGCAAATGGGCTCGTCGTCACGATGACGTCGTCGTGATCCGCTGCAGAAGGTGCCGTCGCGGTAAGGACGGTCTGATCCATCGCTCGTATCGGGCAGGTGAGATCGACGCGATCGCGGCGTACTGCGTCGAGCTCGACACCTCGTACCTCCTGCCGCCCGAGATGTCGGTCGGCCGCGCAGCCGTCCAGCTGCGGCTCCGGCCGTGCCGCAACAACCAGGCGGCCAAGATCAACTGGGCGCGGGACTTCGAGCTCGGGGCTACACTGTCGAGGCTCCGCGGGCCCATAGCTCAGTTGGGAGAGCGCTAGCGTGGCACGCTAGAGGCCGCCGGTTCGAGCCCGGCTGGGTCCACCTGACGAGGCCTCCTCGCCGGAGGCCTTTTCTTTCTCTCATCCTCCAGGACGAGGGCCGTGTCGTCCTCACGGCCGATTTCTCCAAGCTAGATCAAGGGATCACTCGTTCGGCATCAACTTCCGCCCCACGCGCGTCGTTTCACTAGGCCGACACCACTCGACAGGAGGGCGCCTCCGGTCAGGCAGCGCCCTCGCGAAAGGACAGGCGCATGCGGGCCAACAAGCTCGGAATCGCATTCGTCGTGCTGCTGGCGGCACTCTGCGTTGCGAGCACGGCGACTGCGAAGGACAAGGTCAAGACCGGTGGGACGCTCAACGTCGACTTGACGACGGACGTCGACTACACCGATCCGGCTCTCAGCTACCTCTCCACGGGCTGGGAGCTCGAGTACGCGACGGGCCTCAAGCTCATGAACTACCCGGACGGCCTCGGTCCGCGGACGGCCCAGCTCGTGCCGGAGGCGGCGGCCGGCTTCCCGAAGGTCTCGAACAACGGCAAGACGTACGACTTCACCGTGAACGCCGGCTTCACGCGGTTCTCCGACGGCTCGAGGGTCACTGCGGCCAACTTCAAGGCGGCCTTCGACCGCATCGCGGACCCGAAGATGCAGTCGCCCGCGAGCGCGTTCATGTCCGACGTCGTCGGCGCGTCGACGTCGCCGGTCTCCGGCGTGAAGGCGAAGGGCAACCACCTCATCATCACGCTGGTGAAGGCCTCGCCGGACTTCCTCGCGCGCGTCGCGATGCCGTTCTTCGCGGCGATCCCGGTGAACCTGCCGCACGACCCGAACGGCGTGCTGACGCTGCCGGCCGCGGGTCCGTACTACATCGCGAGCCGGACGCCGAACAAGTCGATCCTGCTGAAGAGCAACCCGTACTACAAGGGCAAGCGGCCGCACAACCCGACCCAGATCAACTACACGATCGGGAACTCGCTCGACGCGACGTACCTGCGCGTGCAGCAGGGGTCGACCGACTACGCCTCGGGCGGCATCCCGCCGGCGGCGTACGCGGAGGCCGCGCAGAAGTACGGCATCAACAAGGGCCAGTTCTGGGTCGAGCCGCTCCTGTCGACGTCGTACCTCGCGTTCAACACGTCGCGCGGCATCTTCAAGAGCAACATCGCGCTGCGGAAGGCCGTTAACCAGGTGATCGACCGGCGTGCGCTGCTTGCGCAGAGCGGCTTCCTCGCCGGGAAGCGGACCGACCAGATCCTGCCGCCGGGGATGGCCGGGTTCCGCGACGCCGACCTGTACCCGCTCAAGCAGCCGAACGTCGTGGCGGCCAAGAAGCTGGCCCAGGGTCACACGGGCGACGGCAATGTCGTGTTGTACGAGTCGAACCGCGGCGCCTCGCCGCTGCGGGCGCAGATCATCCAGTACAACCTTTCGCAGATCGGCCTCAAGGTCGACACGAAGCTCTTCGCGCGCGCCGTCCAGATCCAGAAGGAAGGCACCCGCGGCGAGCCTTTCGACATCGCCGACGAGTCGTGGGGTGCGGACTACGCCGACCCGTACGACTTCATCAACGTGCTCCTCGACGGCCGGAACATCCAGGAGCAGAACAACAACAACTTCGCGTACTTCAACGATCCGAAGTTCAACAAGGAGATGACGCAGGCTGCGCTGATGTCCGGGCCTGCTCGGTACAAGGCGTACGGCAATCTCGACGTCGCCATCATGCAGCAGGGCGTGCCGTGGGCACCGCGCGCGAACGCGAACAACCGGATGCTCGTGTCGAAGCGCACCGGTTGCTTCGCATACAGCGCGATCTACACGGTCGACCTCGCAGCACTCTGTTTGAAGTAAGGCAGCATCTCAGGTCGTAGGAGCAAACAAGGGAGGTGAGGCGTCGAGCCGCAGCGGCGCCTCACCTGCTCCTACATCGTCAGTCCCCCGGCGGGCGCACGACTGCCCCGCCGTCGGCACGCTGCACGACGAGCGGCAGTTGACGGTCGGCCAGGTAGCCCTCGATCGCATGGATCGCGCCGACGGTCAGGCGTTCGCGCTCGTCGTCGGCCCACGTGACGTGGAGCTCCCAGGCCTCCTCGCTCTCCACGATCTCCGCGCGCAGGCCGTGCTCGGCGAGCGCCTCGGTGAGGTCGCTCCCCACGCCGCGGCGCGGTACGTCGATTCTGATCGTCTCGGGCATCGCGATCCCCGCTACCCGTGTTAAGCGAGGGTTACGCATTCTGCTGCCCCCAACTGTCGATTCGCAACCGTCGTCACATCCGACATGGCAGGCGAATGGTGGTCCGGGATCGAACTTCGGCACCTCGTCGCCCTCGACGCGGTCGCGCGAGAAGGCTCCTTCCGGCGCGCGGCCACCCACCTCGGCTACGTGCAGTCCGCGATCAGCCACCAGATCGCAGCGCTCGAGAACCTCACCGGCAAGCGCCTGATCGAGCGCTCGCGCGGCACGCGGCCGCTCGCACTGACCAAGGCAGGCGAGATCCTCCTCAGCCACGCCGACGCCGTGATCGCGCGCGTGCGCGCCGCCCAGGCCGATCTCGCCGCGCTCGACGGCAACGGCGTCGCCGCCCTGCGCGTCGGGGCGACGCCGGATCTGCTCGCTCGGCTCGTCCCGTCGTTCCTCCGCCTCTACGGGGCGCCTGTGACGCTCCAGGAGACCGCCGACACGCGCACCCTGCTCGCGGCGCTCGTGCGCGGCGAGCTCGACCTCGCCCTGTCGGAGACGCCGCTTCCGAAAGGCCCGCTTGATGCGGCCCCGCTGTGCATCGACCCGTTCGTCGTGCTCTTCCAGGCCAGCGCGCCGCTCGCGCGGCGGAGGAACCCGGTCGCGTGCGAGGAGCTCGCGCGGCTGCCGCTGATCGCCCATGCCCCGTCGCGGAGCCACGTCGAAGAGCAGCTGCGCACGCACGGCGTTGAGGCGCGGTTCGTGCTGCAGGCCGAGACCGGAGCGGGCGTGCAGGGGCTCGTGGCGGCCGGCCTCGGCGCCGCGATCGTGCCGCGCGTGGCGGCCGACGAGCATCGCGCCGAGACGCAGGTGGTCGACCTCGCAGAGGGCGTCATCGCGCCGCGCAGCATCGCCGCGGTGTGGAGCCGCATCCTGCCGCTGACCCGCGACGCGGCTGCCTTCGTCGAGGCGGCGCGTTCCGCGTGCGCCGGCGAGCGGATACACGCCGCATCGCTCGCCTAGATAACGCGGATCGGCCGCCTCGATCAACCGCGGGCAGGCGGAGTCGTCCTTACGAGGTGACTCCTCCAGCGTGCGAAAGGACCTCCGGTGCTGCGCTATTTCATCCGCCGACTGCTCTGGGCGTGCGTGCTCTTCATCGCGGTGACGCTCGTCACGTTCGTGATCTTCTTCGTGGTCCCGGCCGACCCGGCTCGCCAGGTCTGCGGACAGCGCGCAACCGCCGAGTGCGTCCTGCGCGCGCGGCACTTCCTCGGGCTCGACCAGCCGATGATCGTCCAGTACGGCCGCTTCCTCGACCGTCTCGTCCTGCACCAGTCGCTCGGCAGGTCGTTCACGAACCGGCAGGACGTGACGCGCCAGGTGCTGAACGCGGCGCCCGTCACCGCGTCGCTCGTCTTCGGCGGCGCTGTCATCTGGCTACTCGTGTCGATCCCGGTGGGGATCCTGTCCGCCCTGCGCCCGAGGTCGCTGCTCGATCGGGTGACGATGGTCGGCGTGCTCGTCGGCATCTCCGCGCACCCGGTCTGGATCGGCCTGCTCGGCGCGTACTTCCTCGGCTTCCGGCTCCATCTCGTCCCGATCACCGGCTACTGCGACTTCTTCGCGCCCACCGGCGACTGCGGCGGGCCGACACAGTGGGCGTACCACCTGCTGCTGCCGTGGTGCTGCTTCGCCGTGCTCTACGCGGCGACATATGTGCGCATGATCCGCGCGTACACCATGGAGACGCTGACCGAGGACTACGTGCGTACCGCGCGTGCGAAAGGAGCGACCGAGACGCTCGTGCTGCGCAAGCATGTCGTGCGCAATTCGCTGCTGCCGGTCGTCACCATCCTGGGGATGGACCTCGGCTTGGCGCTCGGGGGCGCATTCTTCACCGAGACCGTCTTCGGGCTTCCGGGGCTCGGGCGGCTCGCGGTCGGGGCGATCGACAACTTCGACCTGCCGACGGTGCAGGGCGTGGTCGTGTTCGCGACGGTGTGCATCCTCGTCTTCAGCCTCCTGATCGACACGCTCTATGCGTGGATCGACCCGCGAATCAGGCTGACGTAGCGCGGTCCGCTTCGCCGAGGGCAGGCCCGGGCTCGAGCCGTCCGCAGGCGGCGGGCGCGGTGCGCTGCCACGGATTCTCCGCGAGGTCGCCGTCGGCATGGCGGACGGGACGTGGGAGCCGATGAAGGCCTGCCGCGCCGACGACCGCCGCTGGGAGTTCCTCGAAGCGGCGAGAAACAGGACGCGCGCCCGGTGCTCGATGCAGTCGTGCGCCAACCGTGCGAAGGTTCAGGCCTACCGTGAGCGGCACGCGTAAGTCGACGTTCTCGATCGTCGCCGCCGATCTCGAGGCGGGCGAGGTCGGCTGCGCCGTGCAGTCGCGCTACTTCTCCGTGGGCTCGGTCGTCCCGTGGGCGCGGGCCGGCGTCGGCGCCTGCGCCACACAGGCTGCGGGCGTGGCCGTCTACGGCGAGCGCGCGCTCCACGAGCTCGACCGCGGCGCGACGCCCGACGAGGCTCTGCAGCGAGTGCTCGCGGAGGACGACGGCCGCGAGACGCGGCAGCTCGGCCTGGTGACAGCCGACGGCCGCGCTGCCGCCTTCACCGGCAGCGAATGCCTGGAGTGGGCCGGTCACCGCGTCGGCGCCGGCTTCGCCGTCCAGGGCAACATCCTCGCCGGGGAGGCGGTCGTCGACGAGATGGCGCGCGCGTTCGAGACGACGGTCGGCCCGCTCGTGCATCGGCTGGTCGCCGCGCTCGAAGCCGGGCAGGGCGCGGGCGGCGACAGGCGCGGCCAGCAGTCGGCGGCCGTCGTGGTCGAGCGGGCCGGCGCACGCTCGGCGTCGCGCGAGGGCATCGACCGCGTCTGCGATCTCCGCGTCGAGGATCATCGAGCTCCGATCGACGAGCTGCGGCGGCTCGTCGGCATCTGGACAAGCTGGGACGCGATGCGGGGGGCGAACCGCCTCTACGAGCGACGCGACTACGCCGGCGCCGCCGACGCCATGCGTCGGGCGCTCGAGCGCGGGGAGGAGGCGATGCTGCTCTACAACCTCGCCTGCTACGAGTCGCTCGCCGGCGAGCACGAGGGCGCTCTCGCGCATCTGCGGCGCGCGATCGCGCTCGACGAGTCCTATCGCGCCCTTGCCGCCGACGATCCCGACTTCGAGCCGGTGCGCGCAGCGGTCTCAGAGCTCTAGCTCGAGGAACCGCGTGCCCGGCACCGGGTTGACCCGGTACGGGGCGATCTCGCGGAAGCCGAGGCGCGCGTACAACGCCTGGGCAGGCTCCATGCCGGGCGTGCTGTCGAGGCGCATCCGCGCGTAGCCGAGCCGTTGCGCCTCCGCGATCACGGCCTCTGTGAGGAGACGCCCGATTCCGCGACCGCGGGCGGAGGGGCGAACGTAGAGGCGCTTCATCTCACAGGTGGAGCCGTCGAGGGCGCGGAGGCCGACGCAGCCTGCGCCGTGCACGAGTAGGAGCGCGCCGCCGGGCGGCGCGTACGGTCCCGGCAGCTCCGCGAGCTCGTGCTCGAAGTCCTGGAAGTCGAGGGAGAACGGGAGCGAGTCGGCGTACTCGCGGAAGAGGGCCCGAACCTCCGCCACGTCGGCCGTGTCGACGGCGATCGTCGGGTACCCGTCGGCGTGCGGGTCTTCGGACGGCACTGTGTCAATTCTCGCGCCACCTCTTCACCAGCCGCTCACGGACGCGTAACCCACACCGCGCGCGACCGCTCGTAGCCTCGCCGAGGGGTTGTCATCTAGGTGAGGGGAAGAACCCAATGCAGGCAATGCGCACGAAGACTGCGCTTCTCTTGCCAAACGCGCCGGCGTCGGCGTCTATGCGGAGACCAAGCATCCGTCGTACTTCGACAGCATCGGCCTCTCGCTCGAGGAGCCGCTGCTCGCGACGCTGCACGCCAACGGCTTCGACGGGCCTCACGCGGCGGTGTTCATCCAGTCGTTCGAGGTGTCGAACCTGAAGCAGCTGAACACGATGACGAACCTTCCGCTCGTCCAATTGATCGACGCGGTCGGTAAGCCGTTCGACTTCACACTCGCCGGCGATCCGCGCACCTACGCCGATCTCGCGACACCCGCCGGGCTCGCGGAGATTGCCCGCTATGCAGACGGCGTCGGGCCGAACATGAACTTGATCGTGCCGCGAGACGCGTCCAACCACCTGCTCGCGGCCACGCACTTCGTCGATGACGCCCACCGCGCAGGTCTCGTCGTTCACCCGTGGACGTTCCGCAGGGAGAACACGTTCCTGCCCGAGGACTTCCAGCAGGGGAACCCGGCGAGCCCGCTCTACCTCTCCGCCGTCGGCAACCTGCCGGCGGAGCTCGAGCTGTTCTAGAAGCTCGGCGTCGACGGTGTCTTCAGCGACAACGCCGACACGGCCGTTGCCGTCCGGTCAAAGCTGTTCTGGGACGGCGAAGACAAGCGCGGCAGGCATTGACACCGGTTGCGGGGGACGTCCGGTCGCGGACGGCCCCGCACCCCGCGCGCGCCGCAACCGCTTCAGCGCGTCAGGGGGGCCAGATGACAGCTTCGTAACGTTCGTTCCTGGTCATTCCTGATAGAAGCTGCTGAAGCCGGTTCGCTCAGAGATGCGCGTCCGGTGCGTTGGGGGCATGTTCGGGCGGGGTCGGAAGGCGGTACGCAATGGGCAGGAATGCTCTCGGGGTGCTCGGCGCCCTGTTTGCCTTGCTCGTCTTGGCGGCCGCTTGCGGGGGGAGCGGCAGCAAGTCGAGCTCGGCGGACAGCACGTCGAGCGATAACCATCAGGTCACGGCCGGTGACTGCGACCTTGGCAAGGCGAAGGACGACAAGGCGATGGTCTCCGTCCAGGGCTGGAACACGAACGGGTGCGATTGATGCGTGCTCTCACCCTCACCGTCGTCGCGCTGCTCGGACTGCTGGTTGCGGGAGCAGCTCCAGGGAAGCTGTCGCAGACGGCCGCGCGGCTCGCCGATCCGGGCGCCTATACGGGCTTCGGCGGCGGCCGGCAACTGGCCTTCTTCGTGGCGCCCAGCGGGCGAACCGTCGTGAACATGTGGATGCCGCAGACCGCGCTCAGCTGCACACCCGGAGGAGGTGGCGTCGGCGACTACACGTTCGCGATTCCGAGGGCGACGATCAGACCGAACGGCGTGTTCAGCGCCGAGGGCTCGCAGACAGGTGTCTTCAGCGGCTTCTCGGCGACATGGAACTACTCGTTCTCCGGCCGCTTCTCGAAGGCGACCAAGCAGCACACCGGAACGGCGGCGGGAATCGTCCGCGAGGACATGCGCTACACCGACAGCGCCGGCGTGCACCACACGTGCACCACCACCGGTCAGTCGTGGACCGCAAGCAGATCCGGCCCGAACCCCACCTCGCTGGTCAGGGCGGGGAAGTATTCCGGCTACAGCGCCGGGCGAGCACTGAGCTTCACCGTCGGACCCGGAAGGCTGAACACGATCGCCGTGCCGCAGACAGCACTCACGTGCGCGCCCGGAGGCGGCGGAGCCGGCGACGCGAGCTTCGCGATCCCGCAGACGCCGATCAAGGCGGACGGCTCGTTCAGCGTGAAGACGTCACAGACCGGTGTCTTCGCCGGTGCGACAGCGAGCTTCAGCTACTCGTTCGCCGGAAGTCTCCAGGGGCTCGATGCTCGAGGAACCGGCAGCGCCGCCGGAACGCTGCGGGAAGATGTCACCTACACGGACACCGCCGGCGTCCACCGCACCTGCACGACGAACACCGTGCCCTGGAGCGCCAATCGCTCCGGATAGCCGCCGAGGTCGATTGCGTCTCTGCGAAGGCCGCCGTGAGCGGCCTTCGCCCTTTCGAGGGGTCCAGTAGTCGACGACGCATGCGCGAACGAACGAACGACCGAGCGCGTGCACGCCGTCACGCTATTGGCACGAAGTTGGCACAGACACGTGCGCCGTTCCCCTCTACCGTTGCCGTGAGAGAAAACGGAGAGCACAACGGATACGAGGAGAACGAACATGAAGACCAACAGGAGCATCGGGAGGAGCGTGCGTGCGGCATGTCTCGTCGTGGCGTCCGTCGTCGCGTTGGCCGTCTGCGGGGCGGCCGCGGCGGCGGCCGGGCCGCAGACGCCGTCCCTCATCTGCGCGTACTGCGGTGACAGCGGCACGGGCTGGACAGGGTGCACCACGCAGACGGAAGATCACGCCGCCAGCATCCCGCTGATCGCGAGCGTGAGGCACTACCTCGTCGTCAGCTATTGCAAGAGCGGCGGCATCATCACGAGCCTCTCGATCGCCGCGCACGGCTGCGACGTCGGCGGCTTGGTGGGCTGCAGTGTTGGGCCTGCTTGGCAGTCCGGCGGCGGCGTCGGTGCGGGATTCGCCACCTTCGAGGCGCACGCGACGTGGGTCGTGCAACTGCCGCCGTTCTACAACAATCACGACACGCTGACGCTCTCGATCCCGGTCGGGTAGATGCCGCCCAGATGGATCACGATCGCGGTGGTCGCGCTGCTCGCGCTCGGCCTCGCGCTGACCCTGGTGCTGCGTGTCGCGCTCGACTGACTATCGTCGTCGGCCGTGGATCTTCGCCCAGCGGCCGACGGCGACCTGCCGGTGCTGCACGACATCTTCGTCGCCGCGGTCAGCGGCGTCTTCGAGCCTCACCGGTTCGTTCCGCCGGCTCCGCGCTTCGAGGTGTTCGCGAGCCTGCAACGGCACATCGCCCGGACCGGCTCGTCGGTCGTTGCCGTGGACGGCGACGGCCGCGTCCTCGGCTTCGCGTCGGCCTGGAAGCGAGGCGACGACTGGTTTCTCGCCTCCCTCTTCGTCGACCCGCCGGCGCACGGCCGCGGTATCGGCCGGACGCTCCTCGACAGCGTCTGGGATGAGGCCGATACCCGGCGCACGATCACCGATGCGATCCAACCGGTCTCGAACGGCCTCTACGGCCGGCGGGGTCTCGTTCCGGCCACGCCGGTGCTCGGCTTCTGGGGACGGCCGCGCCGGGCAGGCGCACCGCCTGCGCGGGCGGAGCCCGCCGACCTCTCGGCGATCGATGCCGCGGCAGACGGCTTCGACCGCGCGGTCGACCACGCCTACTGGCAGCAGCACGCCCGCAGGACGACGTGGGCGCACGCGTACAGCTACGCGTTCCCCGGCGGCGAGATCGGGCCTGTAGCGGGCCTCGACGCCCCCGCTGCGGCCCGTGCGCTCGCGGGCGAGCTGGCCCGCGCCGCGGGCGAAGTGCGACTGCGGATCCCCGGTTCGTCCCGTGCCCTCGTCGAGGTCGCGCTGGCGGCCGGCCTGCAGCCGACGCCCGTCCCGGGCCTGCTCCTCCTCTCGGAGTCGGCCGCGCCGCCGACGGCACTCGCGATCGCGGGCTACGCCCTCTACTAGAGGCTTGATGTGAAACGGGCACACCCGTGGCTGGTGGCTCAGACACGGCGCATCTCGCCCGGCTCGGGCTTGAACGTAGGCACTGCTATGTCCTGCGCCCGACCCGGGC
>Ga0075423_10003371_pt1 | contig 14712 bp, 6 predicted proteins | sample SoiMethybrSBSTD2_FD_80114 | JGI IMG/M metagenome (GOLD analysis project Ga0075423, IMG submission 80114) | Bulk soil microbial communities from a Populus tree surrounding site in Tennessee, USA - Soil MetaG P. TD hybrid SBSTD2 | ecosystem: Environmental > Terrestrial > Soil > Tree plantation...
GATTGAACAAGGCGACCTGACTCAGCGCGCGCCAGTCAGTGGCACTGACGAGTTAGGTATTGTGACGATGCAATTTAACCGTATGGTCGCCCGCCTCGAATCGCTGCAAGGCTCTCTTGAACAACAAGTAATTGAACGTACAAAACAACTAACGGCAACCAACGAAGTTGGAAGGGTAGCAGCATCCAGCTTAGACCCTGAACAACTGCTAGCCAAAGTGATTCCTCTCATTCCTGAACAATTTGGTTATTACTTCGCAGCAATTTATTTAGTGGATCCGAGCGGTAAGTGGGCTGAGTTAAAGGAAGCCACAGGCGAAGCCGGCAGAGTACTTAAGCAAAATCATCATCGTCTGGAAATATCAGGGAAAAACATGGTTGGCACAGCGATTCGTGAGTTATCCCCACGAATCGCTCAGATCGCTTCAGAAGAAAAACAAAGATTTGAAAATCCGCTACTACCGTACACACGTTCAGAAATTGCCCTGCCGTTGATGGTTGGTGACCGCGTACTTGGCGCGTTGAACGTCCAATCGACGCGGGAATCGGATTTTGGTCCGCAAGATATCGAGACGATGCAAAATATGGCTGGACAAGTTGCTATCGCACTGGAAAATGCTCGCCTCTTTCAGGAAGCTCACCAGATCATTAAAGAAATGCGTGCGGTTCAACAACAATATCTACTCCAGGGCTGGAGAGGATTATCTGAGGAAACCGAAAAACTGGAATACAGCATCGGCGATGAAGAAGATGATAATTCCAACAAACTTGAAGTCCCTATCAGCCTGCGCGATCAGATTCTAGGCCAGATCATACTTGAGGGGCAAACAGAATGGACCCCGGACCAGCAAAGCCTTGTAGATGCTGTTGCAACTCAGGCGGCCATCGCTCTGGAAAATGCACGGTTGGTTAGTGAAAGCCGGCATATCGCGCTGCGCGAACGTATGGCATCTGAGATAAACTCAAAAGTTTGGACATCAGCAACCATCGATGGTGTTCTGCAAACTGTAGTCAAAGAACTGGGCAGGCGACTGGATGCATCCAGTGCAACCATCGAACTCAATATTGATGACACTATGCGAGAGGAATCATGAGCAACACTTCTTCTCCGCAAACCGATCGAGATAATTTCTTCTCCTATGAACAATGGCGCGAACGTTTCTTAAAAGTTGTGTTGCAGGGTGCCTGTATTTTGGGTCTCATTGCGATACTTCTTTATCTTTTTAGCCCATCAATAATAATATATAAGGTTCTTGCCGTAATGACCTACGGGATATTGGTATTGGTAACTTTGTTCAACAAGGTGCCTTATCGACTGAGAGCTGGTATCTTCCTCTTTCTCCTGTATTTTGCGGGTTTCAGTTCGCTTATCGATCATGGTATTGCAGATGCATCCATTCTATTTATGGGTTTCATCGTAATGACTAGTTTGCTGTTTTCACTTCGAGCTGGAATTTACTCTACTATCTTACTGACACTGTTAACTATTGTTCTCTTTGGCTGGTCAAAATCCACTTTTGAAGACTCCGCGAGGTTAACCGCAATTCTTTTAGTCGTTTCTACAATTATCGCGATTGGGCTACATACATTTCAGGAGGAATTCACGAAGACTCAAGGGACCGCCCGCCAAACGCTTGACACGCTGCGGGACGAGCGTTCCACATTGGAGCAACGGGTTGAAGATCGAACAGCCGGATTGGCTCGAAAAACCGATCAACTCCGTGCAACATCCTATATCGCCCGCAAAACCGCTGAGGTTCAGGATCTGGCTACTCTTTTGAATACAGTAGCAAAATTGGTCACAGACCAATTCGGGTTCTACCACACTGGTATCTTCCTAATCAATGAGACTGAGGACCATGTTATGTTACAAGCCGCCTCATCAGAGGGAGGCGAGCGGATGATCGCAAGAGGACACTCATTATCTGTTGGGACTCAAGGGATCGTGGGATATGTAGCCGCGCAGAAAAAACCACGCATCGCTCTGGACGTTGGAGAGGACGCCGTTTTCTTCAATAATCCGGATCTGCCAATGACTCGTTCCGAGGTTGCTCTGCCTTTATTGGTTCGAAACAAAGTTCTGGGCGTGTTGGATATCCAGTCTGACAAACCGCAGGCATTTGGAACGGAAGATATTGATGTTCTACAGACCCTTTCAGATCAGATTGCGGTCGCCATCGAGAACGCTCGTTTGCTGGATGAGACTCAGGCAGCGATCCTGCAACTCGAGGCGCTGACTGGTATTCGTACCAGCGAAGCATGGACTCAAAGGTTGCATGAAAACAACCGCGTCTTTACCTATACCCCTCTTGGAATGCGCGCTGAAAAATTATCTCATACCAATGAAAATGTGATCACTGCTCCAATCATCTTGCGCGGACAAAAAATTGGGAATATTTCGATTGCAAGAAAAGGTGATGCAAAATGGAACAAACTGGACGAGAGCCTTCTGGATGAGGTAGCAGGTCAGGTCGGTCTGGCAGTAGATAACATCCGTCTGCTTGAAGAAGCGACCCAGCGTGCCAAACATGAGCAGACTGTCGGAAAACTCGCAGCCCGCTTTAGTCAATCACTTGATTTGGATACCCTGCTCCAAACCGCCGCCCGCGAACTAGGACAGGTTCCTGATGTTTCAGAGGTCTCCGTTTTCATTGGCGAACTGTCTGATAATACTTCCTCAGGGCTGCCCTCGAAACGCGCAACAGGCTGATGGACATGAGATCAAACAATATGCCATCAAATGGACTAAGCTTAAATTTTTTCAACATGATTCCAGCCTGGCTAGAAGGAAGGAAAAGAATCTTGGTGATAAGCGCGGCTGCGTATACCATCTTGTATTCCACCTGGATTTTCCTGAAGTGGACGGATCCAGTTTACGAGCGACTCATTGCTAATCTTGGTTACCTTCCACTTGGATTTTTTTCTGTCACCAGTGCTCTCTATACAGCAAATCAAAACCAAATCAATCCACGCACTCGTCGTGCCTGGCAATTTATTACTTTCAGCCTCATATTTCTTGTCATTGCGGATATTATCTATTTAGCTTTGGATCTTACTAAAGGCGTTACTTTCCCAGATATTCCCGATTTCTTCAATCTGGCATTTTACCCATTGGCACTTACTGGTCTGATAACGATCCCCACACAGTTTTCTGATCCCGCACAACAGAAAACATGGAAACTTGACCTGGCGATCACTATCACTGGTTTCGCTTCAATTCTTTGGTACTTCATCATAGCTACCATTGTTACGCCTGGCGGCGAAGACTGGTCTGTACGTCTTGTCGCTGGTGCCTATGCAGTCATGGATATGCTGCTCGTGGCGAGTATTGCGAGTTTACTTTTTCGCAAGAGCGAGATCAATACTCGCAAATCTATATACATTCTGGCATTCGGGTTATGGAGTTATGTAATTGCAAATATTGCCTATATATGGCTGGTGTTGCAACATCAATATTATTCAGGCTCTCTAGTGGATGTAGTCTCGACAATTAGTTACCTTAGTCTTGGGCTGGCAGCATTACGACAGGCCACTCCCTACCTTGTTGATTCCCCAAAAGATAAGACCTTACAAACTAATTGGCTGGCACTCATGCTGCCATTCTTGGTTGTTGTGGCAAGCATGATCATGTCGTTGTATTCAGCTGCTACCGGAAATGGGGCCGAGCTGGAGAAAAATGGACTGTGGGTCGGCACGACCCTTACTATCGTTTTGATAATAGTAAGACAAATCATTACAATGCGTGAGAATTCAAGACTGGCAAATGAATTAAGTTTTGCTTCTGACCAGCTAAGAGCCAGCACCCTGACCCTGGAGAAACGGGTCCAAGAACGAACTCGCGATCTAGAAAGCCAAACGAATAGATTGCGTTTGACGGCGCAAATTGCCCGCGATGCCACATCTGTAAGGGATCTGAACAACCTGCTTAAGCGATCGACGGCTCTCATTCTTGAACGATTCAATCTTTATCACACAGCCATTTTTTTACTGGATCAACAAAGAGAATATGTAATATTGACAGCCTCCCCCACGGATGCCGGGCAACAAATGATGGCAGAAAACTATAAGCTTCAGATTGGCACACAGGATATTGTTGCGGAAGTTGCTGCAACCGGTGAACCAATAACCGTACTTGAGAACACCCGTCTCAGCCATCCGCTCCTCCCTGATACACGTTCAGAAATAGCACTGCCGCTCAAGGTAGAAGGCAACTTGATTGGTGTGCTCGATGTGCAAAGTGACAAGTCCCAGGCATTCACCCAAGATGATATAGCTAGCATGCAAATCTTGGCAGATCAACTGGCAATATCCATCGAACGTACGCGCTTGTTGGAACGTGTTGAACAGAATCTGAGTGAACTCGAACAAGCCTATGGACAATTCACACGCGAAAGCTGGAAGAGGTTCGAAAAGAGCGGAGCTATTGGATTGAAAGGTTATCGCTTTGATAATGTCCATATTCAGCCAATTACCGAAATTCCCCCGCACGGTAATGAAGCTATACAAAAAGGAAAAACGGTGTTCTATGGCAATAGCACGAAACCCGCGGATAAAAACCTGGTCGCGATACCCATCAATTTACGTGGGCGAACGATCGGTGTAGTGACCGTTCAACTAAAAGAAGGATATAACCAGGCTACCATTTCGACGCTTGAAACGGCAATTGAGCGTCTTGCTGCGTCTCTTGAAAGTGCTCGTCTTTATGAAGAAGCTCGTTTGCGTGCTGATCGTGAGCTATCCATTTCACGTGTGACTACAGCCATCAGTGCATCCACTGAATATGAGCAGATCCTCCAAACGACGGTAAGGGAGATTGGCAACATATTAAGCGACACTGAAGTTGCTATTCAGATTCTCGAAGAACCCGTGGGGATAAAGCGGAGAGAGCAATAATATGCAAAATTCTTTTCGCAAATTCTTTGCTTCACCAATTTTCCCTGAGGATGAGGATAAAACACGCTCTGCTACAATTTTAAATATCATTGGTTGGAGTACCATATTCGTTCTAACCATTATCCTTATAATCCGCACTTTACAAAGCCAAGATGTAAATCTGGTAGAAGTCAATCTAGTATTGATAGCGGTCATCACAGCAACCGGATTAATGCTCTTCCTCTCTCACAATGGAAATGTTCAAGCCGCCAGTTTTCTTTTGGTAGCCACACTCTGGGTCGGATTGACTTATATTGCATGGGTAGCGGATGGCATCCGGGATGTCACCTTTTTTGGATACTCCATTCCTATATTGTTGGCTGGTCTCTTGCTTGGATGGCGAGGAGCTGCTGTTATTACGTTGCTGAGCATTATCTCGGGTTGGGGACTGGCGTATGCGGAAATAACTCAATTATTTTCTCCTACCCTCGATGAACCATTAAATTTTGCACGTGACGTGACCGGGGTTTTTGCCTTAATGGGCGTGATTATTTATTTGATGATTACTAGCCTTCAAAACGCATTGAACAAATCCCGATCGGCTGCAAAGGAATTATCCACATCCAACGAGGAGCTAAATGAATTGCGCGTGGATCTGGAAAAACGGGTCGGGGAAAGAACCGCTGAATTGAAGAAACGCGCAACTCAGTTGGAAGCTGTCTCAAGAGTCGCGCGAACGATCGCGTCTGTTCAGGAAATAGACACGCTTCTTCCAGCTATAACGAAATTGGTCAGCCAACAATTTGGTTTTTATCATGTTGGAATTTTCCTCCTTGACCAGCAACGCAGGAATGCCGTCCTGAGTGCTGCAAACAGCCAGGGAGGGATGCGAATGCTCAATCGCCAACATAGCTTGCCATTGGACTCGCACAGTATCGTTGGATACTCGACTTTGAATGGTGAAGCACGCATCGCTCTGGACGTGGGAATTGATTCCGTTTATTTCAACAATCCAGACCTCCCAGATACGCGCTCAGAAATGGCAATCCCCTTGCGAGTGGCTGGAAAAGTCATTGGCTCTCTGGATGTACAAAGTACAGAAGTCAATGCCTTTTCTCAGGAAGATATTAGTGTGCTCACAACTCTGGCAGATCAGATCGCGATTGCCATCGAGAACGCTCGCTTGTTTGGGGAAGCCAGAAAGGCTCTGGGCGAATCACAGGCGATGTTTGACAAATACACCCAACAGGAATGGAGCAACTTCGCCCGACAGGCAAAGCCCAACGGCTTCGTCTTCGATGGAAAACAAGTCCTACCATTAGATAACAACGTGAGACGTGAACCGATCAAGGCCGCGATTCAGACTGGCGGTCTCTCCCTGGAGAAAGCATCAGCAACGATTGCAATCCCCATAAAGTTTCGCGGTCAGACTGTCGGGGTATTGGACGTACGCTCGAAAAACGGTCAACGTCATTGGAAACAGGAGGAAATCGCTATGCTCGAAGCCGCTGCCGAACGCGCTGCTCTCGCTCTGGAAAATGCCCGTCTGGTGGAAGGCGCTCAACGTCGAGCTGCGCGTGAACGCGCTATTGGAGATATCTCAACCAGAATCGGCGCGGTAAGTAATTTGGAGGCTATTCTGCAAACAGCAGTCGAGGAACTCGGACGCAAAATTGGTGGAGCCACTGAGGTAACTCTGGAAATCGGCAGTGACCATGGAGATGGCAGTAGGTAGTGTCATGTTGAAACAAGTACGCACATTTTTTACATCCCCTGTCTTCCCGGAAGATGAAGCTAAAACCCGCAAAGCGAGATATGCCCACGCGATAGCGATCGCGTTTTTATCGGTGATTACTTTTTATGAAACAATTGTAAGATTTTTTGTAAGCTACACTGGTTTTTCTGTTATGGATCTTATATTATTTGGAATCTTAGCGATTTGTATCACGGGCATAGCCCTGCTTAAAAGAGGATTTGTTAGATTTACATCCATTCTACTTGTCGTGATTACCTGGGTTGCATCAAATAGCCTAGCAGCCAGCGGCTTTGGCGTAAAAGATTCTTCCTATATATTGAACTTTGCAATTATTCTCATGGCTGGATTATTGCTTGGCTGGCAGGCATCTCTTATTATCACTCTCGTTAGTATTTTTTCAGGTTTTGGGCTTGCGTATGCTGAGGCAAATGGTTTGATTAAAGTTGAGCCATATCCTGTTACAGCATTTGCTAGGGATATGATTTTTACGTTTGGTCTGAATGCTGTCCTTATTTACTTACTTATTAACGGTTTGGAAAACGCGTTAAGAAAATCCAGGGCAAATTTGGACGAACTGGAGACGGCAAACGTCAACTTGAACTTTGCACAAACAGAATTGAAGAATCGCTCTGAAGATTTGATCGTTGCAAACCAACAACTGGAAAATAGCACGAAAAAACTCCGCGCCGTTGCCGAGGTGACCAGCACAGCAGCTTCACTGAGAAACTTTGAGAATCTGATTTCGTTGACCGCAAGCATTATCAGTGATCAATTGGGATATTATCATGTCGCCATCTTTTTATTGGATGAACAAAGGCAATTTGCAATTCTGCGCTCCACCAACACAGAGGGCGGATTGAGAATGCTGGCCAGGGGATTCCGATTCCCTGTGGGCCAATTAGGCATTGTTAGTTCTGTGGCACAGATCGGTCAACCGCGTATTGCTCTTAATGCAGGTGATGACAAAATATTTTTTAACAACCCTGACCTTGCAGAAACTCAATCAGAAATTGCCCTGCCACTCAAATCTGGCGATGAGATCATAGGAGTATTGGACATTCAATCCCTTAAATCCAACGACTTTACCAAGGAGGACATCTCCATTTTATCCATCCTTGCAGATCAAGTCGCAATTGCTCTTCAAAATGCGCTCCTGTTCGACGAATCGCAACGAGCGTTGCGCGAGGCAAATGTTGAGTCATTGCAGGCATCCAGAAGAGCCTGGCAGGAATATGCGGAAACCGTTCAGACAAGAGGATATCGCTATGACGGAATCAAGTCTGAGCCTTTGAAAGATGCGCAGCCATCAAACAGGGAAAATGATCCCTTATTGATCCCGGTGCAATTACGCGGACAAACCATCGGTCGCTTGAAGTTAAGTGCAGCTGACCCCTCCCGCCAATGGACAGATGATGAGCTGATCATGGTGTCAGCAACCGCAGAACGAGTTGCATTAGCACTGGAGGGCGCGCGCTTGCTTGATGAGGCCCAAAAGCGTGCCACGCGCGAAGCCTTCCTTTCTGATGTAGCAACAAAATTAAGCACCTCATTCCAGTTGGATTCCATCTTACGCGACACCGTACAGGAATTGGGACAAACCCTGAAGAATTCGACTGTCACTTTCCAACTGGTAAATCCATCCACACCTCTCGTGACCCCTGAACACCAGAAACCGAATGGCGCCAAACCGGAGTAAGTCATGACATTGAACGAGAGCCCAACTACAAAGCAAAATCCCACAAACTGGTTTGCGCGTCTTCGGAGAATCGTGATCAATCCACATCCGTCTGTTCAGGAAATTGGAGAAAAAAGGCGAGCACAGCTTTTATCAATCATAACTCTTATCCTGACCATTGCTTATTTATGGGCCTTGATTTCAAGGCCAAACTCTTACAGTGAGTTTGTTGCACTGCTTCTTTTTACAGCAATTGGGTATGGGTTGAGCCGAACGCCTTATTACGAAATTGGAATCTATCTCTTCTGTTTCGGTTTCACAGCATTTGCATACATTACTCTTTATCTTGGGACTGCTAGCAGCTACACTGCAGCCATCACGACCAGTGTCCACATCGCCCTCGTTGTCGCGAGTCTCCTGCTTTCCTTTAGAGGGTTGACAGCATTGGTGATATTTGTAGCAGTCGCCTCTGCTACGGCACCAGGATATTCGCAAGTGCCCATCCCAATCAACAGTGACTTCTTTCGAGACACGGGGGTTGCCATATCAATGGGAGTCATTCTTCTAGGAGCAAATATATTCCGCGCGCGCATCGAAAGGGAACGCTTAGGGGAAGTAACTCAGATCAACCGAGAGTTGGAAGATCTAACTGCTACTCTTGAACAACGCGTGAATGAACGTACTGAGGAGATTGAAACAGTTCATAAAGAAACTACGCGTCGTGCGGCTCAACTGAAGGCAGTTACTGAACTTTCAGAATCAATTGCGCAGTTGCAGGATTTAAATGAAATTTTCCCTGTAACCGCAAGGTTGATCAGTGAGCGCTTTGGTTTCTATCATGTAGGTATTTTTTTGGTGGATCAGGGCCGTGAATACGCCATCCTACAAGCCGCCAATAGCGCCGGTGGAAAACGAATGCTGGAACGAAACCACCGCCTGAGATTTGGCATTGGTGTGGTCGGCTTTTCTGCGCAGACCGGACAGCCACGTATAGCTTTGGATGTGGGAGCAGATGCTGTTTTCTTCAATAACCCTGATCTGCCAGACACTCGTTCTGAAGTTGCACTACCGATGAAAATACGCGGCGAAACCATCGGCGTGCTCGACGTTCAAAGCACGGAACCAGGTGCGTTCTCAAGTGAAGATCTACAAGTCTTAAACGCGCTCACCAATCAGGTTTCCATCGCTTTGGAAAACGCCCGTCTATTGACTGAAAGCCGCGCGGCCCTCATGCAAGTGCAGGAGGTCTATAACGAATTTACCAGAGCAGAATGGAGTCGGACCATTGCACAGACAGAACAGCCAGGATTCCGTTATCAAACCGGGCGCATAGAAATGCTGGAGAAGGAATTGCAAAGTTCTGAGGTCGTCTCAGCAGTACAGAGCGGTGAAGTGATGTCAAACCAAACGAACGGATCAATAGAGACACGTACTGTCGTAGCTGTCCCTGTCAAATTGAGAGGCGAAGTCATAGGCATTCTGCACATCGAATCTCATGATCCACTCAAGCATTGGCAGGAAGATGATATAAGCCTTGTCCAGGCAGTTGCAGAGCGCGCAGCATTCGCGATGGAAAATGCGCGCTTGTTCCAGGATGCCCGTCGCCGCGCGGCAAAGGAGCGCCTGATCTCCGACGCAACTGCGCGTATCAGTAGTGCATTAAACATTGAGAATATTTTACAATCGACAGCAGAGGAGCTGGAACGCGTGCTGGGTGGCTCTGAAATATTAATCCAATTCCAGAGCAAGGAGCAATCGTGATTTTGGATCAGAATTCGCTGTCCACCGAATTACAGCAAAACAGGCGCAACACTCTTTGGGTCTGGATCAGCGCAATCGCGGCGTTATTGTTTGCAAGCACTGAGTTAATTGAACTTTGGACAAGTGGCAGTCACCAAGTGTGGGTTGCATTGCCTGTTTTCCTGGCCATGCCTGTTGTCCTTTGGTTATTAAGAAGTGGAAGACAAATTGCGGCGAGCATCACATTTATAACGGCGATTGCGCTTCAAGCAATCCTTACACCGTTGGTGCAAAGTGGATGGGCCGTGCCAAATTCTATAACCGCATTAGCACTCATAGGTAGTATTTGCCTAACGAGCTTACCTCGCAAATTCATTGGTCGCATTCTTACGTTTGGCCTGATTATTTTAATCGCATCGATCTTAATTGATATATTTGGCAGTCCAAGCCGGCCCGTAGCCGAATTGAGTCAGGCGCGTTGGATCTTCTTGGTTGTGGTACTAGCTATATTTTTGTTCTTTTTCACCAGAGAATTTCCCGCTCTCGAACTTCGTACAAAAATTGTAATAGGCATCCTTGGAACGGGCGCAATCGTTATAACCGTGCTTGTTATCTTTACGCTTTACCAGGCTCAACAAATTACGAGTGCCCTTTCTCAGCGACTTGATACAAGTGTGGATCAGCTTGCAGAGGAACAATTAATAAATACAGCCTTCACACAGGCAGATCAGGCAAATCAGATATTCAAAGATATAACGGAGGAAGTCGTTGGCCTTTCTCGGCATTGGGTTTCATTGCAGGGCCAAAAAACAATCCTTGGCCAGGGTTCCTATTGGGATGCCAGTTCCAATATTGTTCAACTTGATGGTGGCCAGTATAGTAATTCGGCGAATGATAAATCGTCAGTATTTGTTCCTGCTCGAGTCCAGGTCGACAATTCTCTAATCGCAGACTTGAATACATCCTCCTATCTCGATTTCTACATTCCCCAACTCCTGGAAACACATCCGTCCCTGCTTGCAATGTATGCCATTGATACAAGAGGAGTCACTCGCTATTACCCTAATATCAATTTAGCCTCATTGCTCCCGCCAGATTTCGATGCTACTCAAAGGCCCTATTTTGTAATTTCTTCTCCACTGTTCAATCCTCACCATGGATCACGTTGGACTATCCCTTATATCGATGCAGCTGGCGGTGGGCTCGTTGTGACTGTTGCCGCCCCAGTCTATGTAGATAATCGATTTGTTGGTGTCGTAGCCGCCGATATGAAATTGGGTGAGATCACCAAACAGATTGGACTGCTCAAAATAGGGAAAACGGGGTATGCGTTCATGATCGATGATGCGGGACGTATCATCTCCATGCCTCAAGCTGGATTTGACATGTTTGGGATCCGCCCAGAAGAGATGAACAGTGAGGATTTCTTCAAACAAACAATCCTAGGCGTAGGAACCGACCAGCTCCAAGCAGTGACAAGACGGATGACTTCTGGTGGAAATGGCCTTCTTACTGTTAACGTCAACGGTGTTGCCACATATATTTCTTTCTCCCCTATCAAAACCAATGGATATAGTATCGCATTGGTTGTCCCAGTTTCAGAATTACAAGGTGCAAGCATTGCAGCACACAATCAGACACAACAACAACTTCGATCTGCATCACAGATAGCTGCAATTCTCTTGATTTTGCTGTTGGTTATCTCGGTTGCAATAAGTTCTGGGCTAGGCAGAATCATTGCTGCCCCAATACAACGCCTCACTCAGACTGCAAGCCAGATTTCCTCAGGAAACCTGGACGTGCAGGCAACGGCCACCACCAGCGATGAGATTGGCACATTGGCAAATGCGTTCAACACGATGACTTTGCGCCTGCGAGAAACCCTTGATGGATTGGAACAAACAGTGGAACAGCGTACGGTCGAGCTTTTCTCAGCAAACGAGAGGAACGAACGACGCGCAAGGCAATTTGAATCAATTGCGCACATTGCCCGGACCATCAGTTCCACGCGCGACCTCAATATTTTGCTTTCACAAATCACTACAGCAATTAACCGCGAATTTGGTTTTTATCATGTAGGAATTTTCCTTTTGGATACCGCGAAGGAATACGCGATCCTCAGCGCCGCAAACAGTCAAGGTGGAAAGATAATGCTAGCACGAGGTCATCGTCTAAAAGTGGCAGAGACAGGTCTCGTTGGATATGTAACAGGCACCGGCAAACCTCGCATCGCGCTGGATACTGGGGTAGACGCCATCTTCTTCGACAATCCTGACTTGCCTCAAACTCGTTCTGAGCTTACCCTCCCTTTGCGAGTGGGAGAAGAAATCATTGGCGCTCTTGACGTTCAAAGCACCGAACCAAATGCCTTTTTCCCGGAGGATATCAACATTCTCTCGACCCTTGCGGACCAGGTGAGCATAGCTATTCAAAATGCCCAGCAATTCGAACAGACACGCTTGGCATTGAATGAATCAGAACTTCTCTCGCAGAAATTTGTCCAGAGTGGCTGGCAACAATTTACCAAACATAGAAACATTGTTGGTATTCACCACACTGGTACCAGGGCATCTTTGCTGTATAAGAAAAACAGCAAAGATGAAGATCGCTCTGATAGATCATCGTCGAAAATCAAAGCTCGCGGCGCGTCCTTATCCCTGCCCATCAAATTACGCGGTGAAGTGATCGGCTCGGTGGATATTTATGCGCCGGACAATCGCCCGTGGGACCAGGATGAATTGGACATTGTCACAGCCATTATCGAACGGGCCGCAATAGCAATGGAAAATGCTCGTTTGCTGGCAGAAAGCCAAAAGCGCGCTGCCAAGGAACGGACAATTGGTGAGATTGCATCGAAGATCAGCGTGCAGAGCGATATTAATGAGTTGCTAAAAACCGCAGTACAGGAATTGGGGCGTACCTTGCCGGGTGCCGAAATCGCGATTCAATTCAACAAGGACACCGAATGATCAGAAGGTTGTTAAGCCCACCCACCTTTGAACAAGAGGAAAAGAATTTCCGCGCGAAATTTATCAATGGATTTGCGTGGAGTGTGATTGTCTTGCTACTGTTTGTAATTACTCCTCATTTGTTTGGGGATTTAAAGGACCCTACAATTGTAGTATTCTCGGCGCTGATTATAGTCATGGCTGCTGCACTATATCTGCTTCATCAAGGAAATGTAGACGCGAGCGGAAATATTATTATTGTATTTGGCTGGCTTGGAGTTGCTATACAAGCCTATACTTCGGACGGCGTGAAGGATGTCATTGTTGTCGCCTACCTCGCGCTCGGTTTGCTAGCAAGTATCATTGTGAGTTGGCGCGCAGGTGCCATTGTTATTTTGAGCGGGGTTGGCGTGATTTGGACACTCGCACTATTGCAGGTAAACGGATTTTTCACACCCGGCTCCCAAGAACCAATTGCATTTGCCCGTGATCTTTCATTTGTCTTTGTTGCAGTAATCGTTCTGTTGTATTTCAGTACGATCAGTATGCAGAATGCAATCCGTCGAGCGACAAGGAGCGAGCAAGATCTGGTTCTCTCGAATCAGAATTTAAAAGATCTTAATCAGCATCTGGAAGATCGTGTTTCCAATCGCACTGCAGAATTGGAGATTGCCAACCAGCGTAATGAACGTCGCGCTCGGCAGTTCGAGGCAATCGCGCAGGTGGCGCGCGCTACTACATCCATTCAGGATGAAAATACACTCCTGTTTCGTCTCGCACAGGTGATCAGCGAGCAATTCGGCTTTTATCACGTTGGCATCTTCCTTGGGGATGAACAGCATGAAAATGCGATCTTGCGAGCCGCAAATAGCGACGGCGGAAGAAAAATGCTGGCGCGCCGGCATAGCCTTAAAATTGGACAGGTCGGGATTGTCGGCCATGTTGCTTCTTCGGGAAATCCACGCATCGCCTTGGACGTTGAGGAAGACTCGGCTTTCAAAGACAATCCTGATCTCCCAGAAACTCGCTCCGAACTGGCTCTGCCTCTCAAAGATGCAGGTCAGATCATTGGTGTATTAGACGTACAAAGCACGGAGCCAAATGCATTCCTGCCCGAAGATACAGAGACTCTCTATACGCTTGCAGACCAGGTCGCCATTGCCATCCAAAACACACGTTCTCATGAGGCCACGCACAAATTATTGGAAGAGGCACAACGTACATCTGGGTCTTATCTGAAGGAGGCCTGGCGACTCTTACAGGCACAGGAAAAAAGGATTGGCTACCACATTTCAAATGACGCCCTGAAACCGCTTGAAAAATTTATCGATCATCCGTATCTTGATAGAGTAGTGTCGCAAGGAGAGCCACTGGTCGAGAATGGAGAAACCGGCACCCTCGTAGTTCCTATCCACTTGCGAGGAGAAGTAGTGGGCGTGTTAGATATCCACGTGCCCGCGGGACATGAGTGGGATCCTGATGAAGTGGATATCGCCAAAGCTGTAGCTGACCGTCTTTCCCTAGCGTTGGAGTCAGCCACGCTTCTCCGTACTACACAGCGACGTGCTGAGATCGAGCGTCTCACAGCGGATATCTCCGGCAAGATTGGTGCTTCTGTTAATATGCGCAACGTTTTGCAGACCGCTGTGGAGGAACTGGGTCGAGTTTTGCCTGGTTCAGAAGTGGTTATTCAGTTTCAAAACGGGAAGGACAATGGTTCCA
>Ga0075423_10003372_pt1 | contig 14710 bp, 18 predicted proteins | sample SoiMethybrSBSTD2_FD_80114 | JGI IMG/M metagenome (GOLD analysis project Ga0075423, IMG submission 80114) | Bulk soil microbial communities from a Populus tree surrounding site in Tennessee, USA - Soil MetaG P. TD hybrid SBSTD2 | ecosystem: Environmental > Terrestrial > Soil > Tree plantation...
ACGTTCGTCAGCACGCGATAGAGCCACGTCGACAGCGCCCAGCGAGGCGCGTACGACTCGCGGGCCTCGAACGCCTTGAGCAAAGCCCTCTGGACCGCGTCCTCGGCGTCGGCACGGTTGCCGAGAAGCCGGTGCGCGACCGTGTAGAGTCGGGCGGCGTACTCCTCGCTGGCGCGGGCGAACGTCCGGGCGTCCATCTCGAAGAGTTATACGGGGGACGGCCCGCGATGGGTGGAAGCCCGCCGGAGGGCCTCCCACACGCTGGCCGCCGTGAGCGGCACGCGTGACACCTCGGCGCCGCGCTCGATCAGCGCGTCCTCGACCGCGTTGGCGATGGCCGGGACCGGCGAGATGATTCCGCTCTCGCCGACGCCCTTGATGCCCATCTCGTTACGCGCCGACGGAAAATCGAGAGCGATGACGTCGAGGGACGGCACCTGGTCGGCCCTCGGGACGCCGTACTCCATGAGGGAGCCGGTCAGGAGCTGGCCGTCGCTGTCGTAGATCAGCTCTTCGGTCAGTGCCGCGCCGATGCCCTGGACGATCCCGCCGTGTAGCTGGCCCTCGACGACCATGGGATTGAGCGGGCGGCCGCAATCGTGCACGGCCCCGTAGCGGAGGAGCTGGAGCGCGCCGGTCTCGACGTCGACCTCGACGGCGCACGCATGCGCGCCGAACGCCCATGTGACCGTCTCCGGGCGAAAGAACGCGCAGGCGTGGAGCCCCGGCGCGCCCTCGCGCAGGAGTGTCGGGCTCCGCAGCGAGGCACGTGCGAGCGCGCCGAGCTCGATCCGGCGCTCGGCCAGGCCGGTGACATGCGCGACGCCTTGCGCGAGCACGACGTCCGCCGGCGCGCACTCGAGCATCTCGGCGGCGACCAGCCGCGCCTTGCGCGCCACTTCGCGCGTGGTGCGCTGAACGGCCGGCCCCGCCACCGCGGCGACGCGGCTCGCGATGGTCCCGTTACCGTAGCCGAGCACGGCGGTGTCGCCGCCCACCACGACGACCCGGTCCGTGTCGACGCCGAGCTCGGCCGCGCACACCTGGGCGAGCGTCGTCTCGTGCGCCTGCCCTTGCGAGGACACGCCGATCTGGAGGTAGACCATGCCACTCGGATCGATCCTGACGTCGGCGCCCTCGAACGGACCGATGCCGGTGCCCTCCAGATAGGCCGACAGCCCGATGCCGATCGGCGTCGACGAGCCGCGGCGAGCCTGCTGCACGGTCCGCCACTCGCCGTAGCCGAAGCGATCGAGCAACCGGTCGAACGCGGCGCGGTAGTCAGCCGGGTCGTAGACGATCGGGACGCCGTCGCGGTACCAGAGTCCGGTCGCGAATGGCATCTCGTCCAGGCGGATGAGATTGCGCCGACGAAGCTCGGCCGGATCGAGGCCGACCGCGCGCGCCGCGCGGTCGAGCAACCGGTCGAGCACGTAGGCGCCCTCGGGTCGTCCGGCACCGCGGTAGGCGGCGGTGAAGGACTTGTGGGTCACCACGTTCAGTGCCGTGCCCTTCAGGTGGGCCACGCGATAGGGTCCAGGCAGGTGATTGATCGTGTTGAGAGAGATCACATCGCCGATCACCGGATAGGCGCCGCTGTCTCGCGTGAAGGTCGTCTCGATCGCGGTGATCGTCCCGTCCTGCGCGACGCCGAGCCGAGCCTGGTGGTGCTGGTCGCGGTCGGGTGCCGTTGCCAGGAAGTGCTCGCGGCGCACCTCGATCCACTTCACCGAGCGCTTCAGGCGGTGGGCGACCGCGGCTATAAGGACGTCCTCCGGATAGACGTGACCCTTGGCTCCGAAGCCGCCGCCCACGTCGGGAGCGATGACCCGCACCTGTTCCTCGGGAAGGCCCAGCGTTGCGGCGATGGCCGCGCGAACCGCGAACGGCACCTGCGTCGAGGTCCACACCGTGAGCCGTCCGTCCGGAGCGTCGGGTTGCGCCACGATGCCGCGCGGCTCGATCGGCATCGCCGCGACGCGGGGGACGGTCAGCCGTCCCTCGACGATCGCGTGCGCCTGCGCGAGGCCGCGCGTGACGTCACCGACCGAGCCCGTCGACGGGCCCGCGACGTTGTCGGGCCATTCGTCGAAGACCCGCGCCGCACCCGGCGCCAGCGCCGCCTCGGCGGTCGCGACCGACGGCAGCGTCTCGTATCGCACCTTGACCGCGTCGGCGCCATCGGCGGCCCCGTACGCGTCGTCGGCGAGGACCACGGCGACCGTCTCGCCCGCGTGGCGCACCTTCGGCCCGGCGATCACAGGCTGGGCGTAGGCGCGGAACTTCGGCGTCGCCACGAGGGGAGGCACCGCGGCGGCGCACTCGGGCAGATCGGCGACCGTGAGGATCGCGACGACGCCCGGAAACGCGCAGGCTCGGCGCGCGTCCACTTCTACGACGCGCGCATGGGCGTGCGGGCTCCGCACGATCGCCGCATGGACGAGACGAGGCAGCCGCACGTCGTCCACGAAGCGGCCGCGGCCGGTGAGGAAGCGGCGATCTTCGCGGCGTTTGACGGACAGTCCGATAGGCGCGGTCATCGTGTTGTGGCAGTATAGGCGCGGATCAGGAGGTCACATCTATGAACTACCGGCCGGTCGAGGGCTGGGGGCGCCTGCCCGACGGATGGTCTTTCGTGGAGGCGACGAGCGTCGCCGTGGATGCCAAGGACAACGTCCATGTCTTCAATCGCGGCGAGCATCCGGTCATCGCGTTCGATCGCGATGGGAATTTTCTCCGCTCGTGGGGCGAGGGCGTCTTCCGCCGGGCGCACGGGATCACGATCGGCCCTGACGGGACGATGTGGCTCACCGACGACCTGCACCACACCGTCCGGCAGTTCACCCCCGAGGGCAAGCTGCTCTTGACGCTCGCCGACCCCGACAAGCCGTCGGCGCTGCACGGCGGCAAGCCCTTCAATCGGCCGACGCACGTGGCGCTCTGCCCGCGTACGGGCGACATCTACGTTTCCGACGGCTACGGCAACTCGCGCGTTCATAAGTACGATCCGAAGGGGCGGCTGCTGTTCTCGTGGGGCGAGCCCGGCACCGATTCCGGGTGCTTCAACATTCCGCACAACATCGCGACCGACGCCGAGGGGCGCGTGTACGTCGCGGACCGTGAGAATCACCGGGTCCAGGTCTTCGACGACAAGGGGCAATACCTCACCCAGCTCAACAACCTGTTCCGCCCGTGCGGGCTTTTCGCCGACCGGCGCGACGGTGGTCTCTTGTTCGTCGGCGAGCTGCCGCCGGACCTGGCGGTGAGCGCCGAGGTGCCCAATCTCGGGGCCCGCGTGAGCGTGGTGACCTTGAAGGGTGACCGGGTCGCCCGCATCGGCGGCCGCTTCCGCGGCGAGAAGCCAGGTGAGTTCATCGCGCCGCACGGCTGCGTCGTCGACTCGCGCGGCGATCTGTACGTGGCCGAGGTCTCGTGGACGGCGCGCGGCAAGTCACTGAACCCGCCGCGTGAGATCCAATCGCTCCAGAAATTCGCGCGGCTATGACCCTGACGGCGGAGTGGCTTCTCGACGCGCTGGCGCGGTCGGCGGCCACCCGCTACGGGGGCGAGATCGTGTCCGAGCTCGAGCACGCGCTCCAGTGCGCCGAGCTGGCGCGGGAAGCCGGCGCTGACGACGATCTCCAGCTCGCCTGCCTCCTCCACGATGTGGGTCGCTTCGCGGTCGATCAGTCGCTTGTCTCCGATACGACGGAACGGACAACCGTCGAGACGGGCGCGCGCGGGCATCACGAGGTCGGGGCCGACCTGCTGGCTCCGTGGGTGCCGGAGCGGGTAGCCTGGTGCGTGCGCATGCACGCCGACGCCAAGCGCTATCTGTGCGCGACCGAGCCGGCGTACTTCGATCATCTGTCGCCCGTTTCCCAGCGCACGCTGACAATGCAGGGCGGCGTCATGTCGGCGGCGGACGCCGCGCGCTTTGGGGCCCATCCGTGGCTGCGGGACGCGCTGGCGTTACGCCGGTGGGACGATCTGGCGAAGGTGAAGGGTAAGCCGACGCGATCGCTTACCGAGTGGGCACCGGCGATCCGGCGCTACGTGCCGTGAGCCTCCTGGGCGAGACAGAGATCGCCGAGGAGCTGGCCCGTACTCCGGGCTGGAAGCGGTCCGGAAAGGCGATCGAGCGGCTTTATCGCTTCCGCGATTTCGGGGAGGCCATGGTGTTCGTCAACTGGGTGGCGGCGATCGCCGAGCGGGCGAATCACCATCCGGACATCACGATCCGCTATAACGAGGTCACCATCTCCGTGTGGACCCATTCCGACGGCGGAATCACGCCGAAGGACTTTTCGCTCGCGCGCTGGATCGACGCGCTGTAACTGCTGGAGCGCCGGCGCCCGCCGGCGCTCGTCCCCGATCTTCGGCTAGACGCGCGCCAGGAACGCCATGACGGGCGGCTTCGGCGCCGGCTGGTAGCGGCACTTCAGATCCGTGCGCTCCAGGATCTCGACGTAGGTACCCATCACCATGCGGTAGTAGTGCGGGTGACGTCCGGCCGGCCCGCCGTTGTACTCGGTCAGCGCGTCCTTGATGTTGGGCTTCCGGGTCATGATGTCGCGGAGATACGCCATCGCGTACCGCGTGCTCACTGCGGGAATCGCCAGGTCACCGAGATCGCGCGGACCTTGAGCTTTGAGGTTGGGCCGCTTGAAGGGACCGACGATCGACTCGAACAGCGCCGCCGTCGAGGGCAGGGTCTGGTACAGGCCGACCTCGCCGGCGGCGCCGACGGCGTCCTGCTTGAACTCCGACTCCACTTCCGCCTGCGCGAGCGCCAGGCAATGGTCGATCTTCGTCCGCTCGCTCTCGGCAATCAGCACTTCCGGAAAGCGCTGGAACGCCTTGATGGGCGCGGACGGGTTCTTCTCAGCGATGTACGCGAGGACTGCCCGATTCAACCGCTCTGCGTTCGCCTCGTCCGCCACCGCCAGCACCTGGCGCGTCAGCATGACGCCCCCGAGAGCCAGCAAGCCAACCAGCGTCACGCTCGCGAGCACTTTGTTGAGACGTCGCATACAGCCCTCCTTACTGTATTCGCTCCGCGGTTTGAATCTTCGCTGTATCAGAAGGAAGGTGAAGCTGAAGTATGGCGAGTATTGCATATGCCGATGGACTACGCAATAGGATGGTGATTCGTTCCGGATATCCACAACCGGCAGGGGCATTCGGCAGACGCCGGAATGCTGATGCCACGCAGACTTACCGGGGAAAGGACGACAAAATCAACGAGGTCGCGGGGGCAGGCGCCGGGGTGGGATCGTGCGATGAAACTCGGTCGGATCATTGTCGGTCTTGCCGCCGACGGCCGTGCCGCACTCGGCGCAGACGTAGTCGTATTTGTTGCCCGAAGGGAGGACCAGGAGGAGCTTCTTGCGCGCGGGCGTCGCGCGCCGGCAACGCGGACAGAAGAGGCTCGTCGCCTCGAATTCCTCGAAGCTGTCCTGGGGCCGGGCCATCGTGCGAATTTTACACCGAGGCCTATAATGCCGGCACGATGTTCCGGCCTCGCCTAGCCCTCAAGATCACGCTGCTGATCGTGGCGGTCATGATCCTGGGCTTCGGGATCTCCACGATCGTGACCATCCAGCGCGAGTCGGCGGCGCTCGTCGAGCAGAACAAGCAGGCCATCCGCCGGCTCACCCAGGCCGTCGTGGCCAGCATCGAGGCGGCCATGCTCCAGGAGCGTCCCGACGTCACCCGCACCCTCCTCCAGGAATTGAGGGACCTGAGCTCGCAGCCGGCGGAGTCCGCCTCGCCGCTCCAATCGCTGACGATCTACCGCCGCAACGGGGTCGAGGCCTTCACGGACATGGCGACCGCTAAGGAGGTCGCGCGCACCGCCGGGCTCTCCGACGAGGTCATGAAGAACATCTCCAAGATGGAGCGGGCGCCCGGAAACACGATGTCCGGCCCGCTCTTCACCCAGGCGGTCTCGAGCCTCAAAACGCAGGAGTCGATGGAGGTCGAGAACGGGGTCTCGGTCTTCACGCTCCATTACCCCGTCATCAACAAGGAGAAGTGTCAGGGCTGTCACGGGAGCGACCATCAGGTACGGGCGGTGGTCCGTGTCGCGACGTCGATGGAGCCGGTCTTCGCCGAGGTCCGCCGCCTGCGGAACCGGCAGCTCATGATCGCGGCGCTGACGATCCTCTCGGCGGCGGCCGTCCTGACGATCGCCATGCGCTCCGTCGTCGTGCGCCCGATCGTGGCGCTCTCGGCGGTCGCCCGGCGGGTCGGGGACGGCGACTTCCAGGCGCGCGCCGCCGGCGGCGCCCGGGACGAGATCGGCGAGCTGGGCGGGGCGTTCAACGAGATGACCTCGCGCCTCGCCCGGGCCCACACCGAGCTCGAGACCAAGAACACGGAGCTGGCGACCGCCCTCCAGAGCCTGCAGGAGTCCCGGCAGCGTCTCGAGCTGCTCGAGCAGCTCAAGGGCGAGCTGTCGAAGTTCGTCCCCGACGCGGTCAAGAAGCTGCTCGAGCAAAACCCCAACGCCACCGAGCTCGAGAAGCGCACGGTCGAGGTCTCGGTGCTCTTCCTCGACATCGCGGGGTACACGAAGCTTTCCGAGCAGCTCGAGGCGCGACGGCTCAACCAGCTCGTGCAGACCTACTTCTCGAGCTTTCTGGAAATCATCCAGAACCAGCACGGCGATGTGAACGAAACGGCCGGCGACGGGCTGATGGTCATCTTCCAGTCCGAGCGCAGCTCGACCGACCACGCGCTGAACGCGACGCGGGCCGCCTTCGCCATCCATCAACGCACGGGCGCCTTGAACGAGGAGTACGGTGGCGTCTTCCCGTCGATCCAGCTCCACATGGGGATCAACACCGGCGAGGCGCTGGTGGGTGCGACCAAGCTGGGCACCGGAGCGGGCCAGCGGTGGACCTTCACGGCGACCGGCCCCACCACCAACGTCGCGGCGCGCTTCGCGGGCTCGGCCCAGGGCGGTGAGATCGTCGTCGGCCCGGCCACCGCCGGGCGCATCCGCGCGGCGTTCGTGCTGGAGAGCCTCGGCGAGAAGACGTTCAAGAACGTCTCGCAGCCGATCCACGTCTACCGCGTCATCCCGCCCGGTATCTACGAGAAGATCGTGTAGCGTGGCCACGCGGATTCGCGTCGGGATCAGCGCGTGGGCCGATCCGGCGCTCATCGAGGCGGAAACCTTCTACCCCCGGAAGTCGATGACGGCCGAGGCGCGACTCCGGTTCTACGCCGGGGTGTTCGATGTCGTCGAGGTCAACAGCTCCTACTACGCGATTCCCGATATCCGGAACACGATGCGGTGGGTCGATCGGACACCGCCGGCCTTCCTCTTCCACGTCAAGGCGTACTCGCTGCTGACGGGCCACCACCCACGGCCGGAGACCTTGCCCGCGGAGGTGACCGCGCTGCTGCCGCGGCGGCCCCGGCAGACGCGCCGCGGTGAGATCGACGCGTCGAGCGTTCCGCCCGAGGCGATCGATCGCGCCTTCGGGCTCATGCGGACCGCCGTCCAACCGATCGCCGAGGCCGGCAAGCTCGGCTACATCCTGTTCCAGCTCGCGCCCTGGGTTCACTTCGAGACGAGCCGCCTCGAGTATCTGGCCTCGCTGCGGCAGCGGCTGCCCGGGTGGACGATCGCGGTTGAGTTCCGCCACCGCTCCTGGCTGCCCGATCACACCGCCGAGAGCCTGCGGGCGCTGGGTGACGCGGGGCTGGCCCACGTGATCGTCGACGGCCCCGAGGGCCTTGCGGTGCCGCGGGTGACGACCGTCACGGCGCCGACGGCGATCTTCCGCATCCACGGCCGCAACGCGCAGGGCTGGCTCCGGCAGCTCAGGGGGGAGGACCCGGCCGTCCGCGAAAAATACGACTACCTCTACAGTGAGGGCGAGCTGCGTGAGCTCTTACCGGAAATCGACGGCGTCGGCGCGGAGGCCGAAGAAGTCTTCATCTCATTCAATAACAACAACCGCGACTACCCGGTCCGGAACGCGCTCATGATGAAGCGGCTCCTCGGTCAGCCGACACCCGCCGACGGCGCGACGGGCGATTTATTCACCTGAGGCTCTGGTAGAATCAGATTCCCATGCCGGAACTGCAGCTTCGTGGCGGCGAGGTCGACGGGCTCCGCCTCCACTATGTGGTCGAAGGTCGCGGCCCCGCGGTCATCCTCGTGCACGGCCTCGGGGGCTTCGCGGAGACGTGGCGACACAACATCGGCCCCCTGGCCCGGCGCGCGACGGTCTACGCCCTCGACCTTCCCGGATTCGGCGCCTCGGCCAAGCCTCGCTCGCGCTACCGCCTGGCGAACTTCGCTGGCGCGCTGCGCGGCTTCATGGACGGGCTCGGGCTCGCACAGGCGTCCCTGGTCGGCCACTCCCTCGGCGGCGCCGTCTCCGTCACGTACGCGCTGATGCATCCGTCTCGCGTCGAGCGGCTCGCGCTCGTCGGCGCGGTGGTCCCCGGGTGCGGCTACGTGCCGTCGTGGGCGTTCCGCGTCATTGCGCTGCGCGGTCTCGGCGAGCTCGTCTCGTCCTTCGCGTGGCGGGGTCTCTACAAGGCGTGCCTGGCCCGTTGCTTTCACGTTCCCGACCGGCGCGAGATCGACTTCTTCGTCGACTACTGCTTCGTCGCCCGCACGGAGCCAGTTGCGCGCGCCGCGTACCTGACGACGCTTCGCGATGTCGGGATAGACCTGCAGACGCACGCGCACGACTATCGCCGCGCGATGGCCACGCTCGAGCTTCCGATGCTGCTCATCCACGGCCGGCAGGATCGGGTCGTCCCGGCGTCGCACTGCGACGAGGTCGCCTCCATGGTGTCGCACGCATCGGTCCGCCGGGTCGACGCCTGCGGGCACTTCCCACAGATCGAGCACGCGGAAGCGGTGAATGGTTGGCTCGTAGACTTTCTGGTCGGGCGACCGGCGCCCCGCTAGCAGAGCACCCCATGGACGAGATCAGCCCGCAGGATTTGAAGGCCCGCCTGGCCGGAAGCGATCGACCGTTGCTCCTCGACGTGCGCCAGGACTGGGAGACGCGTCTGTGCCGGCTCGAGAACGCCGTCCACATCCCGATCGAGGAGATCGAGGTGCGCGCCGACGAGCTGAATTCCGACGACGAGATCGTCGTGTACTGCCATCAGGGCGTCCGGAGCGCGGCGGTCGCCGACTATCTGCGCCAGCGCGGCTTCAAGAACGTGAAGAACCTGCTCGGCGGACTGGACTACTGGGCCCGAACGGTCGACCCGACGATGCGCCGGTACTAGTGGCGTCGCCGCTGTCACTTCAGCGGGCGGGGGACACCGTCTGGTGCACCCTCGATCGCCCGCCGCTCAACCTCTTCGAACCCACCCTCATCCAGGCCATGCGCGAGTCGTTCGACGCGCTTGCTGCCGACCGCTCGACGCGCGTGGCGATCCTCGTCGGGAGCGGCCGGGCGTTCACCGCCGGCATGGACGTGCGCGTCCTGCGCGATCTGGATGTCGGCCGGGCGCGAATGTTGATCAGCGAGCTCCACGACGCCATCGCCGCAGTGCACCGGGCCCCGTTCCCGGTGATCGCGGCCGTCAACGGCGCGTGCCTCGGCGCCGGCTTCGAGCTGGCGCTGGCGTGCGACCTGCGCGTGGCGGCGGCCAGCGCCGTGTTCGGCCTACCGGAGGTGCGCGTGGGGGTGCCTTCGGTCATCCAGGCGGCGCTCCTGCCGCCGATGATCGGACCCGGCCGCGCCGCGGAGATGCTGCTGACCGGCGCGTCGATCACCGCGGCGACGGCGCTCGAGTGGGGCCTCGTGAACCGCGTGGTGGCGGACGATCGCGTGCGCGCGGCGGCCGACGAGCTGGCGACGACCATCTTGCAATCGGGACCGGACGCGATCCGACTCCAGAAGGAGCTGATCGTGCGCTGGCGCGAGAGCGACCTCGCGAGCGCCGTGCGCTACGGGATCAACGCGTTCGCGACCGCATACGCGACCGGCCAGCCGCGTGAAGGAATGACCGCCTACCTGGAGAAGCGCCGCCCGAACTTCGGAGCGTGACCCGATGCAGGTCAAGACGATCACCGTCGACCTCTGGGGCACGCTGCTGTTCGACGGCCCGTCCAGCGACAACCGCTACAAGAAGCGTCGTCTGGCGGACATCGCATCGCTGCTGGCGGCCGCGGGCGTGACCGTATCGACGGCGGCGCTCGACCGCGCCTACGACGAGTCGGGGACCTATCTCGGCCGGGTCTGGGCGACCCATCGTGACGTACCGGTCGACGACCATATCCGGGCGATCCTGGCGGCGATCAATCCGGGCCTGCCGAAGCATGTCCCGCCGACGCTGATGACCTCGCTGATCGAGGCCTACTCGCAGCCCATTCTCGTCGTCCCGCCCGCCGTCGACGACACCGCGCTCGCGGCCCTGGAGTCGCTCAACGTCGGCGGCTACACGCTCGCGCTGATCTCGAACGTCATGCGGACACCCGGCGTGTCGCTTCGACGGCTGCTCGAGCGGTTTCGGCTGCTCAGGTACTTCCAGCACACGACGTTTTCCGACGAGGTGAGAATTCGAAAGCCGGCGCCGGAGATCTTTCATCTCACGCTGCGAGCGGTGGCCGGCGCGCCCGAGACGTCCGTCCACGTCGGCGACGATCCGATCCTGGACGTGCAGGGTGCCCAGGCGGCGGGGATGCGGGTGATCCAGGTGACCTCGTCGAGGACGCGCGGGCCGCGTCCCGATCTCACGATCTCGCGGCTGGCGGAATTGCCTGAGGCGATCGAGCGGCTGGAATCGTGATCAGACGGTGTGCGTGGTCGTGAGCTTGCCGGGAATAACGAGGCCGATCTCTTCGAAGTAGCGGCGGATCGGATCCGTGATGCGGTCGGCGTACGCCTCGAGCACGCGATACGAGATGCCGCGATGGTAGGACGCGCTCCTGAAATCGCCGGTCCGCCAGCCGAGTACCTTCGCGGTCCGGGTCTTGCGGTTGCGCAGCACGAGTCCGAACGTCCCGAGCCCGGAGACCCAGTGATCGGGGTTGTGCAGGTTGAGCTCCGAGCACAGGCCGGTCACCTGCCACTCCGGTGCGAATTCGGCCAGAGCGAGCTCGACCAATCGCTGCACCTGCTCCGGGAGCAACATGCTGCCCTCCTCAAAGGATGCCGCACACGAGGCAGAGCAAGTCGAGTGCCACGGCGACCTGCAGAGCGAACACCGGGCCGAAATCCACGGGTTTGGCCCGGCGGCGACCTGAGCGTCGCCCCTACGGAGCCATGCGCTTTCGTCCCGCCGGTGTCAGCGTGCCACCACCTCGCGGACACTTTGGCCCCTGGCGCATTGCGGCAACGGAGGTAAGATATCGGGCGATGGACGTGGCGGAGCTCAAGTCGAAGATCCGAGACATCAAGGACTTCCCGACCGAGGGGATCCTTTTCAGGGATATCACGACGCTCCTCAAGGACGGTCCGGCGTTCGCCGCCGTCGTCGACAGCTTCGTCAGCCGCTATCGCCAGGAGCGAGTCGATGTGGTCGTCGGCGTCGAGTCGCGCGGCTTCATCATCGGCGGCGCGCTCGCCCATCAGTTGAAGGCAGGCTTCGTACCTGTTCGCAAGCTGGGCAAGCTGCCGGCCAAGACCATCGAGGTCGAGTACGAGCTCGAGTACGGCCGCGACGCGCTCGCCATCCACGAGGACGCGATCAAGGTCGGGCAGCGCGTCCTCGTGGTGGACGATCTCCTAGCCACCGGCGGCACGATCGCGGCGACATTGCGCCTGGTCGATCAGCTGGGCGGGCGCGTCGTGGGCGTCGCGTTCATGATCGAGCTGGCGTTTCTCCACGGCCGTGACAAGCTCAAGGAGCATCAGGTCCATTCGCTGATCGTCTATGACTAGTAGAGTGTCGTCCATGGCTCGAATCGCGGCCTGCGCCGTGTCGCTCATCCTGGCCAGCGTGTGGGCCACTGCGGCCCGCGCCGACGAGGCGAAGGCGCCGATCAGCGCCGCCCTGCTCCTCAACATGGTTTCGCCATCGACGGGGGAGTCGCGCGAGGCCGCGTTCGATCGCGCCATGAAGGAGCCGAGTCCTGGAGCCCGGTCGGGATTCCCCGAGGGCCAGGTGCAGCCCGACGGGAGCGTCCGCTACGGCTCCACGGTGATCACGGTGAGAAACCCGTGCCCGCCGGGCACGTTGCACTACGAGCCGCCGCCTCTCCCGGGCCGCGTCGTCCGCAAGTAGTCGCTTCCTCCTCATGCCCATCACCAACGTCGGAGTCGTCGGGTGCGGTCTCATGGGCTCCGGCATCGTGCAGGTGGCGGCGCAGGCCGGATTCCAGGTTCTCTTCGTCGAGGCCGACGACCAGCTGGTCAAGCGCGGGCTCACGCGGCTCTCCGAGACGCTCGAGGGGCTCGTGAAGCGCGGCAAGATCGAGGAGCACGACCGGGACGCCGCGGTGGGGCGCATCGCCGGCACGACGCGGCTCGAAGATCTGAAGTCGTCCGATCTCGTCGTCGAGGCGATGACCGAGAATCAGGCGCTGAAGAACGAGACCTTTGCGAAGCTCGACCGGATCTGTCCGCCGACCACGATTCTGGCGTCGAACACCTCCTCGTGTAACGTCACCGCGATGGCAGCGGCGACCAAGCGCCCCGGCCAGGTGCTCGGCCTGCATTTCTTCAACCCCGTCCCGCTGATGAAGCTTGTCGAGGTCGTCCGCACCATCCTGACGGACGACGCGTCGGTGACCACCGCCCTCGAGTGGGTGCGGGCCGTCGGCAAGACGCCGGTCCAGGCGAAGGACTCGACCGCGTTCATCGTGAATCGGCTCCTGGTGCCGTACCTGCTCGACGCGATCCGCGTCTACGAGAGCGGGCTCGCGACGCTCGAGGACATCGACGCCGCGATGAAGCTCGGTTGCGGCTATCCGATGGGCCCGTTCACCCTGCTCGATCTCGTGGGACTCGACACGACCATGTACGTCGCCGAGGTGATGTTCGAGGAATTCCGCGAGCCTCGCTACGCGCCGCCGCCGCTGCTCAAGCGCATGGTCATGGCCGGCCAGCTCGGCCGGAAGACCAAGCAGGGCTTCTACCACTACCCCACTACATAGCCCGTCCGCGGCGCGCGAGCGCGAGCGCGCTGCCGGGCTTGAACTCCGCCTGACGCTTCTTGAGATCGAGCGTGAAGAACTTGATGAACCCATCGGGCATCTCCGGGGCCAGGGCGCCGATCGTCGGGAAATCCTTGCCGGACAGGTTGAAGTTGATGCCGAACGCCTTCGGAACGACCTTGACGATGCGAATCTCCATCACGTCACCGGGCTCGGCGCTGTTGACGTAGATCGGGCCCGTCATCGAGTGCGGCCCGCCGCCCGGGTTCGCGCGGCGCAGCGCGACGAGCTCGTCCATCGTGATGCCGGGCCGGACCTTGTCGTGCGAGTGCATCATCGTCTCGACCGCCACGATGTCCCCCGAATCGACGGTGAGCTTCGGCGGCTCCTTCGGGTCGAGCCACCCCCACTGCACCGTCTCAAGCGTGGCGGCCAGGGTGTGGCGCTTGCCCATGACGGGCGGCGCCGAGCTCTTCTTCGCCTCGCTCGCCGGCTGCGCCAGCACGTAAAACGCCGCCGAGCCGATCACGATCAGGGTGGTGAGAGCCGTGACGATGCGCCTCTTCGTGTTCACCATCGCCATTGCGCGCCTCCTTAAGCGAGCGGGAGGCGAGGGACGCGCAATGATCGGGCAGGAGCGCGGGAATCGTCAAGCGCGCCGGCCGGCGGCGCGCGAGACTCAAAGCGCGATCGGGCGAGGAACCCCGCTCAGCGCCCGAGCGCCGGTGCGGTCCGGCGCTCGGCGGCGGGCCGGTGCGCCGGCGTCGGGGCCAACGGCACCAGGCGTGTGTAGCGGCCGCGCAGACTGTCGAAGACGCGCGAATGCCACACGCCGTGACGGTGCAGGCCGTAGCGCGCCAGCAGCGCGAGGATGCGCAGACCGTAGACCGTCGAGTCCTTGAAGCTCGCGGAGGAGGCCTCCGGGAAGTAGCGCGTCGGCACCGCGATCTCCGCGATGCGGTAGCCCGACGCGACGACCTGCGCGACGATCTCCTGGTCGAAGATGAAGCCGTCTGAGTTCAGCGCCAGGTTCACGTTCTCCAGCACTTCTCGGCGGAAGGCTCGGTACCCCGTGTGGTACTCGGACAGCGACAAACCGAACATCCGGTTCTCGAGGCTCGTGAGGAAGCGGTTCGAGAAATACTTCCACCAGGGCATCCCCTGGGCCAGCGCCGAACCGCTCTTCAGTCGCGAGCCGAACACGACGTCGGCCTCCCCACGTACGATCGGTTCGATGATCTGCGGAACCAGCCGCGGGTCGTACTGATAGTCGGGGTGCACCATCACCACGATGTCGGCGCCAGCCCGCAGCGCCTCCGCGTAGCACGTCTTCTGATTCGCGCCGTAGCCGTAGTTGCGGTTGTGCACGAAGATCTCGAGGCCGAGCTGCCGCGCCACCTCGAGCGTCCCGTCGGTGGAACCATCGTCCACCAAGATGACGAGGCTGACGGTGTCTTTCGGCAGCTCCTCGTATGTCATGCGGAGCGTCCGCCCCGCGTTGTACGCCGGCATCACGACGACGACCTTCTCGTTTTGCATGGCGCCTCGTTACTGCAGCGTCGATGCCAGACCGCCGGCCATCGAAATCTCGCGCACTTGAGGTGCGTGGCGAGGATATCCGGA
>Ga0075423_10003376_pt1 | contig 14702 bp, 9 predicted proteins | sample SoiMethybrSBSTD2_FD_80114 | JGI IMG/M metagenome (GOLD analysis project Ga0075423, IMG submission 80114) | Bulk soil microbial communities from a Populus tree surrounding site in Tennessee, USA - Soil MetaG P. TD hybrid SBSTD2 | ecosystem: Environmental > Terrestrial > Soil > Tree plantation...
GGCCGGACCGAATAGAGGTAACGGAGCAAGGAACACGGCACGGCGCAAAGGGAGCACATCCTCGAGCGATACAACCCCCAGCTTTCGCTCGACGGTCATATCGACCGGGGCCACAACCCTCGCCACGACCCTCATGGAAGGCGCAGCGGGAGCCGGTGAGGAAGCGTGGGTGGAGTCGCGGGGAGCCGGCGGCCCGGCACGCGCGCTGTCGGCACCGGCCTGCTGCGCGGCGCGCGCGGAGGAATGCGTCGAGATCAGGACCCATGCGCCGAGCGCGAAGAGATGCAGGGCGCGTTTAGCCCGCATGCCGCGCCGCCATGGGATGGCGCCTGAGCCAAGGGATGGCAAGATTCCCGATGAGGCCGAAGATCACCAGATTGGATGCGAGATGCTGCGCCGCGGGGAGAAGACCGAGCGCGATCGCTACGGCAAAGGAGCCGAAGGCGATTCCCTGCGCGAGCGTCGTGAGCGTGTCGTAGAGCAAGGTGGCGAGAAGTCCGCACGCGAGCAGAACCGCGGATCGAGCGCGAAACACGCCCGACGACTCCGGCGCGAGCAGGAGCCATGGGCGAGCGAGCCCGCCGATCGCCCCGACGAGCGCGCCGCCGAGCACCTGCGCCGCCAGGATCCACGGGTGCGGGGGTCCGTACGGATTCGCCACGCTGAACACGAGGCGCGCGACGGCGCCGATCCAAAGACCCCAGACCGGTCCCGCGAGGATCCCTGATAGGAAAACCGCCACCGTGAAGAGCTCCACAAAGAATAGGTACGGGAACAAGAGCAGCTTCGCGTAGCCGCACGCGACCGAAAAAGCGATGAGGGAGGAGCTCAGAACGATGGTCCGCATCGGGAGGAGGCGGGGAAACCGTACCAGATGAATCTTCGAGGCGCAACGGCGGTCCGATCGGGTGTCCGGCCGGGCAACCGCGGCCCCGGCCGCCCGCTATTTGCGGGAGCCTGCGGGGCGGCGGGACCTCAGGAGGTCGTCGAGAGGTTTCAGGATTTCATCGGGGACGGCGACGCTCCCGATCGTGATCCCCGGAGTCCGCTCGCCGTGGTAGTCCGAGCCGCCCGTCATCAGGAGCCCGTGAAGTTGGGCGAAGCCGCGATAACGCTCCACCGCGGCGGCGTCGTGCTTCGAGTGCCAGACTTCGATTCCGTCCAGGCCGCGTCGGGCCCAGGCGGGAATCAGATGATCGCGGTTCAGAGTTCCGGGATGCGCAAGAATGGTGACGCCCCCCGCGTCGCGCACGATCCCGGACGCCTCCTCGAGAGTGACGCGCGGCTTGGGCACGTAGGCGGGAGCATGGTGCCCGAGAAAGCGCTGGAACGCCTCGTTGAACGACTCCACGTGCCCCGCGCGGAGCAAGGCCTCCGCGACGTGGGGTCGCCCGAGCGACCCGCCGTGGGCGATCGTCTCGACCTCCTCGAGTGGAATCCGGATGCCGAGGCCCTTCAAGCGCGAGAGGATCTTTCGCGCGCGTTCCCGACGGCCTTCGCGATATCGCCTCACCGCCGCAGCGAGGGCGGGATCGTTCTCGTCGAATCCGTACGCGAGGAGGTGGACGTCCATCGCCTCCTCGGTAACGGATAGCTCCACGCCCGTGATGAGACGGATGCCGCATTGCTTCGCGCAGGCATCCGCGGCGGGAAGCCCTTCGAGCGTGTCGTGATCGGTGAGCGAAAAGACTTCGACGCCGTTCGAGGCAACCGTCCGGGCCACCGCTTCGGGCGTGAAGGACCCGTCCGATGCGCTCGAGTGCATGTGGAGATCGATGCGCGACACGCTCAGGTCCGATCTTCTGCGCGCGCAACGCGTTGCTTCAATTCCTTCACCTTACTTGCGACCTTCAGGAAATCCACGTTCAGGAGGTAGACCTCTTCGAAATGCTGGAGCGCGCGGTCGAGATTACCCAGCCGCTCGTTCGCCACAGCGAGATTGTATCGGATGCTGATCGTTTCCTCGGGGCCGTACCCGGGAAGCTCGAGGGCCCGGCTCAGCTCGCGGGCCGCCGAAGCAGGGTCGTTCTTCTCCAGGAAACAGAGAGCGATCATCTCAAGGCACTTGACCTCCATCGGGCTGCCCTTCGAAGCCACTTGGAACTCACCGATCGCCTCGTCGTACAGGCCCATTTCCATGTAGGCCATGCCCAGATCGTAGTGGCTCTCATGGTCCTCCCCCGAGATGCGCTCGCTGACTCCCGCTTTGAACTCGTCGATGATCTCCTCGAGATCGATGAGCGGGTCTCCGCTCGGGGCCGCGGTTTCCTCGTCACGCACCCGAACGCTCGAGGGGGGACGCTCATCCGGAAGCGAATCCAGATCGATCGGGCCTCCCTCCGGCGGCCCGCCGTTCATGAGGTTCTCGAGACGCTGGACCCTGCCGCGAGCACGGTCGTTCTCCGGATCCAGCTCGAGACAACGCAGATACTCCGATCGGGAGAGATCCCACTCTTCGTGCGCGAGGTACACTTCGCCCAGCTCGAATCGCGCCCGCGCCTCCGCGGGGCCGTCTCCCGACTGCGCGGCGATGTCGACGAACCGGCGAAGCGCGGCCTCGTGCGTGGGCTCGATGCCCAGGAGCGCGGAGAGGATCTCGCGCGCGCGGACCAGGTCCCCGCGGAAAAACGCCAGCTCGCTCGCCTTCCAGTATTCCTCGGTGGCCAGGTCCTTGTTGCCGGATTGGAGATATCCGCGCGCCAACTCCTCGTGGCTTTGAACCTCCGGCTCGTGGTCGGACGGGGCCCCCTCCGACGCCTCGACGCGCTCTTCGGCGGGGGATTCTGGTTCGGCCGGCGTCGCCAGCTCGCGCTCGATCGCTCGCGACGAGGGCTCGAAGCCGTGGGGGGCAGGAATCGCGGGGGCGCCTTGCGCGCCCGGCTCGGGAGCCTTCGGGAACGAGGTCAGCAGACCCGGAGCGAGGGTGGAGACCCGCTCGCGGATCGCTTCGGCCTCGTCGATGCGGCCGGTCAGCTTCGCGCGCTCGGCGCGCCGCAGGAGCTCGCGACCGCCCCGCTCCGGCTGATCGGCGCGAAGCGCGATCTCGACGTATTTCTCGGAGAGGTCGAAATTATCGGCCGAGAGCTTGAGGACCTCGTCGAGGACATCCAGCGCCGCGTCGTGATCCTGGCGCCGGATCGAGCCCTCGGCGAACTCGAGATAATGAATCTGCGCGTCGCCGTAGAGCCCTTCTTTTGCGTAGAGCTCGCCCAGCGTTCGGTGGATGGCGAGGTCTTCCTTCGAAATGCGGAGGATCTTCTTGCAGACGGCGATCGCGTTCTTGTAGAGCTCGGTCTTTGCGTATTCGTCGACCGCCTGGCGATAGCGGCGCACGGCCTCCTGCATCGAGCCGCGCTTCGCGAGGAGGTCGGCCACGACAATGAAGTCGTAGGGATCCTTGTCGCCCCCTTCGAAGAGCTTTTCGTATTCGGCGATGGCGGCGTGCACGTCCCCCTTTTGGACGAGCTGCTGCGCCTTCCGCTTGATCGCCGTGTTCCGATCCACGCTCAGCCCTCGTTCCCTGTCGCCGAGAAGGCGAGACTCATTCCACGTTCATCCGTCGAGCGACCTGGGCAACGCACGAGTCCAGAAGCTCCTTCGCTCGCGCGAGAGCGCTCTCGACGCGCGACTCAAGGTCCGAGCGCTCGGGCCCGGGCAAGCTCGTCACGTTGATCCGTACGTTCCATGCGGCCCCTTCGGCGCCTGCGCGCGCCAGCCACGCCGCGACCCCAGCGTCGCTGACCGCATTCGCGTTCCCCGCGGTGGCGACCTCAAGGGCCAGCTCGAGCGCGCGGACGCATGCTTCCGCCGTGCGAAGCGGAACCAGCGCCGCGTTCCGCGCCGCCTCCACGAGGTTCTTTTCCCGGAGCGCGATTTCCTCCGGCGTCCGTTGCGAATGCCGCGCCGCCGCCCGGAACGCCTCGTACGCACGGGCGTCCTCCTGCACCAGATCGAAGAGCTCGCGACGCAGCGGCTCCGCCGCGGCCTTCACCTCGAGCATCCGCGCCTCGTGCACGGCGTACTTCTGTTTTCCGATCGTCAACCGCGCGACCATGGCAGAGAGCGCCAACGACAGCGCCCCGGCCAGAGCCGAGACGCTTCCGCCGCCGGGCGTAGGCGCGGCCGATGCGACGTCCTCCAGAAACTCCGCGACGGTCTGCTCGGACGCGCCGGCGCGCCCACCGAGGCGATTCTCGAGAATCTGATCCCGAGAGAAGTTCTCGAGCCTCAAGTGATGCTCGGCAACGTCGATCAACGCGTCCTGGCAAATGAGACCGACGACCTCGCTTCCCACGATCGGCACGCCGTAGCGGTCCGCCTCATCCTTGATGAGCGCGAAGACCCGCTGGACCGGCGTCCCCAACGTGTTGACGAGATTCATCGAGATCTGAACGATTCCGCGCTCTTTGAGCTCGAAACCCAAGGCCTTCACGTAGCGAAGCCCGCCGGTCTGGAAGCGGATGGCCTTGGCAATCCGCTTCGCGATCTCGACGTCCTTGGTGCCGAGATTCACGTTGAACGCCAGGAGCGGCATCCGTGCTCCGACCGCAATCGCGCCCGCGCTCGGATGGATCGCGTGCGGTCCGAAATCCGGCGTCCGCTCCGGATTCGTCCCGATCTCCCGGGCCAATCCTTCGAACTCCCCGCGCCTTACATCCGCGAGGTTCTGCCGCGCCGGCCGGGTCGCGGCAGCCTCATAGAGATAAACAGGAATGCCGAGCTCGCCGGCGATCCTCTCTCCCGCCTGCCGAGCCAGCTCCACACACCGCTCCAGCTTCGTCGACCCGATCGGAACGAACGGAAGAACGTCGGTAGCTCCCATTCGGGGATGCTCGCCCCGATGCCGGCGCAGATCGATCAGCTCGGTCGCCTTCCGAACTCCCTTGAGAGCCGCCTCCACCACGGCCTGAGCCTCCCCCACGAACGTGACGACGCACCGGTTGTGGTCGGCGTTCATCTCTTGGTCCAACAGCCGGACCGACCGATCGCTCGAAATTTCGGCAACGATTGCCCGAACTACAGATAAATTTCGGCCCTCACTGAAGTTGGGGACGCACTCCACAAGTTCGCTCATGCCCTCTCCTTACCGAGATCTCCGAATTCCGGACGGATCAACGCGACAGACGGAACGGACAGCATTGCAGCATCTTGACGCGATGTCTTCATGCACTGGAGCAGCGATTCTGGCGATCCTTCACGAGGACGCCCCGCTTGATCACGAGCTTCACGTGCTCCTCGGCGTAGTGGTAGGCGATGTGGCGGTAATCCCGCGCGTCAAAAAGTGCAAGGTCGGCCTGATACCCTGGCTGGATCCGACCGAGCCGGGCCCCCTCGCCGACGGCGTGCGCGGCGTTGATGGTGGCGGCCATCCACGCCTCGGCGGGCGTGAGCTTCATCTGCGTGACCGCGAGCGTCATCGCCATCGACATGGAAGATGACATCGTGCTTCCAGGATTGAAGTCGGTCGCGAGCGCCACCGGAAGTCCCATCTCGACCATGACGCGCGCGCGCGCGTACGGGAGCCCGAGCGTGAAGGCCGTTCCGGGAAGGAGGACGGCGACCACGCCGGCCTGGCCCATCGCGCGCAACCCTTCGGGCGACGCGTGGAGCAGATGGTCCGCGGAAACGGCCTGGACCTCGGCCGCGAGCGCGGCGGCGCCTACGTCGGCCAGCTCGTCGGCGTGGAGCTTGGCTCCCATGCCGAGCTCACGGCCGCGGCGAAGAATCCGGCGCGATTCCTCGACGGTGAAGACGCCTTGGTCGCAGAACACGTCACAGTAGCGTGCGAGGTGCTCCTGGGCGACCGCGGGGATCATCGCCTCGAGGAGGAGGGCCACATACTCCTCTCGCCGGCCGCGGTGCTCGTCCGGAATCTCGTGGGCGCCGAGGAAGGTCGGGATGATTTCCACCGGGGAGCGTTCGCCCGCACGCCGGAGTGCCAAGAGCTGCTTTCGCTCTTCGTCGAGCGATAGACCGTACCCGCTCTTGGCCTCGACCGTCGTCGTTCCCTGGGAGAGGATGTGATCGAGGCGCAGCGTGACGGATTCGGCGAGAGCCTCCTCCGAGGTGGCTCGAAGCTGGCGCACGCTCGCGCGGATGCCCCCTCCCTTCTCGGCGATCGCGGCGTAGGTTTCTCCGCGGGCGCGCGCGTCAAATTCCATCTCGCGCGTCCCCGCAAAAGGGAGATGGGTGTGACAGTCGACGAACCCCGGGGTGAGCAGCAGGCCTCGGGCGTCGATCACGCGGGTGGCGTCCCGCTCCGGATACCGGGCGAGAACCTCCGCGGTCGTGCCGAGAGCGGCGATCCGCCCGTCGACGCATGCCACCGCGGCGTCTTCGATGAGGCGCGGCTGATCGAGGTCCCGGCCCAGAAGCGGACCCTTACCCTCGGGCGCGGTGAGAAGCTGGGCGGCGGAGACGATCAGGAGATCGCACGTCACCGGCAGCCGTCCCTCATCGAAGGCAGGCGGTCACTCGTTCGAAGGAATCGGGAGCTTGTGCTTCGAGGCCATGGCGCGCGCCTCGGGGTATCCCGCGTCCGCGTGCCGCCAGATTCCGGTCGCGGGGTCGTTGGTCAACACGCGGCGCAGGCGCGCGAGCCCAGCCGGCGTGCCGTCCGCGACCACGACCATGCCCGCATGGATCGAGTTTCCGATCCCCACACCGCCTCCGTGGTGCACCGAGACCCACGAGGCGCCGGACACAGCGTTCAGGAGCGCGTTCAGGATCGGCCAGTCGGCGATCGCGTCGCTGCCGTCGCGCATGCCCTCCGTCTCCCGGTAGGGAGACGCGACGGAGCCGCAGTCCAAGTGATCACGCCCGATCACGATCGGCGCCTCCACCTCGCCGCGCTCGACGAGCCGGTTCAACACCTCGCCGAACCGCTCCCGTTCTCCCATCCCCAGCCAGCAGATCCGGGCAGGCAAACCCTGGAACGCAACGCGTTCCGAGGCGAGGCGGATCCAACGACGCAGCGATTCGTTCCCGGGGAACAGCTCGAGAACGGCGCGGTCGGTGACCGCGATGTCCTTGGGGTTCCCGGAGAGCGCGACCCAGCGGAAGGGCCCCTTGCCCTCGCAGAAGAGGGGCCGGATGAACTGCGGCACGAAGCCGGGAATCTCGAACGCGTTCGCGACGCCGGCCTTGACCGCTTGGCCACGAATGTTGTTTCCGTAGTCGAACGTGACCGCGCCCCGTTTCATGAACGCGAGCATCGCGCCCACGTGCTCCCCCATCGATTCGATCGCCCGTCGAGCGTATTCCTTGGCGTTCTTGCGGCGCAGGGCGGCGGCATCCGTCAGGGAAAGTCCCGCGGGGACGTAGCCGTTCAGCTCATCGTGCGCGGAGGTTTGATCGGTTACGAGGTCGGGTTCTACCCCACGGCGCACGAGATCCGGGAGGATCTCGGCCGCGTTCCCGATCAATCCGATCGACAGCGGCACCTGCCCCCGTACAGCCTCGTCCACCCACCGGAGGGCTTCGTCGATCGAACCGGTGCTCCTGTCGAGATATCGCGTCTCGACACGCCGGCGGACCCGCTCGGGATCGACTTCCACCGCGAGGCAGACGCCATCGTTCATCGTCACCGCGAGCGGCTGAGCGCCGCCCATGCCGCCGAGCCCGGCGGTCAGCGTCCACCGCCCGCGGAGCGACCCGTCGAAGCGCTGCCGAGCGGCCTCGGCGAAGGTCTCGTACGTGCCCTGGAGGATTCCCTGAGTCCCGATGTAGATCCAGGATCCTGCCGTCATCTGGCCGTACATGGTGAGCCCCTTCGCTTCCAGGAGTCGAAACTCGTCCCAGGTCGCCCACGCGGGGACCAGGAGCGAGTTCGCGAGGATCACACGCGGCGCGTCCGTATGCGTCTTCGCGATCCCGACCGGCTTCCCCGATTGAATGAGCAGGGTCTCGTCGTTCTCCAGGGCGCGAAGCGAGCGGACGATCGCGTGGTACGCCTCCCAGTTCCGCGCCGCCTTGCCGGTGCCGCCGTAGACCACGAGATCTTGCCATCGCTCCGCGACTTCGGGGTCGAGGTTGTTCATCAGCATCCGCAACGCCGCTTCCTGGTGCCAGCCCTTGCACGACCGGTTCGATCCGCGAGGGGCGCGCACGGGTTCGCCGGGAGGGGCGCCCGTGAGCCCCCTCGTCGGGGCTTGCGTCTCTGTTTTTGCCATCGTTTCGGTCACATCCTTTCGCCCGCCGAGAGGGAGCGGCGTCAAAACGCCCCGATTCCCGCGAGGTCCGCGGGGGCGCCGGACGCGATCCACTCATCCAGCCGATCGAGATCGTGATCCTGCCGCCGGTCCTCGTCGAGCGGCGGCACCTTCTCGTGGAGCCTCCCGAGCACCCGCTCCAGCGGCTCGCTCGATTGAAGCGGCCTCAGGAGATGGATTCCCTGCGCGGCGCAGAGCATTTCGGCGGCCACGATGCGGCGCACGTTCCGCACGAGGGTCAGGGCTTTGATCGCGGAGTGCATGCCCATGCTCACGTGATCCTCTTGCCCGGCCGAGGTCGGGATCGAATCCGTGCTCGCGGGTTGCGCGAGCATTCGATTCTCGGAAACCAGGGCGGCTTGGAGGTATTGGACGATCATGAGCCCGCTTCGAAGTCCCGCGCTGGGGCTCAGGAACGCGGGCAGGCCGCTCTTCGTGGTGTCGAGGAGGAGAAACGTCCGGCGCTCTGAGATCGAGCCGACCTCGGCCATCCCGATGGCGAGAAAATCGAGCGCCTGCGCCACCGGCTCGCCGTGGAAGTTCCCGGCGGAGATCACCTCACCCGTGTCGGCGAAGCAGAGCGGGTTGTCGCTGACGCTGTTCACCTCCGTGACGACCGTCTCGCGCGCATGCCGGAACGCCCCGATCGACGCACCGAGCACTTGAGGGGCGCACCGCAGCGAGTAGGGATCCTGAACCTTGGCGCAGCTCGCGTGCGAGGCCACGATGGCGCTCCCGCGCAGGAGGCCGCAGAGCGCGGCCGCCGAGTCCGCTTGCCCGGCGTGCGGGCGGATCGCGTGCACGCGTGGATCGAACGGCTTGACACTCGCTCGCGCCGCGTCGACGGAGAGCGCGCACGCAAGGTGGGCCGCGCGCAGGACCTCCGCCGCTTCGATCAACGCAACCGCCCCCACCGACGTCATCGCCTGGGTCCCGTTGATGAGCGCGAGCCCCTCCTTCGCCTGGAGCGTCAGGGGAGCCATGCCGTTTCCGCGCATGAGATCCGATACCTTGACGAGGCGCCCGTCGACGCGAACCTCTCCCTCGCCGATCAGCCCCAGCGCCAGATGGGCGAGCGGAATGAGGTCCCCGCTCGCTCCGAGGGAGCCACGGCTCGGAACGACCGGGAGGATGTCGGCCTCGAGCATCCGGACGAAATGCTCGAGAAGCGTGAGGCGCACGCCGCTGTACCCGAGCGCGAGCGAGTGGGCGCGGAGGGCGAGCATGAGACGCACCACGCCGGATTCCAGCTCGGGGCCCGAGCCTGCCGCGTGGCTCCGGATCAGATTGATCTGCAGCTGCTCGACGTCCGCGTCCTGGATGCGCACCGACTTGAGCTGCCCGAAGCCGGTATTGACCCCGTAGACCGTGCTTCCTTGTTTCAGCAGCTTCTCGATCAGCGCACGGGAAGGCGCGACGCGCGCGGGAACGTCGGATGCGAGCGAGATCCTCGCTCCCCGGGCGACCGCGCGGAGGTCCTCGAAGGTGAGCGGCTTGCCCCCAATCGCGACCCGCTCCTGCCCGGCGACTGCGGCGGTCACGCCCGGCACGGCGCCTCCGTTCCTTCCGGCCGCGGAACAAGCTCGGGGGAACCCTTCGAAAACCAGTCCCCCACGCGCGAGAGAAGCTCGGACTGCGACGAGGTCACAAAGGGAGGCGAAGGGAGGGTCGAGGCGAAGCGCCGTCCGTACGACGCGCGCGCGAGGCGCGGATCGGCGACCACCACCGCGCCACGGTCCCCCGAGCTTCGAATCAGCCTCCCGATGCCCTGGCGAAATCGGAGGATCGCCTCCGGGAGCGCCAGATCGCGAAAGGCGTCCCCCCCGTCGGCTTCGATCGCCTCCGACCGAGCTTCCATCAAGGGATCCGTCGGGACCGCGAACGGAAGACGGGCGATCAGGAGCACTTCCAAAGCGGCCCCCGGGAAATCCACGCCTTCCCAGAACGAGGCGGCGCCCAGTAACACCGCGCCCCCACCGGCTCGAAACTCCGCCGCGAGCGGAGCGGCAGCTTCGCCGGGTACCTGCTTCAAGAGCGGAATCCCCGCCCGCTGGAGCGGCCCCGCGCAGCGGGAGGCCACCTCGTCCAGCATCTGATAGGAGGTGAGGAGCACGAGCATGTTGCGGCGAAGCTTGGCCGCGAACGCGACGATCAGCTCCGCCAGCCGTCCGGAAAACTCCGGGTCGTTGGGTCCGCTGCCGTCCCAGACGGCGGAGAAGACCTGGCGCTCGAGGGGAAACGGGGACAGAAGCGTGGCCGTGCGCACGTCGCAGGGATCGAGCCCCAACGCGTCGAGCAGAGGACCAAAGTCATCGCCGGCGCGAAGCGTGGCCGAGGTGAGTAGCACGCGATCGCACAGGGTGAGCAGGCTATGGCGCAGCACCGCCCCGACGTGTACCGGCCGGCGGTTCAGCCGCGGCGATCCGCGCTCGTCTCGGTCGACGAAGAAAGCGGATCCCCTGTCCTCGAGGGCGACGACCGATCGGAGCGCGCGCTCCGCCTCGGCCCACGCGAACCCGCGCGCTCGGACCTCGTCCAGTGCCTCGAGGCCCTCGGGTTTCAGCGCAGCCGATCCTTCCTCCACGGCGCCTTCGACAAGGTCCTCGAGGGATCGTGCGAGCGAGCCCAGCGCCGAGAGGAGCCCGTCGAGCGCGGACGGGCTGAGCCGAGCCGCGTCGAAATCGCGGGTGATCCGCACCGACGATGCGCCCGGAGGCAGGACCCGTTCGAGATCCAGGGCGAACGCGGCCGCATGGGTCAGTACGGGCGCGATCGAGGCTTCTGCGAATCGAATCTTCTCGGCAACCCGGCCGCCCCGGCCCCGCCGGAGCGCGCGTTGCACAGGCCGAAGCGCTCCCGTGCGCGCGTCGGTGCGACCGGCAAGCCGCAAGAGATCCCGCACGCCCAGGGTCACGCCCAGCTGCTCGCGCGCGACGCGCTCCACATGGTGCGCCTCGTCCAGCACGAGCGCGCCCGCCTCGGCGATGAGCGTGGCGCGAAGCCCGGGGTCCGAGAGAAGGAGCGCGTGGTTCACGAGCACGATGTCGGCACGAAGCGCCTCACGGCGCGCCCGCTTGGCGAAGCAGCCGGTCGCGGCATCGCACGCGGTGGCCGAGCAGAGGAGCGGATCGGAGGCGATGTCGGCCAGCAAGGCGGGGGGAAGATTGATCCCGAGCTCGATCAGCTCGTCGAGCTCTCCGGTCGCGGTGTGCTCCACCCACGATCGGACCTTCTCCGCGGCGGCCTCTCCCAGCCCCGCCTCGGGGAAGAGCGCGGGCTGCATGAGCCGCGCCTCCGCGCGCCTCCTGCACAGGTAGTTCTGGCGTCCCTTCAGCGTGACGACCCGGAGCGGGGCCAGCGTCGCGCGCAGCGCGAGCGGTATGTCCTGACGGAGGAGCTGCTCTTGGAGCGCCTTGGTGCACGTGCTCACGACCACCGGGCCGGAGCCTCGGGCGCGGCGGAGGAGAGCGGGAAGAAGATAGGCGAGCGATTTACCGATGCCGGTGGGCGCCTCGACGAGCAGCGTACCGCCCTGCTCGAGCGTTTCGGACCAGAGCAGCGCCATCTCCCGCTGCCCGGGGCGGTCCTCCCAGCCCCGCTCCCTGCGGCTGAGGCGCTCGAGGGCCAGGTCCAGCAACTCGTTGGAATGTCGTTCGGTAGTAGCCATGAGGTCGGACACGGGTCCGATCCCAAGCTACGGGACCAGGGGCGAGAAGTCAACGAGCGGCGGGCGCGACCCCGGCCTTCTTGAGCGCGGTGATGAGGTGGCTCTCGTCCCATACCTCGATTCCCAGCGCGCGCGCCTTGTCGAGCTTCGACCCCGGGTCCGAGCCCGCGACCACGGCGTCGGTCTTCGAGCTGACGGAGGTTGTGACCTTCCCCCCCGCTTCCTGGATGAGGCGCGCCGCATCCTCGCGCGTCAACTCCTCGAGCGTGCCGGTCAGGACGAACGTCTTCCCCGCGAACGGACCGGTGCTTGGCGCGCGGCGCGGCGATCTCGATTCCGGATTTACCCCCGCGCGCCGCAGCTTCTGGATGAACGTCGTGCCGACCTTGGAGCGGAAGAAGGAAACGACGCTCGAAGCGATCTCGGGACCGATCGCATCGATCTCGAGAAGGGCCCCCTCGTCCGCTTTCTCCAGCGCGTCCAGCGATCCGAAGCGTTCGGCCACGATCTGCGCGATGCGCGCGCCGACATGCCGGATCCCGATCGCGGCCAGGAGCCGGTCGAGCGGCGCGGACTTGCTCCGCTCGATCCCGGCGAGGAGATTCGCGGCCGACTTCTCGCCCATGCCCGGAAGCTTCACGAGATCCTCGGCGCGGAGGTGGTAGAGATCGGCGGGATCCTCCACGAGGCCCGCGTCCACGAGCCAATCGACCGTCTTCCACCCGAGCCCCTCGATATCCAGCGCGCCGCGGCTCGCGAAATGGACGATCCGCCGCCTCACCTGCGCGGGGCAGAAGAGGTTCTCGCACCGCACGGCGGCCATCTCCGGATCCCGCACGAGCGGCGTTCCGCAGACCGGGCACTTCGAGGGCATGACGAACTTGGGGCCGCGCCGCTTTCCCCCAGGTACCACGCGCAGCACCTTGGGGATCACGTCCCCGCCCTTGTCGATGACGACGCGGTCGCCGATCCGGAAATCCTTCCGCTCGATCTCGTCCTGATTGTGGAGGGTCGCCCGGGCCACGAGCGTCCCCAGGAGCATGACCGGTTCCAATATTGCGACCGGCGTCACCGTGCCGGTACGGCCTACTTGTAAAACGATGTCCTTCAGCGTTGTCTCCACCTCGTGGGCGCCAAACTTGTACGCGATCCCCCAGCGCGGGCTCTTGGCGGTGAACCCCAGCGCCTCCTGCTCGCGGAAGGAGTTTACCTTGATCACCAGTCCGTCCGTGCCGTACGGGAGCTTCTCCCGCTTCGCATCCCATCGCTCGCACTCGCGGCGAAGCTCCTCCCACCCGCGCGCGAGCGAATTGGCCGGGTTGACACGGAGCCCGAGGCGGGACAGGAATGCGATCGACTCAAACTGCGTTTTCAATCCGTGGCGCTCCGGACGCACGAGCTGAAAGACATAGATCTGGAGGGGACGCTTCGCCACTTCCGAGGTGTCGAGCGTCTTGAGGCTTCCGGTCGTCGCGTTGCGCGGATTCATGAAGGCATTCTGTCCCGCCGCGATCCGTCGCTCGTTCAGCTTCTCGAACGCGCGGGTCTCCATGTAGACCTCGCCGCGGACCTCGAGCTCTCCGGGTGCTTCGCGCGCGGGGATCCGGAGCGGAACCGAGCGAAGGGTCCGGAGATTGGCGGTGATGTCGTCCCCCTCGGTCCCATCCCCCCGGGTCAACCCCAGCACGAATCGTCCGTCCCGATAGCGGAGCGCGACCGCGACGCCGTCCACCTTGGGCTCGATCACGTATTCCACGACCTCCTTCTCAAGCAGGCGCCGGACGCGCGCGTCGAACTGCTCCAGCTCCTCGAGCGAATACGTGTTGTCGAGGCTCAGCATCGGAACGGAATGCCGGGCCGTCTTGAAGCCCGGCAGGAGTCCGCGGGCCACGCGCTGCGTGGGGGAATCGGCGTCCCGGTATTCGGGGTGCGCTTCCTCGAGGTCGCTCAGCTCGCGCAGGAGCTTGTCGTACTCGCGGTCCGAGATCTCCGGCTCGCCCAGGACGTGATAGAGGTGGTCGTGGCGCTCGATCTTCCGCCGGAGGCTCTCGATTTGTCGTTCGACGGTTTGGGTCACCAGTCGGTCGCGTAGTGAAGGTGCAGTTTGCTCTCCCGAAGCGGGGCCCCGGGCTTGAGCCCCAGCTCGATTCCTACGGTTCCGGCCCGCGTCGGGCTCCTCAGGCCAGCACCGTATCCGAACTCCCAGCCGGGACTCAACTCCGTTCGGGCGAGCGACGCTCCGAGATCCAGGTTCCCGCGCGCGCTGCCCGCCTCCACGGGAACGCCGAGATCGTGACGCGCGCCGTCCAAGAAAAGAAAGACGCGGCCGCCGCGCGGCCCCGTGATCCAGCGATGCTCCAGCGTCATCCCCAGCACGCGGTCTCCCCCGAACGCGCGATCGCGATGACCGCGCAGGCCTTCACTTCCGCCGAGGAAACGGAGCTCCTCCGCGGGGAGCGCCCCTCCCCCGAAATCGACCCGTTCCGCGCGCATCGCGGCATAGAGGGCGCGCCCGGTCCCCGTCGGCTGGGCCGCTTCCCATGTCAGCGTTCCCTTGAGCACCCCGCGCGAGGTCCGCGCGTATCCGGGATACGACTCGACGCGCCGGCCCACCTCCCCAGCGAGCGCCGCACCGAAGCCGCGGGTTGGATTCTCCACGGGCAAAAGCTTGCGCCACGTGACACGTCCCTCGAGCGACCAGGTCGCGCTCGTGCCACGGCCCGCGCCGGTATAGGCGCTCGCGCTCCGTCGGAGCGCCGCCGCGGCCCTGGCGTTCGCTGCCGGACGGCCGGATAGCTCGAGCGACCATCGGGTCTGGGTGTAGA
>Ga0075423_10003377_pt1 | contig 14696 bp, 18 predicted proteins | sample SoiMethybrSBSTD2_FD_80114 | JGI IMG/M metagenome (GOLD analysis project Ga0075423, IMG submission 80114) | Bulk soil microbial communities from a Populus tree surrounding site in Tennessee, USA - Soil MetaG P. TD hybrid SBSTD2 | ecosystem: Environmental > Terrestrial > Soil > Tree plantation...
CGTGGCTATGTTCAGCATCCCGACGGCGGCGGGATGTCGTCGTCACCGTCTTCTCTGGCCCTGACGGCGTCGGCGAGGCGCGGTCGCTCGGGCGGAGCCGGCAGGGCGGGCGCGGCGCCCGGCACGAGCACTGACGGCGAACGACCGCGTACCCATCGGCCGATCCGCCCGGGATCTTCTGCCAGCACGGGCGCAGCGCAGGCTCCCACGACGATGCAGATCGCGGCGCCGCTGAACCAGGTGACCAGAGCCAGCGAGACCCCGAAGAACCCGTACTGGTGTTGGTTGCGGGTGACGATGCCGGGCATCCACGCCGTCGCCGACCCGGCGTAGGCGGTCAGCGCGATGCCCGTGATGACGCCGGAAACGAGGACGACCCGCCGGCGCACCTGCCCGAGCAGCATCAGCCACGCGGTCAGCCACCACAGCACGATCGAACCCGCCAAGCTCACGAGCAGGAACACCGCGGTGCCGGGCCCGCTGCCGAGCAAGCTCTGAACCCCACCCACCAGGGCGAAGTACGCCAGCACGCCCAGCAGCCAGGTCGGGCCGCGAACGTAGTTCGTGAGGTTCCCCCCTCGTGGCCGCCGCCAGGCCCGGAGATACACGCGTTGCAACGCCGTAAAGAATGACGTCGCGTAGAAGACCGTGAACACCAGGCCAACCAGCCCGGTGGCCCGTCGCACGTCATCGGATGAGGCGAAAGCTTGCCGAGCCGTGGCCAACGCCCTGCCGCTCACGCCGAACCGTGACGTGATCGTCGTGAGGATAGAGCTGCGAATGCTCGATGGGGCGAGCGCGGCGACGACGATGACGACTGGAAAGAACGAGACGAACGCCTTCGCCGCCAGCGCCACGCTCCGGTCGACGAACTCGATCTCCAGCAGCCGCTCCCAGACCCGCCACACGATCGTCCGCTCGGCTGACGCACGGACGGCATCCACGCGCCGCCGCCAGGGCTCGAGCTTGCTTCCCGCCGTGCGAACCCGTCCGGATCCCGACATCGGCTCAACCCCCGTCCAGAGAGAATCGCTCGCCGAATCCTTGCGCGTTCCCGCCTCACGACGCTCCTGCGTGTGGTCCGCACCGGGCCTTCGCCCGCCCCACTCGAGAACGGGCATGATGCGGTCCCGCGCTTCCGTCGCCGGGAAGCGCTCGGGTCGCTAGCGGGAATGGAACGAGGACGATGTCGCATGGTTGACGGTGTCGGCGTAGGGCGGTCGCCCGGTTCGCTGCGGCGAATTCTTGTTCCGCTCGCGCTCGCGCAGTTCATCTGCAGCTTCGCGGGCTCGAATATGAATGTGATGATCACCGACATCAGTCACGACTTGAATACGACCGTCCACGGGGTCCAGATCGCGATCACCGTGTTCTTGCTGGTGATGGCTGCGCTGATGATCCCGGGCGGGAAACTGACGGATCGGTGGGGCCGCAAGCGATGCTTCACCATCGGTCTCGTCATCTATGGGATCGGCGCGTTGATGAGCGCCGTGGCTCCCGGTCTCGGTGTGCTCATCCTGGGCAATTCGATTCTTGAGGGTGTCGGTACCGCCTTGTTGATCCCGCCCGTCTACATCCTCACGACGATGCTCTTCGACAACGTGACGTCGCGGGCGCGGGCCTTCGGTCTCATCACCGGCATGGGCGGGGTCGGCGCGGCGGCGGGACCGCTCATCGGGGGACTCATCACGACGGCGATTAGCTGGCGGGCCGCCTTCGTGTTCCAAGCGATGATCATTGCCCTGATCGTGTGGTTGAGCCGCGCGATCGTCGACCCGGTCGCGCCGGACCCCGGCCGTCCCTTCGACACCGCAGGAGCGGTGTTGTCAGCCGCGGGTCTCGTGATCTTCGTCATGGGCGTGCTGTCCGCCGACAACAACTTCGTGCTCATGGCAGTCCTGTTGGTCCTCGGCGGCGTGCTCCTCAGTCTGTTCTTCGTCCACATTCGCGCCCGAGAACGCAGGGGCGAGGAGCCATTGCTGTCCACCGGACTGTTCCGCAACCGGACGTCGAACCTCGGGCTCGTCACCCAGAACGTGCAATGGCTGGTGCTCATGGGCACGGCCTTCGTCGTGTCCGCGTACCTCCAAGTCGTTCGTGGCTACAACGCCATCGAAACCGGCGTGATCTTCACGGCTGCGACCGCAGGCATCTTGGCTTCGTCGCTCGCGGCCGAACGCCTCGCCAAGAAATACGCCCAACGGACGCTGATCATGTCGGGCTTCGGCACGACGATCGCGGGTATCGCCGTCCTGCTCGCGCTGGTCAAAGGATCACCGAGCGCCTGGGCCTTCGCGCCCGGCCTCCTCTTCATCGGCCTCGGCCTCGGCGTCATGCTCACCCCGTCCGTCAACGTCGTGCAATCCGCATTCCCCGAGAGTCTCCAAGGTGAGATCTCGGGACTGTCGCGCTGTATCTCCAATCTCGGATCGTCGCTCGGCACTGCCGTAGCCGGCACCATCCTCGTCTCCAGCCTCGGCAAGACCTCCTACGCCGCCGCGATGATCGTCCTCGCAGTCATCGCATTCATCGGCCTCGGCGCCGCGACGCGGCTTCCAGCCAAACAAGCGCAACCAACCTGACGACTGAGGTCGTGCCCGGTGCCGCCGAGTGTGTGCGACGCGATCCAAACGTACGACCCGTCACGAGGCCTGAGAGGGCGGCACAGTTCCGGCGCGTGGGACCGTGATGGCGCAGGACAACCCGAACGCACGTCAGCGGTTGACGCCCACGACTCGGGCTCTCGCGGATCATGATCCGTCGGGCGGAGGAGGTTCGACCCGCGCCGGCCCCACGCTCCCACCCCGCCCAGGTGTGCGCGCGAGACTCACGTCCGAGAACTCCGGATCATTCGAGCACAGGAGCGTCGGCAGATGGCAGACGAAGCGTTGGGGCCGATCAGCTACCTGGTCGTTCAGTTCCCCGGGAACAAGATGACCGGCGAGGGCTTCCCGATCCTCGTCGACCTCGTTGACCGGGGCTTGATCCGGATCCTCGACCTGGTGTTCGTCACCCGGGACGAGGACGGCTCGATTCGCGCCCTCGAGCTCAGCGACCTCGATCGCGACGGTCGGATGAACCTCGCCGTGTTCGAGGGCGCGTCGTCGGGGCTCCTCGACGACAGCGATCTCGCCGACGCCGCGTCGGTCATCGATCCCGGGTCGTCCGCCGGCATCCTGATCTTCGAGAACCGATGGGCGACTCCGTTCACGCAGGCACTGCGGCGAGGCGGAGCGGAGCTCGTAGCGGCCGGCTACATCCCGCAGGACGCTCTGCTCGCGTCGCTCGACGCGACGGACAACTAATACGCCGAAGGAGGACATGACCGATGCCCGGACTCCTACGAGGTATGGCCCGTACCGCGGTCGTCGCGGGAACTGCCACCGCAGTCTCCAATCGCGTTTCCCGGCGGCAGGCCAATCGTTGGGCCCAGCAAGACGAGCAGCAGTACGCCCAGGCGCCACCACCGGCGCCGGCAGCCGCCACCGACACCGTCTCGCAGTTGAAGGACCTGGCCGACCTGAAGGCTCAGGGCGTCCTTACCGACGCCGAGTTTCAGGCGCAGAAGGCAAAGATCCTCGCGTCGTGAGGCAGCCGTAGCGACGCGTGCTCTTTCTCCTTCGCCCTCGTCAGACCTGGATGCCGTACGCGCTCCCCAGGAGCCGAGAGCTGCAGGACGCGTACAACGAGCAGCTCCGACAGGCGTACGCGTCCACGCGCCGCGTGGCTCGGTCCGGTCGTGACCCGATGGCCCAGGTGAGGGAGCTCGCCGACCTCCATCGGTCCGGGGTGTTGACCGACGACGAGTTCTCGGCGGCGAAGGCGAAGATGCTTGACCTCGATGACGACGTCACATGACGCCTGACGCCGCCCGGGCGGCGACTCTCGTGCGGGCCCTACACGCCAGCATCGAGCACGACCGCGGCGCTGCAGGCGACCTCTATACCGAGGACGTGCGGGCATGGACACCGGCCATGTCGACCGCCTCGTTGCCCGAGCTGATGCACGAGTTCGAGCGTCGCGACGACGCCTTCTCCGACATCGAGCTGGAGGTTTCACCCCTCGAGGTCGGCGGCGAGTACGCGTGCGTGGAGTGGAGTGTCAGCATGACGCACACAGGTCAGATCGAGGTCGCGGACGGCAAGGTTGTGGACCCGACGAGTGTGCGCGTGACCCTGCACGGCATTACGGTCGCGGAGTTTCGTGGCGATCGGATCTGCTCGTTCCGCCAGTACTGGGACGAGCTTTCGGTCTTCGACCAACTCGGGCTGCTGCGCGACGGCGACCTCCGCTGAGCCGCGACGCCGCCCAGCGCCCCGACGCTGTCGTCAGGAGACGATCTTCGCCTTCATCTGCTCGAACTCGGCGTCGGAAATCGCGCCCTGCTTCTTCAAATCCGCCAGGCGGGCGAGCTCGTCGACGGGGCTCGGCGAGGATCCGGCGACGCCCCGGATGTAGGCGCGCTGTGCTTCGGCCGCTTCGGCCGCGTGCTCGCTCATCTTGTGGCCACGCGCGATCAGGTACACGAACACACCGAGATACGGCAGCACGATCACGAAAATCACCCAGAGCGCCTTGGCGACCCCACCGAGATCGCGACTCCGGAAGATGTCGGAGAACACGACGATGAGCAACCAGATCCAGATGAAGAACAGGAAGAAGTAGAGGATCGACAGGAAGACCTGTCCGCTTCCGAAGTCTGCTGCGAGCGTCATGGTGCTTCCCTTCTGCCTGCCGTTGCCATCGTCATACCACGGCGTGGGCCTGGCGCGCTCGTTTCCGCGCCCGGGTGCCGCCCCGGGGCAGCGTCCGCAACTTCCGCTCTCAAGGATCACCCCGTTGGGGTGATGCTCGGCTCAGCCCTCGTCCCTAGCCTCGGATTCTGTCAGCAGTCGACCGTGAGGAGAAGCCGTGCTCGCATACGACTATCCGTTGCTCGGCGCGTTCTGGACCGTTGTCATCTTCACTGCGTTCTTCCTCGTGATCTTCGTGGTCCTGTGGACGTTCGTCGACAACTTCCGGCGTAGGGACCACAGCGGCTGGGCGAAGGCTCTCTGGTTCGTCTTCATTCTCTTCTTGCCGCTTGTCGGCGTGTTCGTCTACCTCATCGCTCGCCCAGCTGACGTGAGCTACTGACGCTGCCCGCGGGACGCCGCGGGGCGGGGGAAACTCCGAACCGCGTCCGTGTTCGCCGGACGGTGGCCGGCTGGACACCGACGCCGAGCACTTGGGCGGGTGGCCCACAAGGCGGTACGACATCGCTCGGCACCTGGATCGCTGCGGACGGGCAGACTGGGCGCGACAGAGCCGGCGGTAATCGCGGTTCGGAAAGGGAGACGGAGTCGTGGCCGATGAGATTTACACGTTGGGTGTATGGCGAGTGAAGGACGGCAAGCAGAGTGAGTTCATCAGTGCGTGGCAGGCGCTTGGCCGCTACTTCCACAGCCTTCCTCGGCCTCCCGGCAAAGGAACTCTCGTGCAGAGTGTGGATGAGCCGCAGCAGTTCTACTCCTTTGGGCCGTGGCGCACCCTGGAGGACATCCAGGAGATGCGAAGCCGTCCCGAGACACCGAACGAGATCGGCAAACTGATGGCTCTCTGCGAAGAAGGACGGCCAGGGACTTTCCGCGTAGTCGCCACCGCGTGACGCGCGTCGTCATCCAGTGCGTCTCCGGTTCAGGGCCGTGGCGTCAGCAGCCTGCGTTGCGCAGCGTGTTGTACGGGTCGGGGCGATAGCCGTTGACGTTTCCGAGTCGAATGTCGAAGTACAGGTGCGGCCCGGTGGCGTTGCCCGTCTGGCCGACCAGCCCGAGTTCCTCGCCCTGACCCACCGGACGGTCGCCGCCGACCGTGTCCGACATGTGCGCGTAGTAGTAGACGTTGCCGTCGTCAGCGTAGAGATACGCGACGAGGCCGCCCGCGCTCTCCAAGCTGTAGTGCACGTTCCCGGACTTCACCGCCCACTCTGGCGTTCCGGTTGGAGCGAGCATGTCGATCCCGTAGTGGAACGATCCGTCGGATCGTGGCCCGTAGTCATCGGTGTACCTGGAACCGTCGATCGGACACCGGAAGTTGCCGATGACAGGTCCACCGGGCGGGAAGCAACCGGAGGCAATGAGCGCGACGGCCGCTAGCGCTATCGCGCCGACCACCCGACGACGCGCGCGTAACGAAACCAGTTTCTGACGGGTGATCGCGAAAGGGTACCGAGCGCCGATTGCCAACACGCGGATGCAGAAGCCCGTCGGCATCGATGACATCTGCTGACGGTGACGCGTTCAGCCATTGCCGTAACGCGCGAAGGCTCGCGGCGGTCGGTGCCGCAGAGTGGTGAGCACGAGGGTGACGAAGTAGAAGCCGGCCGCGAGTGCGACGATCGCGAAGCTCGGAGGCACGTTGGCGACCAGGTAGCTGATGACGATTCCCCCCCAGACGCATGCGACCGCGATCGCGGGGGAGAGAAGGAACGCGAGATAAGGCCGATTGGTGAGCCGTTGAGCTGTACCGGCAGGCGCGGCGAGAAGAGCGAGCAAGAGGAGTGCTCCGACGGCTTGGGTGGCTTCGCCGGCACACACGCCGACGATGCCGAGGAACACGACACCGAAGGCGCGCACGGGGATGCCGCGGGCGGCGGCGACATCCTGATCGAGCGTCGCGAACAGCAGCGGTCTCGCGATCACCACGATTGCGAGTGCAACTGCGGCACCGACCCACGCCGCCAGGCTGGCTTGGCCGCTGCTGAGCCCGAAAATCGAACCGAAGAGCACGCTGGTGCCGCCGGTGCTATTGCCCGAGCTGTTCTCGGTCGTGAAGATGCTCAGGAAGAGCACGCCGATGCCGAGGATCCAGGTGAAGACGCTGCCGATGACGACGTCGTCGGGGCGACCGAGATGTCCGAGCAACCCGAGGGCCAGGCCGATACCGATGGTGGCCACGAACAATCCGAGACGGGCGTCGAATCCGAAGGCAAGGGCGGCGAGCGCACCCGTGAACGCGACGTGACTGAGGGCGTCCGCGCTGAAAACCTGGGCTCGTAGCACGAGGAAGTATCCGACCAGGCCACACGCGATCGCGATCGCCGTCCCACCGAGAAACGCATGCTGGATGAAAGGGTGGCTGAGGAGGTCGGTCAGTCCGGTGCCGGTGGCGTCGGCCAAGAGGGTCATGTCGAGGCCCGTGCCCGCCGAGCGCGCTCTCCACTCCACGCCCCTGCTCGCGCCACGACGTAGCCGGCGAGCGCGAGGCTGGTGGTGTAGAAGCCGACGGGCTGGTCATAGAAGTACGCGAGCGCCAACCCCAACCAGGCGATCCCCACGCCGATCGAGACACCGATGCTGATGCTGAGCAATGGTCGCATCGTGATGGTCTGCGCGATCGCCGGCGGAATCACCAACAGGGCGAACACGAGAAGCACGCCGACGATCTGACTCGCTTCGGCGACGGCCAACCCGAGCACCAGCAGAAAGACGACCGAGAGCAGCCGCAGGGGGACACCGCGAGCAGCGGCGACGTCGGGATCGATCGAAGCGAACAGCAACGGCCGAGCGATCACGGCAAGAACGGCGAGCCCGGCAGCGCCGATCACAAGCAGCGTGGTGACCTGCGAATCCGTGATGCCGAGGAAGCTCCCGAAGAGGAGCGAGTCCACTTCGTCCAGGACCCCGTGGTAGAGGGTGACGAAGAGAAAGCCCAGAGCGAGCGCGAACGCTTGGACCGTACCGACGACCGCGGTCTCCTCGCTGAACGAATGACCTTGTGTCCGCGGAATCGCGGCGATGAGAAGCGCGGCGACGATGCTGAAGCCGAAGTATCCCCACGCCGCGCTGACCCCGACCAGCGTCGCGCCCGCCGCGCCCGGGAACGCAACCACGGACAGCGTGTGGCCGACGAAGCTCTGGCGGCGCAGGACCACGAACCATCCGATGGCTCCGGCGACGATGGCGGCGATGGTTCCGGCGCGGAACGCGTTCGCCATGAAATGGAACTCGAAGAGCTGACGGATGTCGTCGGTGAGGTTCCAGGTCAGGCCGGCGTCGGCTCCCAGCATGTCCGGTCAGCCGTGCAGATGGGCTTCAGGGCCTGCCTGCAATCGGGGGTGGTAGCTCGTCGCCTCGGGCAGGCCGACGATCACGGGCGCGCCGTCTGAAGTGTGCAGCACTTCGATGGGGGTGCCGTACAGGTTGGTGAGCGTCTCGCTGGTGATGACGTCGCCCGGCGCGCCGGCGACGGCCCGCCCGCGCGCGAGGTACACGACGCGGTCGAGATAGGGCAGGATCGGGTTGACGTCGTGGGCGACGATGATCACGGTCATGCCCCGACTCCTGCAGATGCGGTCGAGGAGCGAGGCGATCGCACTCTGGTTGAGGAGGTCGAGACTGTCGAGCGGCTCGTCGAGCAGGAGCAAGGACGGTTGTCCTGCGAGGGCCTGCGCGATCAGCAGCCGTTGTTGTTCTCCGCCGGAGAGCTGGCCGATCGGGCGACGGGCGAAGTCTGTGGCCTCGACGAGTTCGACGAGCTCGCGAACGGTGCGAGCTGCTTTCCGATTGCGAGTCCCTAGCCACGTTGGCAGCGGCATCCCCCAACGGTTGCCGTCCAGTCCGAGTCGCACGACGTCGACACCGCGAACCCGCACCGACGAGTCGAAGCTCCTCCGCTGTGGCAGGTAGCCGACCTCGGGACTGCCGCTTTGGGGTGGCTCGCCTGCGATCCGCAGGTCGCCCGGCGCGACCCGCACCAGCCCGAGCATCGCCTTCAGCAGCGTCGACTTCCCGACTCCATTCGGCCCGAGAACCGCTACGAACTCACCGCGTCCGACGTCGAATGTGACGTCGCTCCAGATCGTGCGTCGCCCGAGGCGCGCCGTCGCGCCGCGTACCGAGACCAGCGGTTGCGCCGCCCGATCGTGCCGAGACGAGGGCGGCCGGCGATCTCCTTCTGCCGGAGTGACGTCGGCAGGCGAATTGACTGCTGTTTCGTCGAGACGGGATCTCGCCGTAGTCGTCATGCGCCGGTTGCCTTGGCGAGAGCCTTCTCGAGACCCTGGAGCTCCTTGGCCTGCCACGCTTGGAACGTGGTCGAGGCGGGCACGAGCGTCTCGGTGACAGTGGTGACCGGAATGCCCTGTGCCTTGGCGTCCTTTACCAGAGCTTTCACATCCGGTGTCGAGTTCTGGCTGTTGTAGACGAACACCTTGATCTCCTTGTTCTTGATCTGCTGGTCGACGGTGGCCTTGTCCTGCGCCGTCGGATCCGCGCCTTCAGAGATCGCGTCGAGGAACGACTCCGGTGTCGCCATCGTGAGCCCCAGCGCCTTCGCCAGCGGTGTGACGATGCTCTCGGAAGCTCCGACCGGAGTTGCCGCGTACTTCTGCCTGATGTCGGCGATCAGTGCGTTGTACCTCTTGAGGCCCTCAGATTGGAACTTGGCCTTTTGCCGGTCGTAGTAAGCGGCGTTCTTCGGATCAAGGCTCGACAGGTCTGCGGTGACCCGGTCGATGAACTGCGCGACGGCATCAGGGGAGTACCACTGATGCGGGTTGCCGCCTTCCTTCACTCCGACGAGCTCACCGACGTCGAGGACCTTGCGAGACTTCTCGGGGTTGGCGTCGAGGAGCTTCGTCGCCCACCCGTCGTAGCCGATCCCGTTCACGATGACGTACTTGGCGGACGCGATCGCTCTGCCGTCACTGGGTTTGGCCTCGTAGGAATGCGGGTCCGTGTCCGGATTCGTGATGATGCTCGAAACCGAGGCGCGCGTGCCGGCCAACTGCTTCACGATGCTGCCCCAGAAGTTCTCGGCCGCGACCACTCTGACCGGGCTCGGTCCACCAGCAGGGGCTTTCGCCTCCGCGATGTCGCTGCCGTGAACGCTCACGACGGCAACCGCGACCAGGAGCGCCACGCCGCCTCGCACCAGGCCCCTCCGGGCGGGGCGCCTCGAGCGCGCAACCGCTCGCCGCATGGACAGAGCCAGCTCCTCGAGCACCGCTACTTGAGAATGGTTGTCATGATCGGCCAAGCTAGCGGCGGCACCGGGCACTGGTCAAGAACAAGAACCATCCTCAGACAGGTGCGCGATCGCCCCGCGCCGCCAGGTTGCTATTTACACGAGGTGCGCACAGACATTACGGTTCCGCCAGTGCCCGGTCGGCGGAGCGGGATTCGAGTTCGGACACGGGTGGTTGCGGCTCTGAGTGCCGTCGCGCTCGCGGCCGCTCTCGCCGCGGTGCTCGCGAGCTCCGCCGGCGCCAACCCTCCCAAGCCCGCGAGGCGGAAAGCGTCGCCCTGGGCCCCGGAGCAGCCAGGAGTGCAGCATCTGCATTTCAAGTACGGGCCGATCGCGATTCAGCCCGGGCAGAACAACATCAGCTTCAGTGAGGGTCAGGTCCCGAAGCCGGCCGAGGACGGCTACATCGTCGGGATCCATCCCAACCTGCGCACGAAAGACGGGAAGGTCCCACCGGTCGACGTGATCCACCTGCACCACGGCGTGTGGCTGAACCAGTCCGCCGAACGGGACCGCTCCCGGGGAGCGCCGAACTTCTTCGCCGCCGGCGAAGAGAAGACGATCATGAAGTTGCCGACCGGCTACGGGTACCCGTACAAGGCGTCCGACAGCTGGCTGCTCAACTACATGATCCACGACCTCACGCCGGGGCCGTACCAGGTGTGGATCACGTACGACATCGACTTCGTTCCGTCCTCGTCGCCGGCCGCGCAACAGATCACGCCTGCCCGACCGATCTGGATGGACGTCCAGAACGGCAGCATCTACCCGGTGTTCGACGTGATCAAGGGCTCGGGCACCAACGGCACCTTCACGTACCCGGACCAGGCGAACGATCCGTACGGCACCGGGCGGCAGAAGAACACGTATCGCGTCGATCGCGACACCGTGCTGTTGGGCACCGCCGGTCACTTGCATCCCGGTGGCCTGCACGACGACCTGTACGTCGATCGCCAGGGCGCGACCGGGGCCCCCGGGTCCAGCGTCGTGAAGGGAAAGCCGGACACCGCGCACCTGTTCCGCTCAGTGGCCGACTACTTCGAGCCCGCGGGCGCCGTGAGCTGGGACGTGTCGATGACCGCGACGCCTCCCAATTGGAGGGTGCAGGTCCACGAGGGAGACGTGTTGCGGATCAACACGACCTATGACACCAAGCGCGCGTCGTGGTACGAGTCGATGGGCATCATGATCGTGTGGGCGACGGACGGTACGAACGGCCGCGACCCGTTCACCACCAAGGTGGACACCAAGGGTCAGCTCACGCACGGGCACCTACCCGAGAACAACCACCACGGTGGGCAGAAGACCACGCTGCCGAACACGAGTCGCTTTGCGCCCACGGATGCGTCCACGGTCGGCATCGACAACTTCCTCTATGCGGTCGGTGACGCGACCGGCAAGCACCAGATCCCCAGGGTCAAGGCCGGGCAGTCGATCACGTTCACGAACAACGACGCCACGAAGGACGCGAACGGCATCTGGCACTCGATCACCGCGTGCCGCGCGCCGTGCAACAAGGAGACGGGCGTGGCGTACCCGCTCGCGGACTCCAGTGTGCAGTTCGACTCCGGGCAGCTCGGCGCGGCCGGCCCGCCGAGCGCGGGCCGCGTCACGTGGAACACGCCGGCCGACTTGAAACCCGGCACGTATACCTACTTCTGTCGCATCCACCCGTTCATGCGCGGCGCGTTCCAGGTCGCGCAGTAGCCCGGTTCAGTTCTTCAACCGTCGGCGCGGTGCCCTAAGCGCCGGTCCAACAGCCCAGCACGGTCATGCCCACGCCGAGCGCGACCTGATCCCGGGTCTCGTGTCCGGATCCGAACGGCTCCGGCAGACCCGACGTGTCGACCAGGAGAACCTTGTAGTCCTTCCGGACCACGAGTGAGCCGTTGGTGGTCACGAAGGCCCCCTGGGCGACGCCGCTGAGATGCTCCGCCTCACCGAGCTGGGCGTGCAGCGACTTGAAGTACGCCGTCGTCGCGGTCCGGCTGGAGAGCTCCTTTACGGACAGCGTCATGGTGCCGTCGGGGTACACGTAGCGACACGAGTAGACGTGATCGACCCACGTCGGGTCGGTCACCGCGGTCGTCGCGACCCCGAGCGCCGAGGCGAGGTCTTTCTGCGCCTCAGGTGCGCACACCATCCGCGCCGACTCGGACGGATTGGGCCCGGCCGGCTGGGCGACATGTCGGACCGCCCTGGCGCCGGTCCCTCGTGGCGTCGATTGTGTCGCCGAACCGCCCGCGACGAACAGCAACCAGGCACCCGCGAGCGCCACCACAACGAGAAGTGCGCCGGCGACGTAGGGAGCCCGCAGGCGACGGTTGGTAGTTCTGCGTCCGGTCACCCGGTCCTCCGAGTGCAATTGCTCGTCACGACGGTACCAACAACATCTCGGCGCTCGGTTTCAGGCCCTCAGCGCCTCGGCTCGCGGTGCACTCGCCGAGCACGCGCGCAATAGTCGAAGGATGTCCACAACAACCGAGCGCACCGGGCTGCTGAGGCGCGGTCTTCGCCTCGAGTACGCCACTCTCGGCTGGAACGTCCTGGAGATCGGATTCCTGGGCTTCGCCGCGATCATGGCCCGCTCTGTGGCACTGGCGGGGTTCGCGCTCGATTCGTGCATCGAAATCTTCGCGTCGCTTGTTGTCGTGTGGCAGCTCAAGGGGACTGCGACTCGGGAGCGCGAGCAACGGGCGGTCCGTTTGATCGGGTTCGCGTTCCTCGGCCTCGCGCTCTACCTCATCGGCCAGACCGCAGTCACTCTCGCTGCGGGCATCCGTCCGGACTCATCCCTGCTGGGGATCGGCTGGCTCGCTGCGACTGTGGTCGCCATGTTCAGTCTCGCGGCGGCGAAGGGGCGCACCGGGCAGGCGCTCGGGAACGTGACCCTCCAAACCGAGGCGAAGGTCACCATGATCGACGGGACATTGGCCGCCACCATTCTGGTCGGACTCGTGCTCAACGCCGCCTTCGGCTGGTGGTGGGCCGACCTCGCCGGAGGAGCGGTCATCATCGGGTACGGACTACGCGAGGGTTACGCCGCGCTCCGAGGCTCGAGCTGACCGCCGTCCGCGTCGACACGATGTCTCAGTGCTGAAGAAGATCTCGCGGGCGAGAGACGGAGCCGCGCGAGCGAGAGCGCGCCGGCGGCGGCGGGAAGCACCGTCGCGGTCGCCCGGTAGACGAGCACGGCAGCGAGGCCGGCGGCGAAGGGAACCCCGCCGCGGTGGAGGAGGAGAGGGACGACCGCCTCGACGGTTCCGAGCCCGTCCGGAAGCAGGGGCACGAGCGAAGCGATCATCGCCGCGCCGTAGACGAGCAGGAACTCGCCGGGGCGGGGGTGGATGCCGACGGCCTCGAGTGCGAATCCGAAGCACAGAGCGTCGCACGCGATTGACGCCGCCGCGACCAGCACGACGGCGATTCGGTTCCGTCGGTTCCCCAGGACCTGTTGGGCGTCGGACCACCACGACGCACCCGCGGCGCGGAGGTCACTGATCGGTGCAGCAGGCTTCCAGAATCGGGCCCGACCCACGACGACGGCTATCCACTCGGCGGTCTGGCGCCGGCCGGCGAGCCATGCGGTGATCGCGAGGACACCGAGAACTCCGGCGGCGGGCAGTCCGAACAGCCACGGCCGAGCGAGACCGCCGCCGACGCGAAATTGAACGACGGCGGCGATGACCACTGCGTTGAGGGCGACGAGGGCGAAGGTGGCCCGCGTCGTGTACCACTCCGAGAACGCGAGCGCGAGCCGGACTCGGCGGGTGTGAACCCCCCGCCGGTGAAGCTCGGCGGAGGCGAGGGCGAGGCCTTCGGCGGGCGCCGCCGGGAGCACGTTCCCCAGACCTGAGAGGACGAGGCCGACGCCGAACGTCGTGCGTCGGGAGACTCCCGCCTCAGAGCCGACGAGGCGATGAACCAGCAGGCCCAGGAGGAGGAAGCTGGCACCCTCGCACGCAAGGCCGACGGCGGCCCAGCCGAATTGCGCGGTGGCCAACGAGCTCACGGCGTCGGCGAAGCCACTCGCCGAGAAGACGACCGTGTAGATGATGGCGACGCCGATCGCAGCCTCGACGGCCCACTTCAGCCAGCGCCGCGTCGGCACGACGGAGGCCGCCGCGTCGAGCGGCCTCGGCCGGCTCGGGTTGCCGCGGACAGTCCCGGCTGACACAGCGCCAGCTGTGACGGACACACGATGATCTTCCCCCATTTCGCTGGGCTGAGAGCGTGAGGGAGCTGAGAATTCTCTGTGAACTGCTCGGGCCGGAACTCGCAGTCGGGCGGCGATAGCCTCCGAGGTAACACTCACGTCACCCGCCGAGCCACACCGGGGTCCTTGTGGAGCTGCCGAAGATCATCAGCGTCGACGACCACGTGGTGGAGCCACCTCACGTCTGGCAGACGTGGCTGCCCAAGGAGTACCGGGAGAAGGGACCGCGTGTGGAGCGCAAGCGGTGGGGCGAGTTCCGGCTCACGCGCGGCGCCAAGTACGAGATGACCGAGGACCCCGAGGGCGAGTGGGGCGACGCTTGGATCTACGAGGACAAGGTCATCTACGTGCAGAAGAAGTTCGTCGCGATCCCGAAGTCAGCGACGCCCGGCGACGACGTGTCGAAGTTCGAGAAGACGGTCATGACGATGACTGCGACCACCTACGACGACATGCGGCCCGGCTGCTACGACGC
>Ga0075423_10003378_pt1 | contig 14696 bp, 17 predicted proteins | sample SoiMethybrSBSTD2_FD_80114 | JGI IMG/M metagenome (GOLD analysis project Ga0075423, IMG submission 80114) | Bulk soil microbial communities from a Populus tree surrounding site in Tennessee, USA - Soil MetaG P. TD hybrid SBSTD2 | ecosystem: Environmental > Terrestrial > Soil > Tree plantation...
CCCTCGTGGTCACCGACGGGACGACAGCTCGCATTCGTCTCCGACCGGAACGGCGCGCCGAACATCTTCGTGATGGACGCCGAGGGCACGAGTGTTCGACAGCTCACGTCCGGCGGATTCCACACGCAGCCGCGCTGGTCACCCAAGGGCGACAGCCTCGTCTACACCGTGCGGCAGAGCGTCCATGATCTCTGGATCGTGAACGTGGACGGCTCGAACCCACGGCGGCTCACGAACGGCGCCGGCAACAACCAGGGTGCGACGTGGGCGCCGAACGGCCGTCATCTCGCGTTCCAGTCGAACCGCAACGGGCGCTGGCAAATCTTTGCGATGTTGGCCGACGGCTCGGCACAAGAACCGATCACGCGTGGCCCCGGCGAAGCGACAAGTCCCTCGTGGTCACCTCGACTACCGTGATAGGCTCTTGTCGTTAATGCAGACTGTCCAGCGCACGCCAAAAGGAGGCGTCATGCTTACGCGCTGTTCCCATCTTGCCTTTTCGTTCCTGCTCGTCGCCGCCGTAGCCCTCAGCGGCTGCGCGAAACGGCCGGCGACCACGCAGGCGGCAGCGCCCGCCCCGACCGGGGCGGCGACCAGCACCGCCGCGCCGACGGGCGGCCCGCAGCAGCTGCAGAGCGGAGGGGCCACCGGTGGGACCGCAACGCCGGCGCCGACCACAACTGCGCGGCCCGCCGTCCAGGACTTCGCCGCCGTGGCCGATCTCACGGACGTCTACTTCGACTTCGACAAGTACGACATCCGCCCGAACGACGCCAAGACGCTCGACGCCAATGCTACCTGGCTGAAGTCGAACCCCAATCACCTCGTGCTCATCGAGGGTCATTGCGACGAGCGTGGCACGAACGAATACAACCTGGCGCTCGGTGAACGGCGTGCGAAGTCGACGATGAACTATCTCGTCTCGCAGGGCGTGCAGGCGAATCGCATCACCATCATCAGCTACGGGGAAGAGCGCCCGCAGTGCACCGAGCACACGGAATCGTGCTGGGCCAAGAACCGCCGCGCCCACTTCCTCGTCAAGCCGCGGTAGACCTGAGTCGTATGGCGGGGAGAAGGACTGCTCTTCTCCTCGCCATCCTGCTGCTCGGCGGCTGCGCGCACGTTCAGGACGTCACCGGCGTCGCCACGCAGCAGGATCTTCTGCAGCTGCAGACGGACGTGACGATCGCGCAGCAGCGCGCGCAGCGCGCGCTCGGCGAGGCCGAGGCTGCGCTCGCACAAGTCCAGCGCAACCAGCGTAACGCCGACACGGATCAGCGAGTGACGGCGCTGAGTCAGCGCGTCGAAGCCCTCACGGCGTCGGTCAGCACACTTTCGACGCAGCTGGACGAGCTCAACAGCAAACTCGATGCGTTGTCGCGACAGCCGCGTGCCGCCGCGCCGACTCCGACGACTGCGCCCCGAGCCGCGAGCGCCACGGCGGCGCCCACCCCGCCGAGCAGCACCGCACCGCCGAGCAGCACTGCACCGCCGAGCAGCACTGCACCGCCGAGCAGCGCCACCTCGCCGAGCAGCACCGCGCCGGCCGCACCGTCGACGCCGACGGTCTCACCGAGCGCACCGAGTACGGCTTCGCCATCCACACCGAGCACGGCTTCGCCGTCCGGCGCGACGCCGTCAGCGCCCGAAGTCGCGAGCCGTCCGACCACGAACCCGCTGCAGCCGCAAGATATCTATCAGGCGGCATATCTCGATTTCAGCAAAGGCAGCTATCAGCTGGCGATCGCCGGCTTCCGAGAGTTCTTGCGCCGCTTTCCCGATCAGCCACTGGCGGGCGCCGCGCAATACTGGATCGGCGAAGCGCTGTTTGCCCTCGCGCGCGGATACGCGAACGCCGGACAAGGGCCCCAGGCCACCGAAGCGCTGGAGCAGGCGGTGCAGGAATTCAGGAAGGTATTGGCCAACTATCCGCGCAGCGACAAGGCGCCGGCCTCGCTCTACAAAGAGGCGCTGGTCCTCATCGAGCTGAAACAGACGGATGCGGCGCAGCAGCGCTTGCAGTACCTGGTGGAGACGTTTCCGCAGTCGGAAGAAAGCGCGCTCGCGCGCGAGCGGCTCGCAGCGCTGCGACCGCGCTGAGAGTCCTGCCTACTTTTCGTCGAGGCCGAGCACCCAGACGACGGCTACGTCACGCTCGGGCGGGCCGTACACCATCACTGTCGCGCTCGGATCACCCGTGGAGGCCGACCGCACGATGACACCATCTTGCGAGGAGCCGCCTGGTCCGAACTGCCAGATTCCGATCGAGACGAGAAGTGCCGCGGCCAGCGCGCCGCCCAGCGCCCATTGCGGACGCCACGCGCGTCGAGTAACGGGCACGGGGCGGGTGGCCTTTGCGGCCTCGACGCCCCGCACGACCCCCGCCCAGAACCCTGTCCAGTCGGGGTCGGCGACCGTGGAACCCTGCTGAAGGAGGGCTCGAAGACGGCGCAGCGCGTCGGCCTCACGCTGGCACACCCCACAGGTCGCCAGATGGGCTGCGGTCGAGCGCGCTGTCCCCTCGTCGAGCGCTCCATCGAGGTAGGCGCCAAGTCGTCGCCGGTTGAGATAGTGGCTCAGCACGTCGGTTGGACGGTCGGACCCCCCGCCGGTATTCTCGTCGCCGCACGATGATACCTGAGGGCATGACGACCGTTCGAAGCGGCGCCGAGACCCTCGAGGCGCGCGTCGCGACACCGCCGGGCGCTCGTGTCGGCGTCGTCATCAGCCACCCCCATCCTCTTTATGGTGGCGACATGGACAACCCCGTGATCGACCGCGTCGTCGAGGTCTGTACAGCCCGCGGACTGGCCACGCTTCGCTTCAATTTTCGGGGGGTTGGCGCCTCCTCGGGCCGCCACGATGACGGGCGGGGCGGGCAGGAAGACGTACGCGCGAGCCTGGCGCATCTCCAGAGCGTCTTGGGTCCGAGCGGTCGGGTTGCGTTGGCCGGGTATTCCTTCGGCGCCGCCATGGTCGCCGCCGTCGCGACGTCCAGCCCTGTCGCGGGACTCGCGTTGATCGCTCCCCCGATGCGGGTCGCGGAGCTCCGTCCACCGACCGGGGTGACCGGGCCGATCGTCGTGGTGGCCGGCGCCGAGGATCAGTACTGCCCCGCGTCCGCGCTGGAGGCGTTGCGCGCGATGATGCCCGACGCGACTGTGGTGGTCATCGAAGGCGCCGATCACTTCTTTTTCGGCTCGCTGATGCCGCTGGGCGATGCCGTCGGGGCGTGGGCGGACACCCTTGCCGCGGGTTAGATCCGTGGCAGCCGCGGCGGCGTCGCCGTTCCCGCTGAGAGGATGATGCGGATTCCTTCCTCGACGCTGAGGCCGGTGTGGAGGACGTCCTCGTCCGGCACCATGATCACGTCGCCGAGGTAGAGGTTGTTCGACGGCACGAACACGGTCACCATTTCGCCTTTGCCGGCGGGCGCCTCGAGCAAAACCTGGCTCGTCACGAATCCGAACGCATACGTCCCTTCGCGCGGGTGCTGCACCAGGACGACGGCCTTGAAGGAGCTCCGACGCTCCGGCGAGAAGGAGTCGATGAGCATCTTCACCGAGGGATACAGCAGCCGGAACACCGGCACGCGATGCAGCCAGCGATCGCCGAAGGCGAGCACGCGGCGGCCGACGACGTTGCGGGCGACGATGCCCATGCCGAGCATCAGGACCACTGCGGTCAGGAAGCCGAGCCCGGGAACCGCCCGCCCGAGAATTCGCTCGTATATCGGCGCAAAGCGGTCGTCGATCCAGCTCCAGAACGCGTAAAGGATCCACGCGGTGGCAACTGCTGGAACGGTGACGAAGAAGCCGGCGATCAGCCTGACCTTGAGCCACGTCTTCATCACTACTCCGACTATGACATGAGGCACCGCAAACCCCAAACGCGCGGCCGGGCACTCGTCACCGGCGGCGCGGTCCGACTGGGGCGCGCGATCGCGCTCGGCCTGGCCGATGCCGGCTTCGACGTCGTCATCGGTTATCACCGCTCTGCCGCCGCGGCGCGCGCAACCGTGCGCGATTTGCGAGGCCGCGGCGCGCGAGCACTGGCCGTGCGCACCGATCTGCGCGAGCCGGCCGCCGCACGCCGTCTCGTGAACACCGCCGCGCGAGCCCATGGCGGCCTGGACGTCCTCGTGAACAACGCCGCCGCATTCGCCCGCACGCCCCTGGCGACGGCCACGCTGGCCGACTGGAACGCGCAGGTCGATGTGAATCTCAGAGCGCCGTTCCTCTGCATCCAGGCCGCGGCGCCGCACATGCGCCGCGGCGGGCATATCGTCAACGTCGCCGACGCGTGGTCGCGCGGCGCGCCGTCGGGTTGGTCAGCCTATGCCGCGTCGAAGGCCGGTCTCGAAGCGCTCACCCGCGTGTTGGCCGTCGAGCTGCGGCCGCGGCAAATCGCGGTCAACGGCATCGCTCCCGGTCCGGTGCTCAAGCCAACGCACCTGCCGCCCGCGCGCTGGCGCGCGATCACGCGCGGGCGCACGGCAAGCGTCGCGGATGTCGTCGCGGCGGTCGTCCGCTTCGCGAAGGGCCCTCCGACGGTCACGGGTCAGGTTCGCGAGATCAGATCGCGGAGGCGTCGAGCAGGTCGGTGAGATTGTTGACGTTGACCCAGCCGCCTCGCGCGTAGACCACGCGAACAGGCTGGCCAGCCACAAGCACACGCGTGATGAGGTCTGACAACCGCGCGGTTCGCAGCGTGCCGTCCCCTCGCGCGCCGGCGATGGCGTCGCGGAGCCAGGCGGCGCCGTCGCGGCCGGCGTGCAGGAGGCCGATCCAGCCGCCGTGGCTCGCACCGGGCGGGATGTCGTCGCCGATGCCGGAGAGCCACACGTCGTCGAACTCGAACCGACCGCTATCGGGACGCGACGCTCGCACGCGATCCGGTGCGTCTCGCGCCGCGAGGGTCGAGTCGACCACGAGCGTGAGGCCGTCGCCAGCGTCTTCGATCAACGCCTGGAGGAGGTGGCGCTTGAGGACGATGTCACCGAAGGCGACAAGAGTGCCGGCGACCAGCGAGTCCTCGGTGAGCGAAAGCGAGAACGCTTCGCCCGTTTCGGCGAAGTCCGTGTTGTCGACGAACCTGGCGCCGGCGACGTCGACCCCGGCGGCGTGGTGACCGCGTACCACGGTGACGCTGCGGCAGCCGAAGTATGTGAAGTCGTCGAGCAGGCGCGCGAGAATCGGGCGTCCTTGCACCTTCAGCATGGCCTTTGGCGCCGCTCGCGTCAGTCCGCCGAACTCCGCCGTGGCTCCCGCCGCGAGCACGATCGCCGATAGCGACGCGCCTCGAGTCGCCGGCAGGTAGCGCTTCTCCGCCTCCTGCAGCTCCTCGTCGCCCTGTAGCCGAAAGACATCGTGCAACGGCGCCACGTTCGGCTCGACATCGATGAGCGACTCGGACGCGCGCACCTTCGCCGCGGTCGCCTGCATGGCGGAGATGGAAGCGCGCAGCAGGTGGTTGGCCCAGATCACCATACTGACCTGCCGCGCGCGAAAGTCTTCGGTCGGCGTGCGCCAGTATTTCGTCGGCACCAGCACGACCGGCGCGCGGTTGCTCCACTCGTCAAGAAACGCGAAGACCTCCGCGGGGCTCGACTGCCGACTGTGAATGAGAATCGCGTCAGCGCCCGCGCGATGGTACGCCTCCGCGCGCTTGATGGCCTCGGCGAGACCCCAGCCGGCGATCAGCGCCTCGACGCGCGCGATGAGCACGAAGTCGCCGTCGGTTTGACTGTCCTTGCCCGCCTTGATCTTGCCGCAAAACTCCTCGATGTCGGCGAGCGGCTGCAGCTCGGAGCGCAAGAACGAGTTCGTCTTCGGAAAGAGCTTGTCTTCGATCGTGACGCCCGCCACACCCACCTGCTCGAGCTTACGCACGAGCCGCCGCATGTTGTTGAAGTTGCCGTAGCCGGTATCGCCGTCGAGCAGCAGCGGGATCGACGTGGCCTCGGCCATGAAGGCCACGTGGTCGACGACCTGCGACCACGACAACTCGTTGTTGTCGCGCACACCGAACGCCGCCGAAATGGTGAGCCCACTGCCCCAGATACCTTCGAAGCCGGCCTCCTCGACGATGCGGGCGGAGAGTGCGCTGTGCGCCTCCATCAGAAAGGCGATCTCGGAACGGGACACGAGCCGCTTCAGCACGGTCGTGCGTCGGCTAGACACGCGGGGCTCCGATCGACGCGCGGAATCGATCGCGAATCTCCGCGGGACTGTACGGGATGCGCGGCACGTCCGCCTCCTCCGCCGTGGTCTTCACGAGGACGAAGTGCGGCCCCGCGCCGTCGAGCGACGCGCGTATCGCGTCCTCGACATCAGCGGCCGCGGTGACGGCCGTCGCCGTGCGATAGCCGGTGGCGGTCGCCACACGATCGAGGCGCACACCGCGTGAGGGCGACATCTGATTACCGGTCGAGCCGTAGACCTCGTTGTCGAAGACGACGTGCACGAGGCCGCGCGGTGCGCGCTCGGCGACCATGGCGAGAATGCCGAAATTCATCAAGAGATTGCCGTCGCCGTCGAAGACGACCGGCGCGCGGTCGGGCCGCGCCAGCGCGAGGCCGAGGCCGATCGCCGACGCCAGGCCCATCGAGCCGATCATGTAAAAATTCGCGGGACGATCACCGACCGAGAACGACTCGCGGCAGATGTAGCCGTTGGCGTGGACGACCGGCTCGGCGCCGATCGGCTTGCGCGCGGCACGGATCGCCGTGAGCCGAGAGATCGTCGGCGTGAGCGTCTCGGATGTCGAGTCGAGTCGCGATCCCTTCGCAGGGTCTCCGAGGGCCGGCGGCCGGGCGGAATCTCTGTTTTCGGGGACATGTCCGGTGTGCACGACTTTCGGCGGCACCACGATGGCGACCGGCTGCATGAGCGTGTCCATTTCCTTGGCCGCCCATGCCACGTCCGCCGCTGCGGTCTCGGCCGACAGCACGCGATACGGCATCCCGAGCAGGTCGAGGATCTGTGGCGTGATCTTTCCGGTCAGGATGTGCTCGGGGGCGTCCTTGCCTTCGTGACCGCGCCATGTCACCACGACGAGGGCGGGCAGACCGTACATCAGCGAGAGCGAGGCGAGGGCATTGAGGCTCGTGCCCAGTCCCGAATTCTGCATCAGCACGCACGGGCGCCGGCCCGCGAACCACGCCCCGGCGGCCAGCCCCACGGCGGCGTCCTCACGTACGGCCGCGATATAGGGTGCGTCCCGCTCGCCTTCGAGGACGGCGATGACGTCCTCGACCAGTGAGCACGGCACGCCGGTGAAAAAGTCGAAGCCGTGGCGCGTCAGCAGCGTCGCGACGTCGTGGCCGGAAATCACTCCGAGGCTAGCTCAGCGTCACTCGGTTGCCGCCCATCACTCGGAGGAATTCGCCGAGCGAGGCGAACCGCATGAACGGATTCCGGCGCTTCTCGTCGCCGATCGTGGAGGACGGACCGCCGTAGTTGTGGCCGGGAAACAGCAGCGTGTCATCGGGCAGGGCGCCCAAACGCTGCGTGAGCGAGTAGTACATCTCTCTCGGATCGCTGCCCGGCAGATCGGTGCGCCCACACGAGCCGATGAAGAGCGTGTCGCCGGAGACGAGACGGCCATCGACGAGAAAGCACTGCGACCCCTGCGTGTGTCCTGGGGTATGCAAGAACGTCAGCATGAGGCGTCCGATCGGCAGTGTGTCGTGGTTGTCCACCTTCACCAGATCGGAGCCGAGTCCGGGCAGAAACTCGCGCTCGGCCTTGTGAACGTACACCTTCAGCGGAACGCGCGTCAGCAGCTCCTCGACGCCGGGAATCCGGCCCGGCATGTCCCACGACGCCAGGCTCCCTCCGACGTGGTCCTGATGCGTGTGCGTGACCAGCGCGCCGGTCAGACGCATGCCGTCCGCCTGCGCCGTATCGACGATCGTGTCGATCTCCCACGCCGGGTCGACGACGACACACTCGCGCGCGACTGGGTCGCCCACGAGATAGACGAAGTTCTGCATTGGACCCAGCTCGAGCTGCTTGAGATAGATTCCGGGCTCCGCCACGGCTTCTCATGCTACAGCGAGCGGCGGGATCAGTCCACGCTCTGCTGAGGTCGATGCCATAAAGAAGGCACGGAGCCCGGACCGTCATCTAGTCGATCTGCTCCGCACGCGTCACCTCGAGCGGATGATCGATCAGCGATTGCACGCGCTCCACGAAGCGTACCGTGTGCGGCATCCGAGCGTGAGCCTCGAACGCCGCCTCGTCGTTCCAACGCGAATGAATGTAGAAGAGCAGCGGATCGCGAATCGACCGGAACGCGTGAATGCCAAGGCAGCCGGGCTCCTCCCTCGATGGAGCAACAACATCACGCAGCGCTTCGGCAACGGCGAGCTCGTGGCCGCGCCGCGCATGAAACCGCGCAAAGATGAACACCACCCGGGTGGCGCCCGGCGATCCGCTCATGTCCCGATCGTTCCCGACAACAGAGGGGTTGACAGCATTATCCACTATCCTGGATAGTATGTCCACTATGCAGGACAGAGCCGCCGTCCAGCCGTCTCGCGACATCAACGCCCGCATCGCCGGGCGCGTGCGTACGCTGCGGACGGATCGGGGGATGACGCTCGATGCGCTCGCCGCCAGCAGCGACGTCAGCCGCTCGATGATTTCGCTCGTCGAGCGTGGCGAGAGCAGCCCGACCGCCGTCGTGCTGGAGAAGATCGCCTCGGGCCTCGGCGTGTCGCTCGCAACGCTCTTCGACGACTCGAGTGCGCCACCGGACCCCGTGTCCAGGCCCGCTGACCGCACGCCATGGCGCGACCCGCAATCCGGATACGTCCGGCGCAACATCTCGCCTGCGAATTTCCCTTCGCCCATTCAGATCGTCGAGATCGTGCTGCCGGCGGGGGCGCACGTGGCCTACGAAACCGGCGCACGCGAGCCGAGCCTTGATCAGCAGATCTGGGTTCAGGAGGGCAGCATCGAGGTGACGCTCGGCAGCATGACCCACCGCCTCGGTCACGACGACTGCCTCGCCATGGAGCTCAACGCGACGACCGCGTTTCGCAACCGCACACGCAAACCGGCACGATATGTCGTGATCATCGCCAGCGACCGATCTCGCGCGTCCAGGAGATGACCGTGACCGCCGCCATCGCGATTCGATGCTTGCAGACCATCGGGGAGCACGAGATCCAGGGATTGAGTGACGTGCTGATCGACTGCGTGGAAGGTGGCGCGTCCGTCAGCTTCATGCTTCCGATGACCCGCGCGAAAGCGGAAGCGTTCTGGCGTCATGTCAGCGGCAGCGTGGCGCGGGGCGAGCGCCTCGTGCTCGCCGCAGAGGACGCCTCGGGGCGGATCGTCGGCACCGCACAGGTGATCCTGGCGCAGCCCGAAAATCAGCCGCATCGCGGCGACCTCGCCAAGATGCTCGTCCATCGTCAGGCCCGGCGGAGAGGCATCGGCGCGGCGCTGCTCGCTGCGGCGGAGCGGAGCGCCCGCAGCGCCGGCAAGACGCTACTCGTGCTGGATACGGCGAGCGACGACGCCGAGCGTCTCTACGGGCGAGGCGGCTGGCAGCGGTGCGGCCACGTTCCGGATTACGCGCTCTTGCCCAACGGAACGCCCTGCGGGACCACCTTTTACTACAAGTTCCTGCGCGACTGACGGAGAGGTCCTAGAGCGATCCCAGGCGCAGCGTCCAGGGCACCACGCGGATGACGCTGAGCAGGTTGTTGTGTGCCCACGGATCCGCGGCCAGGCGAGCGCGAATCTCGTCTGGGCTTCCGGCTCTCACGATGAGCAACACGTCGGCAGTGCCTTCGAGCGGCCCGCCGAGCACGACAAAGCCCTCTTTCGCGAGCGCATTCATGAACGACGCATGGGCGCCCCAGTCCGCCTGCCCCTCAAGCGTTTGAGAGTCGCGCCACGCCGGACCGCGTGTCCGAATGACGGCGAATAGTTGCTGCATGGTGACCTCCGACACGCGCCTACTGAACGGGTATCGCGGACGAGTGATGATCGACGATGAGCCACCGCCCGTTGCGATTCCTGAAGACGAAACTGAACCGTGCGGGGCGGATCACCGCTTTACCATAGCGGTCCTCGGAAAACGTATACGTCCCGGTATTGATCGCAATATCCCCGTAGATTCGGATGCGCTGCTCGCCAAGCTCAACCCTGTAGGACGGGGGAACCGTCTGCAAAAGCTTGAAATAGTCGCGGATGGTAGCGGCCGTATCACGGAGCGACGCAGAACGCGTGCCCCACAACACGGCTTCCCGGTCATAGAGTCCAACCACTCGTTCGGCGTCGTGGCTATTCATGCCGTCAACCCATGCCTGGGTGGCCGCGACCACATCGTCTTTCGGCCCCGCCAGCGCCGCCGACGACGCCGTCAGAGCGAGAAGCCACGTGAGCATGACGACGGTTTTTCTCACGACAACACCTCCGGCAGTCGCCGGACTCTAGTCGATGGTGATGAACGCGTAGCCGACGTTGCGCAACTCTTGCTCGACGGCGGGGCGGCGGCGCCGGTCGGCGCGACGGCGCTCAGGGTCATGCGGGACGACGGCGGCCGCGCGGCGCTCGCCGGTGCGACGATCCCAGATCACCTGCACATTTTCGGCATCGGAAAAGGTTTGACTCAGATAGCGATAAAGATCGGGGCGATCGCGCGCCACGATGAAGATCTCACGCGGCATTGGGTGAAGACTGTATCACCGCTGGCCCGAAACGCCACAAAAGCACGCGAACTTGCGACACACCAGCCCACGGGCGCTCAGCCCTTCAAGTCATCGGGGATTTTCGGCGCGGGGCCGAGCGTGCCGGGATCCACGGCATAAATGGCGGGACCAGCACCGGTGCGGACGTAAGCGCGGTCCCCTTCGCGACGGCCGACGACGAGGCGCGCGAGCTCGCGGCCATCACCCTTGAGCAACACGACTTCCATCGTCGGCGCGTCGAGCCCGTACTTGGCGGGCTCGTCACCATTCGGGGCGACGATCTGCTTCCAGCGCAGCGCCCGCACACCATAGATCAGGTCATCGACGCGCGGGCTCTTGGCGGCGCCCTTCGTCGGCTCGAGGAGCTTCCAGTCCGTCTCGCCGCTTCGCTCCAGCACGGCCGTCTTCCCACCGGCGTTCACGCGGAGCCGTTTGATGTCTTTCGGGTCGAGTCCGGCGAAGAGCGTGTGATCCCGCAGATCGTCGGCCGAGCGTGTGAAATCCTCGACCGCTTTGCTGTCCACCAGGACGACAGGACCGCGGCCCGCAACGGCCGCATAGGCGCTCGGCGCGCCGCCGCGCTTTTCCGAGGACGGCGCGAGCAGCAGGGTCGTGGGCGGCTTCTGCGGCTCGGTGATCGTCACCTTGATTGTGGGCTTGCTCAACACGCGCGGGACGGCCGACGCGTCGTCGCTGAGAAAACCCTGGGCTCGCAGATCGCGCAGCCGAGTGAGCAGCGCTCCCGCCTCTACCTGGTCGGCGGGCAGCGACTGCGGCGCGGTGATGGTCCAGCGGTCCTTGTCCTTCGTCAGGCTGACGGCGCCCTTGGGACTGTCGACGTCGATCCGCGTGACCTTGTCACGGTCGACCGCCACGACCTGCTTGTCGCGCAGCGCCGCCACCGTCCGCGGAATCGCCTTGCTCACGTCTTCGGGCAGAAGCAGCACGCTCTGCTCGCCCTCACGCATCGCGTACACGCCTTTCTTCGCGGCGTCGGTGCGGCCGACGAGCAGCGTGCGGCTGGCGCGGTCCTTGTCACGGCCCGTGTGAATCGTCAGGCGCAGCGGCTTATCCAGTCCGTACGTCGCCCGCGACGTCGGCGCCTCGGCCGCGAACTCCTTCACCTTCGCGACGGTGAGCTTCTCGAACATATCGCCGATCACCTCGGTGTCCGCCGGCAGCGCCACGGGCTTCGTGATCCGCCACGCGTCGCCCGCGTGATCCACGCTCATCGTCTGCCCGTCGGCCGTCATATCGAATCCGGACACTTCTTTGCGCTCGACGCTGAGAATCGTGCGATCGCGGAAGTCGCTCACCGGCTTGGTCGCCTCGCGCAGGACACCATCGGGCAGCGCCACGACGGCAGGCTTGCCGGTCTCCCGCGCGTAGACCCAGACGCCCGTCGGCGTCTTGCTGCCGAGGGCGAGGCCGAGCGTCTTGCCGTCCTTGAGCGTCAGCGTCACCTCCGCCGCGGGTTTGTCGAGGCCGAAATCTGCCAGAGCCCCCGGCTTGGGATCGATCTCGCGATCGGTTTTCGCGGTGAGCACCGTGGTGAGCGTCTCGTCGACGCGTGCGCGGTCGCCGCGCGCGACGATCGGCGACTTCAGCTCCCAGCCGTCGCCCACGCGCGCAAGCCGCACGGTGTCCTCGGGGCGCTTCAACTCGACGGCGGTGACGTCCGCGGCCTCCGCCTGGAACACCCGCCCCTTACGGGTCTCGACACGTTCACGCTCGGGCGCCCAGCGGATCTCGTACACGTAATAGAAGCCGCCGACGAGCAGCAGAGCGACGGCGAGCGCGACCGTGGTGTACCAGCGCATCGTGCGTTAGTTCGCCGAGCGCCGGCGGACCAGGGCGACGATCCCACCCGCGAGCACGAGGCCGGGCAGGACCACGAGCGGCAGCAACGCCACGACACGACCCTGCTGGGCGCTGAGGAAAATCGGCGTCTGCTTCGTGTCCTTCGGTCGCACCGTGATCTGGTCCTCTTCTTCAGCGAGCCAGCTCACGGTGTTGAGGAAAAAATCCCGGTTGCCCTGCACGTTCAGGAATTGATTGGTGGCCAGATTCGACGTGCCGTACACCACGATCCGCGCCTTGTCCTTCGTGACCACCGCGGCGACGGGAAGCGGGCCCTTCGGATCCTGGGGGTCGGGCTTGGCCGTCCCCTGCTCGAGCGCCTGCCGATCCGTCTCGCCCCAGGACTCCGGGCTCGTCTTCGCCAGCGGCTGGACATTGACACCGGCCGGCAGCGTCTTCACCGGCGTGACCGTGCGCGTCAGCGGGAACAGCGTCGTGATGCCGGCGAGATCGCGCGTGATCGGATGCGGCTCGTACTGCTGAATGATCGGCACCTCGGGGCCGATCCCGAACAGCCGGCCGATCGGCGAGAGCTCGACCACGAGGTTGTCCCCGAGATCGACGCCCCAGCGAGCGAGGAAGCGCTTGATCGCGCCGTCCTGCATCTTCGCGGGAAACGGCGGGTCCACCATCGCGAGAATCTTCCCGCCCTTGTTCAGATAGCCGTCGAGCGCGTCAATCTCCGGCGGGAACAGGTCGGTGCGCGGTCCCGGAATGACGACGACCGCGGCGTCGTCGGGCAGCGTGGTGGCACGTGCAAGCACCAGCGGCTTGACCTCGTAGTTCGACTTCTCGAGCGCGCCCTTGGCCTCGGAGAATCCGGGACGGTCGGTGTTGCCGATCTCGTGCTCGCCGTGCCCCTGCACGACATAGACGGTCCGCTTGCTTTCGCGGGTCACCTTGACGAGACCGTTGGTGAGCTTCTCCTCCTCGGCGTCGAGGACCTTCTCGGACCGCGCCTTGGTCTCCAGCACGATGGTGCCGTACGACTCGATGCCGTACCGCCGCGCCAGCGCGGGATCGCTGTCGGGATCCACGATCTTCCACGTGAATTTCTTCCCGGCGAAGCCGGCGTACTGCTTGAACAGATCTTCGGCCACGCGCTTGCCCGGCTGATCGGAGCGGAAGAAACCGACGACGTTGACATCGGTCTTGAGCCCACGGAGCACGGACACGGTCTGGGGCGACAGGCTGCGGCGCTTGTTCTCCGTGAGATCGAGCCGCGCGCTGTGCCGCGCCGAGATCGCCTCCACGAAGCCGACCACGCCGAGGATCAACAAGATCGAGACCGCGGCGTTGAGCCCATACGACATCGTGCGCGCGCCGAGCTTTTCGCGCAGGCCCGCCAGCCACGGCAGCGACGACAGCACGACGAGCACGATGCCCGTCGCCACCAGCGGACGCCAGAAGCGACCCTGTGCGGGCAGCGCGAACGGTTGGATCACCGCCGCCGCGAGCGCAACCAGACCGAGATAGAACGCGACATCCGCGAGCCGCCGCACGTCTACCCCTTCCACCGACGCGCTTCGAGCGAGCGAAGCGCGAGAAACAACGCCACGAGCGTGAAGTTCACGTAGAAGATGATGTCCTTCGTCTCGAACACGCCCTTGGCGAAGCTGTCGTTGTGCTCGGTCAGTGACAGATGCTGCAGCACTCGCCCGAGCGCCGGATCCGCGAAGTCCGCCGACCAGCCCACCACCCAGAACATCAACAAGATCAAAAAGCTCACGAGCGCCGCCACGATCTGGTTCTCGGTGAGCGACGACGCGAACACGCCGACGGCGATGAACGTGGCGCCCATCAGCAGGAGGCCCACATACCCGGTGAGAATCGGACCCCACTCGAGCGGCGCGAAATACCAGATGATCGCCGGATAGAGCAGCGTGAGCGCGATCATCAGCGCGTACAGCGCGAAGGCCGCCAGAAACTTGCCGAGCAGCACGGCTCCGTCACGTATGGGATAGGTCAGCAGCAGCTCGATCGTGCCGCTGCGCCGCTCCTCGGCGAAGAGGCGCATGGTCACGAGCGGCATCATCAAGAGCAGGATCACGCTGAAGTTCGAGAAGAGCGGCCGCAGCACGCCGTCGGTCACGTTGAGTCCGCCGCCGCCCATCGGATTCATGGCGGA
>Ga0075423_10003379_pt1 | contig 14695 bp, 9 predicted proteins | sample SoiMethybrSBSTD2_FD_80114 | JGI IMG/M metagenome (GOLD analysis project Ga0075423, IMG submission 80114) | Bulk soil microbial communities from a Populus tree surrounding site in Tennessee, USA - Soil MetaG P. TD hybrid SBSTD2 | ecosystem: Environmental > Terrestrial > Soil > Tree plantation...
CGAGATCGGCGTCCGCGTGGCGTTAGGCGCTCGCACCGGCCAGGTCGTCACCATGTTCTTCATGAACGGGCTGCGCATTGCGCTCGTCGGGCTCACGCTCGGCTTGCCCTTGAGCGTCGCCGGGCTTGCGCTCGTGAGACGACAAGGCGATCTGCTGGTCGTCAGCGTGGCGACCGTTGCGGCGCTCGTTACGGTGGCGGTTGTCGCCGTGGCATCGTTGGCGAGCTGGGTGCCGGCGCGACGGGCGGCGGGCGTCGACCCCATGATCGCGTTGCGATCGGAGTAACCGGGCGGGGCCATTGAATTGAGAGCCGCCACCAAACGATAGTTGGCTGCTCGTGCTTTACCTGGATGGGTGCCGGCGACGAGTAGGTTTCCACGTACACTCGAATGCGATCGACCGGCCACCTCGCCCGCCTTTTACCGCTTCTCGTAGCGCTCGCGGCCGCCTGCGGCGGTGAATCCGCCAAAGACGACGACGCATACGAGCACGTGATGTCGTTCGATTCCGCGCGCGTACGCCTCGCCGGGCCACGTGATACGGTCCGCTTGGCCCTCGAGCTCGCCGTCAGTCCAGAGCAGAAGACGATGGGCCTCATGGAGCGCCGCCGTCTCGCCGAAAATGCCGGGATGCTCTTCGTCTACGACAGCACGCAGTCTGGCGATGCCGGCTTCTGGATGTACCGGACGCGGATTCCGCTCGATATCGCATTCCTGGATTCGGCCGGCGTCATCCGCGCCATCCGCTCCATGGTACCCTGCCCGACGACGATCGCCGAGGGCTGTCCCACCTATGCTCCGGATGCACCCTACCGGTACGCACTGGAAGTAAATGCGGGATATTTCGACCGACACGGCATTAGGATAGGACAGAGCCTGATCCTGCAAGACCTGCCGAAACGCGCCGAGGCGAAGCCTCCGATGCCGCGTTAGGCACACGAAACGCGCGATGGTCGAATCGAGGGAGACCTAGGCATGGCCAACAGGTCGATGGAAACTCAGCGACGCGGCCCACCCACGCCACCACCTGGCACACCTCCGCCCGGCACGCCGAAGCCCAGCATGCCGCCACGGCGCGCGTGGCTCACGTTCCTCGCGATCCTGGCCGCGAACTTCCTGCTCATCCGGTACTTCTTCCCCAGCGCCAACGCGCCCGTGAAGGTGCCGTACACGCTGTTCAAGCAGGAGGTCGTGAAGAAGAACGTCCGCGACACCTACAGTCGCGGTGAGAGCATCACCGGTCATTTCCGTACGCCAGTGGTGTATCGCTCGCCCCGTGACAGCGCGTCGGGCGCGAAACCGAAACCGGTGACATCATTCGCGACGACGCTTCCCGCGTTCGTGGACCCTGGCCTCGAGACGCTCCTCATCGAAAACGGCGTCCAGATCAGCGCCGAGCCGATCGATGAAGGCGGGAGTCCGCTGACGACGCTCCTGTTCGGGTTCGGCCCGACCATCCTGCTGTTCCTTTTCTATTTCTGGATTTTCCGGCGCGCTCAGCAGGCGGGTGGAATCGGCGGCGGGATGCTGGGTGGCCTTGGGAAGAGCAGCGCACGTCGCTTCGACCAGACGCAGGACGCACGCGTCACGTTCGACGACGTCGCCGGCATCGACGAGGCCGAGAACGAGCTCGTCGAGCTCGTCGACTTCCTGAGGGATCCCGGGAAGTACACGCGACTCGGCGGCACGGCGCCGAAAGGCGTGCTGCTGGTCGGCGCACCGGGAACAGGAAAGACGCTGCTCGCGCGTGCCGTCGCGGGCGAAGCGAACGTGCCGTTCTTCTCGATGAGCGGATCCGAGTTCGTGGAGATGATCGTCGGTGTCGGCGCCGCTCGCGTGCGCGATCTGTTCAAGCAGGCACGCGAGCATGCGCCGGCGATCATCTTCATCGATGAGCTCGACTCCATTGGCCGAGCGCGTGGGCAAACCGTGATCGGCGGCTCGAGCGAGCAGGAGCAGACGCTGAATCAGATCCTGACCGAGATGGACGGCTTCTCGAGTCGCGAAGGGATCATCGTGTTGGCCGCGACGAATCAGCCGGACGTTCTCGACCGCGCGCTCCTGAGGCCAGGGCGATTCGACCGGCGCGTCGTCGTCAACCTGCCGGACAAGAACGGGCGCGAGGCGATCCTGAAGGTCCACACTCGGCGCGTTCCACTCGCGCCGGACATAAACCTCGGCGAGATCGCGGCGGCGACGCCGGGACTCGCGGGCGCCGATTTGCGAAATCTCGTGAACGAGGCAGCGCTGCTCGCGGCGCGGCGCGATCAGAACGAGGTGCGGCCGAAAGATTTCTTCGATGCGCTCGAGAAGATCGTGCTCGGCCCCGAGCGTCCGTTACTCATGAGTCGTCAGGACCGGGAGCGGATCGCGTATCACGAGGGGGGCCACGCGATCCTCGGTCTCGTCGTTCCCGGCGCTGACCCGGTGCACCGCGTCACGATCGTGCCAAGGGGCATGGCGTTAGGCGTGACGTATCAGCGTCCCGATAGTGATCGCTACAACTATCCGGAGGAATACCTGCGCGCGAGGATCGTCGGGATGCTCGGCGGCCGCGCGGCGGAGGAGCTTGTGTACGGCACGAAGACCACCGGCGCGCAGAACGATATCGAGCAGGCGACGACGCTCGCGCGCAACATGGTGACGCGATGGGGCATGAGTGACCGCGTCGGTCTGGTGCAGTTGGCGCCGCGCGAGAATCCGTATCTCGCGAGCCTCGACGGCTATGGCGGCCCGAAGACGTTCAGCGAGGAGACTGCGCGCATCATCGATCTCGAGGTCCAGCGGATCATCAGCGAGTGCCACGACGAGGCCACGCGGTTGCTCAGCGAGCATCGACGTGCGTTGGACAAGCTCGCGAGTGCGCTGCTGGAGCGTGAGACGCTCGACGAGCGCGAGATTCTCGAGGTGACCGGCTTGCCGCCGGCTCCGGCGCTGGCGATGAACCCCGTGAAGGGCTGACTATTGAGCCATTGTCAGCGAAGGTCAGAGGCATGATGCGAAGAATCGGAATCGTTGCGGCGGTCGTATGGCCCGCGCTCTCCCTCCACGCGCAGGTTCCGCCGCCTGCTGCCGACATAGCCCCGGCAGTGGTCATCACGGTGCCAAGTGTGTCGCTCGAGAGCCAACAGATCGCATCGATTCTGCTCCCCGCGAGCTACGCTCAGTCAAACCGGCGCTACCCGGTGCTCTACCTCCTGCACGGCGGCGGGCAGGATCACACGGCATTCGCGACCCGCAGCTGGTTTCGTGCGCTGGGCTCGCGAGACATGATCGTCGTCACGCCCAAGGTAGGCGACAGTTGGTATGTCAACAGCGCTGCCGACCCGAAGGCGAAATACGAGGACTTCGTCGTCAAGGATCTCGTCGAGTTTGTCGACAGCCGTTATCGAACGGTCCCTTCCCGCGAGGGTCGCGCAGTGGCAGGTGTCTCGATGGGTGCCTGGGGAGCGATGCTGCTCGGACTCAAGCACCCGCAGATCTTCGGGGCCATTGGTGCCTTCAGTGCGCCATTCGGTATCTCCAGACAGGACCCGAAGATGGACATGGCTTCAAAGACTCAGCAGCGTTTCGGCGTACCCGACACGCCTGACCGTCGTGAGCGCGACCCAAGCACGCTGGCGACGACGATTCCGCTCGACTCAGTTCCCATGCTCTACCTGGCGTCCGGCAATCAGGATCTGTTCGTCGCCGACAACCGAGCATTCGTCCAGCGACTTACCGCACGGAAGATCCCATACGAGTATCGCGAGGTCTCACCGCTTGGCCATTCATGGGACCTCTGGGACACACAGGTGGTGAACTTCATCGACATACTGTCCGGACGGTGGGGCCCGGCTTCTCGTTGAGTATGAGGATGAAAGAATAGAGGCGCTTGGAGCGCCGTAGCGCGGATCGCCTAACGATCGTTGAACGTGTTGGATGCGCCCATCGAGGCTGCCGCGGCGTCTTGCGGCTCCAGCTCGGCCGCGGCGACCAGCTCCCGCGCGCGAGGGATGACCTCGCGCCCGTAGAGCTCGATGCTGTGCATCAGTTTGTCGTGCCCGAGCGTGCCCGCGCTGTACTTCATGTCGAAGCGCGCTACGCCTAACGCCTCGACCGTCGCCGCGATCCTCCGCGCGACCGTGTCCGGCGCACCGACGTACAGCGAGCCCGCCTCGACCTCTCGATCGAAGTCCACGCGACTCGTCGGACCCCAGCCACGCTCGGCGCCAATGCGGTTTCGCATCTCGCGCCAGTGCGGCCACAGCTCCTCGCGTGCCTGCTCGTCGGAATCGGCAATGTGACCGGGCGAGTGAATACCGATCGGCAGCCGGTCCACGCCAAGCTGCTCGAGCGCACGATAGTAGAGATCAATGTACGGCGCGAAGCGCAGCGGGTTGCCGCCGATGATCGCGAGCATGAGCGGCAGCTTGTACCGCGCGGCCCGCACCACGGACTCGGGGCTGCCGCCGACACCGACCCACGTGGTTAGCCGGCCACTTTCGGTGGGTGGGTAAACGCGGAGCCCTTCGAGCGGAGCACGCGTGGTGCCACGCCACCTTACCGGCGTGCCGTTTCGATTCGCCTCGAGAATCGCGGCGAACAGCTCGAGCTTCTCCTCGAAAAGTTTCTCGTACTGGTCGAGCGGGTAGCCGAAGAGCGGGAACGACTCGATGAACGAGCCGCGGCCGAGGATCACTTCGGCCCGGCCGTTCGACGCGGCGTCGAGCGTCGAGAAGCGCTGAAACACGCGCACGGGGTCGTCGGAGCTCAGCACCGTGACCGCGGAGCCGAGCCGAATGCGACTCGTCTGACCGGCGATCGCGGCAAGGAGGACCTCGGGCGCCGATACGGCGAAGTCGGCCCGGTGATGTTCGCCGACGCCGATGAAATCGATGCCCAGCTCATCGGCGAGCACCGCCTCGTCGATGACGTGGCGGAGGACCTGGGCCTGTGGGAGCGCCTGACCGTTCGCGCCACGTGTGACGTCGCCGAACGTATCGAGGCCAAGCTCGAGATATGACTTCATGAGATGATCTGTTGTGACGTGTGGAGAGTCGGTTGTTACGTATATGAATACGCCACCATAACTTCTGGTTCCCTGGCGTCGTCCTGATCCTTGGTTCACGACCATGCTTCGACCTCTCGTCATCGCCGCGTCGGCGATGCTCGCCGTCCCAGCCGTAACGGCGGCGCAGCAGCCCGACACGATTCGCACTACGATCCTGTTCGCGAAAGGGCCGTCCGGCGTGCAGAAGGAGTGGACGGCGGCGGACGGCTCCCGGCACTTCTACTTCCAGTTCAACGACCGCGGGCGCGGCCCCGAGCTCACGGAGCGCGTCACGTTAGGCGCCGACGGGTTCCCCGGCACCATCGAGATCACCGGCTACGACTACTACAAGGTCCCGGTCAACGAGCGCTTCGTCCTTGAGCAATCCGGCGGCACCTGGAAGGCCGCGTGGAAGAACTCGGCCGAGTCGACGAGTGTCGCTCGCGCGACACCGGCGTACTATCTGCCAATGCAGGACGCGTCGGCGAACATCTTCGAGCCGCTGGTGTTGAAGTCGCCCAATCATCGTCTGGCACTGCTGCCGCAAGGTGAAGCACGGGTCGAGCTCGTTCGCCATCTCGCGGTACGCACAGCCCGCGGCGTCGACACCCTGACGCTTTACGTGACGCACGGACTCGGCTTCACGCCCTCGCTGTGGTGGGCCGATGCGCGCGGCCGCTTCTTCGCCGCCGGCAGCAGCTGGTTCATGCTGATTCGCGAAGGGTACGAGTCGGTGCAGCCGATGCTGCTCGCGGCTCAGGCCACGGTCGATTCAACGCGAACGGCGAATCTCGCGAAATCGATCATTCGGCGACCACAGCGCGCGGTCGTGTTCCGCAACGCAAATCTCTTCGACTCCGAGACCGGCAAGGCCAAGCCGCGAAGCATGGTCGTCGTGAGTGGAAATCGGATCACCGCCGTTGGAGCGGATGGCAGTGTGCCGATTCCAGCCGGCGCCGAAGTGGTGGACGTCGGAGGGAAGATGCTGATGCCGGGGATGTGGGACATGCACGTCCATACCTCTGACGACGACGGACTGCTGCACATGGCAGCCGGCGTGACGACGGCGCGTGACCTGGCGAACGACGTGGATGAGACGGTGCGCCGGCGGAAACGCTTCGACGACGGCGCGTTGATCGGTCCGCGGCTGATCCTTGCCGGATTTCTCGACGGCCCGGGACCATTCGCGGGACCGACTAAGGCTCTCGTCTCGACGAAGGACTCCGCGCTCATGTGGATCGACCGCTACGCGAAGCTCGGCTACCGACAGATCAAGGTGTACTCGAGTCTCGACACCGCGCTCGTGCCGTTCATCATCGCGGAGTCGCACAAGCGAGGACTGCGCGTGAGCGGTCACGTCCCGAACGGCATGACTGCTGACGAGTTCGTACGCGCTGGCGCCGACGAGCTACAGCACGTGAACTTCCTCTTTCTCAATTTCTGGCGCGACTCGGTCAAGGACACGCGTACGCCAGAGCGCTTCACGGCGCCTGCGCAGCGGGCCGCGCTGCTCGATCTCCAATCGGACCGCGTCAAGCGGTTCATTCAGCTGCTACGCGAGCGCGGGACGGTAATCGATCCAACGCTCGTGGCGTTCGAGGGCATGCTGCTCGCGCGGCCTGGCTCGCTGGATCCGTCCTATGCGGCTGTTGCCGACCGCGTACCGCCTAACGTGCGCCGCGGCTTCCTGACAGGCGGATTGCCCGTCCCCGACTCCCTCGATCAACGCTACAAGGATTCGGCCGTCGCGTTCCAGCGGATGGTGAAAGCTGCCTACGATGCCGGCGTCCCGATCGTAGCTGGCACGGACGCGATTGCGGGCTTCGCGTATCACCGCGAGCTGGAGCTCTACGCGGCCGCCGGAATCCCGAATTCCGACGTACTGCGCATCGCGACCCTCAATGCCGCGAAGGTCATGAAGCGCGACACAGAGCTGGGCTCGATCGCACCGGGCAAGCTGGCCGACCTCATCATCGTTGATGGCAACCCGATCGAGCGCATGTCGGACATTCGCCGCGTCACGTACGTCATGAAGGACGGAGCCATCTACGATCCCGCCGCGTTGTACAAGGCGATTGGCGTACAGCCCATCATAGGTCCACGCATGTGAGTCGAGCGACGGCGCTGCACCGTTAGGCAAGAACCAGATATGGGACTTATGTCAATCCTCCGCGTCGCTATCGTGTTGGTTCTCTGCGCCATTCCGGCTGCGGAGCTTCCAGCGCTCCAGCGGGTTCCCGAGCGCTGCGACCAATACCAAGCCGCCGGCCAAGCCGATCCCAACAACGTCGATGCTGCCGTTCGGCTCGGCCAATGCATAGTCCGCGACGAGTCACTGATCGCACTCGGCGGAGACTCCACACAGCTCGTGTTCCGAACGAGTTGGTCCGTCGCGTTACGAGCGCTCCGGCACGCGGTCGAGTTGGATCCTGCGCAGAGCCGTGCCTATCGACCGCTGTTCCGCATTCTCCTCGCCGAGGAGCGCGATGGGTGTGACTACGTGACCGGGATGTGCGAGTTTGGTTCATCCGTGGTGCGAAACGCCGACAGCGTGATCACTATCCCGCGGCGAGTTCCCACTTCTGGAGCCGAACCCTATGCCGATATCATACGGGAATCGCGGGCGAACCAGCGAGCAAGCGTGATCGAGGCTCGCGACCTGGCAGAGCGGTGGGCAAAGGCCGCGCCTAACGATCGACGCCCACACGAGTATCGCGGCCGCGCGTTGATGGCGCTGAGCGAGTACGACTCGGCGTCTACGGAGCTCGAGCTTGCCGCAGCGCTGGGCACGCCGGAGAGTCGAAGCGCGCTGTTCTGGGATAGATTCGAAGCCCTCGTCAAGTCCGACCGCGGCGTCGACGCGAGGCGCTTGCTGGACGAAGCCGCCAACGACCCCGCACGCGACACGACTCGGCTCCGAAGTTCAACGATAGCGAGCCTCAACGCCCTCTTGGGGCGGTATCGGCCGGCGCCTCCGCCACCAGTAGACTCAGCTCGGCAGCGACAGTTTCGGGCACGGCTCGACTCGATCATCCGTAACAGCCCGCCACCCCGACCAGGGTTCTCGACGCTTCTGTCGGCAGGGGATTCCGCGGGCGCGCGACGCGCGTTGGCGGAGATCGATTCAGCCATCGCACCGTCAGCCGGCAGATTCTCGTCGATGGATGGACCTCAGCACCTCACATCGGCAAAGTATCATCTGGCGCTGCGTGACACGACCGGCGCCGAGTCACAGCTCGCAGAGGTCGAACGAATCTTGCAGCATCGCCCGCTCCAATACAGCTTCGGCCTCACTTTCAGCGACGCGCGTCCGTGGATGGGGCACGCGTGGTCACTCGCCGGTGACGTGGCCGCGGCCCGCGGAAGACGCGACGAAGCAGCCCGAATGTATCGCCGCGTCATAGGACTGTGGAGCGGTGGTGACGCAGACGTGGAACCCGTGGTCCAGCACGCACGCGTGAGCCTGGAATCGCTGTCACGACGCCGATGAGTCGATCGTGACGACGAGTCTTCAGGATTCACTGCAGGCCGCGCTCTCGAGCGCGTACACACTCGAACGCGAGCTCGGCGGCGGTGGCATGAGCCGCGTGTTCGTCGCAGAAGAGCGTGCGCTCGCGCGACGCGTCGTCATCAAGGTACTGTCACCCGACCTCGCTGCAGGCGTCAGCGTCGAACGGTTCAAGCGCGAGATCCTGCTCACCGCACGGCTGCAGCATCCGCACATCGTGCCGATCCTCACTACCGGCGAGACGAACGGGCTGCCGTTCTACACGATGCCGTTCGTCGAGGGCGACTCGCTGCGCATACGACTCGCCAGGACGGGCGCGATGCCGGTGGGTGAAGCCGTGCGGATCCTTCGCGATGTCGCAAGAGCGCTCGAGTTCGCACATGAGCGTGGCGTCGTCCACCGCGACATCAAGCCGGAAAACATCCTCCTCGCCGGCGAGAGTGCGACGGTCACCGACTTCGGCATCAGCAAAGCGCTCGATGCGGCGCGCATGCCCGGCCAGACGGGCACGTTGACCGAGGTGGGCTTCGCGATCGGAACGCCGCAATACATGTCGCCCGAGCAGATCTCCGCGGACCCCAATGTCGATCACCGCGCCGATCTCTACTCGCTCGGCTGCATGGCGTACGAGATGCTCGTCGGCGAGCCGCCGTTCGCCGGTGTTGCACCTTCCGCATTACTGCGCGCGCATCTCGTCCAGGATCCGGGACCGATCAGCGCGAAGCGCGCCGATGTCCCTGACGCGCTGTGTACGCTGATAGCGCGGTGTCTCGCGAAGGATCCGGCGATCCGCCCGCCGACCGCGCGCGACTTTCTCGAGATGCTCGACAGCGCGACGACACCATCGAGACTACGCGTCTCGAGTGTCTCGCTTGCGGCCGAGGTGAAGAGCGTCGCCGTTCTTCCGTTCACGAATCTGAGCGCCGATCCGGCGAGCGAGCATTTCGCGGATGGCCTCACCGACGAGATCATCACCGACCTGTCGATGATCAAGACGGTGCGGGTCATCTCGCGGCAGTCTGCGATGCGCCTCAAGGGAACGGACAAGGACGTGCGCACGATCGCGCGCGAGCTCGGCACGCGGTACGTGCTCACGGGCGGCATTCGAACGGCCGGCTCGAACCTGCGGGTGACGGCGCAGCTCGTCGATGCCACGGCCGACTCGACGCTGTGGGCCGACAAGTACAGTGGGACGCTGGATGATGTCTTCGACATTCAGGAGCGTCTGTCGCGACAGATCGTGGAGGCCCTTCGTCTCCGCCTAACGCCGGAAGAAGACCGTCGTATCGCCGAGCGACCCATCGCCGACATGCGGGCCTACGAGTTCTACCTGCTCGCCCGGCAGCAGATCTGGAGCTTCACGAAGCCGTCGCTCGATCGGGCCCTCCAGCTCATTCGTCAGGCGCAGGACCTGGTCGGCGAGAACGAGCTGCTGCTCGCCGCCGAAGGGATGATCTACTGGCAGCACGTGAACGTCGGGCTCGTGCCGGTGGATCAGTACGACGAATACCTGGGCAAGGCCGAGGCGTGCGCCGAACGCATCTTCGAGTTGAACCCGGACTCATCGAAGGGCTACGGTCTTCGCGGCGCGATTCGGAACAATCGCGCCGACGCTGACGGCTCGAGAGCCGACTTCAAGAAGGCGCTCGTGTTCGATCGCAACGACCCCGAGGCCCTCCTGTGGCTCGGCTATCACTACGCCGTGGCCGGGCGAGTACCGATGGCCCGCGCGCTCATGGATCGCCTGCAGCAGGTCGATCCGCTGACGTCGATCAACCTCGCGATGTACGGCATCGTGGAGATGTGCGATGGCGACTATTCCGCGGCGATGCGGTGGACCCAGCGCGCGCTGGAGGTCGATCCCAGCAATCCGACACAGCGAATGCTGCACGCGCAGACGCTCGCGGCGAACGGCAGGCGGGAGGAGGCGACGCAGATTCTCCATCAGGTCGCGAGCGACGCACCGTCGATGGGCTGGGCGCGGCTCGCCGCCGCGTTAGGCTTCGCGCTGGAGGGCAACCGGGAGCAGGTATTGAGCGTGATCACGCCTGATCTGCGTGATGCCGCGCGCTGGGACGATGTGTTCTCGTGGTGGATGGCGGACTCCTTTGCGCTGGTCGGCGAGACGGAGGCTGCGCTCGATTCGGTGGAGCGCATGATCGAGCTGGGCATCGTGAACTACCCATTCCTCGCGGAGTACGAGCCGTTCCTGGCCAGCATTCGTTCCGCGCCGCGGTTTGGTCGGTTGATGGAGCAGGCGCGCGAGCGATGGAACGCGTTCGAGCCGTAGGCGCCACGACTCGTTGCGTCACCGCGGTTGCACCGTCTGATGGCTGAACCTTCGTGACGCTGATTCCATGTCCACGCTCAGTCAGCGGGTCGATCGCGGATCCATTAGCGCGACTTTTCTTGCTCTGCCGAAGGGCAGGAAACGTGGCCGCGCCGTCGGCTTCTGGCGCGGCGATCCTGTCGCCTCGGTCGCGAGCACCGGCGACACCGCCCCTCCCTATCTCTGGATCGACGGCAAAGCGCAGCTGGTCACGTTCCAGGATGTGAAGAAGGTCGTTCCGCTCGGAACGTCCGGGTCGCAGCTTGCCGGCCTCTGGTACACACCCAAGCACGACGAGCGTGCGCTCGTATGGACGCGGAGCGGGAGCGACACGATGGCAGGTGTCGAGCTCCATCCAACAAAAGGATGGCAGAAGAGTTCGGCCGCCGGTTGCGGCGACGGCCAACAGATCGGATACGGCTGCGAGCGGTTTCCGAAGGACCCATCGCGCGCGCTGCTGTGGACCGGCTCGTCCGAGAGCATGGTCGTCCTCACCGGACCGGATCCATCTCGTGCGACCACTGGAAAGGCTGTCGCGCAGGGAGTGCAAGTAGGATGTGTTAGCCCCAACTCCTTATCCCAGCGCGCGTGCCTCTGGCGCGGCACTTCGGCGAGTTACGTCGATCTTCATCCCAATGGAGTCGACTTCATGGGATCGGATGCCATGGGTGTCGGCGATGGCCAGCAAGTGGGCGCGGTCTGGGGTGACGCGATGACGCAGCGCGCGGCGCTCTGGTCCGGATCGCCCGAGTCGTACACGAATCTCGCGCCTAACGGTTTCGTGCGCTCGACCGCGTGGACGTGCGCTCGGGGCTTCCAGGTAGGGTGGGCAGAGGACAAAGAGATGGGCATGTGCGCCCATGCCATCCTGTGGGGCGGTTCGGCGGATGAGTTCATCGACCTTCAGGAGTTTCTGCCGGAACCGTGGAACGTGTCGCAGGCAATGGATCTCGATGTCGACGGCGACACGCTTCGCATCCTCGGCACCGCCAATCAGGCGGTGATGCAGAAAGGGTACGAGGTGAACGCGGCGGAGCAGCCTGTGATATGGACGATCAGGTTGCTCGAGCCCGAGGCTCCGGCGCGCCGGGAGATGCCTCCCGTGATAGAGGTTCCGGCGCCGGCGCCCGAGGAAGGCGACGAGCGGAGAACCGAGCGGGCGGTGGCTCGTTTCGCCAAGGCTATGATCGACGATGATTACAAGGCCGCGCACGAGTTGCTGGCGCCATGGCTTGCGAAACAAGTCACGCCGCAGCAACTCAAGACGATTCTCGTCGGGCAGTTTTTCGCCGATGCAAAACCGGTCGATTTTCTGGTCACCGGGATCGACATCACACTGGATCATCTGCGCGAGCACTATCGCGAGTACTACAAGGACGACGCGACGCGCACGCTGGCGTCGGTCGAATCGTTCGGCGAGTGGGGCCCGCCATCGATCCACATCGATGAGCAGATCACGCCAGAGAACTTTCGGGAGTGGATGTCGATCGACCTAACGCCGCAGCTCGATGACGCGTCGGGACTCGACTATCTCTTACGGTTGTACTTCATCCTGGTCGACATCGAAGGAGAAGCAAAAATCGGATATCTCGAACCCAGTCAATGAAAAGAGCGGCGTTAACTGCACAACGGCGCCTTTTAGCAGTTCCGCCGCTTGTTGAGAGGCCGGTTTTTTTCCGGCCTCTCGTTTTTCATCCGCGCGGCGAATCAGATCCGCGATAGCGGCCCGTGTTTGATGATGAAGCCGGTACCAAGATCCCAGTAGAGGTTGACGGTTCCACAGGTCGGCGACGTTAACGAGTAGCCAGTCGGCGGAGCGGTTTCGCACCATGTGTACGTGCCCGGCCGGTTCCCGTTGATCACGATCTTGCCATCGACAGCCTGCGAGAGATCGTTGCCGCCGCCATCCATCACGGTCGCCGAGAAGCCATCGTTCGGCGGAGCGACGAACTTCACTGAACCGCCGGTGATCGAGTTGCCGTTCATGTCCTGCATGTAGGCACCGACGGTCGGGAAATGGCGCATGACGAGCGAGCCCGCGAGCACGGTCCCCACGTTTCCCGGAACCGAGTTGCAGTACGGCTTCGTCACATCGATCCCGTAGTTCTTCGTGTCGGTCATGAGGCACACCGTGAATGTGTCCGCGACTGGCAGGAGCGCCCCAATGATGTCGGTGGCGTTGACCATGTCCTGTGCGGCGTTGTCGGGAAGCACGAGCGAGCCGTTCTTGCTGCTGAACTTGACCGTGGTCTTCTCGGTGAGAATCGATCCCCAAATGTCTCTGATCTTGACGACGACCAGGGAATTCCCGCTCGCGATCGATCGTTGAGCGCCCTGTGGCAACGCGGATGCCGACGAGCGTGGGGCGGTCGCGTCGTCGCTGCATGCGACGGCTGAAGCGACGGCAACGGCGCCCGTGACCAGAGCGATACGGCGCCCGAAGCGCGTGAAGTCTAAGGAAAGCATTGTCTTATCCTCGCAGATGGTTGTTCGATGTTTCGTATGGGAGTAATCGGTCGGCGGTCGTTGCCCGCACCGTCCGACGGATCCAAAGAAACAGCGACCGGTCATCGCGAAGTCGCCGAACGAGCCACTGCGGAATCACCACGTCTCGACCGGCACGTCCGGTTGCTCGGGTCGCGCCGTTGGTGCAACGTAGGCGCGCCTACTTGGCAGGGAGCCACGCTTGCGTCGTGAATTAGCCACGATGATCGTCGCTTTGACGATCATCTCCGGGTGCGCAAAGCCCGCCGTCGTCGCCCAGGACCTGCCGCTCGACGACGGCCGACAGTGGCTCGACGGGCGAGCGACGCCCTCGTCTACCTCGCCCGATCTCCTCCGCGCCGCGGCGGCCAATGCACTTAACCAGGTGGCCGCGAGCGAGAGCCTGCTGCAGCGCGTCATCAAGGCGGGCCCGAAGTCGGACTCGGCGCGGCGCGCGCACATGCTGCTCTCGCGCCTCTATCTGAGACAGGGTCAATACCAGCGCCTCATTGCGAATCTCGATGAATGGGCACGACAGTTCCCCGGCGGAGCCGACATTAAGGACGAGCGCGCGGCCATGGAGCAGTTCCGAGGACTGCCGGACCAGATCACCGTCGCGCGAGGCCTCTCGAACCTGTCACACGGACCCGACCGCGACTTCGCCGCACCGGCGACCATTAACGGCAAGCCCGTCGAGTACCTGCTCGACACGGGCGCCTGGCTGTCGGTGATGACCGAAGGCGAAGCCAAGAGACTTGGGTTGGTGATCCGTGAGGGAACCGGCGTCCTGAGTGACGCGTCCGGGAAGGGGACGAAAGTCCGCACCGCCGTGGCGAGCGATCTGTCGTTAGGTGCGATGTCGTTCCACAACGTGTCCTTTGCCATCCTGCCCGATGTGGAACCGTTCCGGTCAATGGAAGTGGGGCGTGGCGGGATCCTTGGCATCCCCATTCTGCTCGAGGTCGGGTGTGTGCGTTGGGTGAAGGGAGGGACGTGGGAGTTGGGCTGTGCGACCGGGAGCTCGCGCGACTCCGCGAACCTCGTGTTCTTCGAGAACCAGCTCCTCGTCGCGGCGACGGTGTCCGGCACGAGCGTGTTCGGCGTGCTCGACACCGGCGCCGAAACCACGGACTTGAACGCCAATTTCGCGCGACAGTTCGCGGACGCGCTTGCGCGAAATGGGGTGAAGGACACGACGACGATCGCGGGCGTGGGCGGAACGACGGTCACCGAGTCGGTGACCCTGCCGACGGTCGACTTCGACATCGGCGGCACGCAGGTCGCGCTTCGCCCTGCGCACGTGACGATGCAGCGGACGTCCGCACTGGGAGGCAAGTGTTGC
>Ga0075423_10003381_pt1 | contig 14694 bp, 12 predicted proteins | sample SoiMethybrSBSTD2_FD_80114 | JGI IMG/M metagenome (GOLD analysis project Ga0075423, IMG submission 80114) | Bulk soil microbial communities from a Populus tree surrounding site in Tennessee, USA - Soil MetaG P. TD hybrid SBSTD2 | ecosystem: Environmental > Terrestrial > Soil > Tree plantation...
AGCCCCAAGACCGCCGACGAGATCATCGCCGCGATGGGCTTCTTGCCGGAGCGCAAGCCCACGCTCGCGCTATTCCTGCGCGCGCTGGCCAGCCTGGGCAGCGTCGTGGCCGAGCCGGGCGAGCCCATGCGCTATATGCGCAACCCCGATCTCGCTGCGACGGCGTTCGTCTTCGACCAGGATCTGATCGCCCAGGCGATCGGCGTAGAGAAGGTCGAAAATCTGATCCACGGCCAGAGCTACGCTGGCATCATTGATACGCTGTATATACACGAGAACCCGATCGCTGCCGATTTCTCCAGCAGCAACACGGATCTCTGGAACGAATTTTTGCAAATGCCGTTCTACCGGTTCAGCCGGGAGCGCGCGGTGCAGGTGCTGGCCGGGCCGGGTCGCCGCTTGCTCGACCTCGCCTCCGGCCCTGGTTTCGGTCTGATCGAGCTGGCCGAGGCGGTCGGCGGCGCTGGGCTGGTGATCGGCGGCGAGATCAGCCGTGGCTTCATCGCCGAGTCGGTCGAACGCGTCAAAGCCTTTCCGTATGTGCGCGTTATGCAGCTCGACCTTGAGGATGGCCTGCCCTTTTTCCGCGATGCGTTCTTCGATGGCGCGATGATCGTCGGGGCGTTTCACTTCCTGAAGCAGCGCCAGCAGCTCTTCGATGACGTTAGCCGGGTGCTGAAGCCAGGTGGCCGCTTCTGCGTGGCCTACACCTATATGCGCCTCGGCTCACCCGATCAGGATCTGATGGATCTGCGCTTCCACTTGCGCCAGCCGCCCTCGGTGCCACCGACGGTCGAGGAGCTGCTTGGCTATGCGGCACGATCCGGTCTAACGCTCGCTGACCGATCCACGATGGGCTGCTTCGGCACGTTTCTTTTCGAGAAACCGGCCTGATGCTCGCTCGTGCCCTGCATCATCCGAGAGCGTGGGAAGGCTGCCCGCTCCGCACCTCTCATCACAACAGAAGCGCAGACGAGGAGCGAAGAACGATGCTAAGCGCCGACACTCAGATGACAGCCTTTGCGAGCAACTTGCGCGAACAGTATGACGACATCTTTATCATTTTATCGCCGCCGCGCTGTTCATCCACGGCTCTCGCGAGAGTCTTCTGGGAATGCCCAGCGGTCAATTTCTACTGTCACGAGCCGTTCGACATCGTGTACCATCGGCATGCCTTTGATGCAGATGCGCTGCGAACGATGGAGATCCCGATCGATTTGAAACCGATCAAGAAGGATTCTTGCACCAGCCGCGGGCTACTGATCAAAGAGATGACATTTCAGCTTGGTGATCGATTCGAACACATCACGGCCCTGACGACGCGCCCGGTCATCTTTTTGATCAGAGATCCGCGTCTCAGCATCCACTCGCGTTCGAGATTGCTGAAGAAAGCCGGCCTATCGTCGCATTTTCCGCTCGTCGAGACGGGATGGTCGCATCTCGAATATGATATCAGCAGGTGTATCGAGCAGCACATACCATACGTGATCGTCAGGTCGGTTGATCTGCGGAATCGCCCGGCAGCATGCATTTGCTCCCTATTCGAGCAGGTGGGCATCAGCTGCGCGACACCGGTATTGAACTGGCGGTCGTTGGATGAGATTGTGCTCGGCGGGATCAGCGATCAGCAGTATAGTTGGTATCGACGTGTGCTATCCAGCACATGTGTCGAACCGGAAGAGATCATTTCGCCAGAGATCGAAGATTTCGCCAGAGACCCTTATTTCGCGGATCATATCGCGGCATGTATGCAGATTTATGATCGTTTGCAGTGCGATGAGCATCTCATTCGCCTCGCCTAATCAGCGCTATCGTCACTGATAAGACTTACGCCGTAGGGCGAGCACCGTCGGGCTGAAGCCCTCGGCTACGACTACAAAGCCCGGCACCCAGAGGGTACCCGGCGGGCTCGTTCAGGCCACGGCGGTGGCCTTTGTGCCCATAGCCTGCCCATTTATGGGCCAGGCAGGTTCCGATTGCGTAACTCCTGTCACTGGTAGGTCGCCAGCACCGCGCCGGGCTCGACCACCTGCCCGGTTGCGACGCGCACCTCGTTTAGGGTGCCGCTGTGCGGTGCGGCGATCTCATTCTCCATCTTCATTGCTTCGATGATGAAGAGCACCTGCCCAGCTTCGACCGCCTGCCCCGCCGCCGCGCGCACGGCGACGATCGTGCCCTGGAGCGAGCTGACGACGCCATTCATCGCTGCCGAGCGGTGACCAAGCAGCGATGGCCGCTGTTGAGCGGGGCGCTTGCCGGCGGGCGTCGTGCGCTTGTTGCCGACCGGCTGTTCGGCATCCGACGGCACGCCAGTCTCAACGACACGCACCTTGAAGTGCCGTCCATTGACCTCAACGGCGAAGGTCCGCGCCGGTTCGGCGGGCAGCTCGCTGGGTGGGCTCGCCGCCGCTGCTTGCACATGCTGGAGCTGATCGGCCAGGTAGCGCGGGATGAAGTTGACCGTCGTTTCGCCGCGCGCGAAGGCTGGGTGTGACAGCGCGAGCTGGTGAAAAGCGATCGTGGTCACCACGCCGCCGATATGGTAGTCGGCGAGCGCCCGCTGCATGCGCGCGATCGCCTCGGCGCGATCGCGGCCCCAGACCACCAGCTTGGCCAGCAGCGAGTCGTAGTATTGCGGGATAGTGTAGCCGGGGCGCACGCCGCTGTCCAACCGCACCCCAAAGCCAGCCGGCTCGACATATTCTGTGAGCGTGCCGAGCGCTGGGCGAAAATTGTCCGCAGGGTTCTCGGCGTTGATCCGGCACTCGATCGCATGGCCGCGCCAGTCGATCTGCGCCTGGCTGATCCAGAGCGGCTCGCCGCCGGCGATGCGCAGCTGCGCCTGCACCAGGTCGATGCCGGTGACCATCTCAGTCACCGTATGCTCGACCTGGATGCGCGTGTTCATCTCTAGGAAATAGAACTGATCGTCTTGAAAGAGGAACTCTAGCGTGCCAGCACCGACATAGCCAACCGATTGTGTCAGCGCGACCGCCGCCGCGCCCATCTGCGCGCGCAACGCCGGAGTTAAGACGGGCGAAGGGCTTTCCTCGATCAGCTTCTGATGCCGGCGCTGCACCGAACAATCGCGCTCGCCCAAGTGGATCACATGGCCGTAGGCATCGGCGAGCACCTGGATCTCGATATGGCGCGGATCGGCCAGGTATTTCTCGACGTACAGCTCAGGGTTCTTGAACGAGGACTCGGCTTCGCGGCGGGCGCTTTCGAAGGCCGCAGCGACTGCGTCCGGCTCGGCCACCACCCGTAGCCCGCGCCCGCCGCCGCCACCGACGGCCTTGATCGCAATCGGGTAGCCGTACTCCTGCGCCAGCTGCCGCACTTCGGCGGGCGAGTCGACCGGCTGCAGCGTGCCGGGAACCAGCGGAACGCCGGCAGCGCTTGCTTCGCGGCGAGCCGCCACCTTGCCACCCATACGCTCCATCGCTTCGGGCGGCGGCCCCACGAAGATCAGCCCGGCGTCTCGGCATGCGCGGGCCAGCGCCGGGTTTTCGGATAGAAAGCCGTAGCCGGGATGGATCGCGCCAGCGCCGGCTTCACGGGCGACATCGATGATCCGTTCGATGTTGAGATAGCTCTGGAGTGCGGGCGGCGGGCCGAGCAGGTAGGCAGCGTCGGCATAGCCGACATGCGGCGCAGCGCGGTCGGCCTCGCTGTAAACCGCCACGGTGCGCAACCCCAGCTCTTTGCATGCGCGCATCACCCGCAGCGCGATCTCCCCACGGTTGGCGATCAAAACGGTGTTGAACATATCTTTTTCTTATACTGACATAGGCTATAAATCAATGATCCCGTAGCTCCAGTGCTGCGCGCGAATAGCACGATCAACCGAACCCCAGCTGCTCTGCGTCCGGTGATACACAGGTGGCCGACCCTGCGCTTCGAGCATGCCCGCGTTGCGCCAGGCTGTCGGGCGCGTTGGTTCCGCTGCGACGTCAGGCTGCGCTTGCTCGATGTAGCAGCGCACAGCGGCGAGCGCAGCCGCGATCTCGTCTTCGTCAGATAGTGTGGGCGTGGAAATATGTCGCATACTGCGCATTATACCGCATCTTGCGCGCCGGGCTAAGATGATGTTGGGAACGGTGGCGGGCTTCACCTCCCCAAACCCCTGCTATCGTACTACAGACCGTTGCCGATCGATTGACGAGTGTGATACAATCGTCGCCGATACGTCCAAGGAGTATGCGGCAGCGGCGGATCGCTTCAGCGGTGCGTCATATGCAGCAGTAAGGAGCGCTATGATCAAGGATAATGATACGCTGGCCTTTTTCGCAGGGCTGGTATCCGGCGCGGTCGTCGGCGGGTTTTTCGCGGCGCTGATGGTGCCGCGCAGTGCCATCGAGACGCGCGAGCAGGTTGTGGAACGCGGGCTGGAGTTGAAGGGTCGGGCGGAAGATGCCGTCCAGCGCGCGCAGCAGGTGGCCAGCGAAACGGTCGCGAAGGTTCAGACCACGGCGCATGAGATCATCGGCCAGAGCGCGGCCAGCGACGAGGCGACCGCATGAGCAGGGCGCGAACAAGGACGGACGACGAATGCGGCTTCGTCGTTCGTCCTTCGTCATTCGTCACCCCCACCCGCTAGCCACCTCTGCTAAGCTGTATAGCTCTAACGCGCCTCTAATGCCTGGGCGAGGGCGTTGATGGTATACTATAACCACGTTTAGCGGTGGCTCCGTGAGGAGGAAGTGATGCCTTTTCTCTTTTTCGATTCGCGATACTTGCTGTTTATGCTCCCGGCGATGGCGCTGGCGCTGTATGCCCAGTGGCGCGTATCGGCGGCCTATAAAAAGTTCTCGCAGGTGCGGAATGAGCAGGGCCTGACCGGCGCGGATGTCGCGCAGGTGCTCATGCGCAACGAAGGGCTCGACTATGTCGGCATCGAGACGATACCGGGCAACCTGACCGACCACTACGACCCACGCGACAAGATCATGCGGCTGTCGGCTGGCTCAGCGCAGGCGTCCTCGGTCGCGGCGATGGCGGTCGTGGCGCACGAGCTAGGCCACGCGCAGCAGGATAAAGAGGGCTATTTCTGGCTGCAACTGCGTTCGGGGATCGTCGGTGTGGCGAATGTCGGCTCACAGCTCGGGCTGTTCCTGGTGATCATTGGTCTGGTGCTGGCGCGAATGAGCCAGGCTGGCCCGGCGATCGCGTGGGGCGGCGTTGCGCTGATGAGCGCGGCGGTCGTTTTCACGCTGGTCACGTTGCCGGTCGAGCTGAACGCCAGCGCGCGCGCGCGTGTGATGCTGGCGCGTAACGGGCTGATGACCCAGCAGGAAGCTCCCGGCGTCAGCGCGATGCTGAATGCGGCAGCGTTGACCTATGTCGCTGCGGCCATACAGGCGGTGATACAGTTGCTCTATTTCGTGACGCTGCTGCTCGGCGTGGGCGGGCGGCGGCGCTGATATACGCTGATCTGAGGAGGAGGAACTGATCGCAATGAACGACGATATGAAGCGCAGATTGCTCTATGGCCTGTTGAGCCTGGTGCTGAGCGCGCTGGCGACGCGTATGGCGCTCTATTTGACGAACAAGATCCTGGGCGAGCCCGAAGAGGAGCCCTTGCTGACCGATTAGCTCATTCCAGCTGAAATAGGCCGATAGTTTCACCACAAGACACCAAGACAGCAAGTCTTGGTGTCTTGCTGGTATCTGGGTCACGAATCCGGCGTTCGTGATCCGCTGATCCATGCGCCGCCCAGCCCTCACCCCCCAGCCCCCTCTCCCAGAGCGGAGAGGGGGAGCCGAAGGCATACTGGTGCGGTATCTCCCCTCTCCCGCGCACGGGCGGGTGCCCTCTGGGCGCGGACGGGGGTGAGGGGAAAAGGGCGTTATTTGAAAAGTATTGGTTCTATGGCTGCCCCGCTCCCCACGCGAGATAAAACTTCTGCTGCGCGCCGAAGGTGAGCTGGCGCGGCGTGCTGCCGTCGGCGCGCATGACCCACACCTGCCAGTCGCCGCCGCCGGCCTTGGAGAGGTAGGCGAGCCAGCCGCCGTCGGGCGACCAGACCGGGTTCGTATGCGGCCCTGGCGCGTTGGTAAGCTGACTGCGCGCGCTGCCATCGGCGTTGATCAGATAAATCTGGCGCTGATTCAGGCGCTGCCCGCTGGTCGGGCTGGCCACGAAGGCGATCCGGCGGCCATCGGGCGACCAGCTCGGAAAATCCTCCTCCATATCGGTGGTGTTGGTGAGATTGTGCGCGGTGCCATCCTCGTTCAGCACAAAGATGTCCTGCGGCTGGCCTGGCGCGGTCGCGGCGCTGTACGCGAGCACGCCGCGACTCGACCAGCTGATCCAGGCCACGCCGCTGGGTCCGGGGTAGCTGACCGCGCCGCTCGCGAGATCGACGATCGCCAGCCGGAACGGGCCACTCCGACCGGGCCCAGCCGCGAACGCCAGCTTTTGGCCGTCGGGCGACCAAGCCGAGTAGCGCGCATAGACATCGGGCGGGCTGACCTGGGCGAAGTCGCGTTTGGCAACACTCCCGACGAAGATCGCCCAATTCGGATTAGCCGTGCGCGTGATCGCCAGCCGATTGCCATCGGGCGACCAGGCTGGGCTGATGCTCAGACCGTCGCTGGTGATGCGCTGCGGCGGTCGGCCATCGAGCGCGGCGACCAGCAGATCGTAGCTGCCTTGAGCGCCCGCCTGCCCATAGGCGATGCGACCAGGCGCGCCGTCGAGCAGCCACTCCGCCTGGGCGAGGCCGGCAGGCGGGCGCGCCGACGCGCTGGGCGCGGTGTCGTCCCGATTACCGAGCGTCGGTTGCCTGAGCGCCCCGACCACGCCGACCCCCAGCGCGACGAGCCCCAGCACGACGACAAGCAGCATCAGCGGCAAAGGCGATGGCCGGCCGCGTGTGGTCGCGCTGGCGTGCGCCGGCGTGCGCGGCAGCGCAGAGGCGCTGTTGGGCCTCGGCTGCCGCGCCGACTGGTCCGCGAATGGCGCGGCAGTCGCGGGTTTGCTGGGCGACGCACGCACGACGCGGCGCGCGTCGGTCGCGGCGATCAGATCGTTGCGCATCAGCGCGATCGTCGGGTAGCGATCCTGCGGATCGAGCTCGGTCGCCCGCTCGACGACGTGCGCCAGCGCGGGCGAGATCGTTGGCGCAACGCTGCTCAACACTGGCAGCGGCAAAGTGTTGGGAACCTTGCCGCTCAGCAGGTGATAGAGCGTTGCGCCAAGGCTGTAGATGTCGCTGCGGGCGTCGGTCTGGCCCTGGCCGTACTGCTCGGGCGGCGCGTAGCCGGGCGTGCCGATGATTAGCGTATCGCTGATCTGATCCGGTTTGAAGATGCGCGCGATGCCAAAGTCGATCAGCTCGAAGGTCAGCGAGGAGGGCGGCGCGTTCAAGACATCCTGCTGCGTGCTCCCCGGCGGCACGACCAGCATGATGTTCGCCGGCTTGAGATCGCGGAAGATCACCGGCGGGCGGCGCGCGTGCAGGTACTCCAGCACCTCGCAGAGTTGCAGCGCGCATTCCAGCACAAACGGCTCGGGCAGTGGGCCGCTGTTCAGCAACTCGCGCAGCGTCAGGCCCGGCACGTATTCCATCACGAGAAATGCCTGATCGCCCTGCTGGAAGTAGTCCCAGACCCGCGTCAGCCCTATATGGTCGAGCTGGGCCAGCATGAGCGCCTCGCGCTCGAAAAGCTGGGCGGCGATGCGGCGCTCCTCGTCATCTAGCCGGGCGGCGTTCATCTCCTTGATCGCGACGGGCCGAGCCAGCCGCCGATCCTCGGCCAGGTAGACCGCGCCGAAGCCGCCGCTGCCCAGCAGCCGAATGATTTGATAGCGCTCCTGGATGAGCTGCCCCGGTGTGAGTATCTGCATCGTTGATCCTTATGGTATGGCGCTGGGACGCGCCAGGCCCTGCATCAGCATATCCGCACTCTCGCGGGTTGTCAACGATGATGTGCGTGGGGATGTGGGCAGCGCCCCCGGCCAAAACCGTATGGTACAATGCGACGGCGCAACCAGATGAGATGTCTGCTCCGCCGCGTTCGAGTGGCAAGCGTGTACTGTGTGTCGTGTGCTGATGCATCGAGGAGGTACCAGTGGCTGTTCGCGTTGTGCAGGTTGGTATGGGCAGCTGGGGGATGGGCTGGGGCGCTGTTGTGCAACGCGCCGACGATGTCGAGTTGGTCGCGTGCATGGATACGAACCCGGCGATGCTTGCGCAGGCCCAGCGCGAATTGGGTGTGCCAGCCGAGCGCTGCTTTACCACGCTCGCGGCGGCGTTCGAGGCGGTTGAGTCCGATGCCGTGCTGATCACCGCCGCACTGCCCGCGCATGTGCCAGCGGCGCTGGCGGCGCTCGAAGCCAATAAGCACGTCCTGCTCGAAAAGCCGTTCGCCGCAACGCTGGCCGAGGCGCAGCGCGTGGTCGAAGCCGCCGCCAGGCATGGCCGCATCCTGATGATCAGTCAGAACTACCGCTTCTTTCCTGCGGCGCGTACCGTCGCCGCCCTGGTGCGCGCAGGCACACTGGGCGAGGTCGGCGCGGTGAGCATCGACTTCCGGCGCAACGACAACAGCGCCCCGCGCGCCGGCTATCGTCACTACTCCTTCCAGCAACCGCTGCTGGTGGATATGGCGATCCATCACTTCGATCTCTTGCGCATGATCCTTGGGCGCGAGCCACAGCAGATCGCTTGCTCGGCCTGGAATCCGCCTTGGAGCAACTACGACGAAGCCGCCGCTGCGCTAGCGACGATCAGCTTCGCGGGCGGCACAATGGTCAGCTACCGTGGGAGCTGGGTCAGCCCGGCCCCGCAGACGCCCTGGACGGGCATATGGCGCATGGAGTGCGCTGGCGGCGAGATATTGTGGGCCGGGCGCGGCCATGGTGTCACGGGCGAGCGGGTGACCGTTCGTCCGCTCGGCAAGCCGGCACGCCGCGTCGAGCTGCCCACGCTGCCGCAGACTGATCGCGCGGGCAGCCTGGCGGCGTTCGTCCACGCTGTGCAGACCGGGCAGGAGCCAGAGACATCGGGGCGCGCGAATCTGGGCAGTGTCGCGCTCATGAACGCGGCGGTCGAGTCGGCGACTGCTGGCCTGCCGATGTTCGTGCCGCAGCCGAACGACTGAGCTGCGACACCCTGGCGCGGTGAGGGGTACGATTGTGGACTGATGTCTGAGACCGTGGTTCTATGGTATTATTAGCAGCACTATGGACCATCTGCCACTCGACGTAACCCACCTGATTCACGATCTGGAGACGCTGGCCGGCTTCACCGAGGCCGGCTTTGCGGGCTGGACGCGGCGCGCCTTTTCGCCAGCGTTCATCGAGGGCCGGGCCTGGCTGGCGGCGCAGATGCGCGCTGCCGGGCTCACCGCCGCGATTGACGCTGCCGGCAACCTCGTCGGGCGGCGCGCCGGCACGACCACAGCGCCGACGCTGGTGATCGGCTCGCACACCGATACGGTTCCCGGCGCGGGGCGCTTCGACGGCATGCTGGGCGTGCTGACCGGCATCGCCGTGGCCCGCGCGCTCCAATCCGCCGACATCGGCCTGCGTCACCCGCTCGAAATCATCGATTTCCTGGCGGAGGAGCCGAATCCGTTCGGCGTATCCTGCATCGGCAGCATGGGGCTGGCCGGGGCGCTCGACCGTGCGGCGCTTGATCGGCGCGACCACGACGGCCGCACGCTGGCCGAGGCGCTGAGCGCTGTCGGTGGCCAGCCCGCCGCGCTGGCGACGGTGGCGCGCGAGCCTGGCACGGTGGCTGCGTACGTGGAGCTGCACATCGAGCAGGGCCGGGTGCTCGAAGCGGCGAACGCGGCATTGGGCGCGGTGCGTGGCATTGTGGGCATTCGCCGGGTTCGGCTGCAGCTGATCGGGCGACCCGATCACGCCGGGACCACCCCGATGCCGCTGCGATACGATGCGCTGGCGGCGGCGGCGGAAACGGTGCTGGCGGTCGAGCGAGCGGGTCGCGCCACGCCCGACGCGGTCGCGACCGTCGGCGCGCTGACTGTGTCGCCCAACCAGGAGAACGTCGTCCCCGGCGTGGTGGATCTCGCGTTCGAGCTGCGCAGCCTCGACTGGCCGACCGTCGAGCGGCTCTGGCAGGACGTTATGGATGCGGCGCAGGCGGCGTGTGCGGCGCGCGGCGTCACGCTGACGGTCGGCGATGTCGGCGATGCCGCGCCGATGTGGACGCCCGACTGGCTGGTACACACAATCGCCGGCGTCTGCGCGGAGCTGGTGCCTGGCGCACCAACGCTGGCCAGCGGCGCGGGCCACGACGCGATGTGGATGGGCCGCATCGCGCCGAGCGGCATGATCTTTGTGCGCTGCCGCGATGGGCGCAGCCATTGTCCCGAAGAGTACGCTGCCCCGGAAGACATCGCCGCCGGCCTCGCGGCGTTGGCGCAAACGCTCCTGATCCTGGATCGCCAACTTGACTAAGGGGAGCGTGATGCCCACAGCGCGCCATCCATCGATCTCAACCCATGTGCTCGATACCGAGCAAGGCGAGCCCGCTCGCGGCGTCCCGGTCGCGCTCTCGCGCTGGCAGGGCGACGCGCTCGTGTTGTTGTCGGCAGCGCAGACCGATCACGATGGGCGCATTCAGACGCTGATCGAGGGCGAACTCCAGCCGGGAACCTATCAGCTTGCCTTCGATGTCGCGGCGTACTTTCGCGCCCAAGGCCGCGAGGTCACGTTCTTGAGCAACGTCGTGATCGCGTTTGAGGTGCTGGATGTCGCGCGGCATTATCACGTTCCGCTGTTGCTCTCGCGCTATGCCTGCTCGTCCTATCGCGGAAGCTAGCACAACGGCGTGAAGTATGCCGAACTACTTCACCACCAAGACACCAAGACACCAAGTCTTCGTGTCTTGGTGTCTTGGTGGTTAAAACCTACGGGCCTATTTCGGAGGAGCACGATGAGCGCTGCATCGCAGACGCCACGCCTGCCCAGGATCGAGGAACTCAATCAGCTGCCCAAAGCTGCATTCGTGGGGGCGTTAAAGCCGCTGTTCGAGACCGCGCCGCCGCTTGCCGAGGGGCTGTTCGACGGGCGACCGTATCGCTCGTACGAGGAGCTGTTGGCGCGCGCTGAAACCGTGATCGCGGCTCTTTCGTCTGATCAGCAGGTCGAGGTTGTCAACGCGCACCCGCGCATCGGCGAGCGGGCCGAGCAGGTGCGCCGCGACTCGGCCCTTTCCTATCGTGAGCAAGGCTACGACCACGAGGCCGCGCTCGACCAGAACGAACTCGCGCGGGTCTACCGCGAGCTGGCCGAGCTGAACCGAACCTACGAAGCACAGTTCGGCTTCCGGTTCGTTGTATTCGTCAATCGTCGGCCCAAATCTGAGATCGTCGCGGTTCTGAGGCAGCGGCTACAGCGCCCGCGCGACGCCGAGCTGGCGACTGCGCTCGCTGAGATGCTGGCAATAGCGCGCGATCGGTTAGCGACAGTGATGTCATAAGGAGGCGTGTGTGGCTGCGATCATCCGCTATGGCAAAGCACAGGTTACGGTCTACCGCACGTATGCCCAACCGCTCACGGGCCTGACGCCGATCCGCGAATCGGGGTTCGTTGGCCGCGACAACACCCTGTTCGCCTGCGAGATCGATGTCGAGGTGTACGGCGACAACTTCCTGCCCGCCTACACGCACGGCGACAACTCGAACGTCGTCGCCACCGACACGATGAAGAACTTCATTATGCGCATGGCGCTCGAATACACCGGCGCAACGCTTGAGGGGCTGCTCGACTTCCTTGGCCGAAGCTTTCTGGCGACCTATCCCCAAATGCAATCCCTACGCGTCAGCGGGCAGCAGGTGCCGTTCGTGGCGGCGCGCGTACCGCAAAACGACGCGACCTTTGGCCCCAGTGGTGTGCTGTTCAGCCGTTCGCACGACGATTTCGCGAGCGCCTCGCTCGACATCCAGCGCGACGGCGCTGCAACGCGCGTCGTGGCGCATCGCTGCGGTCAGCAAGGGCTTCAGCTGATCAAAATCACCGGCAGCTCGTTCACGCGGTTTGTGCGCGATGCCTATACGACGCTGCCCGAACGGGTGGATCGCCCGCTGTTTATCTATCTCGACGTGTATTGGAAGTACGCGGATGCGGCGCACGCGATCGCGCCGGAGCCGTCGCACTATGTGGCCGCCGAGCAGGTGCGCGATCTGATCACCGCCGTTTTCCACGAGTTCGTCAGCATGTCGATCCAGCATCTCGTTCACGAGATGGGCCAGCGGCTGCTGGAGCGTTTCCCGCAGCTCGCCGAGGTCGAGTTCGAGGCGCAGAACCGCCTCTGGGATACCGCGAACGTGTCCGAGACGGATGACCGAGTCAAGGTGTATTGCGATCCGCGGCCACCCTATGGCGCGATCGGGCTGACGCTGACGCGCGATGTGTAAAGAATATGATCTCTGCGGGATGTTTCGCACGTACTATAGCTATGAGCGGCAACATGGCTGCCGCAGTCCAAAGGATCACGGTATCTGCCGATTGCTATAAGGAGCTGACGCCGTTTGATGAACAATTTTTCTCCTCACGAGCAGCCGACGACTTCCCTGACGCATGCGGACCTGCTCGCGCTGGCACCGGCGGCGCGGCGGCAGCACTTGACGGACTATCTGCGGGAACAGGTCGCGCGGGTGCTGCGGGTCGCGCCAGCGCGACTCGATGTGCAGCAGCCGGTGAGCTTCCTCGGGCTCGATTCGCTCATGGCGATCGAGTTGCAGCACAGCATCGAAACCGATCTCTCGGTGATGCTGCATGTCGCGAGTCTGCTGGAGGGCGCGAGTATCGCTCAGATCGCGGCGCAGATCGAGGCCGAGCTGGATCAGCCAGCCGCCCAGGCGCTGGCCACGCCGCCGAGCCAGGAGCGCGCCAGTGCGCACCCGCTCTCGTATGGCCAGCGCGCGCTGTGGTTTCTGCATCAGCTCGCGCCCGAAGGTGCGGCCTACAACATCGCGAGCGCGGTGCGGATTCGCGCGGCGCTTGATCTGCCGGCATTGCGGCGCGCGTTTCAGGCACTGGTGGATCGGCATGCTGCGCTGCGCACGAGCTTCCCGGCTGGGCAGGGCGAGCCGCTTCAGCAGGTGCAGCCGCACAGCACGGTCGCTTTCGCGGTCGAGGATGCCGCGCAGTGGGATAGCGCGTTCCTGGACGCGCGCCTGAGCGAGGAGGCGCAGCGGCCTTTCGATCTCACGCTCGGCCCGCTGCTACGGGTGTACCTGTTTGCGCGCTCGCCGCAGGAGCATATTCTGCTCCTGAGCATCCATCACATCATCGCCGACTTCTGGTCGCTCGCCGTGCTTGCACACGAGTTGGGGCTGCTGTATCAGGCGGAGACGAGCGGCACGCCCGCAGCGCTGCCGCCGCTGCCGCTCCAATATACTGATTATGTCGCCTCCCAAACGGCGATGCTGGCGGGTCCGGCTGGGCAGCGGCTTTGGGACTATTGGCGACAGCAGCTGGCCGGCGAGCTACCCGCGCTGAACTTGCTGACCGATCGCCCGCGTCCGCCGGTGCAGAGCTATCGCGGGGCAGCGCGGACGCTGCCGTTGGGCCCGGAGCTGACGCAGCGCCTCAAGGCGTTGAGCCGCGCGCGCGGTGCCTCACTGTACGTGACGTTGCTGACCGCCTTTCAGACGCTGCTGCACCGCTACACCGGCCAGAACGACATCCTGGTGGGCTCGCCGACGGTTGGCCGCAGCTCGGCGCAGCTGGCCGGGCTGGTGGGCTACTTCGTCAACCCGGTCGTGTTGCGCGCGAACTTTTCGCGCAATCTGCCGTTCCCAGCGCTGCTCGATCAGGTGCGCCGGAGCGTGCTGGCGGCGCTGGCGCATCAGGAGTATCCGTTCGCGCTGCTGGCCGAGCGCCTGCAACCCGAGCGCGATCCCAGCCGCTCGCCGCTGTTCCAGGCCATGTTTATTGTGCAGCAGGCACCGCCGTTCGGCCCAGAGGCGCTGGCTGCCTTCGCGCTGGGCGATGGCGCGGCCCGCACGCAAATCGCAGGGCTGGCGCTGGAGTCGGTCGCGCTGACGCATCAGACGGCGCAGTTCGACCTGACGATGACGCTGGCCGAGCTGGATGGCGCGCTGCGCGCCGCGCTGCACTATAACAGCGATCTGTTCGATGCCGCCACGATGAGTCGTCTGCTGCGGCATTTCCTGGCGCTGCTCGAAGGGGTCGCCGATCAGCCGGAGCTGACCTTTGCGGAGCTACCATGCTTGACTGCGGCTGAGCGCGCTCAGCTTGCGGCCTGGAACGCCACCGCGACGGCGTATCCGCAGGATGCGTGCATCCACGATCTGTTCGCCGCCCAGGCCGCGTACACGCCCGACGCGATCGCGCTGGTCTTCGCGGATGCGCAGCTGAGCTATCGCGAGCTGAACGAGCGCGCCAATCGCCTGGCGCAGCATCTGCGTACGCTGGGCGTGCGGCCCGATGTGCGTGTCGGCATCGCGATGACGCGCTCGATCGAGCTGCTGGTCGGGTTGCTCGGCATTCTCAAAGCCGGCGGTGCGTATGTGCCGCTCGATCTGACCTACCCGCAGGAGCGCCTCGCGTTCATGCTAGCCGATAGCCAGGCGAGGGTACTGCTGACGAGGGGCGGAGACAAGGAGACACGGAGACACGGAGACACGGAGATCGCTCAACTCCCGATCTCCTTGTCTCCCGATCTCCTTGTCTCGCCGGTAGTCGTCGAT